>Ga0105245_10000674_pt1 | contig 30915 bp, 28 predicted proteins | sample KBSM54metaG_FD_81523 | JGI IMG/M metagenome (GOLD analysis project Ga0105245, IMG submission 81523) | Miscanthus rhizosphere microbial communities from Kellogg Biological Station, Michigan, USA - KBS M5-4 metaG | ecosystem: Host-associated > Plants > Roots > Rhizosphere > Soil | place...
CGTGCCGATCTGTGGCCGCACGCAGGGCGGTGCAGCTTCGTAACGCTGCTGGAAGACAAGGCCGTCGAGACCGGCGGCGTGGCTCTGGAAAAAGCCGTGGGGATGCGGCTGACTTTCCGCCAGCCTCCTCCACTCAAGTGTTTTTCCGACCAGTTTTTGCTGTATCTGAACTCGACGGTCGGCAACACCGCGTATCAGACCTGGGCAGGGCTTAGCCAGAGTCCCGTCAGTTCACTTCCTCCGGAACGATTTACGTTCCAGGTGGTGAACATGAGCCTGGAGTAGCCTTCAAACGCTTCGCCAGCAGGCCGGTGGCCTCGCTGATGTCGATGTCCGCAATCAGCAGTCCCGGCTTGCCATAAGGTTGATAGCTGAGCAGCGTTCCGTCAGGACGCACCACCGCGGAAGTGGTCCCTGAGCCTTCACTCGCGCAATTCACCGTCGCGAAGAAACACGTGTTCTCGGCGGCACGGCACAGTGCTGCTTTTTCATGGAATGAATTCGCGGGATCGGCGAAAGTCGAAGGCCGGTAGCTGCCAGGCTCGGTTTCGTGCAAATGCGGGTGAAACACGATGTGGGCGCCGTGTTGCGCGGCCCAGCGGACCGTTTCCGGATAACGCCAGCCTTCGTGACAGATCGCAATGCCAAACTTCAGCGGCCCCGTTTCAAACATCCGCCTCCCTGAGCCCGCTACGTACGTACCCTCCTCGGGAGGATCGAGCTGGACTTTGTCCTGGAACCCGGCGATTGTCCCGTCCCGGTTGACGACCAGCGCGGAGATCATCAGCCCGGCCTCGGTAACGCGCTCGGTGCCCAGAATCACGGCGATATCGGCCGTCGCCGCGGCCGATGCAATGCGAGCCCAAGCTCGTTCGAGGAATGCCGCATCGGGCGGCGGCACGCGCTTCCCCATGAGCCTGTAGCCGGGTACGTAACATTCAGGAAAGCAGATCAGGCCGGCACGTTCGGCCGACGCTTGCGCGATAGCTTGCTCAGCTAAGGCGACCGATTCTTCAGGTGTCGGCGGGAATTGAATATTGGCGAGGGCGATGCGAAATATACCCATATATATCCCGATATTAACCTCGGCCGAGTCCTCCAGGCGGTTTGGATATGATGAAAGCGAGGTTACGTAAGGAATCGTGCAGCGGGAGACCACCTACAGTCCGCCCATCTCGCTTGCCAAGCTCTCCGAGATCGAGGCGGCGCTGGGCGAGGCGATTCGCGGTAAGCCGGAAGTTGTGCGTCTTTCGCTGGCCTGCCTGCTGGCGCGCGGCCATCTACTGATTGAGGACGTCCCTGGCGTGGGCAAGACAACGCTCGCGCAGGCGCTGGCCCGCAGCGTCGATTCCAGCTTCCACCGCATCCAGTTCACCTCCGACATGCTCCCCAGCGACGTGGTCGGTGTCACTATCTACAACGCGCATGCCGAAGAGTTCGAGTTCAAGCCGGGACCGGTCTTCACTCATTTTCTGCTGGCTGACGAAATCAACCGCGCGACTCCCAAAACGCAGTCGGCGCTGCTGGAAGCGATGAATGAGCTGCAAGTGACTATCGACGGGCGCTCGCATCCCCTGGACCAGCCCTTCATGGTGGTGGCCACGCAGAACCCGGTAGAGCATCACGGGACGTATCCACTGCCGGAATCGCAACTCGATCGATTTCTGATGCGGATACGCATCGGCTATCCCGACGCCGCAGCCGAGCGGGAAATCGTACGTCGCGGCGGCGCTCAGCCAGCCGAGAATATGCGGGCGGTTTTGTCGGGGGACGAATTGGTGACCCTGCAGGACGCGGTGGCGCGCGTGAATGTGGACGACGCGCTGGTGGATTACATGCTCGCCATCGTGGAGCGGACTCGCACGCATGAATCGCTCGCCATGGGCGTGAGCCCGCGCGGCGCACAGGCTTTGTATCGTGCTACCCAGGCGCTGGCTGCCGTTGAGGGACGCGACTACGCGACTCCGGACGATATCAAGCGGCTGGCTCTGCCGGTATTCGCACATCGCGTGGTGGTGAACTCGCGTGTGGCGCTCGCACCTCGTTCTGCTGAGGCCGCCGAGCGAGTGCTGAGCGAAATCCTGACGCTGGTGGATGTGCCATTGTAAGAGGTGCAACCATGCGTCGGCACGAGTGCCGACGCGGCAAAAAGTTCGCGCCACCTGGTGGCGCACGCACTTTACGTGCCGTGTCGGGACTCTTCTCGACACTGGTTTTTAACGGAGAAAATGAAAACAGCAATCATAGGCCTGCCGATGGTAGGCAAAACCAGCCTGTTCACGATTCTGACGGGCGTCCACGAATCCACCCGTGTCGGCTCCATGGAGGCTCGCGTCGGCATGACCAAGGTCCCCGACGCCCGCTTGGACGCACTGGCGAAGATCTTTGACCCGCCGAAGATCACCCAGGCCACCGTAGAATACCTGGATTTCCCTTCCATATCGAAGGAAGCTCTGCGCGATCCCAGCGCTTTGGCCAGCCTGCGCGTGGTGGACGCATTGGCGCATGTGCTGCGAACGTTCGATAGCGATACGGTTCCTCACGAAAAAGGCTCCGTGGATCCCATACGCGACTTTGAGGATGTCGAGGTAGAGCTTATCTTAAGCGACCTGGTGGTCGTCGAAAAGCGCATGGAGCGTCTGGACAAGGATCGCAAGAAGACCAAGGCGCCGGATCTGGATAAAGAATTCGCCCTGCTGGAGCGGATCAAGGCCGAGTTGGATGCCAATCGGGCGCTGCGCGAAATGGAGTTCAGCGACGAAGATGAAAAGCGTATTCGCGGATTTCAGTTCCTGTCGCTCAAGCCGATGCTGTGCGTGCTGAATATTGGAGAGAAGGACGCTCCCCGGCTGCACGAAGTAGAGGAAGAGTATCGCAAAGGCGCCTTCGCCGGACGCAAGAACATCGCGGTCACGGCCATCTGCGGTCAGATCGAAGCGGAGCTCGCCGCGGTGACTCCCGAGGAAGCCAAGGAGTATCTGATCAGCTACGGATTGAAAGAATCCGGACTGGAGCGGTTGATCACCGCCACCTATTCTCTGCTGGGGTTGATGAGTTTTCTGACCGCAGGTGAAACCGAAGTACGCGCCTGGACCATTCCCATGAACAGCACCGCGGTCAAAGCCGCCGGAGCGATTCACAGTGACTTCGAGAAGAAGTTCATCCGCGCCGAAGTGGTCAACTGGAAGGCTCTGGTGGAGCACAATGGCTATCCCGGCGTGCGGGACAAAGGGCTGTTGCGCCTGGAAGGCAAGGAGTACATCGTCAAGGACGGCGACGTACTCGTAATAAGGCACAGTTAAGCGTGGCACCGAGTAGGCACGTCCACGCGAACCAATCGCCGAAGCGCACGTAGGGCGTCAGCTCTGTTTCCGGGTTGTAGCGAAATACCGCGGAGGTTTGCGTATACAGGGCCAGGCGCGCGATCTCGCGGCCGGCCGGATCGATCACCGCAGTGATTCCGTCATTGGTGGCACGCACGATCCAGCGGCGATTCTCGGCCGCGCGCATGCGCACCAGAATCAGATGCTGCTCACGCGCCGCACTGTGGCCGAAGTAGCCGTCGTTGGAAAGATTCACCAGAACGTTCGCGCCGGCCTTGGTGAACTGGCGGACCAGATTCGGGAAAGCCGATTCGTAGCAGATGAACGCCCCCAGCCGGTAATCGTTCAGCGGAAAGGTCACGATGCGCGTGCCGGGAACGAAATCGCCGATCTCATGGGTGATGCGATTGACCCACCCGAAAGCGTCGGGAATGTACTCTCCGAAAGGGACCAGCTGGATCTTGTCGTAGCGGTCCGCGGCCATTTCGCCGTTGGCGCTAAACAAGAACGCCGAATTGAGCGGAGCCCCGCTAGCGGTGCGGCCTACGCCGCCCAGCAGGATCGCCGACTTGCTGTCGCGCGCCAGATCGGAAACGTACTTTCGAAAGTCGTCGTTCGCCGGATAGAACGGAGCGGGCGCCTCGGGCCACAAGATCAAGGATGCCTCTGAGGGCTCCGAAAGCAGTACCATGCGCTGTTCGAGCATGGCCATCGACTCGGGAGTCCACTCGGCTTCCGTGTCGATGTTGGGTTGGACTACGCGGGCGCGTTCGTTTCCAGCGTGCGGCGCAGGCGGCGATGGGAGTAGCGGTAACAACACCAGGCTCGCCAGCCATACATAGTGCTTTAATGGCCGGCGCAAAAACACCAGCGCCACTGCACAGCCGATCATCGCCAGCACGAACGACATCCCCCAGACTCCGGTGATCGGCGCCAAACGCGGAAGCAGGGGCATATCGATTCCGGCGTTTCCCAGATCGAGCCACGCGAATCCCAAACCCACCCATGCGAGGCCAATGGTTCCGTGCGCATATTCGACAGCAGTCCATAGCGCGGCCGCTCCAGGAATCGCCCAGGCGCGTTGCATCACGGGTCCGGCGAGTGCGGCGAAAGTCGCCGTATACAGTCCTTTGAGGATCGCGAACAGCACGAAGGTGCCCCATCCGCCCCAGCGCCCCATGCCTCCGTGCACTTCGAGCACGAACTGGATCCAGGAGCAGACGGCGAACCAGAACACGAATCCGGAAGCCCAGCCAAGGACGAATCGGCGCTTCCAGGATGGCTCGCTGGCGCAGGCAAACAGTAGCGGGGCCAGCGCCACGGGCGCGAGCAAGGTGAAGCTGTAGTTCGGAAAAATCAGGACCAGCAGGATGCCCGATAAGAGAGATAGTACGACGTTCACGCGATTAAGTCTGCCATATACGAGCTGCGCACCAGCGGTCCGCTGAAGACTGTTTGGAAGCCCAGGGAAAGCCCGAAATCGCGATACTGGTCAAACTGTGCCGGGGGAATGAACTCGGTCACCGGCAGATTCCGGCGCGTTGGCTGCAGATACTGGCCCAGCGTGACGATGTCGACATCCGCCTCGCGAAGATCGCGCATCAAGTGCTGCACTTCCTCTCTCGTCTCGCCCAAGCCGAGCATTGCGCCGGATTTCGTAAAGGCATCCGGCCGATGCTGTTTCGCGAACGTAAGCACACTCAGCGACTGGCGGTAATCCGCCTGCGGCCGGACGCGCCGATACAGCCGCGGAACGGTCTCCATATTGTGATTGAAGATATCGGGTCCGGCATCGAGCACCCGAGCTACCGCCCCGAGGGCCCCCTGAAAATCCGGAGTCAGAACCTCGACGCGCGCTTCCGGCAAAGCCGCGCGCACCTCACGAACCGTCGCCGCGAAGTGTTCCGAACCGCCATCCGCAAGGTCGTCACGATTGACGCTGGTGATCACTACGTGCTTCAGGCGCATCGCGCGCGCCATGCGTGCGACGTGACCGGGCTCAGCGGGATCAAGCGCGCCCGGATGACGGCTCTTCGGCACCGAACAGAATCCGCAGCCCCGCGTGCACAGGTTGCCCAGGATCATGAAGGTTGCGGTGCCGCGATGAAAGCACTCATGCAGATTGGGGCAGCGGGCCGATTCGCACACGGTGTGTAGATTCAGGCGGCGAAGCTCGGTCTTCAGTTGGTGGACGGCTTCGAAATGCGTGTGGCGGGCCCTAAGCCAAGCGGGCAAACGCGGCGCGGCAGGCGTCAGTTGAACCAGTGCATCCATTGTTCGAAGGCTGCCAACCTGTTAGAAAGTGCGCTTAATCGCTTCCTTGCCAGGGAAGCTGGCGTTCTGCAGGTCGGCACGAATCTTGGCTACATCGGATTCCGCGACTGGTCCCACCAGCACGCGAAACACACCGGGTTTCTCTGGAACTTCGGCCGTGATCGCCGGGAAACTCTTCTTGCGCAGAAGCTCCACCATAATCTCGGCCGCATCGTGGTCGATCGCCGAAAGCTGCAGATAGGTTTTCCCGGATTCGGGCTGGGCGGATTTGTCCACGCGCGCAGGCTGCTTCACAGGCACAGGAGCCACAGCCTCAGGCCGCGCGCTGGGCTGTGCGGAAGGTGACACCGCAGGGCCTTGCTGCGAAGCGGTCCCCTTGGGAGCTTCAGGCGCAGGCTCTTCGCGCGGCTGTGCGGGCGGCGTTTCCACCAGGGGCTTGCTCTCCGGGCGTCGCGTGGCGACTTCCGGACCTGTGACTGGCGAAGAATTTCGCCCCACGATATAGCCCATGGCGAAAAACACTCCCAGCAAAATCACCACGATAAAGAACACGCTCATCAACTGGCGGTTCCCTAAAATCAGCTCAAACTCGCCCTCTTCGTTCCTTGGCACTTAGGCTTCCCTTGCGGATTTTTCCAGCAGCTTCGACAAATTTGAGAGTATATCCATCGGCAGCGGAAACACAACTGTAGTGTTCTTTTCGGTGCCGATTTCGACCAATGTCTGCAGGTATCGCAGCTGAATCGCGATGGGCTGGCGCGCCATCATCTCGGCGGCTTTTTCAAGATTTGCCGCGGCGCCCACTTCGCCCTCGGCGTGAATGATTTTTGCGCGGCGCTCGCGTTCGGCTTCGGCCTGCCGTGCGATGGCCCGGATCATCGACTCGGGCAGATCCACTTGCTTCACCTCGACCATGGTCACCTTCATGCCCCACGGTCCGGTGTGCTGATCGAGCACGCTCTGCAGCCTGACGTTGAGTTTCTCCCGCTGGCTCAGCAGTTCATCCAGCTCGACTTCGCCCAATACGCTTCGTAACGTCGTCTGCGCCAATTGCGATGTGGCATAAAGATAATTCGCGACCTCAATGATGGCCTTGATCGGATCCACGATGCGGAAATAGATCACCGCATTCACTTTGAGCGTCACGTTGTCGCGCGTGACCACGTCCTGCGCCGGAACCTCCATCGTCTCAATACGCAAGGAGATGCGCGATATCCGGTCCAGCGGCGCAAATACCAAGACCACGCCGGGACCCTTCGGAGCGGGCAGCACGCGGCCCAGCCGGAAGATCACACCGCGTTCGTATTCCGCCAGAATCTTGATGCTGGAGATCAGGTACAGGATGACCAACACTACCGGTATAAGCGCAGGCAAATCCATGGCACACTCCCTCGGCTAATACTACGCCATTCGGAGCGTGGAGGTTCCGGCTAGGGGTAGTGCGCTAAATCTGAGCGCACTACCCGGCTAGGCTCGCGCTGACATCGTCCGTGCTGATTCCGCGCTTTCCTGATAAAGTGCCGCGCCCGCCAGGATGGCAGCGCACCATTCCACCGCGCCGGCAAGAGTGGAGATGGTCGTCAGATCCGATGGGAACAGTCCTGCGACGCCCATCAGCCCGGCGTTCGGCAGCAATACGCTCGCTACCCACACGGCCAATCCAGCACATAGCGCCGTCTTCGGTCCGGCCCCGTAACGCGGGCGAATCGCAGCGTACAGCCACACCGCAAAGATCCCGCTGGCCAGCCCCAGCACGTTAAAAGCCAGGATCTGGTTAGTTGAGAACTCCCCTTTTCCCAAAACCTTCATAGCGGCCGTCCACTGCGGGGCCAGCAATACGCCATCCACCAGATAGCCCAAAATATTTGCGACGATCCCTGCGACGATACCGCCCAGAACTACACGGCCAAGATTGATTCTTCCCATAGTGTCTCCTTAGCGGACAGGATTATGAACCGGAGAATCATATTCCCGGCGGAAGCCGCACGCAAGGGGGCTCGCAGTCTAGCTGTCGTTAACACGCTAGTTGTCCGGTAGACATCCCTCTACTCAGAGCTGGACAGGCTGGATGAGTTGTCGTGTCAGCGCAGACACGACGTGTCCGCCGTGACACGGAGCGAAATCATATAAGCAGCCTGGAATGAATCAGTTACGCCATGGTGTCCAGCCTGCAATCTAGGCTGGCATGAAAAGCGCAAATCTTAAATCGACAACGAAGTTGATGGCGGTCCTGGCGATCGCGGCCTTTGATGTTTGTGGAGAAGAAGCCATCCGGGCGGAAAACCCATCCGAGCGCCGGCGAATCGTCGTTTCGGTTCCCGACCGCAAGCTGGTACTGCTTGAAGGCGACCGCGTGCTGCGGATCTACGATGTGGCGGTCGGCAAGCCCTCCACCCCGACGCCTCAAGGCAAATTCGCGATCATCAATCGCGTTTCCAACCCCACCTATTACGCTCCGTCGGGCGTCGTCGCGCCGGGAAAAGGAAATCCTCTCGGTTCGCGCTGGATGGGCCTGAGCGCCAAGGGGTACGGCATTCACGGCACCAACGTGCCGTCTTCAATCGGCAAAGCGGCCTCGCACGGATGCATTCGGATGCGCAAACAGGATTTGGAAGAGATCTTCCAGATGGTGACGGTGGGAACCACGGTCGAGCTGCAAGGCGAGCATTCAGAAATGCTGAGCAAGATTCTCTCGGAGGCGGTTTCCGAGTGACGTATTAGAGAGAAAAACTAAAGGGAGCAACCACATGCTGTTACTGAGATACCTGCTGATGTTTACCGGGATCGGTCTGCTGGCGGGAGCAGCCGGAATTCTTGTCTGGGACCTGTATCAAATTTTGAAATCTCGAAAGCCTCGCGAGACGGCGGCTCCGGGGGAGGGTTCAACCTTTTCCCCGGAGCTTCCCCAGCCTGCCATTCACTGGCAAAACGCGAAGCGGCTGGCGACATGGGGCGTCGTGCCGTTCCTGGCGGGGTTGAGCATCGCGATGGTGCCCAGCGGGTCGGCGGGAGTCCGGGTCAACCAATTCGTAGGAACCCGCCCGGCGACGCTGTACCCGGGCGTTCATTTCGTCCTGCCTCTGATCGAAACCTTGGAGACCTACAGCGTCCGCGATGAAGTGTTCGCCACGGTCCTGTTGGAAGATTCGAAGAAGTCCAAAGCCGAGGGGACTCTTCGGGTGCAGACGCGCGAGGGCCTGACGGTGGGCATGGCAGTGGCCGTGCGCTATCGCCTGGATCCTTCGAAACTCGCCTATATTCATGCCAACCTTCCGCAGCCGATCGAAGGAGAGATGATCGCGCCCGCGGTATCGAGCATCTTCCACGATCTTGCGCCCGGCTACATCGTGCGCGAGATGTTCTCCACCAAGCGTGAGGAGGTCCGGCAGGCCGCCGCGACGCGCATCGCCGCCAAGCTCGCCACCGACGGAATCGTGGTGAAGGAAGTGATTCTCCGGGATATCCAGCTTCCAGCCGATTACGCCAAGGGGCTGGAAGGCTTGCTGCTGAAGGAGCAGGAGAACGAGCGCTTGAGCGTGGAACTCGAAGTGAAGCAAAAAATGGTCCGGCAGGCGGAACTGGAAGCCGAGGCGCAGAAAGCTCGCGAGGTGAAGGCTGCCGAAGGTCAGGCGCAGATCGTCGTGATCCAGGCCAAGGCGCAGGCGGATGCGATGCAGCACACGCTGCCGCTCAAGGAAAAACAGATCCAGCAGTCGAAGCTGGAAGCGGAGGCGCGCAAAGAATCCACCGTGAAGAACGCCGAAGCGCTGGCGGAGGCCAAGGTGATCGATAGCAAAGCCGAACTGGAAAAGCGCAAGCTGCTGAATCAGGCCGACGAGGACCGCATCCGGCGTCTGGCCTCGGCGGACTCCGAACGAATGAAGCTGGAGGCGGGAGTGCTGAAGGAGAATCCTCTGCTGATTCAGAAGATTATCGCGGAGAAGCTGTCCGATAAGGTGCAGATCATGATGGTTCCGAACGATGGGAAGTTCTTCTTCGCGAATGACGTTCTGAAGGGAATGACGGCATCGGTTCAGTAGATGCCGCAGGCATGACTAGAGCATGAGCGGAGGAAGACCGCGAATGGACGCCATAGGGGCGGGCAGACAACAAAGCCCGCCCTGTATTCTTTTGTGCGCCAGCTCTGTTATGATTCGGGCGGTGGCTCGGGGATTTCTGCTCTTGATGATGGTTGTGGCGGCGCGAGCGGACACCCTTGACGAGGCTGTCGCGGCGCTGGGCCAGAAAGTTTCCGGCCGACTCGCGACCTCGGAGGCCGCGCGGATCACGTCGCGTAACGTCAGCTCGCTTCCAGCGGCCGATGCGGCAAAAGCCCAGACTGCGTTGACGCGCGCATTACAACGCCGGTTGCGTAATCCGAAGCTGGTGGAAGTAGCGTTGACGATTTCGGAGAACCTGCGAGGCTACCTTCTGATCGCGGAAATCCGGCGCGAGGCTGAAACGGTAGTCGAGATGGCTGAGTTTCGGATCGCTGTCCCCGTATCGCCTCCGCCTTCGGCATTTACCATAGAGAGCAAACTCTTGTGGGAGCAGGAAGCACGCATTCTCGATATCGCCGTCCTTCCGGATTCCATGCTGGTGCTCGACACCGCTGGGCCGGCCAGGTATGAAAGACACTCCGGCAAGTGGGATCGTTCCGCCGCGATTGAAATGCCGCTGATGGTCCGCGATCCGCGCGGGCGTCTGGAGACGAACGGAGACTTAGCGACGATCCACGAACCCGGCGTCACATGCACGGTGCCGATCGCATTGCCCCCCGCGCCTCCGCGGTGCGAGGAAGGTGGACGCTTCAAAGCGGAGCGCAACACGCAAGACATGCGCGACTGGCGGGGCGAGTTCTTCGCCAGCGCGGAACTGGGTGCCGATACGTTGCTGGCAGGGATGGACGGCCGCATCCATATCCATGACGCCGCACACAGCTCTCAAGCGGTATTCGACGGAGGCAGCGACTTCGCCGTAATCACGGCATGCGGGGGGCGTCACATCGCGCTCACAGGAACTGGCGATGCGACTTCACCCGACTCTATCGCGCTCTATGATCTGGTGAATCGCGCACCGGTGCGCGTCAGCGAACCCATCGAACTTCCGGGACCGGTCACGGCATTGTGGCCGGCGGGCGAGGGCGCCGTGGCGATCGCGCGAAATCTTGCGACAGGAAAATATGCGGCCTACAGCCTTACGCTGGATTGCGGCCGGTAACGCGATTCTGGCGCTGGCTGCCGCGCTTGAGGCGGCCCGGCGGCCGCGTTATGGGGGCGAACTGCGCGTGGAAACCAGGGCGGCCATCGCGAACCTGGATCCGGGAGCGGTTTCGGAAGATCCCGAGGCGCTAGGGGCGCAACGCCAATGGATGCCCCTGGTATTTGAAACTTTGGTGCGCTTGGACGATCACGGACGTCCCCAGCCTTGGCTGGCTACATCGTGGACACTGGACGCGGCGCGCAAGGCTTGGATCTTTCAGGTGCGAAAGAATGTCAAGCTGCACGACGGATCCACATGGTCGCCTGCGGGCGGCTCGATCGCGGTCTCCGACGACCGCCCCATCGAGCAGATTCTCCGCGAGCTGGCGGGAGCGCGAAGCGCCATCGTCGTGAAAGCGGAAGACGGCGCTCTTCTGGGAACGGGTCCGTTCCGTGTCGCGCGCTGGGATGCTGGGAAGGCGGCCGCGCTGGTGGCGCACGACCAATACTGGGGCGGCCGGCCGTTTCTCGATTCAATCAGCATCCAAATGGGGCGCAGCCTCGCGGACCAGGCCAGCGACTTCCAGATCGGCAGGGCGGATGCCGTGGAGATCGCCGCGCGGGACCTGCGCATGCCAAAGCAGCGCGGGACCACCATCGCGAACACTCCGCCGATGGAGACGGTCGCGTTGCAGTTCAATGGCGGACGTGTCCCGGTACCGGTGCGGCAGGCGCTGGCGCTATCGATCGACCGCGCCTCCATCCATAACGTTCTTCTGCAAAAGCAAGGAGAGATTTCCGGAGCGCTGCTGCCGAAATGGCTGACGGGATATTCCTTCCTGTTTCCGGCCGACCGTGATCTCGCGCGGGCCAAGCAACTGGTTCCGTCCCCTCAGACGCTGACATTCGGCTATGACCGCCAGGACGCCGCGATCCGTCCGATTGCGGAGCGCATCGCCGTCAACGCGAGTGAAGTGGGGATCACGCTGCGGCAAAGCGCCGGGACTGCCGATGTCCGGCTGGTGCGATTGCCCGTAACCGCAGGCGATCCATGGCTCGCGTTGCAGGATCTGGCGGCGCTACTGAAAGCCGCACCGCTTTCGCCAGCGGCGAGCCCTTACGAAGTCGAGAAAGCGCTGATGGAGAGTTCCGGCGTAATTCCGCTATTCCATCTGCCGCGCGCCTGGATGCTGTCTTCAAAGGTGAAGAACTGGCCGCGTTTCGAAGATGTCTGGCTGGATGCCGGGGCAGCGCCGTGACGTTTCGCACGAAGTTGCTGTTCATCTCTTCTTTTATGGTGGCCGGCGCTGTGGCCCTGGTGACAGGCGCCGTTTCGATTTCCACGAGACGCGCGTTCGATGCGATCGATCGCGAACGCCGCCAGGCTTTGCTCACCCAATTTCGCGACGAGCTGGCGGCGCGCAGCAGCGAGATCGGACGACGAGTGGAACTGGCTGCATCGTCTCGAGGTGTCCAGCAGATCGCGGCCGGAGCTGCCGAATACGATCAGGCGCAGGGCGAAGCTGCGTTGGCCGAGCTTGATTTTCTGGATGTCGTGGAGCCCGACTTGACGATCATCTCCTCGGCGCACTGGCCTGCACGTTTCGGATATAAGAATGACTGGCAGATCGCAGCGGACGACTGGCACTCTTCGGACGTGTTTCTGGCACGCATTCCGACGCCCGATGGAAGTGTAATGGCACTGACGGCCGTACGTCCCGTGGCCGGAGGGAAAGCACTGGTCGCGGGCGGCCGGCGGCTGAGTCCGGAGCTGCTGAAATCACTGGGTGTAGCTCCAGGTATGCGCGCGCTCTTATGGCTGCCGCCTGGCGAAGTGATTGGCGCGGACGGACCGGTCGCAGATCCGCTGAAGCTGGCGTTTCTGATTCAAGATGTGCGAACGACCCATGGCGAGGCTACCGGTGTGGTGCAATGGACAGCGGATCGGAGCAGCTCGGAGGCCTTCTTGGCGCTGCCGATTACTCGCACCGGTACTCTTGCAGGAGTTCTGCTTGCAGGGACCTCGCTGAGCACCCAGCTCGGATTGGAGCGATCCATTCTCCGGACCGGTTTGGTGGTCGGCGCCGCTGGAATCGTAATCGGTGTGTTGCTGGGATGGTGGACCACGGAACGAATCACGCGGCCGGTGGAGCGGCTGGCGGCAGGCGCGAGGGCGGTGGCCGGGGGAGATTTGTCGGCACGCGTGGAGGTATTGTCGCGCGACGAGATCGGCGAGCTGGCGCGCACTTTCAATCGCATGACCGAGCAGCTTCTGGAGCAGCGCGACCGGGCGATTCAAGCCGAACGCGTGGCTGCCTGGCGCGAGCTGGCCCGCCGTCTGGCGCATGAGCTGAAGAATCCGCTGTTTCCGCTGCAAATTACCATAGAGAATCTGCAGCGCTCCCGGGAGTCCGCCGAATTCGACGAAGTATTTCGCGAGAGCACCACGACGCTATTGGCTGAGCTGGGGAATCTGAAAACCATAATCGGGCGATTCAGCGATTTTGCAAAAATGCCGGCTCCCCAGTTCGAGACGCTGGACATCAACGAAATCGTTCGCGGAGTGATGAAGCTAAACTTTCAAGTGGAACGTCCGAACGTCAAGCCTGTGTTGGAGCTGGCAAGTGAAGGCACGCGGATCCAGGCCGATCCGGATCAGATGCGCCGCGCCCTCGGCAACCTGGTGCTCAACGCCCTCGACGCCATGCCGGAGGGAGGAACTCTTCTGGTGCGCACCGCGCTCCACGATTTCGGCGTGCGCCTGGAGGTGTCCGACAGTGGCCAGGGATTGACGGACGAAGAGTGCCAGCGCCTGTTTACTCCCTATTACACGACCAAGCAGCACGGCACCGGACTGGGCCTTGCAATCGTGCAAAGCGTGGTGAGCGATCATCACGGCAAGATTTCCGTGTCGAGCGCTTCGGGACGAGGGACCACCTTCACCATCGATCTGCCGGCTTCGCAGCCAGACCCCCTGGCCCCCGTGGGAGAGACCGCATGAGCCATCTTCTGATCGTTGATGATGATCCCAATACACTCGCGTCGCTGGCGCGCGCCTTTCGTCTGGCGGGTCACGAGGCGACTGTGGCGGATCGCGCATCGCGGGCACTGGAGCTGGTAGGGGTGCAGTCGTTCGATTTGATCTTCTCGGATGTAGTGATGCCTGATAAGGACGGCATCACGCTGCTCGAAGAGATGCGCGCCGCGGGCGTGACGACTCCGGTAGTGATGATTTCAGGCCAGGCGACGCTGGACATGGCGGTCCGGGCCACGCGGTTGGGCGCACACGATTTTCTGGAAAAGCCGCTTTCCACCGAGAAGCTGCTGCTGACGCTCGAAACCGTACTGAAACTCAAGCGGCTGGAGTCGGAGAATCGAGAGCTGAGGGCGCGGCTGGGGCGCCACGAGATCGTTTGGGAGAGCGAGATCATGAGGCGCGTGATGGCGCAAGTGGAACGCGTCGCGGCAGGCGATTCGCGCGTGTGCATCCTGGGCGAGAGCGGCACGGGGAAGGAACTGATTGCGCGCGCCGTGCATGAAAAGAGCGCACGCCGCACGGGACCTTTCATCGCGCTCAATTGTGCCGCGGTGCCTGGCGAGTTGATCGAATCCGAACTGTTCGGTCACGAGAAAGGAGCGTTTACAGGAGCGGCCGCGCGGCATACCGGTAAGTTCGAACAAGCTCACAAAGGAACCTTGTTCCTGGACGAGATAGGCGATATGCCCGCCGTGATGCAGGCGAAGCTTCTGCGCGTCCTGGAAGAAGGCGAAATCGAGCGCGTGGGCGGCTCGGGAGCCCAGAAAGTGGATGTGCGCGTGGTGACGGCGACGCATCGAAACCTGGAGGAGCAGGTGCGCACCGGAGCATTTCGCCAAGACCTGTACCATCGGATATTTGTTTTCCCGGTGCAATTACCGCCGCTTCGCGAGCGCAGGGACGATATCGCGGCGCTGGTAGATCATTTCAACAGTTCGATCAGCGAGATGAACGGTTGGAAGCCGAAACCGTTTACCGCCGCCGCGGTGGCTGCTTTGCAGCGTCATACCTGGCCGGGGAACGTTCGGGAGCTACGGAATGCCGTGGAGCGTCTGTTGCTTCTGGCGGATTCCGAAGTCGGGGAGGACGACGTGCTCATGGCGCTGCCGCAGACGGCCGGCGGGGTAGATGCTTCCGGAGCGCGGATTTCAGGAACACTGGCCGCGAGGACCGAATCTTTCGAGCGTGAAACCATCCTTGCCGAACTGGAGCGGTCGCATCACAGCATGACGGAGGCAGCTCGGGCGTTGGGCCTGGAGCGCAGTCACCTTTACAAGAAGTGTGCGCAGCTGGGCATCGATGTTAAGGGTATGCGAAGGGCGGATTCGTAGGGTTCTTCGCATCTTGAATCGCGATTGCCCGGATTGGCATCCAATGCCCGTACCACAATATGCGAATCATTGGCCATGTCCCATCCTCTGAACCCCGGTAGGTTTACGCAACAGGTGCTTGAAGATGCAAACACTCGATTCCGCCGCTGTTAAGGACCTGCTGGATCGGCTTCAGCGCCTGCATCCGGAGACCCGTGCGCTTTGGGGCAAGATGAATGCCCATCAGATGGTGTGCCATCTGTCTGATTCCTTCGGCCTAGCCATGGGTGCCAAGTCTGCCAGCGAGGACATCACATTCTTCAATAGAACGCTTGTCCGATGGGTCGCGCTTCACACCTTTCTGCCGTGGCCGAAGGGCGTGCCAACGCGCCCGGAAATGGATCAGCTGAGCGGTGGTACCCGTCCTACGGAATTCGCGCAGGACACTTCCGCATTGGCAGCGTTTATTCTGCGTTTCGCAGAGAGCCCCAAGACATTCCAGTTCGCTCGTCATCCGATCTTCGGTGAACTGACCGAGTGGGAATGGATGCGTTGGGGCTACCTGCATGCCGATCATCACTTCCGCCAGTTCGGGATCTAGGGATCGCCTGGGGCTCATCCGGGCAGCCCGCTCGCGGCGGACGTGAGCGTGTAATTTTCGAACTGTGAAGATCGCCAAACCGCGAGGTCTCGCTCAGTCCCGGCGTTGCGGGCGCGGACTATGACTTGAAACGGCGTGGCGGCGACGCGCAGAGCGAAAGCCATGGGGGGCGGAGCGCTGCAGGCGAAGATATATGCGGTCAGGACCACGTAGCTCATCGCCATAATCCATTCCACTATTTCCGTTTGCCTGCGCGCCGCTGACAACATGGCCGACATACCAATCCATCGATTGCCGGACTGCTATGGGGTATCGGAAAGAGATCTGCAAAGCCGTCTGGTTTTACTCTAGGACCGTCTGGGTGGGATATTACGTCACTCTAGAAAAGTTTTCCGAGGAGCCTGAGAAAATCTTTCCAGTCAGGGCTGAAGCCGGTCCATTTCGATATAATCGCCGCATGCGCAAAGCGTGTGTGCTCGCGGCCATCGCGATGACGGCAATGGCCCAGGACCCGGACGCCTTCTACTCCGTCATCCGGGAAAACAATTTGGCGCAATTGAAGGTCTTGCTTAGTCAAGCGTCTAGCGCCGACGTTGCCGACAGCCGCGGGATCACCCCTCTAATGTACGCCGCCGAGATCGGCTCGCTCCAAGCCATGCGGCTGCTGATCGATCGCGGAGCCGATGTTAACGCCCAAAACGCATTCGGTTCCACGGCTTTAATGTGGTCCGTTTCGGACCCGGCCAAGGTTCGACTGCTGCTCGATCATGGCGCGCAAGTGAACACGGCAGCCAAGAGCGGCCGGACGGCGCTCATCATAGCGGCATTCACGAATCCGTCGGCCGAAGTCGTACGGCTCCTGCTTGCCAAAGGCGCGAAAGTGGATGTCATGGACCAGCGGCACGTTACGCCTCTCAACGCCGCGACTTTCGGAAACGACACCGCCACCGTTCGCCTCCTGGTCGAATCCGGAGCCGACATTGAGACGGCAGATACCTTCATCGGACTGACCCCCCTGATGAACGCCGCCGGGAACCGGAATGTTGAGGCAGTGAAGCTCCTCATGGCGAAAGGCGCCAAGGTGAACGCCGTCTCGAAAACCGAGGGCCTGCCGAAGATTCAGACCGGGACTGTTGAATTTGGCGGATGGACGCCCCTCCTGATGGCCGCCGCATTCGGACCTCCCCAAGCGGCCCAGGCGCTGCTGGACGCCGGCGCGAAAATCGACGCTCAGGATTACCGCGGCTTCACGCCGTTGATGTTGGCGGTAGGCACGGACCGGTATAGCCGCCGCATGGTGAACCTGATACTGTCTCGCGGCGCTGACCTTCGCCCCACCAATCACGACGGTGAGACCGCGCTCGATTGGGCCTACAAATTCGCTGACCCGGAGGTAATCCAATCGCTGAAAGGAACCCCGACGGATCTCGCCAAGCCCGTCCGCCTATCGAACGAGTTGCCGGATACCCGCACAGCCATCGCGCGCAGCATGCACTTGCTAGAGAGGACCAGCGATCAATTCTTCAAGAAGAGCGGGTGCTTCGCCTGCCATGAGCAGCCTCCAGCGGAGTTTGCCGCGGCTGCAGCACGTGCAAAGGGCATTCCGGTGGATGAGAACGCGTCGCACGAACGTATTCGGCAGATTGCTTCCACCATTAACCCGGTCGCCCTGGAAGGCGCAGCAGCGCTAGGCGGTGCGGATGGGAACCTGTACTCAGTCGAAGCTCTGGTGCGCGCCGGATTTGCGCCCAATCGCAATACGGATTATCTCGCGGCGAACCTGGCGGCATCTCAGGGCGGCGACGGCGGATGGCACCTCCCAGGATATTCGCGGTCCCCTCTGCAGGACAGCGACTTTTCACGAACAGCGATGGCCATGCGGGCGCTCAAAACCTACGGCACTCCCGGTCGCGCCGAGGAAACGAAGCAGCGCTTGGAACGCGGCAAACAGTGGCTGATGCATGCTGAGCCGGTGATCCTGGAGGATCTGGACATGCGCCTGGTGGGAGCAGCCGCCGCGGGTGCGAGCGCCGCCGAGCTTCGCAAACTCGCCGGACCCATTCTGGCGCTGCAGCGTTCCGACGGTGGTTGGGCGCAGCGCCAGGCGTTTCCGAGCGACGCCTACGCCACAGGCATGACCGTGTGGGCTCTGAATGAAGCCGGCGTGATGCGGCCGGATGCCAAAGCTGTGAAGTTCCTGCTGGGCACGCAGAGTGCGGATGGCTCCTGGCATGTCGCCAGCCGCGCCACGAAATTCCAGCAATATTTCGAGAGTGGCTTCCCGTACGAACACGATCAGTGGATTTCCACGATGGCCACCGGCTGGGCCGCCAATGCCTTAGCTCTATCGCTCGACCGCTAAAGCCTATTTACTTGGAAAGATGTGGAACGTCCTTTTCGTTATCCGTGCACCCAAAGTCCAGCAGATCGGTATCGAGCTTGATGCTCTGCGTTAGCTTCACCGTCCACGGCTTGGTATAAGCCTTGGGATCGTCCACCGTGATCTCGATTTCCAGCTTTCCGAAGTTGGGGCGCTGGAAGCGTTCGGTTATGCGTGCGGCGTCCGTCATAGGGTTGCCTGTGGCGTCCAGCCACATCCCGTCGCGGAAACCGTGGGTCTGAACCACCAGCGTGTCGCCCTCCCATTTGCCACTGGAGTAGCCGTTCCATGAGGGATTCGGATCGGCCGGCAACGGTCGTCCATCAGTGAAGATCTGACGGTAGCCGGTTCCGAATTCACTCATAAGGATGAGCAGTCCCGGGGTTTGCACGACTTTTCTTGGCCCGTTCCAAGTATGCGAACGAACCGCACCCATCGGAAGGCAGTTCGATATCGGATCGTTCACGCGCTGTTCGGAACGCCGAGTCTTCACCAGGTCAGCCGCCCAAGTCTGATAGGGCAAGCCTTCCTTCAGGCTCGCGGCGATGTTGACGAACTCGTCGGAAACCGGCTCACAGCCAGGAAAATTGGGGTTACCTTCGCGCTTGGTTGCAATGATCCATAGGCCCGAAAAATCCGGTTTGCCATCGGCCGTGCGCGGGCAAGCCGCGGCGAGATCCGGCTTTCCATCCGGAGTGCGAGGAACCCCTGCCGTGGGATAGTTCACCCACTGTGCATTCATCGGACAAATCAGGGGACAAAGCAAGAGCCCGAAAACCAGGCTTTGCAGGGCTACGGCTCGCAGCTGCATCGTGCCACCTCCGTAACGCAGTATACCTGCGAAACATCGGGGCCATTAGCCTTACCGAAGGCGTTCCGGCAAGGGAGAGTGCAGACCTTTAAACCAGGTGATCACCGGGTTCTGGGAGAAGCCCACCGGATCGAACCACCACCAACCGATTAGAACCACGAACAGCGCGAATATAATCCAAGCCAGCATGCTGGTGCGCATTGCGACTCCAATCTAGTCCCGGCCGGCCGCGGCTTCCCCGGTGGGCAGTTTGTGATCCTTGAATTGCTCGCGTAGGGCGCGTTTGTTGAATTTGCCGACACTGGTCTTGGGGACCATCTCGATAAACACGACGTCATCGGGCAGCCACCACTTGGCGACGCGCGGCGCCAGGAAATCCAGGATCTCTTGCTTTGTGATCTGGTCTCGGAACTCGGGCAGTGCGGCAACGCACGCGAGCGGACGCTCCTGCCACTTGGGATGAAACACGCCCACGACGGCGGCCTCCGCCACTTTCGGATGCGCCATGATGGCATTTTCAAGATCGACACTCGAAATCCATTCCCCGCCGCTCTTCACCAGGTCCTTGGTGCGGTCCATGATCTGGATGTAACCTTCCGAGTCGATAGTGGCCACATCGCCGGTCCGAAGCCATCCATCGATGAAGGACTGGCGGCTTCGCGCATCGTTGTAATAGTCAGCGGCGACCCACGGTCCACGAGCCTGTAACTCACCCATGGCGATTCCGTCCCAGGGCAGCTCCTTCTGCCCCGCATCCACGATGCGAACATCGACGCCTGGCAGCGGAAGCCCGTGGCGCGACATGACCTGGAACCGCTCGTCATCCGGCAGCGACATGTGGTGACTCTTGAGCGAAGTGAGCGTTCCAATCGGAGTCAGCTCCGTCATTCCCCATCCAAGCATGATGTGGACGCCGTATTTCTTTTCGTAGAGTTCCACGAACTGGCGTGGCAGGGCGGCGCCCGCCACCACCACCATGCGCAGGCTTGCGATATCGTGCGGATGCGATTCCAGATGACTGTAGAGCGTCATCCACAGCGTAGGCACGCCGGCGCTGAAGGTGGCGCGCTCGTTCTCGATGAGCATAGCGATGTCTGAGGGCTGAAGATGCCGGCCGCAGAACACCAGTCGCGAGCCGGTCATGATTCCGGCGTACGGGATCCCCCAGCCGTTAGCGTGGAACATGGGGATGAGCTGCAGAATCGTGTCGCGCTCACTGAGTGCGAACGCGTCCGCCATGCAGAGGCCATAGCTGTGCAGGAACAGCGCGCGGTGGCTGTAGACCACGCCCTTGGGATCGCCTGTGGTTGCAGACGTGTAGCACATGGCGGCCGCTGCGTTTTCGTCGAGCTGGGGCCACGGATAAAGTTGGTCGGGCGCCCGCGCAAGCAGCGCCTCATAATCGAGCATGTCGCCCGGTTCGCTCATGACATCCTTCAGCACAATGATCCGGGTTACCGATTTCAACTCGCTGCGAATGGGTTCGAGAACGGAAAGCAGTGAAGCATCGACGAAGATTACCCGGTCCTCGGCATGGTTGATGATGTATGTCAACTGCTCGGGCGCCAGGCGCAGATTGAGGGTGTGCAGCACGAAGCCGGCGCATGGAATTGCAAAATACAGTTCCAGATGACGCGAGCTATTCCAGCACAGCGTTCCGATGCGATCTCCGGCCTGCACTCCCAGGCCCTGAAGCGCGTGCGCGATACGATGAACACGCTGGTGGAAATCGCGATAGGTATAGCGGTGCATCGAGCCGTCTGGCGCGCGGCTAGCGATTTGCCTGCGCGGATAGATTTTTGCGGAGCGCTCCAGGATATGCGTGAGCGTCAACGGGTAATCCATCATTAAGCCGGTCATCAAGCTCCTAAGTGTCTTCTGGCCGCATGCTTCTGTCTGGCAGGCGCGGTATCCCGCAGCTAGTGTATCGCGAGTGAGTCGGACTGATGATGGCGAGTGCCGTTGCGTCAATTCGACGGATGTAAATAGGTGTATGTGGATGCGGTAGTTAATCGGGCGACGAACGCAGGAGTCCTAGCGGGAAGCCGAGCGCTACATCCATTCCAAGAAGGCCTTCGTGAATAAGAAGCCGAAGACCTGGTATCAGATCACCAGCGAAGGACGCAACGCACTGGAACGTCTCTTCCGCCAACTGGAGGGAATGCTTACGCAGGCGAAGCCGGCGGAGGGCATGGATGACTAAGCTTCATAGCCAGGCGCGACGCTTGACATTGTGGAGTTGCCGAGCTAGCGTCTTGAAAAATGATCCACTCTAGATACCGTCAGGCCCTTGGGCTTGCTGTGGTCCTAATTCTGTTAGCGGTTCCGGGCAGCTCTCAGCAGGCCCCGCAGAATACGAGCGCGCAGGTGCTAGATGTTCAGGGCGGGAAGATCCGCGTGGTGACGGTAGCCGGCGGGCTGGTGCATCCCTGGGGTCTGGCGTTCCTGCCCGATGGGCGCACCCTTCTTGTGACTGAGAAGAATGGCCGGCTGCGGATGATCCGCGACGCTGTCCTGGAGCCTGAGCCGGTGTGGACTTCTCCCACGCCGCCGGGCCAAGGCGGTGACGCGCTCCACTGGGTTGCGGTCCACCCGCAGTTCGCGCAAAACAGACTGGTGTATGTGTCCTACCCGAAGCAAGGTGAACGTGGATCCACACTGGCCGTCGCGCGCGGGCGTCTGAACGGCAGCAAACTGGAGGACGTCAAGGAGATTTTCGTAGCGGACGCGTGGGAGACCGGGGGCAACCTCGCTGGGAAAATCTTCTTCAGCCCGGATGCCATGCTCTATGTGACCATCGGCGACCGCGACCGGATCTGTTGCAATGGCGGCGAGGACAACAGCCTGCGGATGAAAGCGCAGAAGCTCGACAATCACGTGGGCAAGACGCTGCGCTTGCGCGATGACGGCAGCGTGCCGCCGGATAATCCCTTCGTCGGGCGCGCTGATGCGAAGCCTGAAATCTTTACCTACGGCCACAGGAACGGATATGGGCTGGCGATTCATCCCGAGACCGGCGCGCTGTGGCAGGCTGAGATCGGCCCAATGGGCGGCGATGAAGTGAATATCCTTCAGTCTGGTCATAACTACGGCTGGCCGGTGGTTTCGATGGGACGGAACTACACCGGCTCGCTGGTATCCGACCAGCCGTGGGCGCGTCCCGGCATGGATAATCCGAGAATCTTCTGGGTGCCCTCGATCAGCCCGTCCAGCATTATCTTCTACACCGGAGACAAGTTCCCGCAATGGAAGAACAACCTTTTCATTGGATCCCTTACCCAGCAGCAGTTGATTCGTATGGCGTTCAACCAGCCCTCGCAGGCGGAGCGCCGTGAAGGACTGCTGATCCCGCTCAAAATGCGAATCCGCGACGTTCAGCAAAGTCCGGACGGCTACATATACGTGGCCACGGAAGGCAAGTCCGGTGGAAACGACGCCGATGGGACTGTGCTGCGGATCGAGCCCGCAAATTAGAAGCCTTCACGTTGGCTGCAATCCGTTTGCCTGGATCGCGCTACAATAAGCCAGGAAATCGGCATATTTACGAGACTCGTATTACACTTCGTGCTTGTTGGCGTGCTCAGCAATGCGCAGACGCCGGCCCCTGAGGTGAGTTCCCGGGAGGCGCCGGTTACATTCAGCAGTCGTGTGAACCTGGTTTTGGTTCCCGTGGTCATACGCGACAACCAGGGACGCGCTGTCGGCACGCTGCACCAGGACGATTTCCAGCTTTTCGACAAGGGCAAACTGCAATCGATCACCAGGTTTTCGGTGGAGAAGCCGGCCAGTCCATTCATCCCGACGGTGGTGGCGACGGCGCTCGACGAGAAGGGTGCTGAAAAGCTCTCCCTCCCAAACGCTCGTCCACTCGAGGCAGTGCCCGATCGTTTTCTCGCCTACGTGTTCGACGACATTCACTTGAAGGCTGCCGATTTGCTGACGGCGCGTGTCGCCGCCGATCGCCATCTGAGCGAATCGTTGGGAGCGGGCACCCGGGCCGCGATCTTCACCGCCTCCGGCCAGATCGTGCTCGATTTCACGGATGATCGCCAGAAGCTGCATGAGACGCTGGCCCGGATCCAGCCCCAGGCGACCATACGGGAAGCGATCGACTGTCTGGACATCAACTACTACTGGTCGGACGCCATTATCAACAAAAACGATGATCAGGCCACCGCCGCCGCCACCGCCGAAGTCATGGCGTGCCGGGGATATTCCGCGCAACAGCAGGACCTGGCTGCGGCGGAGGCGCACGCCACCGCCATGAGCGTCCTGAGCCGTGGAGAACGCGAAAGCCGTCTCGACCTCAGCGTCCTGAAGGATGTGATCCGCCGCCTTTCCGCGACGCCGGGAAGCCGGAACGTGATTCTGGTCTCTCCCGGGTTCTATCTGACGCCCGAGATGCACATCGAAGAGGCCGAAGTTATGGATCGGGCGATCCGTGCCAACGTGACCGTGAATTCCCTGGACGTGCGCGGCGTCTATACTCTAATCCCTGGAGGCGACGCGAGCCAGCCGGGGCGCGCCAGCGCCGCCGCCTCGAACCTGCTGATGCTGATGGAGCAGAATGCGATGTCCGCGGATTCGGATGTGATGGCGGAGCTGGCGGATGCAACGGGCGGACAGTTCTTCCATAACGACAACGGCTTATTCGAGGGATTCCGCCAATTAGTAGCGCAGCCGGAGTATATCTACATCTTGGGATTCTCCCCCCAGAACTTGAAGTTGGATGGCGCCCGTCATAGTCTGAAGGTCGCGCTGAAGAACCCCAAGGGCTTCGATCTGCGGGCGCGCCATGCGTACTATGCTCCAAACCATGCCGTAAATTCCGAGGAGCAGGCTAAAGAGGAAATTCAGGAAGCCGTCTTTTCGCGGGACGAAATCCAGGAACTGCCGGTCGATTTGAACCTGCAGTACGCGCGGGCAGGCGATACCGCGGTTAAATTGAATGTTCTGGCCAAAGTAAATCTAAAACAGCTTCGTTTCCGCAAAGTGGACGATCGCAATCTGAATACGCTGACCGTGGTCGCGAGCGTGTTCGACCGCAATGGTAACTTCGTTGCCGGAATGCAAAAGGTCGTAGAATTGCGCTTGCGCGATCAGACGCTGGACTCCATCAATTCCGGCATCACGGTGAAGACAACCCTGGATCTGACGCCGGGAAGCTACCTGGTGCGGCTGGTGGTCCGGGATTCAGAAGGGCAGACCATGTCGGCCCGCAACGGCGTGGTAGAGATTCCGTATTAGGAGGCGTGCCGTGGATACTCGACGCACTATGCAAGTCACAATCTTGCTCGGCCTGGTGGGCGGCGCGTTGTGCGCTCAATCTTCAAAAACCAATCCGGCTGACTCTGGAAACGTGATTCGAACCGAAACCAAGCTGGTTTTGGTGGACGCGGTAGTAACGGATAAGAAGGGGAAGTACATTCGGGATCTGACGGCGAAAGACTTCAGAGTCTGGGAAGACAAGACGGAACAGATGGTGAAGAGCTTCTCCCTGGAAAGCGGCGAACCGTCTCCCGGCGCGCAGAAGCAGTATTTGGTGTTCTTCTTCGACCTCACCAGCATGAGTCTGACCGATCAAGGCATCGCGCGGCGGGCGGCCGGCAAATTCGTCGCAGCCAACTTCGGCCCCAACAGGATGATGGCAGTGGCAGATTACGGCGGCTCATTAAAGATGACGCAGAACTTTACGCCGAGTCCCGAACTGCTGGCGAAGGCTTTGGGGGACCTCAAACAAAGCACACTATCGTCGGTTCCAACTCCAGGCCAGGGAGCTTCCTCCACTGATTTAAGCCGTAACGGACTGGGCTCCGGTCGCGGCGGCCCGGGCGGGAATGTTCCGGGAGCGAGTGGCCCCGGCTCCGAGTTCGCCGCTCGCAACGCGCTGCTGTACCTGAAGCTTCTGGCGCGGAACCTGAGAACGCTGCCGGGAAGGAAGGCTCTGATCCTGTTTACGGGAGGACTAGCGATCGACACCAACCACATGTCCGAACTGACCGCGGCCGTGAATGCTTGCAACATGGCGAATGTCACGGTTTACACGGTGGACGTCCGGGGTATCGGGAAACTCGCACAGGCTCTCCCCGAGCGTCCCGCGGGTTTGGGTTTACTGGCAGGTCTTCGGGAAAAGCTTCTGGGGCCGTTGTCGTTTTCCGCTGAAAGCACTTCTGTCGGAAATACCGGTGGATTCGTAAACTCCTTCTCGCCTCAAGGGGGACGAGGCGGTGGCGGCGCTCCTGGCGGAGGCGCGCCCGCAGGTGGTGGAGGCGCTCCCGCGGGTGGGGGAGGCGCTCCGAGTGGCGGGACGCCCGGCGGCGGCGGTTTGCCGGGCAGGGGAGCTCCGACGGGGCCAACTCCAACGAATCCAGGGACGGGCGGCCAGCCGGGACGAGGATCATTTCCCGGGAACAACCCGGACCCGAACGCCGGGCGAGGGAACTCTCCAACGGATCCCTTCGGCCGCGACCAGATTCCGACTTTTTCGCAACCCAATCAAGAGGTCGCGCATCTGCTGGTGAGCGGCACGGGCGGACTCGAGATCAGAAACACCAACGACCTGCTCGAAGGCCTTGAAAAAATCGGCAAGGAGCAGAATGAGTATTATTTGATCGGCTATACGCCTCCCCCATCGGACGAGGAAAGCTGCCACAAGCTGCGCGTCCAGGTAAGCCGCGGCGGGACTCAAGTGCGAGCGCGTCCGGGCTATTGCAGTCCAAAACCGCGCGACCTGCTTTCCGGAAAGCCGGTCGAGAAGGTCCTGGAGAGCCGGGCCGCCGCCGCGCAACCGGGTAACATCGGCGCGTCCATGCAGATCCCCTACTTCTACACTTCCTCGAATATGGCGCGCGTCAATGTGGCCATGGAGCTTCCCTCAGATTCGTTGAAGTTCCAGAAGCAGAAGGGCAAGCTTCACGCGGCCGTGGACGTTTTGGGCATCGCGACTTCAGCCGACGGCACAGTCGGCGCTCGTTTCAGCGATACCTTGAAGCTGGATTTCGAGGATCAGCGCCAGATCGATTCCCTGAAGCTCAAGCCGTTGCATTACGAAAATCAGTTCGATATCGCCTCCGGGAACTATACCCTCAAGGTTGTTTTCAGCGCGGGCGGCGACGGCTTCGGCAAACTGGAGATGCCGCTGGTGGTGGCCACTCACCAAACCAATGAATTTGGCGTGAGCGGAGTGGCCCTTAGCAAGGAATCCCGCCCGGCTACGGATATAACTCTCGGGTTGGACGCGTTGCTGATTGACGATCAGACTCCGTTGATTGCCAACGGCAAGCGCATCATTCCCTTCGGATCGAATCGATTCAAAAAAACCGATCCGGCGGGTTTCTACTTTGAGATTTACGAGCCGCTGCTGGCGGCGGCAGGAGCGCCCAACGCGCCCGAGGTCGCCGTTCAGATCCGAACTCTGGACCGTCAAAGCGGGCAGCCGAAGACGGACTCGGGAATTCTTAAGCTCAACACCCAGCCGGTCAATGAGAGCGGCATGCTTCCTGTGAGCGTCACCATGCCACTCACGCAGGTCCAGGCGGGTTCCTATCTGCTCGAAGTGCGAGCGCTGGACAGCGCTGGTAATTCCGTCCTCCGCGTTGCCCCCTTCGACGTCGAGTAGGCATGGTTCTTGCTACTTGATGGCGACCGCGTTGGGTGGCGTGGCTATTCCGCCTTGCAAAACCATTGGCGCCGACACCACCATGAATTCGTAACGCCGGTCACGGGCACAATCTTCGGCCAGCGGCGCCAGGACAAACAATTCGCCCAAGGGCAGCCCCAGCATCGGCAGGGCCCGGTAATGCAGAATCCCCGGGTCAGAGAAATCGGCGGGCAGCGGTTCCACACCGGGGCTATCGGTCCCAATCGCAGCTACACGCTGATCCCACAGCCACGCGACCATTTCCCGCGTCGCCTCAATCCCGATGGCTTTTACGTTTGCAAACGACGACAGAGCACCCTTCTGTTCCGGCGTGCACCGTTCATAGCTCTCCATCCAGCCTGTGCGGACCAGTAGAATCGTGCCGGGTTTGAGTATCGTGCCTTGAGACTCTAGCGCGCCTTTCAGATCGGCGAGCGTGAAGGTCTCCCGCTCCATGGGACGGACGTCGCGGCCCTTGGCCTTGCAGTACGCAAACGCATCGATCAGCACACCTCGTCCCACGAATCTTGCTGCCCATTGATGGATGCTGAGCTTCCCGCCGGGGCCGATTTCACTGGATTGGACGCCGTTGTAATATCTCTCCAGCCATCGATGGCCCACGTGGGCCAATCCATCCCACTGGCTCCCTTCCTGCGTGTTGAAATTATCGACAACATCGTCGTTGGCGAACGGGGCCAGCGGGATCACTTTGTGGGCAACTTCTGCGCGGCTGAAGAGCGGGGGCTTGGCGAAACCAATTTTGGCGTCCAGCCGGAATACTTTGCCGGTTTGCACCAGGCCGGCAGCGTCAACTACGCCTTGCGGAGTCAGAAAGTTCAGGCAGCCGAGCTGATCATCCTCGCCAAACACACCCCAGGACGATTCCGGCGGAGCGCCTTGTTTGACCGGTAATTGATCGAAGCTGGGAACCTTATTCCAATCGAGATTTTTCATTTAAACGGTACTCAAGCGCCTTTCTTCGTGAGTTCCTGGTAGACGACGTCGGTAAAGCTCGCAAATCCCGGTCCTCCGCGACCGCCGCCTTTACCCTGAGCCGGAGGCGGGTCGCCCACGGCGGTTTTGATTTCCTCCAGAGATTTGCCCTGCGCTACCAGGTCCTTGATTTTCGCTCGCTTGGCGGCCACGTCCGTGGCCTTCTTTTGAACGGCCGCTTTGCTCAGCACATCGCCATGCCCGGGAACAAACTGATCCGCGTTGAGGGCGGCAGTCCCCTTGGCGGTTGTAACCCAGCCTTCCGACGAACCGTTCTTCTCCAGATGGATCAGCGCATCGGGTTGCGTGGTGATGATGTCCCCTGTGAACACGATTTTTTCCGAGGGCAGATAGACCACCAGATCGCCGCTGGTGTGCGCGTTCGCCCAATGCAGCACTTCCACCTTTACACCATCGATTTTGAGATCATCTTTATTCTTCGAGATGCTCTGCGTAGGGAGATGACCGGCGGGAGGGGCGCCGCGGCCGCCGGCTGCGAGCGCGGCATCCTGTTCCTTCTTGTTGTTCTGGTGAGCGATGATCGTGATTCCTGCCGGGAATGACGCCAGCCCGTTCACGTGATCTCCATCGCTGTGGGTCAAAATAACCGTGGTAACCGGCTTCGGCGTGATTTTGCCGATATCGTCCAGCAGTTCCTTGCCCTGCGCTGCGGTGGTCTTGGCGTCCACCACGATCACGCCTTTGTCACCGATGATGACGCCGCTGTTACCGCCGCCGCCTTCGATCCAGTAGACGTTCGGCTTCAACTGGTGGACCATGAGGGGCGCGGGTGCGGGACCCTGCGCCAGCGCCAGCGTGGCCAGTGCGCTTAAACTTAGGACCGCGGTAAACCCGAGGGAAGAACTTTTGCGACGATGCATATGCAGCATTTCTCCTGTCTTTCAAGAAGACTGTATCATGCTTAGAATCGAATCAGCAGTAACAAGTGCTGGCATTTGCGTCTGGAAGACCAGGATGTTACGTTCACTACCAAGCTAGTCGGTCTTTCCATGATTTTCACAAAGCGTCTTCGAGACGGCGTAATGAACGGGTCGATCACCTGCAGCGTTCGAATCTGGAAACGCCTGCACGTCAAGGTGGGCGGCCGTTACCAGATGGGGGAAGGTGAAATCGAGGTGGATTCAATCGAGCAGATCACGCTTAGAGACATTACGCATGAGTTGGCGATTGAGTCAGGTTTTCTCGGTGTGGCCGATCTGCTCAAGGTGGCCAGGCATGGTCCCGGCGACAATGTTTATCTGGTTAGTTTCCACTACATCCCTCCCTACCGTACCGGAACGCGCGACCAACGTTAGATCGTTAGCTGTGGAAGCGCGTGCTAAGCTTTCTGCTTAAGACAAGAAGGATATGCTTCTTCAGAACGCCATCGGCGATGCTCTCAACAATACCGAATGGGCGTTCGCCCTCGCGGAGTGCGTTCACATCGGCGGGTTTGCGGTAGGCATTGGATCGATAGCACTCGTGGACTTCCGCATGCTAAACCTCGGACTGCGGCACGAAACTGCCGGGCGGATTTTGCGGTACACAGAATTGTGGACTGTAGTCGCCCTACTATTCGTAATCTTCTCTGGTGTCGGGCTGTTCTTGTCGCAGGTCGACGTTTATCGAGTGAACCTGGTCTTTCCGATTAAGATGTATGTGCTCGCCGCGGCGCTCATCTACAATTTCACAGTCCACAGAAAAGTGGCGAAGATGGAAAATCCGCCGCCTCTGTTGAGCAAGTTGGCAGCGACTGTGTCCCTGCTGCTGTGGGTTTCCGTCGTCTTTGGCGGGATTTTCACCGGGTTCCTGGTATAAAACCTATCCTGCATGCCCACTGCTCACTCCATCCAGAGTATTGGCTCCCTGACGGCGTTCAGCGAATCAGTGCTGGCATACCCGATCGTTCTGTCGATTCATCTGGCGTGCATCGCTCTATTCGGCGGGATGATTCTCGCGACGGATCTGCGCCTTCTGGGGGTTACCTTCAAAAGCATGACCATCACCGAGGTGGTGACCAGCTTACGTCCATGGAAACGTGTCGGGGGAACCATAATGGTCGCCATGGGATTGCTGCTGGCCGCATCCAAGGCGGAAACATATGCTCCCAATCCGTTTTTCTGGACGAAGATGATCATTTTGGGCTTGATCGGCGTGCACGCGCTGATCTTCCGCCCAACTGTTTACAGCAAGACCGAAGAGCTCGATCGGTCTCCGGTCGTCCCCGCCAAAGCCAAGTTCGCCGCGATTCTCTCACTAGTCCTCTGGACCACCATGTTTGTTATGGGGAGACTGATCGCCTATTGGGATTAGGTTCAATGGTTTGAACCCGAGTGCTCGCGGTGATACACTCGATCTCCGTTGAGGAACTTGACCCAAAGGGGGCCATCATGAGGTTTCGACGTCAGCGCACAGCCTGCTCGTGGCGTTGTGCGCGATTAAGCCAAAGCATGATTTGGACGCGGATCGCGATCGGAGTCCTTCTCGTGATCGGCGGGTCGTTGACAGCCGATGGGCAGGCTCGTGGGGGAGCGAATGCTGAACCCTATACACCCGCCGCGGACGCCAAAGACCTGAAGGCCGTGCTCTTCCGGTGGATGTGGGGCATGGGCATGCTGAAGGGCCATGACGAACGCGACATGGTGGCATCCCTCGAATATCAGGGCAAAGGCACGATTCAGGTAGACGGACAGCCGTGCACGCTGACGAAGTATCGCGCGAGCACTAACTACCAGAGCTTTAGCCAGCGGATTCAGTACGGCTGCACGCGTTCAAACGGACAGACGTTCTCGAACATCGAAGTGGTCAGCGGGCTGTACGCCTGGAACGAAGACACACCCGGTGCCGAGATCGGCGGGACCAAGGGCAAGGCAATAGCAATGCCGGCCGCGGCCGTCGAGGAGCGGCTCATCCGATTCTGGGCAAGTCCCCAGGGAGCACCGAAGGCCGCAGTGGCGGCGACGATCGACACATTCTGGCTGGGGGCCAACCCGGGCACTCTTTTCGCGGACGGTCTCGCGAAGGTGGGTCAAACGTCCGTGTCGTGGGAGGCCGGTAAGCCGGTGGTGACGTTCCCGATTCCGGGCGTTCCGGGGGCGACCGCGACAGCCACCCTGGATGCGAAGTATATGACCGAGCGCGTGGTGGTGAAACAGGGGTCGACAACGACCGAGTTCAGCTACAGCGACTACCAGGACTGGAACAACCCGCTGAACAAGATCGAGGTGTTTTATGCCGGGAAGCTGGTCGAGCGCCGCAACGGCGCGGTCGTCCGCGACCTGACAACCGAGCAAACCGAGACCGGCAACGTATATGTGGTTGCGCCCGTGCCCGCCAGCGTACGGGC
>Ga0105245_10000675_pt1 | contig 30875 bp, 32 predicted proteins | sample KBSM54metaG_FD_81523 | JGI IMG/M metagenome (GOLD analysis project Ga0105245, IMG submission 81523) | Miscanthus rhizosphere microbial communities from Kellogg Biological Station, Michigan, USA - KBS M5-4 metaG | ecosystem: Host-associated > Plants > Roots > Rhizosphere > Soil | place...
CCTGGGGAGTTCTGGACAGGTGGATTGTTTCCGGATGGCCGGCTACTCGGTAGCTACTTTTTGTTCAGACTGACACCGGTTAGCATTCTTAGGATAAAGCGTGGCGGAGAGACAGGGATTCGATCACGTCCCAGCCATTGATTCAGTGTAACTTATTGATTCTTTATAGCGCACGATAAGCACTCTCCTCACGTTCGAAGGTTTCTCCGGACAAAATCGGGTACAGTCGTCTTGTGGCGTCGAAAGCTCCCGCCGATCGCAGCGCCGGTTTCCTTCGCGTCACCTGTCCTTCCTGCCAACACGTAAACGAATTTCACGACTGGGATGAGATGTACATCTTCATCTGTGAAGCGTGTGGGGATTCAGTTGAAGTTGATGACGCGCCTCCGCCGTTTCCCACGGACTGATCTCGGCGTCACTTCTTCTCCAGAATCTCCCGGATCTTCTTTCGGTGAGTCATCTCTTTCGGAATGGTGTTTATCCGGCTCACCCAACTGTGGAACTCCCGCAAGAGAACGCTGTGCTCAACGGGTGTGTCATGCACGGTAACTTGAGCCCGGCCGGTACAGAGTTCAGCCGTCCATGAATTTGCCTTGAGCGCTACGATGCCGCGAGCGACAGCTTCGTAAAGAGTCTCGGCCGTAACTTCTGCGGTATGGTCAATGCCCTCGATGTCCTTTATCGTCACTCGGCACGTCTTCAGCGCCATGAGAAACCGAGTGTAACATATTCGCCTTGTGTTCGCCTCCATGGACCCGATAGGCGCGATACGCTTGCGGGATGCCGAATGAACCTGAACTGTCCCAGAGGATCGTGCGACTACGCAAGAGGCTACTTTCTACTGGCTTGGTCGTGCTGTTTTTAGGACTGCTTCCGCTCCTAAATTCCTTGGACAATCCACGCGTAGCAACCCTGCGTGGCCCTGATGTTCTTAGGCTGTTCGCGATTGGATGGTGCTTCGGAATCGGAGCGACGCTCTTGTGTGGCGGCTTCATGCTTTCGCGACTCGTTCATTTCAAAAGCATGTGAATGCGAAGTCTCCCGATCATGCTGAAGAACCGGCTGCAGGAACTTCTCCAGATCGAATAGGGAGATCGAACGCGTTGGTGCCCTTCATCCGATCCACGATGCCGCCAGATCCCGACTTCTTCCACGAGGATTCTTGAATAGGCGCTCTGATCCGTGATGCCGAACTTCCGGACATCCACCATGCCTTCTTCTTGAACAGACGGCCGTAACCTCGGGATGATCCGTCATGATCTTCATTGCTTCGAGCTGGATCTGTTTTGTGCGATTAGATTTCCGTGACATCGGGGTTTTCAATTGAATTATGCGGTTTATGCGGAGGCTGTCAAGACACGCGGATTGATATACTCAAAGCAAATAATCCCCGTGATATTGGACGCCCTCATCGATTCGTACGGGTCATATCTTCAGGCGAGGAGTAAAAGCTCGTGGACCCAGTTCAAAAAGCGTCCCATCGAAGCGGCTCGGGCTGAAGCTACGGTGTTCAGAGTCTTGCAATACTGCGGCGCGAAACCAACGGTTGCGGATGACGAAGGTGGACCGGATTTTGAATGCTCAGGAGGCGCGTACATGATGGAAGCTACCGCCTTCATGAACGACAAGATAACCTGTGATACGGCTCTACAAAACGAAGTGCCTTCAGAGATCAGAGGTCAAGCGTTTGGATTGCTGACAAAACAGATCGCTGAGAAGGCCGAAGCAAAGCATCGTCAGATTTCCGCTCCGAAAAAGCCCGGCATCTTAGCGATAGCCTCAGCTCACGCCGGTGCGAGTCTCGTACTCGACAGTTACGCGGCCCAATGTCTCCTGACTTCCGAGCCGTTCTGGAGGGGAACGAATGAGAATATGTCCGTAGATTTCTCACTGTCGCCGTTCCTGCGGCTGGAAGAGAATGGTGAGATCGTGGCCCACCATACCGGCATCTCGGCTATTGTCCTAATTTCAATAACTGCGGACAGAAGCTACGTGTGCGGCGTTCTGCATCCGGCACCTGCTCGTCCTTTCGATAGCAAACTTCTTTGGCAGATTCCATTCATCTACTCGAAGGACTGGCCAATCGAAAACAACCGCATCCGATGTGCGTGGACGATGGGTGAACAGCGCACCTATGAAGTGCCCCACGGTGCTATCAAGACCGAGAGTTACCAATGAGTACGCCGCCAGATCCCACGGTCGTAGGGCTGACACTCCAAGCCACGGGGGCGGCGGGGAAGCAACTGCAAGATTTCGTGGTGAGCTTTCTCGGTCAACCCAATAAAACCATCGGGACGATCCTTGGCGAGTGGGCTTCTGAGCAATGGAAGAATTTAAAAAAGATAACCGACGAGGCAGATCTCATCCTGCTAAAACTTGGAGGGACGCCGGAACCGATTCCGCTGAATATCGTGCGACCAGCGTTGGAAGCAGCCTCACTTCAGGACGATGAGGACATCCAACATACATGGGCTAACCTGCTGGCAAATGCGGCCGATCCACGCCAGAGACACCGAGTCGAACCGTCCTTTGTCCAAATTCTCAGAGAGCTCTCACCGCGTGAAGTAAAGTTCCTGGACTCATTGTATAAGCAGGGAGCTGGTGTGAATATCCGGATGGAGCTCAAGGGACTCGAAAACATCTATGTAAGTTCTTCACTCCGTAAGAATCATCAACCGAAGACCGCTCCCCACATTCAAATTCCGGAGCCGTTCGACGAGCAGGATCGGAACGAGTTTTCGATCATGATGGTCGTCCTTGAGAAGACGCGAATTCTCAAAGAAGAAAAGTTTGATGCCTACCTCATCTCTCCGTACGGCGCTGCCTTTATGTCGGCCTGCCAAACTCCCAAGCCATGAATGATCCGATAAGTACTGGAGTCGTGGTCGCAACCGTCTTAGGGGTCGCGAACCAAGCCCAAAATTTCATTGCCGCTGCTTCTGGCCATCCCGGTGAATCGATCGGCACAATCCTCGGAAACCTAAGCAGACGGCGGATAGCGAATACTGAAACGGTGGTGAACAAGGCTGGCCTGACGCTTTTGAATTTGGGTGTCCAGCCGGGAGAGGTTCCTCTGAATGTCCTCTATCCTCTGCTTCAGGCAGCGTCCATACAGGAAGATCCGACTCTCCAGGACCTATGGGCGAATCTCCTGGCCAACGCCGCCGATCCTCGGCAAGAGCGGGCCGTCTCGCCGTCCTTCCAGGACGCTCTGAAAAATCTGACCTCGAAGGATGCTACGTTCATCAACGCTGTCTATAAATCGGCTGAGGATACAGCTAACGGATCGAAACCGGAGACCCCTCTGATCCCCGAAATCTCAATGCACGGCGGGGATCTAGTGGAGGGGTATGCAGCCGCCGGTCTTTCTAGATTGCAAAAGCTCTACCCCCTCACACAGAAAGATATGAACGACAACAAGGGCGACTACGAAGCTGACATGGACGATTTTCGATTCACGCTTTCAGTCGCCATACGGCTTGGAATACTGACTGAAAAATCCGTTCCCGCGCCGATCAATACAAAGACAATCGAAAGGGCGCTCACGAGCACTACCAAAATGGGAGTTGCCACGCCTCTGCGCGTTGGAGTCGAAGTTTCATATCTCTTTACCGAGTTTGGCGCGGCATTCGTGAGAGCCTGCCAACCGCCCACCAAATAGAAACTCCCTCCCACCCAGAACGGGCAAGAGGGAGTGGCAGTGTCGAAGAGGAACGGACGATGAAGCCTAGTGCTGGTGCTTGGCGTCTTCTTGATTCTTCTTGTCGTTCGGGTGCTTCACAGGCCCTTTCTTCGGTTCCTGCTTCTGTTCACCCTTCTGGTTGCTCTGTTGGTTCGGGTTTGCGTTGCTCATACTGCTGATACTTCCTTCACCTAGTAGAGACGCCGGAAGGGAAAACATCACGAACCTTAATGTTCTGAACTGTCGCGTACCCCCTTAACAGCTTCAAGGACCCGAGGTAAAATCATCACACACCCTCATCCCAGCCGACAATCTTTCTGCCGCAATCGTATCAATGCACAACCATGCCCGCGAAAGACGGATTTGAACTCCAGAACGCCGACATTGAGCTGCTGCACGCGGTGTATCAGCTCCGTATCGCCACCATAGATCACATGGCCGCCCTCTCCGGACGATCTGTGCGAGCGCTCTGGGGCAGGCTTCTCAAACTTAAGACGCGCCGCTACCTCGCCTCGGTCGCCCGCTTCATGCAGAAACAGGTTTACGCGATCGGCTCCAAGGGCGTGACGGTCTTGGTCGAGCACGGGTACGCTCAGCTGGACTTCGCGGAAAGGCGTCTCCGGCACCATGAGCTTACTGAGTTCGGCATCCGCCATTCGCTTTTTATCGCCGACATCCACACGCGCCTGCTTCTCGCCACGCATACCGGACCTATCTCGCTCGTCTATTGGCAGGAAGGCTCCGCGCTCTGGGACACCGTCGTCCCGCGCCGCGGCGATCCGGCGACCGCAATCCGTCCAGACGCATATTTCATCCTCAAACAAACTGACCGCCCTGAAGGAAAGAATAAATTCCATTTCTTTCTGGAAGCGGATCGGTCCACTATGAGTCACGAGCGTATGGCAACGAAGATCGCCGGATACCTCGCATACCATGAGCAGCAAGGATACCGACAGCAGTATCCAGGGATGCGTTCATTCATAGTGGCCACCGTGACGCAGACGCGTCAGCGCGCGGAGGAACTTCGGAAGAGTCTCCATCCCCTAATCCCCCACGCAGCATCGCGCGATGCTTATCTTTTTATTCCATTCGAGGGACTTATGCTCCAGTCGCTCTTGCCAAAGGCAGCGGCGAAAGTTGCTTGACACGTTCATTTGACGGATTGAGCCAGCAGGCGCGCTCATTAGTAATGACCACGAACTCCGACGCTTTCTCGCCTTGCAGCATTCCCCTGCCTTTGCTATAACTCGAAGCAACCGCCCATCCTGCAACCGCGACGGGGGAAATCCCGTCTCGCGGCAGAACCGTCGAGTTCGTGCGGTGACTCTGGCAAGGAACCTCATCGCGCGCGTTCCCGGGAATGCCTCTTGCTGGCCTTGTATCGGCCCGGTCCGCGGAAGAACGCTCCGGGCGGTAATGATTGGAGGCTTTCTTCGGCCGCCGACCATTGGATGAGCGGTCCCCTACCCGTGGTGCATCTCACCACGGGCTATAGGGGTTTCCGATACCCACAATCCCCAGAAGTGCATTCGCTCTTATCGCAGCTGCCCTTTATAATTCGTAACCATGCAGCTTCAACCGGTACTCATCGGCAGCAGCGAAGATGCCTACCACCACGGCAGGCCGATCAGCATTGTGCCAGACGCTCGTCGTCGCCATCTTGCGGTTTTTGGCGGTTCAGGTTCCGGGAAGAGCACGCTCTTCCGGAACATGCTCGCGGGAGACATCGCCGCAGGCCACGGCGTTACGGTGGTCGATCCGCATGGGCAATTAGTAGAAGAGATTCTCGAAAACCATATCCCCCGTCACCGGACCAACGACGTTATTTATTTCAATCCCAAAGACCAGAAGAGGGCGTTCGCGCTCAACATGCTCCACTGCCCACGGTCCGACCAGCAGGGACTAATCATTTCGAACGCCATCGGAATATTCAAAAGACTTTGGACGGAGTCCTGGGGACCGCGCATGGAAGATATCCTCAGGAACGGGCTCTATGCACTTATCGAGCAGCCACGCCCCGTTTCCATTCTCGCGATGTCCAAACTTCTTTCTGACCACACCTATCGCACACAAGTCCTCGGCTCCGTACGCAATCCCGCCGTTCTCGATTTTTTCCACAACACCTATAACCGGTGGGAGAACCGGTTTCGGGAGGAAGCCATCTCGCCGGTGCTCAACAAGTGCCGCGCGTTCACAACTGATCCCCTGCTCCGCGCGGTGATAGGTCAAACGCGATCAAGCTTTGACTTCCGGGCGGCGATGGATGAGCGGAAGATAATTCTCTGCGATCTATCGAAAGGCGCAATCGGGGCTGACAACGCGATGCTTTTGGGCTCGCTCATCGTGATGCAGGAGAAGCTCGCCGCACTATCGCGCGGGGACATCCCAGAGTCCGAGCGGGTCCCGCACCTCCTCTTTGCCGAAGAAGCGCAGAATTACATCGGCGATTTCGAATCCATCCTTTCCGAAACTAGGAAATTCAATTTGGCAATCGCGATCGCTACGCAGGCGATCGACAGCCTCAGCCGTGAGACGGCAACCGCCATTTTCACAAATGCCGCGAACCTGATCGCGTTCCGCGTGTCCAATTCGGATGCAGAGCGCCTCAAAAATGAATTCACGATGGTGTTTCCGGGTGCAATCATCCAGGATCTTCCCGATTACAAGGCGTGGGTGAGAACGCTTGTTTGTGACGACCATGGGTGCCGGCCGGCGGAGGCGGAACAGGTTGTCACTTATCCCCCATTCATGAGGGAACCCGGCACGGAATGGCGCAGCCGGATTGAACGCACGAGCAACGAGCGATACACGAAGCCTCGGGCTGACGTCGAAGAGAAGATTGGACGATTTCTTTTGGGAGGAACGGGAGAAAAGGAACAACTGTAACTTCGACTACCTAGAATAGGCGAAGTCCAGCCACATTCGTTATCTTGCTATACGACGGAATTGGTTAACGCTTTGCAATCAGCCGCATAATAGATATGATTGTTTAGCCGAAAGCAAACCACCTATTGTGATTGAAAAAGTCTCCATCCGTAATTATCGGTTTTTTCGCACGTTCGATCTGGACTTCTCACCAGGTATGAATATCCTTGTCGGCACCAACGACACGGGTAAATCCACCTTGATTGAAGCGATCAATCTCGCGCTGACAGGCCGGATTCATGGAAGACTGCTTACACAGGAGTTATCTCCATATTTGATCAACCTGGATGCTACCCGTGAGTATGTCGAACAGCTTCAGAAGGGTGGCGACAAGATCCAGACGCCACCCGAGATGACGATCGAGGTATACCTAAAGGACAGTAAAGAAACGGAGATCCTTCGGGGTACCAACAACCTACATAGCGAGGATGCCTGTGGCATACGGATACGCGCGAAGCTCTCTCCAGACTACTTCGAAGAGTACAAAAACTTCATTACAAACCCGGCTTCGATCCACTTGGCACCCACTGAGTACTACAGGGTGGAATGGCTAGGCTTTTCCGGCAATGCCGTGACCGCGCGTAGCATTCCCGCGACTGCATCCGTCATTGATCCCACGACGATCCGTCTGCAGCCAGGCGTTGATCATCATTTGCAACAGATCATCAGTACACACCTTGACCCGAAGGAGCGCGTCGAGCTATCGCGGCAGTTTCGAAGCTTGCGCGAGGAGTTCAGCGATAAGGAATCAATAAAGGCCATAAACACCCGACTGACGGCCGCAGGCGACGATCTTACGACCCGCAAACTGAGTCTTTCGATTGATCTTTCGCAGCGCCACACGTGGGAGAGCACCCTCGTCCCTCATCTCGACGACCTGCCATTTCATCTGATTGGAAAAGGTGATCAGAATACCTTGAAGACGCTGTTGGCCATAGGACGGAAAGCCGCGGACGTCAACATAGTCTTAATCGAGGAGCCGGAGAATCATCTTTCCCATGCTTCTCTTAGACAACTACTCCGCCGTATCGAACAACGCTGCGAGGGAAAGCAGGTCATAATTGCCACTCACAGCAATTTTGTGCTCAACAAGCTTGGCCTGCAGAATCTGATTCTGCTAAGCGATGGCCCTGCCACTCGCATCACTGATCTGCCGACGGAAACGGTCGACTATTTCAAGAAGCTGCCGGGATTCGATACCCTTCGACTCGTGCTCGCCAAAGGCGCAATTCTTGTTGAAGGACCGTCAGACGAACTCGTAGTCCAGAGGGGCTACCAAGATGTGAAGGGCAAGCTACCTATCGAAGACGGTATCGATGTCATCAGTGTAGGCCTATCGCATAAGCGATTTCTCGACCTTGCCACCCGGCTCAAACGTCGCGTGTGGGCGGTGACCGACAATGATGGCAAGACTATAGATCAAGTGAGGGAGCGTTTCGCCGGATACCTCGACAGCGATCGTGTTTCACTCCACGTTGGCAGCAACCCCGAGCTCCCTACCCTTGAACCGCACATTGTTGAGGCGAACGATCTGGCCACCCTGAACTTAGTGCTGGGTAAGAAATTTGATTCTAAGGCAGAGGTGCTCCAGGCCATGGTGGATGACAAGACTGGCTCCGCACTGGCAATTTATCAGTCGAAGACGGCGATTGTGATGCCTGAGTACATCCGAGATGTCTTCAAGGGTTAACAATCTAGCGATTCTTGCAGCGGCTGGCTCGCGCAAGACTGAGTACGTTGTAGAGCAGGCCCTTTCAGTCACCGATGGAAGGGTTCTGATTACTACCTACACGAATGAGAACCAGCGACACATTCTCAGTCGCATCGAGCAGAAGGTTGGGGTAGTTCCCCCGCATATCGTCGTGATGGGATGGTTTTCATTCCTTATCCAGCACTGTGCGAAGCCCTATCAGAGCTCATTGAGCGATACGATAATCAACGGTCTCAATTTCACAGGTCGTAGAAATCGGTTCACTAAAAAGTCAGATCCGGGATACTTTCTCGATCTCAACGGCGACATGTATCGCGATGGCGTATCCGATTTTGTCGTGACTCTCAACGAAAAAACCAAGGGAGCAATGGTTGCACGGTTGGAGAAGGTGTTTAGATATATCTTCATCGACGAGGTACAAGACCTCGTCGGGTACGATCTTGATGTACTCGACCTTCTATTACTCTCGGGGATCAAGATCGTCTTTGTAGGCGACCCGCGTCAGCACACATTTTCGACGAACTGCGGACCAAAGAACAAGAAATACCGTGGAGCTGGCCTCGCAGAGTGGTTTGCAGAGCGCCGTGATATCTGTACGCTTGAACCACGGAATTACAACTATCGATCTAACCAGGCGATATGCGACTTCGCTGATGCGATCTATCCCCACTTGCCAGCCACCAGATCCGTGGATGTGCAGCCAACCGCCCACGATGGCATATTTCACATTTCGGCGACAGAGGTACCGTCCTACATCGCAGCGCAAGGCCCCGTGACCGTTCTGAGACATGATAAGAATGCCAATACTGGTGGACTACCGGCGAAGAACATCGGTGTTGCCAAAGGCAGCACATTCGATCGGGTATTGATATTCCCAACGAAGCCGATGCTTCGATACCTGGAGGACCGAGACCATTCAAAGTTGAAGGCGCCAGAGAGATTGTATGTTGCGGTGACACGCGCCAGATACAGCGTGGCGTTCGTAGTGCCTAATCCGTAGGGCGAATTGCCTACCAGGCGAAGATTGAGAAGATTATCCTGTTCTAAAAAGGCGCCTGGGATGAAATCCGCAAGGCGCCTGAACTATTATTGCATCGCCGGAATCCAACCGAACAGCCGGTGAAGTTCGTCAGTTGAAAGGTGATCGGGCTGCACACCTTGCGGTAGATCCACGAGCTGTACTTGGTAGACAACCCGTTTCAGTCGGTCTGCAATTCCAACGGCAGCTTCCCTCCCGGCTTCATCACCGTCGAGCATCACGATGACATGACCGAAATATTCTCCGATCAGTTCCTCTTGCGCCTTGCTCATCGTGGAACCCATGAGCGCGACACACGGGAAGCCGGCTTGCGTCACCTTCATGCAATCGAAAAATCCCTCGACGAGAACGACCGACAGCTCCCCTCTCACACGGGACAGATTAAAGAGTTCGAGTGACTTGTGGAAGCCCGCCGGAAATTTGTAACGCGGTTCCGATCCGTCGATCGATCTCCCGGCATAAGCGACGAGTTCGCCCCCCGAGTTATGGATAGGGATCACTATGCGATCATGCATCGACCCCTTGCCGGCAAAAAATCCGACGCCGAAAGTTTTCGCCGTTTCTGCCGTGAGTTCCCTCTCGTTCAGATACTCGTGAGTGCCATCGATGTTCTGAAGGGTAAATGTGAGTGGTTTGTTCGAATCACTTTCACCTACTCCATTATTTGTTTGAGTAAGTTCGCGCTCCGGTTCCTTGCCCGCGGAAATGTCCGCGCGAGGTTCCTTGCCAACCGGTCCGGGTGTTTGGCCCGCGGCCGGAACCAGAAACCAAAGCTGCAATTTGATCGCCGCATCCCGAACGGAACACCGCTCCATCGCGGCGACGAAATCGAGTACGTTGCCGCCGACCCGGCCGCGCGACTTGATGCACGACTTGGACTGGCACGCCCAGGCACCCCCCACGCCCTTCGTGAGCGTGGCGGTGAAACTCTCGTTACTCTTCTCCGATCCGTGCGCAGGCAACGGGCATTTTCCCCGGAGCGTGTTTGCGTTCGTCCGGCGTAACGGGATGCCATAGTGCTCGATTGCCATCTGAAGTGTGACCGTTCTTTTGACCTCGTCGAAGCTCACCCAATCCATTGATTTGATTCTCCTTAGCGATGGTTACTGACCTGCTCCGGTAACCCTAAGGCTGATCCCCCGCTCTGTCAATAAGTGATGGTTCCCGACGCGTTTAAAGTCGCCCGTCCTCCGGCGATAGCGTAGTTGAAAACAGAAGGTGTAGTGTCAAAGTGCTACTGCACTTTCGCTCTACAGACCCAGCATCTTGACGCTACGGATGCTGCACTTTGGCTCTACAAATCCCGCACTTTGACGCTATTGATACCGCATCTTCACGCTACAAATCCCGCACTTTGACACTACAAAAAGCACCTCAACCCCTGATATATCAACAGTTTAGAATTGCCTAACTCTTTAACTCTGTATAGACTTAATAACAACATCAACAGCGAACAGCCTGTTGCTGCTGAAAATATTTCAAAAAAGAAATGGAGGTGAACAACCATGAGGTCCTAAGAGAGCAGTCAGCGGTTCCAATCATTCCGCCAGACGCGGCGGCACTCGACATCATCCGCACTGAGACGGTTCTCTCCCGGCTGCCCGTCCATAACCTGGCGAAGAAGGGGAGTATCAGTATCCAAATTCTCAAGAAGACCGATGCAGGAGAAATAGAACTCCTCTGGAGGGTTTCTCCCAGCCGCGATTATGGAGAGCCCCGGCAGCTCGCCTACAAACTCGACACGATCATCATCAACCAGCGGATCGACGAAGCCGGCAGACCACTACCGAAGATGTTGCGCCTCGGTAGTTTGAATGGAATTTGCGAAGAGTTGGGTCTCACAATTGATCACGGCACAAACGCCAAAAATATCAGAAATGCATTTCTCCAAAATGCACTTACTGGTATCACCGCAAAATTTAACTACAAGGCAAACGATGGCACTGAGCGACGGCTCGAAGCCGGGTTCACTCGCTACAGTGTAATCTTCACTGGCGAAAAACTTCCTGACGGACGAAAAGCGGATGCGGTCTATATTATTTTCAACGAACCATTTTGGGAAGTGCTCAACAACGCACCAGTCCGGCCACTTGACCGCGCGTACATGAAAGCGCTTCCGCCGGCGGCGCAACGGTTCTATGAAATCATCAGCCGCAAGATGTTCGCGGCACTCAAGAATAATTACGCTCATGCAAAGATTGCATACTCCGAGTACTGTACATTCTCCGCCCAACTTCGCCACTTCGAGCGACAACGCGTGCAGGACCAGATGGCGAAAATAATTCGACATCATAAAGAATCCGGCTACATCATCGCCGTGAAGTATCAGGCGACGATCGATGCGCAGAACCAACCCGACTGGATGTTGTATCTCGCTCCCGGTCCGAGGGCGCGTGCCGAATTCGCCGCCGCTCACGGGGGACGAAAAGCTTTCAAGACGAATACTGTTGACGCACTCGAAACAGGGGAGCGCCAACCGAAGCACTGGCAGCGACGGCCACGAAAAGAACACTCCCAAGTCGAACCAGTCCCACCACCAACGTTTAATCCAGCACTCGTTGCCGAATTCACCCGCCGGGGGATCACGGAGAAAAAAGCTTCCGAACTTCTCGCAACCGTGAAACCTGGTCAGGATGTGGTGGCGCAGCTCGAACTCGGCGAGCATATGGCTAAGAATTCCCGCATCCCGATCGTGAACCCTCCCGGCTTTTATATCCGGCTTATTGAAAGCAACACGTCCGTTCCGGACAGCTTCGAGACGAACGCGAAACGCAAAGCGCGGGAGGAGAGCGAACGAAAGGAACGTGATCTACGCATTGAGGAAGACGCCCGCCAACTCCTTGAGTTTGAATATGACGACTACTGCCGTGTGGAAACCGATCGGCATATAGCGGAGAACCCCGCCACATTCGAATCCATCAAAGATGCTAAGCGAACGGAGAACCGCGAACGGCATCAGGCATTCTCGCCTGACATGATCGAGAGCATCGCTCAGAACGAAGCCAAGCGCGAGATCCGGAAGCAGGTACCCCTCATCACCCTGGAGGAATTCGCAGATCGGAAGCAACAGGGTGCTGATTTTCTTTTGAAACCAGTTGGGCTCTCCCCGGCCGCCGAGCCCGAAAACGTCGCTGAAGACGCGCCACCCCGGGACGGTACCGTGACTGACGAGGCACCCGTCATTCACCTCGATCCTTCGGCGGCGGCCGAGGAAAGGGGAGAGGCGGATCAACCGGCTCCGGACGCGCCGCCGCAACCGGTAATTTCCGAACCGGAGCCGGCAATCGAATTTGCCATCGAACCGCCACAGCCGGAGCCCGGCGGCAATGCCGCCGAGTCGGGGATGGTATAGGCCGCACCTATCGGCTGCGAAACGAACAAATTAGGGTATGGGGCAGGGTCTAGAGTCGTCCCCATACCCGCCAACAACTGCCGCACGGGCCGCAAGGCCCGTACTTGCAGCGCTCATCGCGCATAACTGGTCCGCGCATGGTGGCCGTCTTACCGCCGGCTGCCCCGCATTTTTGGCTATCACCACTCCACTACCGTTCCGGGATGATCGTCCTATCGTACGCTCACCTAAATGCAGGGCAGCCTGCGCTATCGCCCACCGCCATCGCCAAGGGCGAGGCGGCGGCTTCGGCTGACCGCCTTCGGGCCACCATGCGCAGGGACTCTCGAACGGACAACCCGGTCGGCAATGACCGACCTGCAGGGGAGAACTCGTTTCAGAAAGGGGAAACGAGATGGTCCGGGCGTGGTTATGCACAGGCCAAGGAAAACTACTGTTAAGATTAAGTAAACAAAGGTCTTTTGAAACCCCTCAATAAACCCACCGACCGTGTACCGAGTTGATCGAAATAACTTCTATAAGCGGCAGAAGAAAGCGACAATCTTCACCCCTGATTACGTGAGCGAGTTTCTCTACGGCATTTTTCATTCGCAAATCAGCAAGCGCGGCGTGGTGATAGATCCGTGTGTCGGCCAGGGATCGCTGCTGAAGCCGTGGAAGCGCAATGGCCACCACGTGCTGGGCATCGATATCGAGAATCAAGGATTTCCGAAGACGATCGAACGGAACTATCTGGAGATTCAAAAAGAGGAGATAGGTGATCTCAAACCGTCGCTCGTCATCATGAACCCTCCGTTCAATATAGATATAAAAACCAAAACGTACATAAGTGAGCACTACGGAGGAAGGCCACTTCTTCCTGAAATATGGCTCCAAAAGGCTATCGAACTGTTTGGCAGCAGTGTGCCGATTGTAATGTTCACGCCTTACGGCTTCCGCCTCAACCAAAGTCAAACGAGTAAGCGCTGGCAAAAATTCATAACCAAGGAATATCCGGAAATCACGAGTATCATCTCCCTGCCGAAAGATGTGTTCGACGGCATTCTTTTCCATAGCGAAGTCGTTGCCTTCAACATGCCGGAGCTGAAAGGTCATTACTTTTTACAGCAAGAAGATGTCGAGAAGCGACGAGTTGCGGCAGCGTAGAGAGCAACATAGGCCGAAGAATACGGTTTCAAAAGGCGACGATAAGAAGGTAGCCATCGTGATGGATAGAGTGGTTCAGTATCTCAACGACAGGTTCAAGCTGAACGACCTCGGCTATTACTTGGAGTACGTCAAGTCAATCAAGCTCTCGGAGCTGATCGACATAATCAAGCGTTATGATAAGCGGACTGAGTTCGCGCCGCTTGCAAAAGCCGATTCCTACATGAAACCGGACGGCGGGGTCTTGTTGTTGCGCATGACAAATCATCAAGAGTTCAAGCGGATTGCCCTCGCGGTTGAGATGAAGCATCAAGGAACGAATGACAAGAGAATCTCGGAAGGAAAGGGGAAACAAGCACAGGGCAACGCCATCGAGCGCCTGGGAAAGAATCTTATTGGAATCCGCGCGACGCTCCAGTATGAAAAGGTGACGCCGTTCGTATGCTTCGGCTGGGGTGTTGATTTCGCCGCGGGCTCATCGATCAGGGATAGGGTTATTACAATGAACGAGTTCTATCCTCTGAACAGAATTTTTGTCCACAAACGGGAGGGCTATTCTCCGGTGTCCCTATTTTTTAGGGAGCAGGAATGGGCGGACCGAGAGCTGTTTGAGGTGATGAAGGAGATAGCCGAGGCGAGTATCACAACGTACATCTATTGATTAAGCGGCTGTCCTCTCCGCGCTGTTTTTCAAACCACCAGCCTTAACACTGAGTGCAGGCGTCTAAAGGTCCCGGCCTTCCCAAAACACTATACCGGTGTTACGCTTATCGAAAACTAACATGAACAAACCACATGAGATATCTCTGGCGGAATGGAAAGAGATTATCCAAGTACCCGTCATCAGGGGGTCTTGGGGACTGGCCGAAGAAGAGACTCCCGAACAATTTGCTGACATGGTGTACGGGGTCAGATTCGATTTCGCTGCGGGGTTGATGCCTGGATACGTTGGCGACCTGTATATCTTGCACGGAGACGCTCTAGGTGAGCCGATTGTCCTGATCAGAAGAGACGGTCGTTTAGAAGCCGCCTAATTATTGTGGGCAAGCAGGCGCGTGCAGTTCCGAGGACCGCTGGCGTGATTTCCCCACCTCCTAGCTCCGCCGCTCACTCCACTCCTACCACGGTGTCGTAGAGCCCGTAATGTGTTAGCCCCTCGTGGCTATCGATGCCCGTGTACCGCAGCGAGGCATCCTCGTAGCGACGGAACGCGAACACCGCATGGTTCATCAGCTCAGTATTGAAAACCTTCAGGCGCACGAGCAGATGGAAGTCCTTCACTGTCAGGCCGGTGACGGTCAGGAATAAGTCTGGCTCCAGTTTGGTGATCACGTCTTGCAGCGTGTTCTCACGAAAATCGGTCAGGTACATGAACGGAGGGATGCGCGTCGCGAACTTGATCAGTTTCTCCTGCACGAGCTTGCGCTTAGACTTGTATTCCTTTTCCTCCTCGGAGAGCTGCTTCTTTTGTTTCTCCGTTAGGTCCTTACTTTTTGCCTTGTTCTTGAGATCTTTGACCTTCTCGCTCTTGTTGATGATGGTCTCGATGATGTTGTCGCCAAGAGCGCGCCAGCCCTCGATACGCTCCACGGCAGCCATTGCCTCGGGGTTATTTAAGATTCGATGCAGCGTGTCGTTGTCCACGTTGACCAGCAGCGCGCTTTCCCACTTGCGCGCCAGTAGCGTCGCCGAGGTGCCTGTCATCGCGATAGCTAGAATGCCGCCAGCATCGATCTGAGTCATGTTCGCGCCGTCGTAGGCCAGCACCGGCAGGAACGACAGAAGGTTCTTGACTGCGCTCTCCGGATTGGATTCGTTGGGCGATAGTCCGATGCCGTAGTCGGAGAGCTGCCGAAGCGCGCGTGTTGGGGCAAAGTCGAACACGAAACACAAAGGTTTGAGGATTTCTTCCTCGTTCGGGTTGTCACCATTCGGGTTCTTGATAGACCACGGAGACTGCACGCGGAAGGCTGCCTGGAAGTAGGTCTCAGGGCTCTTCAGATTACGCAGCATGAGGATTGAAGACCATTGCGGCACAGTCACGCCGGTGGTGAGCTTGCCGCATGACAGTGTGATGGTTTTGGTCGTGAACCCACTCCCAATGGCCTTGCGTACCGGAGGCATTGCCTCCACGCCGATACCTGCCGACGCACCGGCCACCACGACAACCTCGTACTGGCGCCAGAAGATATTGTGTTTCTCGGCCAGCAGGTTCGCCATCGCTCGACATGCCGCGACGTTTGGCAGAAACCAGAATGAGTGCTGCAGGTAGGGGAGCAGCCGCGCATCCGAATAGGGGAACGGAGGCGGCGAGCCCATCTTGAGGCCATCCACAATCTTCGGTGCGTACTGGCCTCGGATAATGTCTAGCCACTTTTGTACGTCACTTTTGTGCTTGAACTGCGCGTCCTTTTCCGTCCCCGTAGCCGCAAAAAACTCATTGAGATCGAACTCATCGAACTCGCCGGCACTCGCGACGGTCAACAGTTCGTCCGGCATCTGGTAGGTGAGCAGACGCATCTGCGGCAGAGCATCATAAGGGTTCCACTTGCCGGGGTTCTTGACCGCAAAATCTTCCTTGGCGCGCTGTTCATCGGTGTAGGTCCAGTTGAAGATTTGTTCTTCGATGAACTCGCCCGTAGCTAGCGCTTTGAACGGTGTTCCAGAGAGGTAGAGGTAGGCTTTGGCCGTGATCGGCAGAAACTCCGTTTCCTTCTCCGAAAGCACGCCGAGGTCTTCGTTCAGATCTTCCAGCACAGCGGCGTATTCGATCTTAGCCTCCTTCTTCGCAACGGCTTCTTCCTCACCCTCGAACAGTTCCTTGGCGGTCTCCCTCCAAGCACCGAAGTGATATTCATCAAACACAACGAGGTCCCAATTCACAGCGTGCAGCCACTCGTTCCTCGGTTTGATATTTCCGGTCGCGTCGCGACCGAGGAGATCTTGAAACGAGCCGAAATAGACCACAGGCCTGTCGTCGTCGATTTTGGTGGGATCGCTGTTGGAATTGCGGGAGAGATAGTGCCAGCCTTCAAAGTCGACGTGGGATTTGAGATCGGTCTCCCACGCGTCTTCTACGGCAGGCTTGAAGGTCAATACGAGCACTCGCTTGGTGCCCAGGCTCCTAGCGAGTTGATACGTTGTGAAGGTTTTTCCAAAGCGCATCTTCGCGTTCCAGAGGAAGCGCGGGACGGCGTGCTGATCCTCAGACCAAATCGAGTGAAAATAATCAACTGTTTTGTCGACCGCCTCGGCCTGTTCACGGCGCATCCGAAATCGTTGGTGATGCGTACCAGTGAACCGTTGCCCCGTGCGCAGTTCGGCAAGCACCGTCTTCAAGTCCTGGAGGGAGCAGCGCATCCATTCCAGTTCGGCCTTAACGAACTTCTTCCTGACGAGTGCCGTGCGCACGTCGTGGTCGCTAAAGATGGTGCCGTCGTCTCGCTCGGCGGATTCGTCCAGTTCGATAGTGTAGTTCTTGATGGCAGCAGTCTTGAGTTGCTCAGCGATGCGCTGTTTCACAATCCGCGTTGTCTGCCCAACCTTAAGAAGACCCTTATGCGCCTTGTCGTCGATCGAATAGGCGTAGATGCGGGGCCGAGCCTCCGGTTTCGGCGCAAGGATCTCCTCGATGGTGGGCTTACTCATCGTCACCGCCGTCCAGGTTCATTGGACGGACAAGCTTCTCGACGAACGCAATTTCCCTGGCGGTTAGCCCGTATTTCGCATATAAGTCTTCATCTGTCCACCGCCTCGTCCACTTTTGTATTGGCACGAAGGAGTAGACCTTGCGCGTAGTGTGTTGGGATGGCTTATGCAGGAGAATCAGGAGGCGAGTCAGCCGACAAGAGAGATAGGACAAGACGCTCTCGGCCTGATTCTTTGAATCGAACGGGCCAATACAGAGATAAGTCTCCGAAGAGATGGTGTTCGGCTCTCCAAGGAATGGTGTGCTGATGATCCTGTGCGGGTAGGTGTCTTTGTTGCCGGTCCCCGGAGCGGCGTATCCTGTGTACACCTTCCATTTATTGATTAGGTGAGCGCCAGTCGATATTGAGTTTCGTGGAATGTAGCCCGTGCCGCCGTTCTGATAAACAAGAATGTCACCGTCTCGCTTGACCATCTTGCCCCTAAAATTTGTCTCTAGCCCGAACGGCTTTCTTGAGCTAACCAGTCGGTCGAAACGCTTCTTTTCAGGCAGCGATAGAGATTTCGCTCCCCCGCTCTCGATGCCGACGACCTTTTTCAGGATCGCCAGCCCCTCATTGAACCGGATGAACACATCCATACCCTCTTCGAGGAGCTGGCGGCTCGTTGTTGAGGGTGGATCATCCTTGAAATGTGTGGTGACCCGGCAGGTCCCGGGATTGTCCCGATCCCAGAGAAAGTAGCAAACTCCGCCCTTGAGGCCAACCCCTGGAAAGACATCTGACGCACTAAGATAGTCGTCAATTGAACGCAGGCGATCATCGGTGAGCATCGACTCTCTGAATTCATCCAGCCCTTTTCCGCCTGCGAACCAGCGAGCAGGAATGACCATCGACAGGTAGCGCGATTCCAACATTTTTGCTTGCTCTACGAAGAGTTGATAAATTGGTAGCGCGCTCGTTCCAAAGCCATCATCGCTTAGTTGATACGGTGGGTTACCGATGATCACGTCGAACTGCATATCACCTCCATACAAATCGGCTACGCGAGCCTTGATCTCTTCGCTGTGAATGAACGCATACGCGTGGGTCTCAAGTCCTTCGCCGCGATCCAATGCTTTCTGGCTTGCCCCGCAAAATTTGCATCTGCCTCCCAACCATGAATGCTCCGTTCGCTCGAACCAGATGTTACCGGCGTCGCTGGTGAAGCCATTAGCAATGGAGTGCTCGCCGCTAGCATGCTTCGAGCAGTACACGCTTCGCCGCGCAAGCAGACTGGTGAGATTTGTGGTGCCGATGCCGAAAACCTGCTTGGTGAGTATATGATCGACGCGCTTTTGAAGGTCAGGTATCTCGGCGGCTAAACCCTGCGTGAGCCGGCTTGCGATCTCCCGCAGGAACACGCCGGACTTCGTACAAGGGTCAAGGAATTTCACTGAACTATCCGTCCAGAGATCCGCCCCCCTATTATTTTTTCCCCAAGCCTCGGTAAGCGTGTCAAGCATCCGATTGGCGAACTCGGGCGGCGTGAATACCTCGTCATTGGAAAGATTGGCTATGCACGTCAAAACATCCGGGTTGCGACCACGAAGTGAAAAGCTCGCCTGCTTGTTCATATGGACTCCACCAAAGTATTGCCAAGAGGCGAACAAGCGAGCTCCCGCACAGTCATGGGCGTATATGCCTTGGTAGGCGTAAAGATCTCATGCTTGCCGAGATGGGCGAAGAGTGAGCCTTCCTGACTGAGAAAAGACATCTGCGTAAGAGCATCAAGGCGGAAGTCGCGCCGCTGGAACTTGCCCTTGCCAAGGTAGCCCCACTCGGCAAAGCTAAGGGGCTGTTCGTCATGCACACGCATCGTCAGCGCGTCACCGTGAACGATATTCTGGGACAGGACATAGGAAGCGGCCAGATAGAACTCATCCGTCTCATTAAGATCCAGGTAATCGGCAAAGACCTCGAGCATGTTCGCGCGGCACTCAGCGATGTTATCTGCCAACAGTTCAATCCCGTAGGTGCACATAACCGCCAACAGGGCGTAATGTCGCCGCTCAAAGTCGGCCTTTCCGAACTTCACCTCTACGGCGGCCAGCTTGCGCTGCAGGACAGGGACTAGGAAGTTCCCGCTTCCGCAAGCGGGCTCTAGAAAACGAGAGTCAATGCGCTCGGTCTCACCCTTAACGAGGTCAAGCATCTGTTCGACCAGCCACCGGGGCGTAAACACCTCTCCATGATCGGCAACGCGCCTCTTGGACTTGATCAGACTCATAGTTGGTGGCTTGCGATCTCGACCAACAGCTTGTGGTAGTGGGCGCCGAGCGCTTGGCGCGCCAGATCTGGCATACAGATAACAAGATAACGTATCCAACTACTACGCCCAGGCCTCATTTCTTCGCCGCATAGGCTCGTTTCAAAGACATGGAGAAAATCCACTATGGCGTGGAACGGTTCCTGATTTCCATATCTTTTGATGGGAGGGCCGTTTGAAATACATCCCCTTCCGTCCAAAGTGCGAACATTCGAGAAGCAGGCCGTACCCAAAGTTTCGATTTCGAACCCTGTGATCGTGGGAACAGCGAACATCACTCACTTTCTATAAGTACGACAAGACTGCCCAGTTGGCATTTCGTTAACGTGTTCAAGGCGCGATGATCTTGTGGGTGATCAATAGTGCGTGAAGCGACTGATAGAAAGGTGCTATCTTCACGGCTAGTGATCCGATTGTTGCCACGCTGTTCACCGCATTTAAGAACGTTGCTACTCGTCTCTTGTCCGGAGGCTTGGAGACTTCCTCACTCACCGTCGTTAGGTGTTCCAAATAATCGCGTTTTAAGTCATCCTTAAGTTCCGTCGAATCTCGGATGGCCGACCCAAGTTTCTCAATCGCGTCTGCAATATCTTTCTGCCCAGATAGGTTCAGAACCTGCACCGAATTATTCAGATCTCCCACCACGGACCCCAGATTTACGATGCCAGAATTGCCCGTGACATGGACCGTGATAGGGCTACGATCGTGTTGTGGATTTAACTTGAGCTCCAGGGGAATATTTTCAAGATCATTGATGATACGAGCGCGAATCCTCGTCGCCTCTTTGCAGGCGAGTCCGCGAATCGAATCGTGCCCTCCGGTCGGTAAACCCAGGAACGTCTTGGAAGCCCGATCATCGACTTGGTGAACCCCGTTGCTGACGAAGTCGTGGAGTTTGAATTGAAGAGTCGTAAGATTGGTGGCTTCAGCCAGTATCGGATTCTGGACTGCCAACGTCTTTCGGAGTGCGATCGCCTTGGTTACCACCTCGTCTATCGCATCAAAGATGATTCTCATATCTTCTCTGAGGCGTCCTCCCGCCTGGTGGCCTCCCTTACTGGCGTTCATGGCGGCTGTGGCCGCTAACTTCTCATCTCGTGCTTTCTCGGCAGCAGCGCACCAGTTCCGCCAATTCCCTTCTTCTAGCTTTAGGGCGTCCTGAAGTAGCGTGTCTTCCATAGAGTGAGTATCGATGTCAGAATACCGCTTCTGGCGGCACCCATATCGGAACAGTGGAGGGCGCAAATAGGTAACTCCGAGGGGCGACTCCATGCGATTCTGGTCGGGCACGAAACTTTGGGAGTGGCGTCCATCTACGCCGCGCAGTCAGGTAACGGATGCTCCCCAAAAGAGCGAGGCCTAAATAGCGATCCGCTCAACCTCATCGAGCGTGATCTCGTCGCTCGTGCGGTCGTAGAGCTTGGTTGTCCGCGGCGACTCGTGCGCGGCGATCGTTTGGGCATTTTCAATCGTTCCTCCGTTTTCAAGATAGGCGGTGATGCCCGTCGCGCGGAAGGTATGGCACGACGTGGAAGAGGGGAGTCCCGCTCCCCGCGCGCGGCGTTTGATCATTCGCAACACGTCCGTGCGCGTAATCGGCTTCGCCGTGAGCCGCCGCCAGTTATCAACGCTCCGAAACAACGGCGCTTTCATTTCGTCCCGGATGCCAGCAGCTTCAAGATACGCATCGATGTATGCCTCTGCATTGTGGTGAGCAGGGACTTCATGTTGCTTTCCACCCTTTTCGTGAAGCCTGATCCACCACCGTTTTCCATTTTGATAATAATCACCAATCTTCATGTGCACGACGGCCGAGACACGTGCGAATGTGTAGCACATCAGACCAATAATTGCGCGATCACGGAGACCTATCACGGAGTCCGTTTTGATGGAATCAATCAGTGCCCGCGCTTGATCGGCTTTGAGGACTGGGGTCTTCCCGCGTTTCACGACGTGCTTCGGCCCGCGAACGGAGGACGCGGGATTCATTGGAACAATCTGGCCGGTCACCAGAAAATCGAAGAGCATCCGGATCGCAGCCAAGTGCTGTTTCACCGTCGGCACCGCCATCGGGTGATTCTCGATATAGGAGGCGATCACTACCGGCTTGATCTGCTCAAGCGTATACACACGATGCTTCTCGCACCAGAGGAAGAACTGCGAGACAGCTTGCGCGTAGGCGGCGCGTGTATTCGGGTTCCGGATCGTTGCCGTGAAGAACTCGATGAAGCGCCAGGAGGCGCCAACGCCCGAGCGACTGATAATGGCCGGTAGATTCTCAAGACCGGCGCGCGCCAGATCCCGTCGCGGGATTGGCACGAGGTCGGAACTCATGGTCGGAGGGATTTAGGGTCAGGGCGACTGGCACCAAACTCTTTAGGATCGAAAAAGTCTGCCGGATCAATTTCATAGTCCGGAACAATATCAGCCGGTTCACTCCTTCGCGGACCAGTTGGCGGCCTCCGAGAGCCACGCTTCAGGCGTTTTTTCGCGTCTCCCCCGTCCGGCGATTGGAGTATCATAACGTCCTTTATGATACGTCCGTCGGGGATGATGTCAAGGCGCAGATAGCAGAAAAAAAAGGACTTGTAAAGATCGGTTATCCACAGGAGCTGAGCAAGAGATAGATAAGCATTCTACTGCCCGACGGGAGCAGGCGATTTGGAGAACGATGACCTAGTTAGGACTTCCAGGCGAGGTACTAGTCGTTTCAATTTGATGGTCACTGGCTCCTCATAGAGTTTCAGGTGTACAATGACGTCCTCTGGTAAGCTAATCGCCGGATGCCGACTCGCCAGACACTCGTAATTGGGCGCGGAGACTCTGTACGTCTTGGGGAACAGGAGCTCGATATACGGTACCCTCATTCCTTCTGGTGCCACATGTTGTGGCTATCTTGACAGTTTGGGCTTGCTGGACGACGGGTCTTATGACAAGATGAGGTGACTGTGGGAATTGACAGGTAGCGTGATCGCAGTATAGTACCTATAGTACTGGGCATCAAAAGGAGACATTTAAATGGCTCTCTTGGACTCCAGCCTTAAACGTGAGCTACCGCAACTCTACTCTAATCGCGATCCCCGGCGAGCCTGGGTCTGCGCTCGCTATTACGCGCCTGATAAAGGAATAGTCTGGTTAGTTAGTGAGGGATCGCCCGACGCAGAGGACTTCGAGTTCTACGGTTGTGTCGTGTCCGACTTACCTCGATGGGGCTACTTTTCTCTGGGCGAGCTGAAGGCTGCGCGCAAAGAAGGGATCAGAATCCTGCGGGATAAAGCCTTCAAGAAATGCAGAATTTCAAAGTGTCTCCGCGCCGAGCGGGGGTCTGCGGGGTGAGCCAACCAGCTCACCCTTTTTTTGAGACGAGAGCAAATATCAAGCGGAAAGGGCGAGGCAGCCAACGGAAAATGAGCCTAGGTAAGTCTCCTCGTTGATGAGGTTAGCCACGAGGGCAGACAAACCGAACAGTCGCATGCGATAGCCATCGTCTGTGTAGCGTCGTGGAAGGCGAAGCCGCCGCGGAGAGTAATGCCCCCGTCCACGAGAGAGCGCTCTCAGTGCTGCTTGGTGAACTTCGAGGAATGCAGTTTGCATTTCCCCGCTGGATCTAGGAAGGACAAGTGTTGTCGGATGGGGGCCGTCACAAAGCCGTTTCAATTTGTTACTGGACTCTGACGTTTTGAATCCGCAGTGATGCAGCACGAATTTCTCGAACTCCGCCCGTTCTCGGACCGCGCGAATTTGTAGCATTGGATTGCTACTGTGGCTCGACGCCTCAACGCAACGCATCAATAGTCGGTCGAGCGATTCAACGATATGAGGACCTGTCAACCTTTTCGCGATCCGCTCAGCCAACCGGTCAAGGCGTCGATGTGTGCTCGGAGCTGAATCGCGCCCTTTGACCCTGCGATACATCGCGTTGTAACTTCGCAGATTCCCTATCAAGCCAAGAACTTCACGCTTACACTCCAGAGAAAGAGTCGAGTTTTGCCATGCTTTCTTATATCTTCTTGCGTCACGATTTGTGCTCATCCGAGACCGTATTCCTCCTGCCGCCTTAAAGCGTCTGTGATGATACCATGGCGGAATGCCGAGTGCAATCAATAGTCTAGCGGCATTTGTTTCCCAAATTGCCATTACCGCGCATACATGGTCCCCAAAAGGTGACAGAACACGCCTGTGGTTTCGTGGCCAGGGTCAGGATTGGAAACTGACGCCGTCAATGTATCGAAGGCCCGGTTGGTCTGTCTATCCGCACGAAGAGGAAGTCCATTATCGAAGCGAATTTCAAGTTCGCGCGCCCCAAATAGCAATGCTGGAAAAGCCTAGTACTCCTTGGGAATGGTATTTCATGATGCAGCATTTTGGCTTTCCAACGAGACTGCTCGACTGGTCCGATTCCGCCCTTATCGGCCTCTATTTTGCGATACGCGACAGAGATAGAAGGCACAAAGGCGTCGTCTGGATGCTCGATCCAGCCTGGCTAAATGAACTCGCCCACAGGATGCCGAATGTTGCTTCCCCCGATTGGCCCGGTCTGCGGAAATATCTGCCGGACTACGATCAAGCTAACCTTCTACCCGAAGACCCGATTGCCGTAGACCCCGGCCATGTTACCCGACGCCTATCGGCACAGAAGGGTCATTTCACGATCCATGGAACCCGAACAAGGCCGTTGAACGCGATTCTAAACAAACTTGCACGAAAAAGTCCCCTCGTGCGACTTCGGCCAATCTACATCCATGGTGCTTCAAAGCCCAAAATAGAGTATGAGCTGGCTTGTTGCGGAATTACTGAGACAAGCATCTATCCGGATCTAGAAGGACTCAGCCGCGAATTCGTCAGGGACTTATCCTTGTGATAAAAGTCTATCCAGCTCGTATCCCCAGCACCGCCACGACCTGAACCTTGTCAATATGGTCGGGTTGCTTCCATTAGCCGTTCCCGTTCACTCCGAAGTTTCAGCACGCATAGTGATGATATCCCTGGGAAACCAGTATCGCGCAATTCCCATCCGCCAACGTCAGAAAAACGGACTCATGAAGGGACGCTCATAGCCGTAGTCTGCTTGGGTGGATTGATCTGAGGCTGGATCATGGCTCGATGGAGATATTTCGGAAGCGGAGCCTGAATACCTGCGAGACCAGTTTCACGATCGCCGCAAATTAGAAGCGTATGCATCGGTAACGTAGCTGGAAAAGCCGTGCATCGTTGTGGATTAACTATAGAGGTTCCGCCGGTTTTGGCAAGAACTGGAGTATCCTTAACGATTGCCTTCGATTCTGCGGGAAAATAGCCGATTACGGTCTCAGCTAGGGAGGGACGGCTACGCATTTTTGAGCTACGCTGCCGGAGCGGTTGAACGCATCCTCCCGCACGTTAAAGTCTCCCGATGGCGAGAGTGCGAATTGACAGAATCGGGTGCGGTTTGGAACTCGCCGCGACGAACAGAGATACGGATAACAATCAGCCTCCGGAACGGCGAGGACGGTGGTGGGCGTTCCATAACTGCCTTCGTGGAGAGGCGTGGCGTGCCCGTGGGGGCACAACAAGCATCACATCGAATTCTCGATAATAGAGAGCACGATATCTGTCGCCGGATTGCCGACCAGATCTCCGCAACGCTCAGACTGAATTTCGAGCGAGTCAATATAGGGTCTCTTGAGGCGATTCGGGCGGCGTTCGACGAGATTGTCGTGGCCGAGCATCTTCAAGCTCACCATGGCCTCAGCGTTTCCCTCCGGGAGGTATTTAAGCACCTACACCAGCTATCGCAACAGACCTATGAGAATAAGGCGCTGACATTTGGTTGTCTCGTGGACAGAGCGGAAAGCCGCAATGCGGAAAGCAGCGATTCAGATCTGAAGTTTCCCGCAGACTTTTTGAACAAAAAGAAGTACCGAGCCTTATCGGATGGGTACCGGACCGCTTACCACGTTTCAGGAGATGGCCAACTTATAGATTTTATTGCATTGGATTCCTTCAAGGCACCAGAACTCACGGGAAAGCATTTCTATCCGGCCTGGTCCGAACCCATGGCACGGGTGAGCCGAGATCGGCGATGCGGAATAAGCCTGAGTCGGCAAGGTGATATTTTGGTGTTTGACGAAGGAACGCTTCGCTTTACCTACCGTTATGGACGCTGGCAATACTGGAATCACGCGCAGCTCAGGACGTTGCTACGGGATCGGGCGCGCGCGCAACACGTTAAGCCTTCATTCCTTGGAAAACTGATTGGAGAAGTTTACAGAGCCGCTCTTGACGTGTCCTTCAGGAGATCGGGCGCGCTTTTTATCGTTCTACGAAATAGGAAGAACCTTGACATGATCGTCCGTGAGGGCGATGCGATCAATGACTTGACAAGGGAAGATGTGGATGCCGCATTCGATGAGACGATAGATATCAGAGGCATCGATCGGGCCGTCTTAGTCGAACTGTCCTCCCTCGATGGTGCCGTTGTCCTGGACAATTCCGCAACTCTTCTTGCATACGGTGCAGTTCTCGAACCGAAGAAAAAAGGTCAGCTACGGGGTTCAGAGGGAAGTAGAACCAAAGCCGCGATCGGAGCTTCCTTCTGCGGGTTGGCGGTAAAGGTTAGTTCCGATGGGGACATCACTGTCTATCACGAGGGAAAAGAATTCATACGGATCTAGGGAACGTATGGCTACCACATGCTAAGCTGATCCTTCGCATGGCACTGTACATTTGGACGTTATCCAACCGGTCATGCAAGTCCCTCACCGGGCCAGATATTGAGAGCCTCTAGGACCCTGGCGACCCAACCCGCCCTGTGATATGCTCGCCTCTACTATGTTGAAACACGTGCTCCTTCCGTTTAACGTGCTGCTCGCAGTTACGATCACTAGTGGCCTATTCGCACAATCGTCGGCGACCACGGCGACGGCCGCACCAGGAACGGCCCTTGGCGCAACAATAAAGGGCGTAATCGAGACAGTCTTCCCGGCAATAACCCCGATTGTTGACCTCTTTCGCCCCAAACAAAACAATAAAGAGAAGGAAGACAAGCAGCAGGCCGACATCGCGTCTAAGATCGCCGATCTCAAACGTGCCACCAAACAGCAACTCGCGCCTGTGGCAGCGCTGTCAGAAGAGCTTGCCGTCATTGATACGATCGCAGGCAATGCGGCAATCGCTGAAATATCGCTAGCCCAAATAAATGTCATGCTTGCCATGCCAGTCGTCTCCGACAAGACCTGGGAGGCGATCAAAGAAGAATGGTCGAATGCCACTAAAGCGCTGGCCAAAGTGGATGCCATCGACAGCAAAAAAATCCTTGATACTGTTAAGGACGATGCCATCCAAGCACGTCTTCTCGATGCACGGGCTCTCGAAGAGGAGGCTTCTAACCGGATACAACAGCGACTACCCGGAAAGGACGCACCACACATTCGTGAACAAACGCTTAAGCTGCAGGACGCTCTTTTGGCAGCGCGCAACCTTTCGACCATAAAACTTGCCCGGCTGAGCCGAGAACTTAAAGTTGTTCAGGACTACCTCAGCACGGGCCAGGGTACGGAAGCGCCAGCACTGCCGATTCCGGCCGACTACCTGGATTTGACCGATAGAGCCTTGGCGCGCGCCAAAAACATCAAAGACAATTGAAACTTGCCTGTATGATTAAATTCCTCATACTCTTGGTCTCCTGCTTTCCGCTACTTGCGCAAAGCGGAAATCTCCGAGTCTTGGTCCTCGCTGTTGACGAATTTCCCAAACCCCAAAACAGAGCTGATGACCTCAATCTTGACGGCTTCAAAGGCTCCGTAGAAAGCGCGGTTGCTGAGATTTCGGAATTTTTCAAAGCCAATTTTCAAGTTGATGTCAAGGTTGTCAAGGGAACTCAGCAGACCACTAAGGCGGCCATCCAAACCTACCTAAACACTGAATATGTGGCGTCGCAGGTTCCGTCCGTGACTATCGTGTTTGTTCTTTCACATGGGTTCGGCCACGCCTTCACAGAGGACTCTAGCGAACTCTTTATTGCTACAAGCGAAACAGACGCCTCAAATTTTCTCGGCTCGGCACTAGAGGGAACCGAGCTTGTTCGGAAGTTGGCCCGGATCCCTCCACGCTCCTCCGTTTTTCTGTTTTTGGATACCTGCCAGTCGGCTGCCATAGATTTTGGAAGCATCAGCAAAATTCTTAACGGAGAACTTGCAGGGCGACGTTTCATGGTCATGGCGGCGTCGGACGGTGGTGCAAAAGCTTACAACTTTAATTTTTCGCGAGCCCTAATTGACTTGTGGAAAGCGGCTAAGTCCGACGACTGCAAAAAAGATCCCGACGACATTGACATCACGGTTCAACAGTTCCTCGATAAGCGGCGGAACACGATGCCGAAACAACAAGCGCAGGTTGTATTTCCCTTCGATGGGGAGTTTTGTATCGAGTCCTTTGGACGAGAACGAGCGCTAGCCATGCTCTACAATCCTGGCAAAAACCGAGTTCGTGTGACTTATCGGGAATCCGCTGCAACACGTACTTCTCGTGCAAGAACTGTCGATCCCCAAAAAGTGTTCCCGCTATCTTTGAGGCCCGGGAACTACGTCCTTACGATTACAGAAGACGTTGTGAGTTCGCCAACACCTAAAGAGCGCTCTCTAGCCCTGGACCTCGCTGCTAATCACGTGGAGTTTCGGCCCCTTAATGACTTGGGCAAGTCTTCTTCTGCAGTACAGTCTCTTGGGGCGGCTCAGCTCGAAGCGGCCTCCATAGCCGCCCGATGGGGAGCCGAGCAGCAGGACGTTTGGCAACTGAGTCAAGCCGGAAGAGTGACGTTGGCGCGGATCGGTCGAGAAAGCTTGGTGCCAACCCCTGCTAAGGAATATCTGTCTGATTATTCGTCTGGTGACCTTTCGGCGGACCTAGCCACTAATTACGCGGCTCTTAGTCGGATCGCCCCAGCCGTACGATACAATTATCTTAAAGCGAAGATTGTTTCTGCCGGAGCTGACCCCTATTCGATTGCGGTTTTCCTCGGACAATCTGGCGACTATGAAACAGCGAACCGTTTATGTTTGGATGAGTTTAGCGCGTCCGATGTCGAAACGTCGAACCAATTCGCGCGGTGCGCGATCTACAACAGCATGGCAACGGGAGCGGCGGAAAAAGCAAGACAAACCCGTCGCGTTTTGTTGACGGCCGGAAAGGAAAAACCCCCCGTGTTGCGAAATCTTTCAACGATTCTGGAAGGGACGAGTGCAATTGGCGCTGGTGTTGTTGCATTGCAAGCAACACCTGGAGGTATCGCTGCGCAGAAGTTCTACGGAGTTAGTGGGGTTTACAACAGTTTCCATGCTATTGTTGCGGCACCTCCCCAAGCTGGATTCAAGCAGTAAACTCGGAGTACCTTTTTTAGACTGGAACTGCACGCGTCGTATAACTGCACCTACCGCGGTGCATTACCCATTCGGCTCAGCGGGATGACCGACTTTCTCCTCATGCACGCATTTTCGGTTGACCGACCGACGATCAATGATCGTCCGCAGGCTTCGCCCTTGGAGCGAAGCATTTCTGGCTTGCGAGATCAAGGACCTAACATCTAACATATTGCGCAAACACGACAGGAAATGGGCCAAAGATTGTTTCTGCGTCGGTGAGTTGAGCGCATAGTACTTTCCGCCGGCGGTAGTAAGGATAAAACTATCGTAATTGCATCGATTAACAACACGAAGTGTCTTTCGACGTTTCGTTCCCGAATTAATATCGGGCATCTTAGGGTATGCCGGGAGGCTGGCAGTCGCCTCCCGGACTGCCGAATCTCCTGTCGGCCGCTTATCTTCGGCAGAGGTGGCCGAGGCAGCCATCCACTTAGGCGGTCTTCCCCGCCGTTTCCGGCCTCCGGCCACGATCCGTTCAAGTACAAGAATGGCTTCCATTAGCCGGTCTCGCTCGGAGCGAAGCTCCGCTAACATGCTGACGACATCCATTGAAACCTAGTATTGCGCAGTAGAGGCTGCCTTGCCCCTGCTGACCTGGTATTCCTCCCAACGCGAGGCACCGGACAGCTGCAGATCCCGATCTAGAAGAAAGACGTGGACTTTCCCTTGCCTCATTGATAAAAGGTAAAGCCTCAACCCATTGACATAAAAGGAGTTACATGCTAACCTAAATTCAGCTCTACAAAATCCCTCATTCCCCCATCTGGTTATTTTCTCCTTCTCGCGAGTAGCCTAAAGCGCCACCAAACCCCTTCGTTTGAGACGCTTTGAATCTACCCACAAAATCGGAAGGAGAAATTCAATGAGAAGCACGGATCGAGATCATCTTCAGAATCTTGCGAATGCTGTCCACGATTATATGAAGGCCGATGACGACATGGAGATCGCCAAGACACTCACCGACGAGGCCAGGACTACCTTTTCTTCATTCCACTGCCACGTCTCCAGTAAGCCAAATGATTCCGGCGGCATGTTGCAGCTTCGGCGTATTGCGAGGGAGCGCAAGAGCGAAGCGCGAAGTCGTATTTATCGAATTCTTGGCGACTGTTTTCTCAGAAGACCCTTTGAGGAGGAACAGGAGACGAACAATTACGGCCTCAGCGGTCACCCGATGACGACCAGCAGGATTCAATAACGCTAACGCTGGCGTTCCGGCACTATGCCATTCCAAGCCACCCCCGGGTGGCTTTTTTTAGGGTTCGGAGCAAACTCCGAGCCGCGCTGAATGCGGCAAACGATATACCCCGTGCTGACGTTCAGTGCAAGCCAGGGTGCCTTCGTGAGCCAGTAATGAGGAGCGTCGGTTCCGCTTATGACCAAGTCCTCGTTTCTCCGGGTGTCGGGCACCTTCTCATGGTGTGACCTTGCTGGCCGCACCGACCACAGGTCTTTGGCTTGCGGTTTTTGATTTCGCCCGTCACGCCGTCGTAGCCCAGCTGGTTCAATTTCTGTTCGATGACTCCCCGCTCCTGAAGCAAGAGCGAGATGGCTTGCTGGCGCAATTCTTCAACTTGATCTATGATGCTCATAAGTTCGTTGCGCTGTAGGGTGGCCGGAGTTAGTTTATTTAATCAACGAAGATTCTCTTTACGAGAGAGAATCCTAAG
>Ga0105245_10000677_pt1 | contig 30813 bp, 26 predicted proteins | sample KBSM54metaG_FD_81523 | JGI IMG/M metagenome (GOLD analysis project Ga0105245, IMG submission 81523) | Miscanthus rhizosphere microbial communities from Kellogg Biological Station, Michigan, USA - KBS M5-4 metaG | ecosystem: Host-associated > Plants > Roots > Rhizosphere > Soil | place...
CGCAGAGGATCGGACTTGGGCGGCGTGGGGCTCCCATCGCGCCCGTGGTAGACCGCGTAATGCCAGGCCAGCAGGCCAATTCCAGCGATCAGGAACAGTACGCTGAACACCGTCCAGAGAAAGGCGCTGGGCGTGGCGACATTGCCGACGAGCGGGTCATAGGGCCAGTTGTTGGTGTACGAGACCGTATCCCCCGGGCGCTCCGCCACGCAGGCCCAGGCGGTCCAGAAAAAGAACGCCGTAAGCTGCCGCCGGTGCTCGGGTGTATCGACCGGAGCGTTCTTCATGGCATAGGTTTCGCGCAGCTTCGCGGTGGCCGGATCGGCACTGAACAGGCTCTCGTAGTGCGATGCCACCGTGCCAATGGCCGCAGCCTGCTCGTTGGAGACTATTAGATTGCCGGTCGCCGGATCGTAGCCGTTGTGGCGAAGTTCGGGCCTGAGCTCCGCCTGGAGCTTGGCCTGATCGCCCACGGAAAGCGCCGCGTACGGCTGTCCAAAGGCACGCTGCGCGCGCAGCTCCAGCCAGGCCTGCGCCTGGCGGTGCAGGAAGTCCGCGCTCCAGTCGGGCGCTACCAGGGCGCCATGGCCCCAGATCGAGCCGAGCTGCTGCCCGCCGATGCTCTGCCATACGGAGCGGCCGGTATTGACGTCCGAGCGTGTATAGAGCACGTGTCCGTCGGCGGCTACCACCAGCGCCGGGACCGGCGGCTCCTTGAGGTGTATCTGGCGGCCCATCCACAACAGCACCGCGAAGGTCGATACCAGCAGTGCCCCTAAGCCCCACCAAAGATTTCGCGTCGGATTCATGACTAAACCTCCAAAACTATGCCGCCAATGCTCCCCCTGAAGAGCGGTGACCGCCTTGACTCAGGTCAAGTCGAGTTCTTTTCATTCCCGCAAGACTCCCTGCGCCAGCGTCTGCAGGCGCGTCAGGTCGCGGATTTGCAGCTCCCGCCGATCCACGGAAATCAGCCCCTGGGACTGGAAGCGGCGCAGAACCCGGCTGACAGTCTCGACCGCGAGGCGCAGATAGTTGGCCATGTCGGTGCGACCCATGGTCAGGTGCACGCGCGTGGCCGAGAAGCCGCGCGCCGCATAGCGACGCGAGAGCGAGACTAAGAACGCCGCCATGCGCTCGTCGGCGCTGAAATCGCCCGAGAGCAGCGCCGCCTTGCCAATGTCAAGCGACAGCAGCCGGAACAGCTGTTCCTGCACGCCCGGCATGCGCGCGGCGAGCGTCGCTAGCTGGGGGAAAGAAAAGCGGCACAGATGCACCCTGTCCAGGGCGATGGCGTTGCAGGGATATCGGTCATCGGAAATGGCGCTCAGTCCAATCAGCTCGCCTGGCAGGTGGAACCCAAGCACCTGCTCGCGCCCGTCGCGATCTATTACGCTGGTCTTGACCGTGCCGGCGCGCACGGCCGCGATCGCGGTGAACACATCGCCCTCGCGAAAGATATGCTCGCCCTCCGCGATCGGGCCGACGTGCTCCACCAGCACGTGGAGCTGTGCCAGCGCCTGCTTGTCGTAGCCCTGCGCCAGGCAAGCTGCAGAGAAGGCGCAAGTGCTGCAAAAGCGCAGTTCGTCGCCATCATCGGCGATCGGGTTGTGGCGACCCGCCAGCCGGCTCACGACCGCCGCGTTCCCGGCCTGGCCTGATTGCCTTTGCAACTTTGGCCCCGGCGGGCCGCGGCAGATGCAGATAGCGATCGAAACATTCGGCGATGATACGCAGGAGCAACCGGCCGCGCGAGGTTGCTCGGATCAGCGCAGGCCGGATTTCCACCAGCCCCTCGCCCGCCAGCACGGCCAGGTGCGTAAGCTCGGCCGCGAAATGGGACTTGAATTCGAGGTTGTGGCGCGACTCGAGTTCCCTGATATCGATCGTGCCCTGGCACATCAGCTGGCCGATCACATCGGCACGCACTAGGTCATCTGCACTCAGGCGCAGGCCGCGCCACACCGGGATGCGTCCCGCATCGATTGCGTGCTGCCAGGCCGGCAAATCACGCGGATTCTGGCTGTAGCTGTCGCCGATGTGACTGATGGCGCTCACCCCAAAGCCCACGACGTCCGATTCTGCGTGCGTCGTGTAGCCCATGAAATTCCGTCGCAGCGCGCCTCCACGTTGTGCGACAGAGAGCTCGTCATCCGGCAGCGCAAAATGATCCATGCCTATGTAGCGGTAACCGGCATGGCCGAGTCTTTCGATCGCCAGTTGCAGCAATTCGATCCGGACCTCGGGTGCCGGAAGATCCGCGACATTGATCTGGCGCTGCGCCCGAAATTGCGTCGGCATGTGCGCATAGCCGTAGATCGCCAGCCGGTCCGGCCGGGCCGCAGTGACAAGATCCAGAGTCCGGCCGAATCCCTCCAAGGTCTGCTTGGGAAGCCCGTAGATCAGGTCAATGTTCACCGAACGAAAGCCGTGCCGGCGACAGGCCTCGAGCGCGGCCATGGTTTCCTCAACCGACTGGATGCGGTTGATCGCACGCTGCACTTCAGGGTCGAAGTCCTGCACGCCCAGGCTGGCGCGGTTGAAGCCGATCCCCGCCAGCGCCGAGATGTCCCCGGGTTGGACAAACCGCGGATCAAGTTCAATGGAGAAGTCGCGCGTGGCCGCCGGGGCCAGCCGGAAGTGCACCAACAGACTGTCGATCACCTCCTCGATCTGGTGTGGCGCGAGGAAATTGGGCGTGCCGCCACCCAGGTGCAGCTGCACGGCCTCGCGGTCCGGATCGAACAGCGGCGCCAGGAGGGCAATTTCACGCACGAGCTGACTGACGTAGGCGGCGGCGCGCGAACGGTCGCGCGTGATCACCCGATTGCAGGCGCAGTAGAAGCAGGGACTGGAACAATACAGCACGTGCACATAGAGCGAGAGCGGCCGTGGGATCGGATCGGAGTTACTGCGCTGCACGGCGGCACGCAGCTCGACCTCCCCGAAACTTTCCGAGAAATTCGGGGCGGTCGGATAAGACGTGTAGCGAGGGCCGGGGCGATCGTAATGTCGCAGCCGGACCGACTCGTCCGACGAGATGGCGTCCATGGACGCATGCTTACGCAGTGAATTGTGCCCCGCATTGACCTTGGTCAAGTCAGGAGCGCTTTCCTCCGGGCGCGGCATGGGCTGGCGGCATCCCCGCTGACCAGCCCCGTGGGGCATACTCTGCCCGACAACTGCGCAGCCGGAGTCGGCCATGCCCAAGGACCTGAGCGATATCGAGCGTATGACCATTGAGCGCGCGTGCGAGCAGCTTGTGTACGGCTATGCCCGTGCGCTCGATCTGGGGGATTTGAGCGGCGCGGCCGATTTCTTTGCCGAGGACGGTGCGATGGCGCGGCCCATGACCCCGCAGCAACAGGTGCAGGGGCGTGAGGCCATCCGCGCCGCGCTACTGACGCGCCCGAAGGGCCTCATCACCCGGCACCTGACCACCAATGTCAGCATCCGGGTGCAAAGCCGCACCCAAGCCAGCGGACTTTCCTACCTGACCATGATCGCCTCCACTCCAGCTGCGGAGGACGCCCCACCCTTCGTGTCCGCGGGGCCGATCTACTTTGGCGAGTTCAAGGACCGATTCGTCTTAGAAGCGGGCGCTTGGAAGTTTCAGGAGCGCTTAGGCTCGATCCAGATCAAGTTCGCAGTCCCGGCGGGGAATTGAGAGTCGGGATTCCTTTCCGGCGCCCATTGAAACCATAATCGGCTTTCGCCGGCTCCATGCCGGAAGCCCGGATCAGCCCGTACCCATGCGACTCCATCCCACAGGCCACTTTGACAATCACGCGGCCGACAACCGCCACATCCGCTCGCAGCCGCTCGCCGCCGCGATGGGGGCGGAAATCGCCGGTGTCGATGTGACGAGAATGAGCGATGCGCAGTTTGGCGAGCTCAAGTCCGCGCTGTTCCATCACAAGATGATCTTCCTGAGAAATCAGGAGCTCACGCACGCTGATCAGGAGAGTTTCAGCCTGCGCTTCGGTCCGTTTGCCGAAGACGCCTACACCTCGGGGGTAGCGGGGCACCGCAACGTGCACCCAGTAATCAAGGACGCGGACGACAGGTCGCGAATGGTCTTTGGTTCGGGATGGCACACGGATTCACCCTTCTTGGCCGAACCGCCGTCCATCACGATGCTCTATTCGGTGCAGGTCCCGCCCTTAGGCGGAGATACCACCTTCGCCAATGCCGCCCTCGCCTATTCGATGCTAAGCGACACCTACCGGGCAATGATTGCGGATCTCAAGGTGCGCTTTTCCATGCGGGATGTTCTCAAGTCCGCGCAGGAAGCGGTCGAAGCGCGTGATAGTCCGATCGGGCGCCTTGCGGCCACTCGCGATGCCGGGCCCCTTTCGGAAGAGCTGCTTCGCAAGGTCAGGGGCAGCGCCCATCCGCTGGTGCGCTCACACCCAGTGACCGGCGAGAAGGCGCTGTATGTCGATCCCTCCTATGGCGTGGGCATCGAGGGAATGGAGCCCGAGGAATCCGCGCCGATTCTGCACTATCTCACCGACCACCTTACCCAGCCGGCCTTCTGCTGCCGGCTGCGCTGGGAAGCGCAAATGCTCGTGATCTGGGACAACCGACTGTGCGTGCATCAGGCCTACAACGACTACCAGGGCTACCGGCGCGAGATGTACCGCACTACCGTGCGCGGCGATCGGCCCGTTTAAGATACTTAAGTTACTGATGATCGCTCCAGAAACGATTCGCTCCGAACTCGCAGCGCTTTTAGGCGCCGGCATCGTCGTGACGCCGGATGCGCAAAATGTCGTCCGCCACAACAGCGACTATTGCGTGCGGGGCAATCCTGACGTGGGCATCATCGCCCTGACCTACCCTGCCGCGACGGAGCAGATTGCCGCGATCCTGAGCTATTGCAACCAACGCAAAGTCGCGGTCCAGCCCCAGGGGGGCATGACGGGGCTGTCCGGTGGCGCAGTGCCCTTAGGTCCCTGCGTCGTGGTATCTCTCGAGCGCATGCGCGCGGTCCGTGAACTGGACCGCGCAGCCGGCACCATCACCGTGGAGGCCGGCGTCGTGATGGAAGCCGTGCAGCAAGCTGCAGACGCCGCGGACCTTTTTTTCCCGCTGGACATCGGCGGACGCGGCTCGTGCCAGATTGGGGGGAACGTGTCCACCAACGCCGGCGGCAACCGCGTGCTGCGCTATGGCATGGCGCGCGATCTGGTCCTCGGCGTGGAGGCGGTGCTGGCAGATGGCACCGTGATCCATGCGCTCAACAAGGTCATCAAGAACAACACTGGCTACGACCTGAGGCAATTGTTCATCGGTTCGGAAGGCACGCTCGGCATCATCAGCGCCGTGGTGCTAAGACTGTTCCCCAAACCACGCAGTACCTGCACCGGACTTTGCGCCGTCGACGATTACACAGCCGTCCTCGACCTGCTGCAGCGCGCACGCACGGGCTTCGGTTCCCAGCTCACAGCCTTTGAGGTCATGTGGCCGCAGTTCTACAAGGTCGCCACCACGGATTTGGCCCGCCAGCCGCCGCTCGAGCTGGGCCATGGCATTTACGTGCTGATCGAGACCATGGGCCCGGAGCCGCAGGCCGATCAGCAGCGCTTTGAGGCGGTCATCGGGGCCGCTCTGGAGGCCGGTACGGTCAAGGATGCCGTCATTGCGAAGTCCCAGCGCGAGTCCACGGCATTCTGGACAGTGCGCGACTCCCCGGGCGAATGGCAAAAGGCCGGGTTCTGGCCGCAGTTGGGATTCGATGTCAGCGTGCCCACCGGTGATATCGGCCGGTTGGTGACGGAAATCGACGCCGCACTATCGGCGCGCTGGGCAGATCTTGTGGTTCTGTACTTTGGGCACGTGGCCGACGGCAATCTGCATGTCTCGGTACGCATGTCCGGTCACTCGATCCCAGAGCTTGAGCTCGAAGATACCGTCTACGGTGTGGTGGCCAGGCGGCGCGGCTCAATCTCGGCCGAGCACGGCATTGGCGTTCTGAAGAAAGAGTTTCTGCACCTGTCGCGCAGTCCCGAAGAGATTGCGCTGATGCGCGCAATCAAGGCGGCCATGGATCCCAACGGAATCCTCAATCCCGGCAAGATCTTCTAGCACACGGGCGCTCCTGCGCAACGCGCAGGCGCGCCCGTGGCAAGGCTTAGCCTAGCGGCCGCGATCCCCGGCGATACAGCCCTCGGTGCCTGCGGTGCACACCACCATATAAGTGGCACGCTGGTTGCAGCCCTCGACACCCACGGTGTACTCGGCCCTATCCTGGCCAATGGCACCCATGCGCGGGCCGGCCATTGGCGCCTGTATGAATTGGCGCGACAACACGGAACCTTGGGCTGCGGGACAGTTCAGGTCGAACTTGCCGCGCGCCAGGCCCGTCTCTATGGCCGTCGACTGCTTGCTGTCCAGGAACGTGGGTTCCGAGGAGCAGGCCACCAGCATTACGCCCGCAATCCACACAAAATTACGATAACTCATGATCTCCCCTCTTCCAGTTTGTTCATCACTCGACTTTGAATCATCCCCGGCGCACCCGCGATCAGGATGAATGACTCAGGAACGCCAGCTGCGTGACGCCCTCAAAAACCAGCGTGACTCCCACCAGCACACCAAAGGCCCAAGCGGCGGCGAACGGGAAGTGCGAGTAGAGCATTCCGGCCACCACGACCGAGAGCACGCCACTTAGTGCAATCAGCCAGCGTCCGCGCCCCGACGGGATCTTGAAGGCCCAAAATAACTTGGTTATGCCTGCCGCCCCAAGGCCGGCGATACACACCAGCGTCACGGTACCCAGACCCATGAGCGGGTTGGCGAGGATGAACACGCCGGCCAGGACGCTGACTGCCGAGAGCAGCATCAGACCGTAGGTACCGGTCCAGCGGCGCGCCCGCAGGCCCGCGACAAAACCCAGCACGCCCCCAATAACGAAGCTGATCCCCAACGCCATGGTCGCGGCAATGCCGGCCTTGAAGGGCGAGATGAGCGCCAGGACCCCGAGCACGATGGCGGCAAACGCGGCGATCTTGAGCGGCGCCCGGCTCTGGGACGCCAGAGTCGCAGATTCCGTATTCATGAGCCCCCTTAGACTTTGAACCGAGTCTGAGGACGCCCCCAGACCTTGTCAATTTCCCTTAGTAGCAATTGACTGTGAGGGCAACCGGCTGCCGCCACAGGCCAGGCCAGCGCTTGGCCCAACCTTTAAGGTGCATGGGCGTAAACTATCTGGTACGCACAATGATGGGCTTGCAGCGGTCCGTCGGAAAGAATGATGGCGCGCGGCAGCCGGCGGGGTGGATATGAAGCGATTCCTCAGATTCCTGAAAGCGACCCTGGTGGGCGGCCTGCTGTTCCTGGTGCCCCTAACGGTGCTGGTCATCATCGTGGGCAAGGCGCTGGAAGTTGCTCACAAGTTCACTGATCCGATAGCCGCACGCCTGCCCGGAATGGCCGAACAGGCGCCCATGTTGCTGGCGGCTCTGCTGCTCACGCTGGTGTGCTTCCTGATGGGCCTTCTGGCCCTGACGGGACCCGCCCGCAAGGTTGTGGCCTGGCTGGAGGGCGCCTTGCTGTCCAAGATTCCGGGCTATTCGTTCCTCAAGGGCGCCGGAGAAAGCGCGCTGGGGCTGGAGCAGCGTGCGCCCTACCCGCTGGTTCTGGCGCGCATCGAGGAGGCCTGGCAATTTGGCTTTCTGATCGAGCGCATGGACGGCGGGCATGCGGCCATCTACGTGCCCGGCGCCCCAAACCCTTTGTCTGGATCGGTGTACTTCATGGCGGAGGATCGCTTCCGGAACGCCAATGTGCCGGTGGCCACCGCACTCAAATGCCTACGGCAACTCGGTGTGGGCGCCCACAAGCTGCCCCTTGATCTGAGCTGAGCGCCCAGGGCCCATCTGCCGGGCGCTCGCTCGGTGGTGGCTATTTCGCCATGGCCTTCTTGACCATGCCAATGATGGCCATCAGCACACCGCCTCCCACGCCTCCGCCCAAGACACTGCTGAGGATGCTGGACATGTCCATGCTGCCTCCAGCCGCCGCGGCACCACCCGCGCCCAGCATGGCGAGGATCTGGCCGCCAAGGCCTCCGCCCACAATCCCGGCGATCGAATTGCCCAGGGTTCCCAGCGAGGCATTCTTCATCACCGCACCGGCCACATTGCCGCCGACCGCCCCGCTGATCAGCTGAATGATCAAAGGTAAAAAACTGCCCATGGATTCGCTCCCTTTTTTGTTCTAGGTATTTTTAAGAAGTCGACACAGGCTGCTCCCCCGAGCCGCCCGCGCAAAGAGCATAGCACCCTTGCCCGCCGGCACCGCCCCGCGCTCGGGCGAGTCCGCACCCGCAGCTGCTTAGAGGCGCGCGAAGCTGGCGGTGAAGTGGCGCATCTGCGGCGCCTCGCTCGTGATGCGCATGCCGCGGAGCTTGGCGGCCTGAGACACCACCTCGGCGAACACCTCGATCAGATAGTCGGCGTGACTTTGGGTGTAGACGCGCCTGGGCATGGCTAGGCGCACCAGCTCGTAGCGTGCCGGCACTTCACTCCCGTCGGGTTGTCGTCCGAACATCACGCTGCCGATCTCGCAGGCGCGCACGCCACCCACCTCGTAGAGGGCGACTGCGAGCACTTGACCTGGATACTGCAGCGGCGGGATGTGCGGCAGCAGCCCCTTGGCGTCGATAAACACGGCGTGGCCTCCCACAGGGTTGACGATCGGTACACCGAGCTTCTTCAAGGCCTCACCGATGTACTCGTTGCAGCGCACGCGATAGCGCAGATACTGCTCATCCACGACCTCCTCGAGACCGACAGCGATGGCTTCCAGATCGCGGCCGGCAAGCCCGCCGTAGGTGGGAAACCCCTCGGTGAGGATCAGACGGTTGCGCGCGAGGCGCGCCAGCTCATCGTCGTTGACCGCCAGCCAGCCGCCGATATTGGCCAAACCGTCCTTCTTGGCGCTCATGGTCATGCCGTCGGCGAGGGCAAAGATGGCGCGCACGATCTCGGGGATGCCGTGGGAGGCGTACTCGGGCTCGCGCTGTTTGATGAAATAGGAGTTCTCGGCGAAACGGCAGGCATCAATGATCAGCGGCTTGTTAAAGCGCTGGCACAGGGCTCGCACGGCGCGCAGGTTCGCGAGCGACACGGGCTGGCCGCCGCCGGCGTTGTTAGTCACCGTCATCATGACCACGGGGATTGCATCCGCGCGCTGCTTCAGCAGTTGCTCAAGCGCGGCCAGGTCGATGTCGCCCTTGAACGGATAGCTGCTGGCAAAGTCGGCCGCGTGCGGCGTCGGCAAGTCCACGGCCTGTGCGCCGGTGGCCTCGATGTTGCCGCGCGTGGTGTCAAAGTGCGTGTTGGAGGGAATGACGCGGCCGGCACCTCCCAGGATCGAGAACAGTATCGCCTCGGCCGCGCGCCCCTGATGCGTGGGGATCAGGTGACGAAAGGGCATCAGTTTCTTGACGGCCGCCTGAAAGCGGTAGAACGAGGGCGAGCCCGCGTAGGATTCATCGCCGCGCATCAGCGCGCTCAGCTGGTTGGCGCTCATGGCCCCGGTGCCCGAGTCCGTCAGCAGATCGATCAACACATCATCGGAGTGGAGCGAGAACAGGTTGTAGTCGGTCGCAGCGATCAGCTGCTCGCGCTCCGCGCGCGTAGTCATGCGTATGGGCTCGATCACTTTCATGCGGAACGGCTCGATGATGGTCTTCATGGTCTCAGTCTCCTCAATCTGGCCTAACGCGACCAGGCCAGGCGCGCGCCAAGCGTCAGGAACAAGGCGCCCACGAGCTTGTCGATCAGGGAGCGCACGCTCGGGTTGCGCTGGAAGAATGACTGCAGCCGGGCCGCGGCAAAGGCCAGCACCAGGCTCCACATCAGTCCGGTGACGATAAATGTCGCGCCTAAGACCAGGAAAGCCGCGGTCTTGTGCTCACTTGCCGGGTCAATGAACTGCGGCAGAAACGCCAGGAAAAACAGCGCGACCTTCGGATTGAGCACATTGGTGAGGATTCCCTGCCGAAACGCAGAGCGCGGGTCATCGGCGGATGAGCGCGTGCCGCCGTCGAGCGCGGCCGCCGCGGCCTTGGCCAGCAACAGCCTAGCGCCGAGATAAATCAGATAGGCGGCCCCGACCCACTTCACAATTGAAAACGCCAGCGCCGAAGTCGCGAGAATCGCCGAAAGGCCCAGCGCAGCGGCCAGCGTGTGGCCCATGGTGCCGATCGCAATGCCGAAAACGGCGGCCAGGCCCGCGCGCAACCCGCCGGTGAGGCTGCGCCCCAGAATGAACATGGTGTCCTGCCCGGGCGTGAGATTGAGCAGCACCCCTGCGGTCACGAACAGTCCGTAGCTATGAATGCCAAACACCTGACATCTCCTAATGTGCAGCTACTGGAGGGAACCCCCCGGTACGTCGCAAGCGGACTCTATAGGCGCTTGCTCATGGGCACAAAGCGGATGGTCAGTCCGCCAGCCAGTGGATAGCTGATGGCCACTTCGGCATTGTAGCCATGCCGTTCGTAGAATCGTACGCCCGGAAGCGTGGCCATCAGCGCCAAGGAGCTGAACCCTGCGCGCTTGGCCTCCTGTTCGCTGCGCTTCAGGATCAGGCGACCGAGGCCGTGGCGTACATGATCCGGGTCCACAAAGAAGGCCCTGATCTTGGCTGCATCCATGGCAGGATCGAGCCAGGACTCGTCCCGGTCGGCGCGGGTATCGCTCCCAAACAGCGTGCGCCGCCGGCTCCAGCCCCCGCAGGCGACCAGGGCTCCGTCCTTAGCCTCGGCGACGAAGTAGGTGCCGTCGCGGATCAGCGTGGTGTCCACGCCAAAGGCACTTGTCAGGGCGGATTCGATTTGTACGGCAGAATAATCCGCCGCGCCCAGCGCGCGGATGGAACGTGCGATCAGATCATGCAGTGCCGGCACGTCTGCGGGCGTGGCCGCGCGTAGCTGGTAATTGGAAAGCTCCTCTGTCACGCCGCACTAACCCCACGCTCAAAAGCGGACGCCCCGCCCACAGACTGCAAAGGTCTGTGGGCGGGGCGTCGTCAGTCAGATCAACCTGTAGTTACGATCCTAGAACTTCACGCTGAGACGGGCATAGTAGAAGGCCCCGTTGATCCCGAACGGTCCGCCGTTGCGCGGATAGACCGAGCCATCCAGCTGGCCATTGGTAAGCGTATAGATCGGGCTGGAGGCCGTGGCCTGAATCTTGTCCGGATAGGTGTTGAAGATGTTGCTGCCGCCGATCGTGGCGGTGTAGTGATCCATGAAGGTATAACTCGCGTCCAGGTCGGTCGTGAACTTGGCACCGAACTCCTGGCCGGCCGTGATGTTCCCGGCGCCGTCAAAAGCCGTCGGGTAGTCATTCGCATCAATCCACGAGCCGTAATAGTTCTCGCGGAAGTTGACGTTGATGGGCCCTTGCGTCCAGTTCGCCGTGAAGGTGGCGCGGTTATTCGGCGCCAGGTGCGCGACGTCGATGATGAAGTCGGTGCTGACGAAGGCCGGGTTGTACTTGGTGACTTCGCTCTTGTTGTAGTTGTACGCGAGTGTCAGGCCCAGGTTGCTGCCATTTTCAAGCAGCATGCGGTACGTGCCAACCACGTCGATACCCTTTGTCCTCGTGTCGAACCCGTTGGTGAAGTACTGCACCGTGCCGCCGTCGCCGACCTGCGCGAGTTCAGGGATGCCCGGGTTCGCATTGATGATAGCCGTGGTCACATCGAAGCTCTGCGAGAGCGCGATGCGGTCCTTCACGTCAATTTGGTAGGCGTCAACCGTAGCCGTGAAATTGGGCATTGGAGTGAACACCATGCCGACGCCGTAGTTCTTCGAGGTTTCGGGCTTGAGCGGCACGGCGCCGTAGAACTGGGCCACGGCGCTGGTCACCGGGAAGGTGCCCTGCTGAATCGAGACGCCCTGCACGAAGCTCGTCGTCACCACCTGGACGTTGCTCTGGCCGGGGGACGGCGCGTGGAAACCGGTGCCGAGGGTGGCACGCAGTGCCACGGAATCGACCACGTGCCAAATCGTGTTGAATTTCCAAACCGTCTTGCTGCCAAACGATTCGTAGTTTTCGTAGCGGGCCATCACGCCCATGCTCAGGCTCTTGACCACGTCGCCCTCGGCCCCGAGGTAGAACGCGTGGCTGTTCTGGCTGTGGGTACCCGCATATGTCGGGCTCGTGCCACCGTAACCGCTCGCGGCCGGCGATTCGGCGGCCGTGCAAACCGCACCCGTAGCCGTGCAGTCCGCGCTGGTGCCGACCAGCGCAAATACGCCCGGCGAAGTCTCGGTGTACAGCGGATGCGCAATGGCATAGGGGCCGGCGCCATAGGATTGCACATCGCCCGATTCGGCCGTGTACTGCTCCTTGCGGTACTCAGCACCGCCCGATAGCGTCAGAGGGCTCGCCATCCCGAGGTCCAACGCGTAGGTCATATCAAGGTTGGCGTCCGTCTCCTTCTGGATCAGGTCGCCAAACTTAAAGCCGAGCTGCGATTCCGCACCGTAGGAGGGGCTGAGCGAGTCATACATCCCCAAATCAACCTTGTTGCTGCTCGAGCCGACCGAGACATCGTAGCCAAAGGCTCCGGCCGTGCCCTTGTAGCCTGCGACGCCGTAGAGCTGGGTGACATCACCCACGAACCGCGGAGTGAAGCCGCCCGGATAGATCGAGAGGTAACTGAATGTATTGGTGTCCTGCACGTAGCCGTTTGCCGGGCAAGTGGCGGCACTGGCGGCCGGGCACGGTGTCCCGTAGTAAAGCTCGTTAAAAAATGAACGGCCGCCTTCGACGTCGGTCCCACCGCCCACCAAGCCGTAGGTGCGCGAGCCCTGGAGCGATGAGCGGAAGTTGAAGCTCTCGTCCGTGTGGCTCTTGGCGTAATTGCCGAACAAGTACACCTTGCCCGTGTCGCCAACATCGAGTCCCGAATTCAGCAGGAACTTGGTGCTATGGCTCGGCGACTGGCCCCAGATCTGCGCGGGCAACGGGTAGTTCGGCAGCGTGTTCGCCAGTTCGGGGTTTTCTTGAGCGAAGGACACGGCCGTGGGCCGCGTCACGCCGCGGCTGGTTTGCCCGTCCGTGTCGTACTCACCCGAAAGGTTGAGGAACCCTTGGCCGAAGTGCATGCCCCAGTTGATGCCGTACTGATGGCTCTGACCGTCGGAATGATCCTTGTAGCGACCGTACTGGAACGAGGCGTCCAGGCCGTCATCGTCGCGCAGGCCATAGTTGAGCACGCCGGCGATCGCGTCCGAACCGTACTGAGCGGTCGCACCGTCACGCAGCACCTGCAGGTTCTTGATCGCGATCGAGGGAATGGAGGAAAGGTCCGAACCCTGGGATCCGAAGGACAGCGCCGTGTCACCGCCCACGTAGACCTGCACCAGCGCCGAACGGTTGAAGCGCTTGCCGTTCATCATGACCAGCACTTCGTCGGCCGGCAGGCCGCGGAGCGAGGGCGCACGCACGATGGTCGATGCGTCCGAAATCGTGTTCTGGCCGACGAAGAACGACGGTACAACGTTCTTGACCTGGTCGAGCATGTTGGCCGCAGGCTGCGACTGGAGCTCGGCGCTGGAAATGATGTCGACTGGCGATGCGGAATCAGTCACGGTGCGGTCGGTACGCCGCGTGCCAGTGACCACCACCTCTTCCAGCGAATTGGTGGAAGTCGTCGCGCCTGCGGGCGCGGGTGTGGTTTGAGCGTTGGACAAGCCCGCGGCCAGCGTTAAGACCGCCGCCAAGCCAAGAGTGAACATCGATTTCATGCCGGGTCCCCCAAATACGAGTTGCAAAATAGCAACATCTTGCTGTTGCGTTCCTTCCGAGTGTAGGGACGCGGAAATGTAATTGCAACATTTGCCGCAGAAAGGCGGCTTTGAGATTAATCCAATAGATCAGGTCTATAGACGCGCTTTCGCGCCCTTACCCTAGGATTTTCACTGCCCGCGGGGCACGTGGCCGTGCGCCGCCTCGACCTCCGGCGTGCGCCATCCGCTGCGTACGCCCCAGTAGCAAAAAAGTAACGCCGAGACGGCGACGCAGAGTTGGTCCCACCCGTAGGGGATGTAGCCGTGACCTTCGAACTCGGCGCTTCCCGCCCAGGACAGGATCGACACGGTCGAAAGATAAGCGATCAGCCACCAGGCTCCGCGCATGGCGCGGCGAAACTCAGGCCAGCCATGTTGTGATTGGTAATAGGCGTAGGCCGGAAGCGGCAGCACCAGCAACAGCATGATCTCGCCGGTGTGCGGCCAGCGTGCCCAATACAGCATTAAAGTGGCCAGCACGAAGGCCACCGGCGCCAGCACGTGCAGTAAGGGCAGGCGCAACGGGCGCGGCAGGTCCGGAGCAGTCCGGCGCAGCGACATGACGCTGATGGGCACGACCAGATAGGTGATGATCGTGGCCACCGAGATCACGGCTGCAAGCTTCCCCCAGCCCCGAAAGCAGAACAGGAAGATGAAGGACACGACCAGGTTGAACCACATGGCTGGACGCGGGATTCCGTAGCGCGGGTGCACGCGGCCGAATACCGTGTGCAGCGTCTTGCTGCGCTCCATCGCATAGATCATGCGCGCGGTGGTCGCGGTATACGTGGCTCCGGTGCCGCTCGGGCTGACGAAGGCGTCGGCATATAGGAGCAGTGCCAGCCAGTTCAGGTTCATGGCGAGGGCCAGCTGCGCGAACGGTGAGCTGTACTCCAGCCCCGCCCACCCCTGCGCCAGGTGAGCCGGCGGTACGGAGCCTAGGAACGCGACCTGCAGCAGCAGGTACACCACGGTGCTCAGGCCAATCGAGCCGAAGATCGCCAAGGGCACGCTGCGGCCCGGATTGTGGGCCTCCCCCGCCAGATTCACCGGGCTCTGGAAGCCGTTGAAACTGAATACGATGCCGCTGGTCGCGACGGCGGTCAGGATCGCGGCGAGGTTGCCCACGTGCGCCCCGCCGTGCGCGCCGACCTGGAAGTTGCCAGGATGAAAATCAGTCAGCATCAGGGCCACGGCCGTGGCCGCAGGAACGATCAGCTTGAAGAATGTAATCGCGCTGTTGGCCCGCGCGAAGACCTTCACGCTCCAGAAATTCAGCAGGAAGTAGATCACCACCAGCACCACGCAGATGCTCAGGCCCGCCATGGTGAGTTCGCCCTTCCCGTTGGCGGCGTGCACGTAGAGCGCCTGTGTCCACTCGAAGGGCCAGGAACTCATGTACTGCACCGAGGCCTCGGCCTCGACCGGGATCACCGACACGATGGCGATCCATGCGGCCCAGCCAGCGACGAAACCCACCAGCGATCCGTGTGAGTAATGGCCATAGCGCACTGCGCCGCCGGATTCCGGGAACATCGCACCCAGTTCCGCGTAGGTGAGCGCTACAAAAAGAATCACGATCGCGCCGATCAGCCAGGCGTACACCGCGCCGGGCCCCGCCAATTGCGCGGCGCGCCAGGCGCCGAACAACCAGCCCGAGCCGATGATGGAGCCCAGGCCCGTAAACATCAGGGCCACGGCGCCCACTTCGCGGCGCACCGCGTGCTCATTCGCCATATTCAGATCCCCACAATCGTTGTCGGATTTGCGTCAGTCTACTGCGGCGCCTTGAGTTGCGTGCGCAATCGTTCGACCCGCGCGGTCGCGCGCGCGCGATCCGCATCAGTAGCTGCCAGTCGTTGCTCGGCCACCGCGTACTTGAATACATCGGCGGTATTTCCGGCGAGGGTGTGCATGCGCACCAGCAGTTCCGCCAGATCCGCACTCTCCGGGCGACGGTAGAAGGCGGCCTCGACCTTGGGCAGCAGTTCGCGCACGCCCACCACATCCCCCGCCGTCGACAGCATCCAGCCCAGCTGAAACGGCGCGCGCGGATCGTTGGGATCCAAGTCCATGGCCCGCTTCAGGTGCGTGCGCGCGGCCGCGCGCATCCCCCGCGCATCCACGCCGCTGGAGCCGGGCATGTTCTCGTCCCTGGCCTTGGCGAGTCCGGCCTGCAACGTGCCGAGCGCGCGGTGACTCGCCGCAGAGAGCTCCTCCGAGGTGCCGAGCTCCGCCAGGCGCTCTTGCACGGCCCCGTAGCGCCGAGCCGCAAAATCTTGTCCCGCTAGCGTAAGCAGCGCGCGCTCATTCTTGGGCTCTTGGCTGAGCACGTCCTTGGCCATCTGCGTTGCGCCCGCCGCCTGCGGCTCGTGCGCCAGCAGCAACTCGGCCAGCCTCGACTGGACCTGCACGGTGGTAAGCGGCGGGTTGGTGAGCACGACCGGATCAGGGAGCGCCGCCGTGTACCGCTTGAGCACAATCTTGCCGCGCAGTTTTCTGAAGTACTGATCGAGCTGCTCGTACGGGATCCCGAAGGTGGCCGCGTACGCCTGCTGCTGGCTCTCGCCCATCAGGAGCCTCTGCAGATACTGCGGCATCACCTTGTCGAGCACAGTGTCCAGCAGCGTCAGGTGCGCCAGCCACCAGCATTGGGCCTCATAGGTGGCCTCGGTATCGGGGGAACGGTGCAGCGTGGGATCATTGGCCGCGAGCTGCAGAAACTGCGCCATGGGTATCCAATTGTGAGCGATGCGTTCCGAGCGCTCGCGCAGATCCTGGCCAACGATCAGCTGGTCATGCTCCACCCGGGCGTCCGCCATGAGCAATGCGATACCTTGCCGGTACCACTCCGGAAGCCGACCCAAGCCCCAGCTCGCAAGCAACGCGCGCGCGCGCTGCTCGTACACCTCGGCATTGGCACTGAGTGGGCCGTTGGGCAGGACCACATAGTCATCAAAAGGCCCGGTGCGGAAGAATCCCCCGCCCTCCGAGCTCCAGACCGCATCCAGCATCGCCAGCTGAGCCTGCGGGAGGACATAGACGCGGGTCGGCGGCTCCGAGGCGACCGAGGACAGGTGCAGCAGCGCGCGCATCGACTCGTCCATCGCTCCGAGCTGTCGTCCCACCGTGAGCGCATCATTGGCGGAGCCCTCCGCCATGATCTCGAAATCCTTATAGGAATAGCCCCAGGTATCGGCGGCGCAGGCCCAACCTCCGATCGTTAGGGCCGCGACGATCATGCCCAGCGCCGCACGAGCGCCTCTCACGGCTTGTTCGCCGCCTGGTACAGGGGCATAACCTTGGGCAGCAGCGCCTGCAGGTCGCTGGTGCGCGAGGCGCTCGAGGGGTGAGTGCTCAAGAAACCAGGCGTACCGCCCTGCCCGGACGCCGACATCTTTCGCCACAGGCTGATGGCGGCATTAGGGTCATACCCTGCGCGCGCCATGAGCTCCAGTCCGATCTCGTCGGCCTCCGATTCCTGCACGCGGCTGTGCGGCAAGTCGAAGGTCACCTGGGTCAGCAGGCTCGCCAGCTGCACCGAGGCATCGCCCAATCCCGCCAGGCCTGCGAGCGCTGTCAGGCCAACCTGCTCGTTCATCTGCCGCGACACCTGCTCGCGGCTGTGCTCGCGCAAGGCATGGCTGATTTCGTGCGCCATCACGGTGGCGAGCTCCGCGTCCGTAAGGTTGAGCTGATTGATCAGCCCGGTGTAGACCATGATGCGCCCGCCGGGCATGCAGTAAGCATTGATCTGCTTGCTGGTTTCCACGTTGATGGCCCAGGGCCAGTTCTTGGCATCGGGCCTGAAGGCGCCGGTCTGATCGATCAGGCGCGCGGCGATTTTGCGAACCCGCACGGTCTGCACCGCATCGGCGTTGAGAATTCCAGCCTGTCGCGCTTTCGCCAACTCGGCCTGGTATTGCTGGGCAGCGGTTTTCTCGATGTCCGCTTCGCTGACCATGGAGGACATGGACTGCTTGCGCGAGACGCCCACCGCCCCGGGCTGCGTGGTCTGAACGGACTGGCAGGCGACCAATAGCAACGCCCCTGCCGTTCCCAAGATTCGCGTGATTCTGATCATGATCCGGTTCCCGTTGAAGGTTGCGCTTCCGTCGTCGGCGCAGGCGATGACTCCTCGGGCGCCGCCGTGACGGCCGGCGGATTTACCGATGGTGTCGGCGTCGTGTCGGGCTTGGATGTCGGCGCCGGACTCACTCCAGCGTCCGCTCCATTGCCCGTCGCCGGTTCCGGAGCCGTTCCGGGCGCCTCAGGAGCTGTAGGCTTAGGCGGCTCCAGCAGGTTTCGTACCAGTTCCTGGTCAGGCAGATGTGCCGCGATGTTGGCGCAGGCATCCCGGATCGCCAGCGCGGTCACGCGCGTGACGCCCTTGGCATCGCTTAAGCCCCGCGAAGGCGCACTTCCATAGCCCTCATAGACCCAGCTGCCCAGCAGCGTGCCGTCGGCCGCGTGCAGGTTGACCTTGTAGCCGATCGTGGCCGAGTAAAAATCGGCGCCCCCTGGAGAGGGCAACAAATACACGTAACTGTCCAGCGTGGTTTCGAGAATGCCGTTGAGCTTGTTTGCCGCGATCGCCTGCGCATCGCCAGGCGTCTGATCGCCAAACGGCACGGTGTGCGCAAACATGGCGGCGGTGACGGTCCGCACGGCATCGGCCTGTCCGGGACCCAAGGTGATGACCCACTCGCGTTCCTGGGTCTTTTCCTTCTGCACGTATTCGCTGAATGACTTGGGTATGCGCACGCCCATGGACAGCGGCATGGGCTGCATCAGCAGCGGCGGGATGGTCGGCCTGACATCCAGCCGCGTTGGCCCGCAGCCCGTCAGCGGCAGTATTGCCACCCATGCGCAGCACGCGAGTTTGCTATGCCATCTGTCCAATCACTTCACCTTCATCGCGTCCCGACACCTGGTTCCGGATCGAGCCCGACGAACGCACCACCGTTGCGTCGGCACACGATCCTCATGAGCGTGGAGTATCGCATCTGCGTGAACGGCGGAAAGCTCGGATCCAGAGGGAAGCCGAGTGCGTGAATGCGCACCTCGCGCTGACCGTCCGGACCTGCCCGGTTGATCGCGTCCACCGTCTGCACCACCGACTCGATCGAATCGCCCGTGAACTCGTCGCCGAATACGAAGATGCTGATCTTATAGTTCTGGTTCCCGTAGGTGCGAATCGCCTCAATAATGCCCTCGGCCGGACTTGAGGCCGAAAATGGCGTCCAGGTGCGCAGCCGTTCGGTGACGTTGTGGCGTTGCGAGGGCGAATCCGGCAGCCACTTGCCGCGGAAACTCGGGTACATGTACACGCCCTGATCGTTCATGACCTGAAAGCCCTTGAGCCTCGGGTAGATATCGAGCACCTCGTTGACCTTCTGCAGCAGCAGCGGCCAGTGAAAGTTGTACATACTGCCCGAGGTGTCGATCAGGAAGATGACGTACTCACTGTCGATCGGTACCCCGCCAATCGCAGCATCCTGCATGCGCTTGTACTGCGAGCCGAGAAGGCGTTTCATCTCATCGGTCAGCGTCTGCTGCGCGGACACCAGCTGGCCTTCGATGGTATTGGTAACCTCGGCCTCCTGTTTGGACGCGGCATACTCACCGCGCACCGAGGAAAGATCCCCGCGCAGCCGCGCGAGCTTGAGCTGATCTTCGGACACCTGGATTTTTCGGGCCTTCAGTTCCCGGTTGAGGATTTCGCTGCGCCCGCGGATCTCGGCCAGTTCCTGCTGCATCTTCGCCACGCGCGCGGCCAAATCCACGCGGGCCTGCTCGATGGCCTTCGGTTCTCCGTATTTGCTTAATACGAACAGCAGAATGATCGCTCCGAAGGCGCAGCAGATCGTGTCCAGGAAGGACATGCTGAACACGTCGAACTCGCGACTGCGCCGGCGCCTCACGGCCAGTCCTTCGACGGCATCAGAAAGGCACCGCGCGTGCGGCGCGCGGCTCGCCAGAACGCGCCGGGCGCCTGCGGGTCACCCTCCATCGGCAGCAGAATCACGTTCAGCGGAATGCTGTTTGGATAGCTGTTGACCGCCTGCTGAAACAACTTCACGCGGCCGTTGCTGTCGATGGTCTTGCTGCTGCCCGGTCCGCTCTTGCCTTGAGTCGGCAGGCCATCGGTGATCAGCACGACGCTATCGGGCTTAGGGTCGAGGGAGTTGATCACAGCAAAGGCATTTTCGAGGCTGGTGCCGTTCTGCGGCACCAGCTGGCGCAGCGCGCCGATCGAGGCGCTGAGGGCCGCGCCGTCGCTGGCCTGCAGCCACTTGCCGCCGCTCCCGTTCATCAGCGGCCAGGCAGTGGTGTTGAAGGAATAGAGCTGGAACTGGCGATCACTGGCCAGCTGCGACATCAGCCATTCCACGGTGGCCACGGTGGCCTTCCACTTCTCGGCCGCACGGCGCTTCTCGGGAGCCATGTTGCGCAACCGGATGATGTTGACGATCGTCTCATCCATCATGCTGGCGGAACTGTCCACCAGGATCAGCGTGCGCTGGCCGTGGAGCTTAAGTCCCGTCAGGTAGGCGCGATCGCCCTCCCCCTTGAATCCGGCCACCTTGTTGCCTACGGGGCCCTTGCTGATCGATCCGGCCTCCAGGCGCCGGTTGCCGGCCTCCAGTGACTTGAGGTCCGCCTTGAGCTGGTTGATGTGTTCGCGGCGTGAGAGCGTGCTCTGGTTTGCTTCGGCGAGCTGCTGCTTGGTCTCGGTCAGTTCTTCTAGTACCCGAGATGATTGTCCCTGCGCGGTGACCTCTGCCGTGGTAGCCGACTTCAAAGCATTGGTCATCACCACCAGGTTTTCATAGCCATCCAGCACCTGATTCTCGAGCCGGTCAGCCTCGGCGCGGCTGGCCGCAGTGCGATGCTCGGTGGCGCGGCCTGAGGAGGCGTTCAAAATCATGTACAGCAGGACGATCGCGCCAAACGCGCAGCAGATCGTGTCCAGAAAGGACATGCTGAAGATGTCAAAGCGTCGGCGCTGCATGCTCGTCCATGAGCTCGATGAGCTCGAGAACTATGCCCGGTGCGCCCAGCCGCAAACGATCCCCGCGCTGCAAGGGAGCCTGGCCGTGCACGCGCTGCTCGTTTACGAACGAGCCGTACGTGCTCAGGTCTTCAACGTAGGCGTTGCCATCGCGCAGCACGACCCGGCAGTGCACGCGCGAGACACCGGGCAGCCCCGGGGGCAGAGTCAGCGCCCGCTGCCCGGCTGGCACTTGCGTGCCGATCACGAGCGGGCTCTCGAGCAGCGGCCAGGCGCGGCCGCCGCACAGCACGTGCGTAGCCCGCGCGCCGGCTCTGGATTTGGGCGGTGCAGCTTCGGGCGTTGCGGGTGCGCCGCGCAGTTCCAGCGGCAGCTCGCACACCAGAGCGGGTGTGGCGCCGCGCAGTATGGCCTGATGATGGCGCAACGCGCCGATGGCCGAGGCGCCTTCGGGGAGCAACGTCACATCGCAGGAGTTGAGCTCACGCAACCGATCGATCAATCCGGGCAGCGCCTGCGCCATATGGCCCACGCGCAGTTCCAGGTGCCGTCCCGCGGGCCGGGCGCTCTGCACCAGCTGCACCAACGCCGCGTAGCAAGGCTCGGCCGCGCTCAGCCATTGCGCGCGCGTCAGTTCCGTCTCGGGCTTCTCCGTATCGGTGGCCAAGGCAATCGGCACGGATTCGCTGGTGTGCAGTAGCTGCAGCCAGCCAGCAACGCCATCGGCCAGCATCTGCTCGGTCTGCGCGCGATAGAGCGGATCGAAGCGCGTTTGCTTGACGAAATTTCCGGCGACGATGCCGATGCACAGCTGCTCAAGCCGCTGCCAGCCCCAGGCGCCGTCAAGTTCGAAGCGTGCGCGGCGTGCGCCGCGCCCCTCCTGCTCCACCGCGGTCACCACCACCCGATGCCGGTGCAATTCGAGGTGCAGCACGTGCACTGGAACGGGGGTCAGTGCGCAGGCTGCGAGCGCCGCATCGACCAGGCCGGTCTCCACCACGCCCGCCTCAGAGGCAATGCCCAGCAGCAACCCGAGCTGTTCGCGCGAGTAGCCGGCCGGGACCGCGAGCATAAGCCGGTGCTCGGCATCATCCGTAGCAGCCAGCAGCGTGCGCAGTTGCTCAAAGGCTAGATCCGCGCTTGAGAGTTGCGGCCGGTGAGTCCGGCCCAGAGGGTCAGCGGCCAGATCCTGCCAGAACCGGTGATAGGTGCGCTGCGGCTGGAGCTTGGCCTGGCGCGCGGCCACCTCGCCGGTGAGCACTTCCGCGTCGGTGACGCAGGCCACGCCGGGGGCGCGCGCCACGATCCGCGGCGCTTCGGCGCCGGCGGGTGCGGCGAGGATCAGCTGCGCATCATTGAGTTCAAGAGCCAGCATGGGCCGCTAGCGCATTTGCAGGTGACGGATCAGGTGCGTGTCGAGATAGTTCTCGGTATCCAGGACCGTGCGCTCCTGGCGCAGCTGCATCTGATGCAAACAGAGCATCACGACAATGCTGAGTGAGAGGGCCACCAACGTGGAATTGAATGAGGTGCCCAATCCCGCGACCACGCCGGACACATCACCCTCGACGGCCTTGTGCGCCTGCTGTAGCGAGTTGCCGATGCCGCGCACCGTGCCGACGAACCCGATCGCCGGAATCGCCCAGGCCACGAAGCGCACCATCGACAGTTCGGAGTCGAGGCGGTCCGTCTCCAGGTTGCAGGTCTCCCGGATTGCGAAGGCGACGTCCTGGATGTTCTTGGTCGCACCGAACCGGTGCAGACCCGAGAGCAAGGCGCGCGGCAGCAACTCCGATTGCAGTGCCGCCGGCAGCGCCTCGATCTGCCGCGCGTATTCACGGCTGTCCTCGGGCAGGATCCGCACCCCCGGGGGGAGCGAGAGCAGGTCGGTCTCCAGCAGGCGGCGGGCGCGCAGGATTGCGCGGGACTTGTAGCCGATGATGAAAAACGCCCAGCACGAAAGGATCACGCAGGTCTCGGGCTCGTAGTCTTTGATGATCGAGTAGACATCACGCTCGGGCACGAATTCCTTGTCGCGGGCCATTGCCGCGAGATTGGAGGCGTAGATGACCTCCGCATGCGGCCGGATCACGGTCACCCAGATGGCCTGCACCACCGTGACGATGATGATCAGTGAAAACAGCTCGATAAGAAATTCGTTGGAGTTGGCTTGTTTCATGGACGCTGAACCTGTGTCAGATGTCGACCGGGAAGGAGATTTCGGAATCCGCGTGCACCTTTTCGGTCGGCTCGATGCGATCGGGCACGTTGGCCGGCTGGCTCGCTGTGCCAGGACTGGGTGTCGAGGGCGCAGGTGTCGGGGCCGTGCCGGAAGCTGATCCTGCGGCCGGAGCCGGAGTGGGTGCGGGCTTTGCGACGGGCGGCGGGGGGTCGGCCGCGACCTCACCGAGGCCTGCGGCCAGAAGCAACACCACCATGCACAGCTTTACAGTTCTCATGTGCTACTCCGCGTAACGAGCGATGCGAAATCCCAGATCGTCGCGAGGCGCGGCGCCGGCCGAGCGCGCCGCGACCCGAAGCTCCGCACTGTCCGCGCTGCGCCAGCTGGAGCCGCGGATCGCGTGTTGATTGCCGGCCGCAGAGTTCAGCGGATCAACAGCGAGCGCATCCGCGCTATAAGAAGTGGCGTATAGATCGGTCGTCCACTCACTCACGTTGCCGCCCAGATCGTACAGACCCAAAGACGAAGCGGCAAAACTGCCCACCGGCGCGGAGGCCAGAAAGCCGTCGTCATAATCGGCTATCACATCCGACAACGGCGTGCGCGCACTGGCATCGGCATAATTTCCTGAGTTGGCGGCCACCGGCAGTGCGTCTCCCCAGGGGTAGCGGTGCTGTGCCGAACCACCGCGCGCGGCCCACTCCCATTCGGCTTCGCTCGGCAACCGGTAGCCGGTGGTCATGGGCGAAACCGGCACGAGCTCCCCGCCCTCCTGGCGGTATGCCGGCGGCAGCCCATCCTGCTGCGAGAGCCAGTTGCAGTAGGCGGCGGCGTCCTGCCAGCTCACCTGGACCACGGGCTGGTTGTCGAGGTTGAGTGACACGCCACCGAACACCCCGGATTTGTGTTCCGGATGAAATGCGCGAAATTGCGCATTAGTGATCTCGCGCGTTCCCAGATAGAACGGCCGGCGCAGCTCCACGGGTCGCTGAGCCTCGTTCGCGCGACGGCCAGGTTCGCGGCGCGTGCTGCCCATGGTGTAACGCCCGAGGGGAATCAGGCGCAACTCGATCGAGCCGTGTGCGCGTATGGTCTGCGGCGTGCGCGCCGCCTTTTGCTGCGCTTCAGTCAGCAGCGTCACTTCCACGGCCTGCTCGAGCCCGGGCCTTGGAGTGATCGTGCTGCTGGAGCTTAACAGCCCGCTCTTGCGCACTTCGATCTGGTGCGGCACGGCGGTAAGCGAGAGCGTCTGACTGCCCCGGCCGCGGCTTGCGCCATCGACCCAGATCTCAGCATCGGCCGGCGTCACATGGATGGCGACCTTACCAAGGATCGGCGTGAGGTCCACCGAGACTTCTTCCTTGGCACCCGAGTGCAGCTTGACAGTCCGCGAGGCGTCCTCGTATCCGGGCAGAGCCAGCGAAAGCGCCGTGGCTACATCGGGCCGCAGGCCCAGGTGCAGCGGAGTCTCGCCGCGGTACACGCCGCCGGCCATAACGCGAGCACCTGAAGGGTTGCTGCGCACCATCAGCGAGCCGTCGGGCAAACCGAGTTGTACCGGGCCGATCGTTTGCGGCTCACCGATCTTGACGAGCAGATCCATCGTCCAGGGCTTGTAGCCGGCAAGTCGCAGTTCGAGCCGATGCGTGGTGGCAGCAAGCCTGACCGTGACGGGCGTGGCGCCCACGGGTTTGTCATCGATGAGCACCTGAGCGCTGCCGGGCACCGAGCTGATCGACACCGGAGCGGAATTTGCCACCAGAGCGGGCGAAAATGACTGGCTCTTGCCTTCACCTTGCACCTGCAGTTCGCCGCGATACGGCAAGTAGCCATTTACTTCCACCACCACAGCATGCCGGCCGGCCGCCAGCTCGAGCGTTCCGGGCACCTTAAGCGCCGTGCCGGAATCAACCTGCAGAGTGCCGGCCGCCGGAAGTTCGACACGCACCTTACCGGCAAGTTTCTTAAGTTCGACCGCCACCACCTGGCCGGGCTTGCCGGTGACTGAAAACGTTTGGCTCTGCTCCTGGTAGCCGGGCGACTGCACGTGCAGCGTGTAGCGTCCGGGACGCACAAACAATTGCTGCCCGAAGCGCGGGGTCAGCCAGCCACCGGACACGTTCATCCGGGCCTGGGCCGGCAGCACCTTCAGTTGCACGGCGACCCCGGTGGCCAGAAACCACATCACCAGCACCACCAGGAATCCGCCACCGACGATGAGAACCCGGCGCCAGTTGAACTCCTGCGCAGCCGGCGCCGTGGCCCTCGCACTTTGATACTTGAGGCTGACCACGGGCTCCATCGCCCCTTCCGTGGTGCCCGAAACCAGCGCCTCGCGGTCGAGCACGGGCGGTGCGGTTATGTTGCCCGTGCCGCCGTCCTCGACATCAAGGCAGCGCTCGCCGTCCCGGTTGCTCAGTCGCAAGACCACCGGGCCTGCGGTGAGCACGTCCCCGGCGTTGAGCCAGACGGACCCATGGAGCGGTGCGCCGTTGTGCAGCAGGTTGCCGCCGCTGGCTGACTGCACGAATAGCGCATCCTCATTCAATCCCATCCAGGCCAGCGGCGCGGTGGCACTCGAATCGACCACCACCGCACAGCCTGGTCCACCGAGGGCAAGCGGGAAATCGTCGCGCTCGACGCGGCGTTGGCCCAGCGAATCGGTGATCAGCAGCACCGTACTCATATCGGGTCCACGCACTGAATGCTAAGCACCGCAGGGGCGGCGCCCGGCGCAACGTTCAGCTCGCGCCGCACGTCGCGATAGCCTGATCGAGTACCCACAACCACGTAACGACCGGGCTTGAGCTGCAGCGCGCGCTCGGTGAAATTCCCCAGTTCGCCCACACGGTAGACCGTGACGGCGGTGAGATTGTCCGAACGCAGCGTCACACTGACCGGGGTGCTGGCCTGATCGAGCACGGAGCTGACCTGTCCGATCTGGCGCGAAAGCACGGGACCCGGCGAGGCGATGGACTTCGCCTGATCCAAGCTCGCGCGTGCGGCGACATACACTGCCTGGCTGTAGGTGCGTTCGGGATGGGAGATGACCTGCTCGAGATCAGCGTTTAGCCGGGCGCGATCGCTCGCCACCTGCATGGCCCGACGCGCATCCACCAGCGTGGAGTCCAAGGACAGCGCGCGCTGGTACTGCGAGGCGGCTTCCTGCCACTGTTCGGTAGATTCCGCGGCATGCGCGCGAGCGAGCGCGGCGGTGAGCTGCGTAGCCGAGCTCATCGCGGCGAGCTGCGCCGTCGCGCGCGCGATCTCCGGATCATTGGGCCGGATGCGCCGCGCTTCCTCGATCGCCGCGCGCGCCGCGGCTTCCTGCTGTGATGCGATCGCGGCGTAGGCTCTCGACATCGCGCGGCCAAACTGATCGGCCTGCACTTGCGCGCCGGTGCGCGCGAGCCCGGATTGCGCCTGCGGATCGTACGGGTCCAGGGAAAGTGTCTTGCGGTAGGCGGCGGCCGCTTCCGCGATCCGGCCTTGCTGTTCGAGTTGCCTCGCCGCGGTGTTCTGCGCGAACACGGCATCGAGTGAGGCCGCGCGCTTGGCGCCGCGCTGCGCGCTGGCATCGCCCGGCCTGATCACGAGCGCCTGATTGAAGGCCGTGGTGGCCGCCTTGGCATCTCCTTGCTGCAGACCGGCTTCGCCCTGCTGCATGAGCGACTTGTAGGCCGGTGCGCGCTGCGCTTCCAGCAGCGTCAGATCATGCGCCAGAGCGCTCAAGCGGGTTTGCGCGGCGGCATAGTCGTGCTGTTGCATCAAGTTATCGGCGGCGGCCAGCGCGGTAACGGCGGCCGCCGTGCCAGCGGCGGCCCAGGATTCCGCGCCGGCCTTCTTGAGGTTGGCCAAGCGCTCGGCGATGCTCGCGCGCTGCTCATCCGCCGTCGACTTCAGTTCCGCCAGCGCCTGCAGGTCAACCGGCTTGCTCTCGCTGTCCGCCTTGGCAGCTTCACTCGCCGCTGCCGGAACCGCGGCCGCCGGCACAACTGGCGTTGCCGGGCGGTGAATGGGCACCACGAACAAGGCGATTGCGACCAGGCCCAAAGCTGCGATCACGGCGACCACGACTCCGGAGCGGAACCCCTGGCGCTGGAGTTGCTTGGGATCGGGGAGCGCCACGGGGGCTGAGCGCTTCCAGGTGGGGCGCAGCACTTCGGCCGCGCTCTTAGGCGGAGCCAGCGCAGGAGCCGCATGCGGGATGGCAGTCCCGCTTACGGCGTCCGCGCTGATCGTCGCAAGCTCGTTGTCGATTTCCTGCATCGAGGCTGGCCGGTCCGACGCTTTGCTCTTAAGGCACCGCTGCATCAGTTCGATGAGCCGTTGCGGCGCCGGCCCCACCGGACGCCAGTTGGCGGGCAGCTCGCTCGCGCCAGCATCGGCCGATCCATAGTTCGGCGGCTGGCCCGAGAGCATCTCGCACAGCAGCGCACCAAAACTGTAGATGTCATCACTCGGCTGCGCCGGCTGCGCGGCGCGCTGCTGCGGGCCGGCGGAATACGGCGAGAGCGGCAGGTTCGCGCCGCGCCCGGCTCCGGCCGGCGTGAGATTTCCAAAATCCGCGAGCTGCGCCCGCCCGCCGGCGTCAATAAGAACATTAGAGGCCTTCAGGTCGCCAAACACCAAAGCGCGCGCGTGCAGATAGGCAAGCGCCTGTGCCACCGAGCGCAGGTGCGCAAGATACATCCCCAGGGAGCGACCGCGCAGCGATCCTAAGTCACCCCCCGGTGCGAGAGGCATCACGATGCCGATGTACTCAGGGCTGTTGACTAGCTCAAGCGGCCGCATGATGGCCGGATGATCCAGTGCGGCGCGCGCGCTGTATTCCGCCTCCAGACCCGGGCTGCTCGTACCGCGCGGTTGCAGCTTCAGTACGACGCGTGCGTCGGTGCGTCGATCAGCCGCTTCCCAGACCTGGACCTGCTCCGATCCGCCGAGTCTGCGGGTAAGCGTATAGCGATCGGCAATCTCCAGTCCGGTCTTGAGCATTGATTAAAGGCGTGCGCGCTCAAGGCTTGACGGGCGCGTTTCCTGCTACCGGATTGTCCAGTCCGGTTTCATTCTGGTACAGCTCCTTGAGCAGCCGGCGCCATTCGAGGAATTGCTGCTCGCCGGAGCCGCGCAGTTCCACCACCTTGCCTTCGAGGTCCAGATTGATGGGCGCCACTTCGGCGCTGAAGGACTCGGTCTGCTGCTTGATGGCCTCCGAGTGCGCCTTGGCTTCCGAGGCCTGGCCCATGCCGCTCTTGAACGCCTCGATGCCGGCGTACAGGCCCACCGCGCCCGCCACCTGCGCAGCGTCGGAGCTGTGGGAACTGGTCGCGGCCGCAATGCCGCCCAGAACGCCCACCGCGCCGAGCAGCATGCGCATATGCGCGCTGTGCTTGAGGTCCTGTTCCTGCTCGAGTTCCGAATAACTGCTCCGGCGCCAGTTGAGGTAGGAATCGCTGATCTTCTCGGCCGAGACCTCGTACTGGTCATCGACCGTATCCAACAAGGCGTAGTCGCGCTCGCGCACCTGCTCGAGGCGCTCGGATAACGGACTGTCCTCGGCCGGCAGTCGCAGTATCTTGTAGGTGCCGTCGCGTTGCTTTTGCAGGTAGCCCTGGTAGGCGTAGGGAGCGAGTTCCGTGTCAAAGCGCAGCAGCGCCACGTTGCGGATTCTCTCGAAGTCGGCCGGTTTGAGCTTCGCGCGCACCGCCATCAGGTCATCGGCGATCAGCACGTACAGATTCTGGAACGGATCGCGCGCCGTGGTGGCGCCGGATTTGTAGGCGCGCGTGTCCGGTTCGCCTGTGTATTCCTTCGATAACCATACGTGGCCGGTCGCATCGGTCGCGACTATTGAGAGCTGCAAGCTCTGGCCGTCGGATTTGAGGATCGTGCCGGCGACGTTCAGATCGAATGCGGTGAGGCCGTGCGGCACGACGCGCACCTGGCCCCAGTAGCCGGTTCCCTGCATCGTCTTGGCCAGCAGCATCGGCATGTAACGCGCTTCGGCGGCGCGCACGTCCGGATCGATGCGCTGCTCCTTCTGTTCCTTTTCAGTCGCCGGTACGTGCGGATCAAAAATGCCCACGCCCACATCAAGGAGCAATGGCTCGGCCACCTCGGCCGCGCTCTTGTGCGCCGTCGATAAGGGTTGTGGCCGCGTCTCGCTGGTCACGCAGCCCGACACCAGCACGCACAGGAAGGCCAGCGCACTGAGGCTTTTTAAGCTCAAGTTCACGGCGCTCCCTTCTTGTAGTCGCGATATTCCTGCCAGAGCTTCGCCTGCAGCTGCGGATCCTTCTCCTTCATGGCCGCTTCGCGCAGCTGGCGTGCGACGACGTCATCGTCGTTGCCGTCACCGACATCAGTCGGCACCCGTGACGGTCCATTACCGCCGCCGGTTGCACCCGCGCTGCCTCCGGCGCTGCCGTGGCCCGTTCCGCCTGCACTGGAGCCTCCACCACCGGCCATTGCACCGCCGGACGCACCGCCGTTCGCGGGTCCGCCTCCCGAATTGCCGTTGCTGCCACCGCTCGAGCCCGAGCCGGCCTTGCCCCCGCCGGAGCCACCGCCTGATCCGCCACCGGATCCGCCGCCGCCTTGGTTCCCGCCTTCGCCCGCTCCCGCCCCGGAGGCGGCATCGGCAGCCGCCGCATCCCGCTCTCTATTTATGCCCTCCTGGGCGGTGCGAATGTTGCGGTCAAATACCAGCAGTGTGTCGTCCATCCTGCGATTGATCGCGGCCCGCTGCTCCTCAGTTGTGACGGCGCCGCCGCCACCTCCCGCTCCGGCCCCACCCGCTCCCGCTGCAGCTCCGCCGGCCGAACCAGCGCCAGCCCCAGCCTTGGCACTCGCCTCGCCAGCATTGCCGCCGCCAGAGCTACCTCCGGCACCGTTGCCTGCCGAACCCGCGGCTCCGGAAGCTCCTCCGCCTGCATTGTTGCGGCCAGCTCCCGCCGACCCACCGCCTGCCGGTGCAGAGCCCGCACCTGCGCCTTGCGTGCTGCCCGTTCCTGTCGGAGACCCACCACCGGCACTCGCGCCACTGCCAGCCGTTGCCGCGGTTCCGGCGCCCGTCGGGGCACCACCCGCCGCGCCCGACGCCCCGGCCCCAGTGGGCGAGCCACCCGCCGCCGAAGTTCCACCCGATGTACCGTTGTTCCCAGCTGCAGAGCCGTTTGACGACGCCCCACCGGATGCGCCGGGAGCGGCCGCAGAACCTGTGGAGCCCGAGCCGCCTTGCATCCCGCCGGAGGATTGCGCGTCCGCGGCACCGCCGGGAGTACCGCCAGCGCTGGCACCACCCGCAGACTGCGCACCGCCAGAATTTGCCGAAGTGGATCCACCGCTGGCTGATGTACTAGCGCCCTCGGAACCTTGGCTGCCAGGCATGCCACCGGAGGCCTGCGCATCCGCGCCGCCTCCGGCCATGCCCCCGCCGCTGCTATCTGCAGACTGCCCACCCGATGAACTCCCGGCGGAAGAGGAACCACCGGACGAAGGGCTGCCGCTCGAGCCTTGGCCCTGGCTCTGTCCTTGACTCTGGCTTTGCCCCTGACTCTGGCTCTGCCCCTGACTCTGGCTCTGGCCCTGACTCTGACCCTGACTCGTGCTCGGAGAATTGCTTGAGCTTTGACTGGAGCTGGAACTCGGGCTTTGCCGAGAGCTTGAGCTCGAACTCGAACTGGAGCTTGAACTCGCGCTGGGGCTTGTGGGCGATGGCGTGGAGGACGAGGTCGATGGACTGTTGGCACAGCCGGTCAAAACCACCGCAACCATGCAAGCACAGCTTGCAATTCCCAA
>Ga0105245_10000680_pt1 | contig 30727 bp, 31 predicted proteins | sample KBSM54metaG_FD_81523 | JGI IMG/M metagenome (GOLD analysis project Ga0105245, IMG submission 81523) | Miscanthus rhizosphere microbial communities from Kellogg Biological Station, Michigan, USA - KBS M5-4 metaG | ecosystem: Host-associated > Plants > Roots > Rhizosphere > Soil | place...
CTCGGTGGGCTGCATCATGAGGTCGAGCAGCGCGAGGCGTTTATAGGCGTCCTTGTTATGGATATTGGCGTCGAGCGCGGTTTCCAGAGTCTTGCGGCCGGTATCGAATTCGGAAAGCCGGATCTGCGCTTTGCCGAGCGCGGCGAGGGCGCGGGCACGGTTCTCCGGATCGGGCGCGATATCGGCCGCGCGCGCCTGGATTTCCTTGGCCCGCAATGTGTCCTTGTGGGTCTCGCGCGCCAATAGCGTGCCGCCGAGCAAATGGACCGCGCCGAAATTGTCGCCCTCGCTATTCAATTCCTCAAGCAAATCGACCGCTTCATCGAACTGATCGAGTGTGTAGTGAAACCGCGCCATGCGTAGCCGGAACTCGAAAGATCGCGGATTGCGTTCGAGCGCACGCCGCGTGATCGCCATTTCCTCCTTGATGGTCATCATCTTGGGAGGTTCGACATCTACCCGAAAGGGCAACCGTGTGTCGGCCGCTATAGTTTGAGCTACATTCATGGTGTCTCTTTTCCACATTTCGGCTTTCGGGGCCAGTCATGGAGGTCGGAAAGCGGGATCGCGCCGCTGAGATGGAATTTCGCCGTCATCGGTCGGCGCATTCTTGGCCGCCGGCGGCGGCTCGGCGAGGAAGCGCATCATCGGCTCGAAGACCGGCGCCACGAACAGGGCGCCGCGTGCGCTGAGATGGTTGCTGTCATAATAGATCGGATAGCCCCCCTGCGTGACTCGGCAGCTGCGAGCGTCGCACAACCGAAGTGCGGGATCGATGACATTGATCAAATTGCGCCGCTGTAGATCGGAGAACATGGCGCGGAACCGGGCATCGCGCTGCAGATAGGCGGCCAGGTTCGGCTCGAGCGCGACGGTGGCGCCGGTGAGATGCGCCTTGGCGAGTGCGCGAGGCTCGGCGAGCGAAGCGCTCGGCACATCCAGCACGACATAAACCTGGATCCCGAGCGCGCGCAGCTTCTCGACGCTGATGTCGAACGAAAGTTGGTCGCGATCCGGTGCTTCGGCCAGGGCGTGCTTCCCGCCCGAATAGACCCCCCATTCAGCCGCGAGGAGCACGACGCGAGGCCGTGTCTCGACCAGGAACCGCATGACCTGCTCGTTGTGCGCATCGCATTCCCTGATCTTTTCGGCACGGAGCATCCATTTTCCCGGGCGGTTGTCGCGCGCCCTGATCGGGATCAGCGGCGGGCAACCGAGCTTGGCGGCGTCATAGCCGGAAACGCCGTAGCGGCGCGCCAGCATGTCGAGGGCGGGGAAATAGACTGCCGCGTGCGAATCGCCCCACAGAACGAAGCTGGGGCGGGGCCGGGCGCCGCCGATCAGGCAATGCCGGTTGCGGCGCATGTCCTCGATCGTGCGGTTGGCGCAGCCATAATCGGGCTCGGGCCCGCGCTCGCCGAGGCGCTGGACTGTCGGATCGAACCGGTTCGGAAAGCCTTTGGCGAGATGGATAGCCGCGCCGTACAGCGCGAGGGAAGCGCTCGCCGCACCGGCCGCGATGAACAGCGTACGGCGGGGCAGCAACATGCGTGGCTTGCGGAACGGCTGCTCGACATAACGCCATGACAGCCATGCAATGGGAAAGGCGAGGAGTGCCATCGCGACACGGACATGACCATAAGGGTGCAACGCATAATAGCCGCCGAACACGATCAGCGGCCAGTGCCAGAGATAGAGCGAATAGGAGATCAGCCCGATCGCGACGAGCGGGCGCATCGACAGCGCCCTGGCGACGCGCGATCCTTCCGCCTCGGTGCCGAACAGGATCAATACGCTGCCCAGCACCGGCGCCAGCGCGTTCACGCCTGGGAAGGCGTTGGTGTCGTGTAGACGCAGTGCCGTATAGCAGAGCAGCATGATCCCCAGCGCCGCCGCCGTATCGCCGACCATACGGCGCGGCTTCGGCACGATGCCGGCGGCAAGCAGCGCGCCCGCCAGGAACTCCCAGGCGCGCGACAGGGGGGAGTAGAACGCCGCCTCGGCATGGCCATGCGTCGCCAGGGCGCTATAGGCGAAGGAGGCGATCGCGGCTGCGACCAACGGGGATTTTACAGTGCCCGTCCCGCTCCAGCGCGCCATCAGCAGCGCCGCCGGGAACAGGATGTAGAATTGCTCCTCGACTGCCAGTGACCAGGTGTGAAGCAGCGGCGTTGCGCCGTCGGTCAGGTTGAAATAGCCGCCCCAGTGCCAGAACAGCAGGTTCGAGGCGGACAGCGAGATCGCCGTCAGGCTCTGCCCGAACAGCCAGAAATCGACCGGGAGCAGGATCAGACCTGCGACGCCCGTAAAGGCGAGCATGACAAGCAGTGCGGGCAGGATTCGCCGTACGCGGCGCTCGTAGAAACCGACCAGCGTGAAGCTGTCCGCGTCACTCTCGCGCAGGATCAATTGCGCGATCAGAAAGCCCGAGATGACGAAGAAGATATCGACGCCGACAAAGCCGCCCGCGAAGCCGCGCACCCGGGCATGGAACAGAACCACCGCAAGTACCGCGATTGCGCGCAGGCCGTCGATTTCGGGGCGATAGCCCCTATCGCGCCCGGCCGCTTCAGTACCGGCGTTCATTCTTCTTGTCCCTGAACGGAAACGCGCTTGCGATAGCCCAGGATGAGATCTTGAGCGCCCTCGATCCGGTGGCCGTCGCGGCCATAAAGAGCCGGATGATTGGCCGAACGTGGTGGGTCGGCATGCAGCACCGGCTCGAGCGCCGAGGCTGAACCGGTGTCGGATATCCGGAAATTGCTGTGCTCGACAAACAGGAGTCCGCCGGGTTTCAGGCAGCGCACCAGATCGGCCACGGCGCGCTCGAAATCGTCGAATGAAATAAGGCCGGCCGTACTGCGCGTCGCTGGCAAATCGAGCGTCGGATCGCGGAACACCGCCATGCAGAACACTGCGTCGTGCGTTTCGGACGGCTCGCTGCTTGTATCGCTGGCGCATTGGAAGGAGATTCGGGAATCTCGGATTTCCAGCAGCCGACGCCGGCAAATGCGGATTCGGGCCGGATCGACCTCGATTCCTTTGATCGTCGCGGCCGGGAAATACCGGCGCAGGCTGAACACCTCCTCGCCCGTCGAGCAGCCGAACGACAGGATGCGCATCGCCGGCTCGTCATCAAGCTGGTCGCGGGCGAAGCGGAACGCGAGCGGGTAACGATCGATCCGGGTGGCGGGGTCGCGCTGATACTGGCCGGGCCTTCGCCCGCGCCCTGCCAGCCGCGCCTGGATGCCGCGCGTGACGCGATTGGCAAACAGGTGCCTCATTCCGGAGCGTTTTGCGCCGGTCACGTTTGCGCTGGGACGCGACGCTAGGGCAGGTGGCTGCGTGCCCGTGATCGCTTCGAGATGGATGGCGTGGCGCGTCGCAATTTCAGGCGCGATCGCCTGGCCATGGAGCCAGGTTTCGATGGTTTCGGGCAGCCCACCAAGCATTACCCGGTGCGTGAGCAGGCTCGCCACGGCCAGTGGTCCGATCCCCGCCACGGCAATCATGGCAATCAGCCGGGCATGGGCGCTATCGTCGAGGCGGCGCAATATTGCGGCGAGATCGAGCAGCCATTTGAGCCTTGCCCAGCGCCGCATATTGCCGCGCAACAGGATGTCGAATGCCATTGCCGCTCCCAATTCGGGCGCGGGAATATCGTCCGGTCCGGCCGAACGCCGCGGGCAGGCGCCGTCACTGGCAAGCAGGTCGCCGATCGGGCCGGGCGCGAAGAATTGCCGCTCGTGAAGCGCAACCTTTCTTTCCTCGTGGGCAAGCATGATCACCGAATCGGCACGCAGTCCGGCGCGCCCCAGCGAGGCCTCCGGCATCGGGGCGCGGATCACTGACCAGCCCGCCGCCTGCAATAGATCGGCGACGGCAGGTGAGCGACCGCTCGAAACGAGAATGTCCGTCCCGCTCGCTGCGCGCCAGGCGGGGTCAGGGTACAGACTTTCGGCCTGAGGCTCTCCGTTCAGAGCCAGCCACGCGAAACCTTCAGTGGCCGAAAGCGCGGCAATCTCGCGCAACGTCGATCGACTCGCGGCCTGGGCTTGCGCGTTTTCGTGGAACAACGTGGCGAGGTCAGGATGGGCCGCGCCCAAGGCAATGCTCAGCATCGGGGCAATCTGGTGCTCTTCGGCCAATACCAGATCAATGCGGGAAGGCGCCTCCACCGCCTCGCCCGCGAGCGCCACTCCGGCAAGCCTGGCGAGTTCGCGGATCTGTTCCAGCTCTGCCCTCCCCCGAAGCCCATTCCGTCAGCACGGTATTCCGGCAGGGGAGTCAAGACAAAGGGCGGTTCAGGCCATGATGTTGGCACCCCGCCTTATCGAGGCGTTGTGGCCGATATTGGCGGCTGTCGACGATGTCTTGACGGTGTCGACCATCACCCAATCATTGCTCGCCCGCTCGGGCGTCAGTGTTAGCGCCATATAGCCACGCCGGCTGGTGTCGCACCATCTCAACTCGGGATTGGCGCCGATCAGCGCTGACGCCACGACCTTGGGATCACTTTTTATCGAGGCTTCGTAGCCCGGCGAGGTGACGCTTTGCCCCGCAAATTCTACCCCTGCGGGTTTGCCATCCTGCCCGAGGTCATACGCCCAGGCATTATGGCTATCGCCGGTAATGACGATCAGGTTCGCGCCGAGGCCCTGTGCCGAGCGCAGGAAACGGGCGCGGGCGGCGGGGTAACCGCCCCAGCTGTCATAGTTGAACGGCAGGCCGAGTTTCGCCGCGGTGATACCGGAGAGGATGAGCGCCTTTGCTCGCTTCGACGAATCGGATGAGATCCAGCCTTCCGCTGCGGCGGGCATCACCGTCTCCCCGAGGATCGTGCCGAAGCCGACGACCTGCCATTGCTGCCCTGCCTTGACCGAGGCGCGCATCGCGTGCGCCAGCCAATCCTCCTGCTGCGACCCCATCATCGTGACGGCCGGATCGGCCCAGGCGCCATCACGAAAGGCTTTCAGTGCCGCGACCGGGTCGGTCTGGTTGAACAGGGCGGCGACATCGGGCTGCCGGGTACGGGCGAGCAGCCGAGTTTCGGTCCGAAACAGCGTGGCCAGAGTGCCGATATCATAGGCCTTCCACGGCTCGTCCGAGACTGGCATCCATTCCCGGTATGCCTGGATCGACGCGGCGCGGCGCTCGTTCCAGCTCCCCTCATCGGGCTGATGATTCTCCGCACCGCCCTCCCAGCTGTCATTCGCCGATTCATGATCGTCCCACTGAACGATCATCGGCAGGCGCGCGTGAAGCTTCTGAAGGTCGGCGTCGCTGCGATAGCTGGCATAGCGCAGCCGATAGTCGGCGAGATGGATCACTTCGCTGGCGGGTTCGGGCTTCCGGCCGGGAACGGCGTCGTTCGCGGTGGGATAATCGCCGGTTCGATATTCGTAGAAATAGTCGCCAAGATGAATGGCCAGATCGAGGTCATCGCGCCCCGCGGCATGGGCATAGGCGTTGAAATAGCCATAGGACATGTTGGAGCAGGAGAAGATCGCGGCGCGAAAGCTCGCGACCGGGCCCTCGGGCAACGTCCTGGTTCGGCCAATGGGGGAGAAGCTGCCATCGGGCGCGACGAAACGGAAATGATAGTGCCGCCCCGGCGCGAGGCCGCTCACCGTGATTTTCGCCGTATGGTCCCGCCACGGTCCGGTGATCTGCGCGCCGCCGGAGATGATTTTGGCGAAATCGGCGGTCTCGGAAATTTCCGCCTTCAGCTCGACCGCATCCCCATCAGCGGGGACGTAGCGCGTCCAGAGCAGGATCGAATCGGCTGAAGGCTCGCCCGACGCGACTGAATGCGTGAAGCCGGCTGCGTGGCTCGGCATCTGGGCTAAGCCGGGGACGGCGAAGGCGCCAAGGCCCATCGAGCCGGTCAGGAGGAAGGAACGACGGTCGATTCTGATGGTCATGGCGATACCCCTCCGATGCGCGCCGTTCCTGCCCTGATGATATGGCGCCTTCGTGACAGTTGTGGCGCGGGCCATTATGGCTCGCCGGACCGGTGCCGGCCAGCGGCACGGAATCGGAAGAATCATGCACAACGCCTCGACTGTCGACGATCATGCCGGCACGGGCACGCGCACAGAGACTCTCTACAGCAGGCTTGCAGCCGGGCTGACCTCGCCGGGGACGGTGCGCAATCGCTTCGTGGTCCTTCTCCTGGTCGCGCTGGTGGCGCGGGCGATCACCTTTGGTGACCCGGTCGTCCATGTCGATGAGGAGTTCTATTTCACGACCGCTTATGGCTGGCTGCACGGCGCGACGCCCTATCTCGATATCTGGGATCGCAAACCGATCGGCCTCTTCATCGTCTACCTGCCGGCGGCGATGCTTGGGCTGAAGGCCGGCATCTGGGCCTATCAGATCATGGCCCTGGCCAGCCTGATCGGCACGGCATGGTTGATCGCACGGCTCGCCGCGCTGGCAGGGTGGGGCAAGGGCGCGCTGGCCGGGGCGCTCGCATATGTACTGTGGGTCAATTTCGTCGACGGGCAGGGCGGGCAGGCACCGATCTTCTACAATCTGCCGATGATCGGCGCCGCGGCGCTGATCGCGCCGCGCCCCGGCGAGGGAGCGAGACACCTGATGCGCGACTTCGCGGCGATGGCGCTCACTGGCCTTGCACTCCAGATCAAATATTCAGTGGTCTTCGAAGGCATATATTTCGGGCTCTGGCTCCTGTGGCGAGAATGGCATGCGGGACGGCGCTGGTCGATCGCCCCGCTCGGTGCCGGCTTTGCCCTGACGGCGTTGCTGCCCACAGCGATCGCCTGGTTCGTTTATCATACGATCGGCGCGGATCAGGCATGGATCTACGCCAACCTTACCTCGATCGTGGCGCGCCGGCCTGATCCGGCGCTCGAGCAGTTCGCCAATCTGATGAAGATCGTGCTGATCACCTTGCCGCTGATCGCAGCGAGCGTTCTCACCTGGCTTTCGCGCAGCGCGGGAGGAGCGGCAGTGCGGCCAATCCGCATCTGGCTATTCGGCTGGCTCGGCGCGGCTGCGCTCGGGCTGCTCCTGTTCGGCTCCTATTTCGAACATTATGCGCTGCCCCTGCTGGTGCCGGCCTCGATCTGCGCGAGCGGCTTCTTCGGCGATCATCGCACTGGCCGGCGCATTGTCCTTCCCCTGCTGCTGATCGGTTTTCTCGGCGGCCAGACCCTGCTCGTCATCAAGCGTCACAATCGCGGCACGGCGACGCAGTTCGCCGGCGTCGTCAACGCGATCGGACATGGGTCCGGCCAGAAGCGGGGATGCCTTTACGTCTTTTCCGGTGAAACCCTGCTCTACCCTGCCAGCGGTCGCTGCACGCTGACGCGCTATTATTTCCCGAGCCATCTCGGCCGACTGCGCGAGGAGGGTGCGATCGGGGTCGATCAGCAAGCTGAAATCGCCCGCATCCTGGGGCTGAAGCCGGCGATCGTGGTGTTTCGGCCGTCCTATCCCGGCGAGCGTGCCGAGCTGCGCGACATGGCTATGGCCGAAATGCACCGCCATTATCGCTTGCGGGCCGTCCGGCCGCTGGGCGGCCAGGCAATCGAGATTTACGAGCGGGCGACACCGTAAAGGTTGGGGCGGCCTGCATTGCGCTTCGTGGCGACCAGACCGGCATAATAGTCCATCAGCTCGACGGTATGTTCGCGGTCGCTGCGCACCTTGCCCGCAGCGACAATGGCGGCGCGGCGCAGCATGGCGGGATCGCGGGCGAACAGCCGGTCGATCGCCAGCGCAGCCGATTCGGCGTCGCGCGCCGTGTAGAGCTCAGAGCAATGGGGGTCGGCGATTTCCGCACAGCCGCCGGTATCGGGGACGATCAACGGCAGCCCCGCCGCCATTGCTTCGGAGGCGACCAGCCCGAACGGCTCGGCTTCCGAGCCGTGGATCAACGCGTCGCAGCTCGCCACGATGCGGGCGAGGCGCTCGCGATCATAGACCGGCCGGAACATGCGGATATGCGGGGACCCAGCGATTCGTTTCTCGATCGAGCGGCTCTCGACGCCAGTGCCGAGCAGCATCAGGCCGACCGGCAGCGACGAGCCGGCGCGCTCGACCGCGTCGATCACCAGCCGCCAGCGCTTTTCGGGATGGTGCCGGCCGAGGCCGAGCAGCAAATGCCCTTCCGGCGGAAGCCCGCATTGCGCGAGCAATGCCGCGCGCAATCGCTCGTCGCGCAGCGTGGGCGAGAAATGGCCACGCTCGATGCCGAGCGGCATCGCCGTGTCGATGCGGACGTCGCGCGCCTTGAGCCTTTTCTCGAGCGCCGGGCCATTGGTCACCACGGCATCATATTTGTCGAGGAACCGGTCCATGTAACGGCTGTACCAGGCAAAGGCGCGCTCGACCCGGTCGGGAGCGGCCAGCCCTTCGAACCAGCGCATCGCATAAGCGGCGACATTGTCATTGTGCATGAAAAACACCTTCACGGCGTCACCCTGCCACTCGCCGACGATCCAGGCCGGCCGCCATGGCGACGAGGCCTCGACCACATCCGGCTTGAGCTCGTCGAGCAGGCGGGTGACGGGAGAGGCATCCCAGAACAGCCCGTAATTCTTGTCGAACGGGAGGCGCGATGCCTTGACGTAGATGATCCGCCCGCCACCCGGGCGTTCCTCGACCTCATCCTCGCGGCCGGCTGCAATGACGATCAGCTCATGCCCCAAATCGGACATGATTCCCATCTTGCGATCGATATAGGTACGTACTCCACCGCCAGTCGGCGAGTAGAATTCGTTGACGTCGACGATTCGCATGGGTCAGTTCGCGGGCTGGTTCGACGCGCCGCGAATCAATTTCCGTTGCCCAGCGGGCCGAACCCGCCAAGGCCCCGCAGATATTGCGCGCGGATATCCGTGACGGTCACGCCCGGGCCCACATTGATCACCGCCATGCCGAGCTTGGGCCGAGTCCGGCCGAGCTTCACATTGCTCGGGAAGCCGGCGCCATCGACCCAGAAATCGAACTTGTTCTTGCCGTCGCGGTTGTGGGTGAAGAGCAGAGCATAGCGGCCCGGCGTCGGCGCCTTGATGCAGAGCGCGATCGCGCCCGATTGCGGTGTCGGCACGCGGATGCGTCGGAAGAATTTGCCCTCCTTGATCAGGTCGCGGTCGTCCTTCAGGAAATCCGCTTCGTTGGCGGGATAGAGTTCGAGCTTCAGTTCGCCGGTGCGATCCTTCAGTCCCGAAACATTGGCGCGAATCGCGGGGCCGGCACCGCCAGCGCAGGCCGCGCTGTCGCTGCCCAGAACACCAGCCTGTGCCTGTGCCGTTACCGACAGCATCATTGCGGTGCCGATCGCGGCGCCCGCCATAAGTCTATGAAACGTCATTCTTCGTCCTCAGCAAGCCGTACAGGCTGAAGGAACCAATCCAAACGACATGGACCAGCAGCACTAAAGCTGCGGTCATCGCGATTAGTTCCGAAAGCGCGGCGTCCTGCCCGATCAATATGATCGCGATATTGGCGAAAAGAAGGTCCTTGTTCGGCACCAATGGGAGCCGCGAGACCAGCAAACGGGCCGCGGCCAGGATAAGCCACATGCCGATCGACACCGTCGGCAGGGCAAAATGCCAGGCGAAGGCGATGAAAACCGAACCTGAGATCACGCGCGCACAATGCACGGCGAAGATCCACCAGAGCTTGGCGCGGGGCAGGGAGAAAACGCGCTTCGAGAAGATCAGGAAGGGCAGCGACATGGCAAAGGTCAGGACAGTCGAGGTTTCGACCGTATGCAATTGCGTGGGCGTCAGCATGTTGGCGCCGAGCGGCAGCGCGACCGCGATCATCGCCAGCGTGATCATGTTGCCGGCAATCGCGGAGAGGATGCTGACATCCTTTACCGCGCCGAAGGGTGCCGCGACCATCTTCGCATTTTGCCGCGCCCAGGCGTAGAAATAGGCCTCGCCCGAATAGCCGAGCACGACATCGTTCGCGATTCGCTTGTTCAGCAGCGCGACCAGCCCGGAGAGCGGTATGCCCCAAAGCCGCCGGAAGATAATATAGTCGCCAGCCGGCGACGACATATAGAGCAGGGCGAAGGCAATGTAGAAAAGCGGGTTGTGCGGGACGGCCCGACTCAGCCCGACGAGCCCCGATCCGAGCAGCTCGCGGCCAAGCCCGATGATCATCGCAATGGTGATCACCGCGCCGAACACCATCGGCCAACGCCGCTTCAGCGTCTCCATCGGCTCGAGTCCCGCAATGTCGGGGACTGCCACCAGGGGCGCTTGCACATTGTCTAAAATAGGAATTTTCGTACCCAATCCGTCCACGTCGTATCGACCTGCCATATATTGCCGGTCTGGACCGGGGGTTGGCGCGCCATAGCTAGATCGCGTGCGCACCGCAATTTGCAACCTGCGCCGCAATCGTGTCGATTTTTTGCTGCACCGCGAAACTTCTGCGACAATTATCCGTTACAGCCGCGAATCGACATGCTGAGCCCACTCCCCGCCGCCGTCCATATACTGGCCTATGCCCAGACGCTGAACGGCGGCGGGGTCGAACGTGCGTTGCTGCGCCTCGCCCGGAGCTGGAGCGAAATGGGCCGGCGCGTGACCCTGTTGATCGGCGATGCGAGCGGTCCGCTCGCGGCAGAGCTGCCGGAAGGCGTCGATCTTCGCATCCTTGGCGACCCGTCGATCGGGGCGATGCGCGCCCTGGTAGGACTGGTTCGCGAAATCTCGCCCGACGTGGTTTTCTGCCCCGGCAATCACTACACCGGCGTCGCTGCGTTCATGAAGCTGCGGCTTGGCCGGCATTGCCCGCCGATCGTCGCCAAAGTCTCGAATCGGCTGGCCCGCACCGATCAGCCGTTCGGCGTAGCGCAGGGCTATCGCGCCTGGCTGCGGCTTCATCCCGGCTTTGTCGATCATGTCGTCGCGATGTCGCCCGCGATGCGCGACGAAGCGATCGCAACCATGCATATCGCGCCCGGCCGGGTCAGCGTGATCCCCAATCCGCCGGTGCGGCTGCAGCCCTCAGTGCCGCCACGCTGGCTCCCTAACGCGCGCTTCCTCTTGGGCGTGGGCCGGCTCACCCAGCAGAAACGCTGGGATCGGATGATCGACGCGCTGCCCCAGCTTGCGCGGCGTGACACCGAACTCGTGATTCTCGGCGAGGGCGAGGCGCGTCCCGCGCTCGAGTCGCAAATCGCGGCGCTCGGGCTGGGCGGACGGGCGCATCTACCCGGCTATGATCCCAATCCACGGCCAGCCTTTGCACAGGCCGCGGCGGTGGTCCTGACCTCGGATTTCGAGGGTGTGCCCGGCGTGCTGCGCGAGGCGCTTGCGGAAGGAGCGCCGGTCGTCGCCACCGATTCGAGCGTTGCGGTGCGCGAGATCATATCGTCGCCCGCTCATGGGAGCGTCGTACCGGCAGGAAATGCGCGCGCGCTCGTCGAGGCGCTCGATCATTGGCTGGCCCCGAACCGGCCTCGCCCGATGCCTGTGCCTGAGCCGGGGATCAACGCGGCGCTCCATTATCTCGACCTGTTCGACGCCGTCGCAGCCGAGCGCCGTCGCTCCTAAGCCTGTCGCACGCGGTCTGGATGGGCCGCCGCGATCTCGGCTATCCCCGCAGCCGCCGCATCGGCAGCCACCAGCTTCGGAAACGCATCGAGGGGGACGGCCATGCGCCGGGCGTTATAGACTTGCGGGACGAGGCAGACGTCAGCGAGATTCGGCGCGTCCCCGCCGAGAAACGGCCCAGGCCCGGCAAGTGCCTCGAGCGCGGTGAAACCTTCGATGATCCAGTGGCGATACCATTCGTCCTTCGCCGCCTGGTCGGCCCCGAACTGGCTTTCCAGCCGTTTGAGGATGCGAAGATTGTCGATCGGGTGGATGTCGGCGGCGATCACCAGTGCCTGGGCCAGGACGCGCGCCCGAGCGAGCGGGTCGTGCGGCACCATCTTCGGGTCCGGCCAGAGCGCGTCGAGATAGTCGATGATTGCCAGGCTCTGGGTGATCGCCTCGCCATCCACCTCGAGCGTCGGGACGAACCCCTGGGGGTTGCGCGCCAGATTCTCCGGCGCACGGTGCAGGCCCTCGAGCAGCGCGATATCATGGCGCTCATAGGGCACATGCTTCAGGTTCAGCGCGATCCGGACGCGATATGCGGCGGACGATCGCCAATAATCGTAAAGCCGGATCATGCCGCGCTCCCTTCTCCGATCGCGCGCTCGGAATTGCGTTCGAGTGCAACCTTTATCATCGCCACCATCGGATCGGCGAGCGCGAGGCCGATCACCCCGAACAAGGTGCTGGCGAGGATCTGCGACGAAAGGGTGAGGGCGGGGGGCATGTCCACCGTCCGCCGCGCGACCATCGGGATGACGACATAGCCATCGAAATTCTGGACGATGAAATAGGTCGCGACCGCCCACCAGCCGGTGTTGATGCCGGCGCTGAAGCCGACCGCGACCATCAAAACGCCGGTGATGATCGCGCCGATATTGGGAATGAAGGCGAGCACGCCAGCGATCAGGCCGAGCACAAGCGCCATCGGCACCCCGCCGATCGTCAGCGCGATCCAGATCAGGATGCCCTCGAACAACATGCCGATCAGCCGCCCCGCGAGCAGGCGGCGCAGCGTCAGCGCCATGCGGTCGATCGTGATGGCGAATTCGGTGCGTGCGTCGGTCGGCACCAGCCATTGCAGCCCGCGGTCATAAAGCCGCGGCTCCATCGCCACGAACAGTCCGATGACCACCACCATGATCAGGCTGGCGACCGCACCGACGGCCGATCCAACGAAGGAGGTGAGTTTGCCGAAGGATCCCAATGCCTGTTGCATCAGGCCATTGATATCGGCCCGGCCCGGCATCAGCCCGAGGCCAGACGCCCAGGCGATGACGCGATTGCCCTGTATTTCGAGCGTGGCGCGCAGCTGCTCCGCCTGTGCCGCGACCTGGACGCCAGTCATGTAGAAAATGCCGAGGATGAACGCGACCACGCAGAGCATGACGATCATGAGCCGCCAGCCGCGCGGGATCGGCAGGATGCGCCCGAGCAGGCGGACTCCCCCATCGAGCATCGAGGCGAAGACCAGCCCGCCAAAGATGATCAGCAAGGGCTGGATCAGCAGCACCACCAGCGCCATCGCCGCGGCGAGGCCGAGCCATATCGTCGCCCGCTTCAGTTCCTGGCGGACAAAGGGATCGCGCAGCTCATTGGGGCCGGGTTCGGACACGACCTCATTCGCTGCTTCGTCCATCTATTTGCTTCCCGCCGGCATGTCCCGCTCCGGATGAAGCGATGTGCCTGCCCGGCCACCGCGGAAGCTCTGGCCCCAGCTGAGCGGGTTCCAGCTGCCATTGCCGCTCTTGGAGAAAGTGATGAACTCGGCGCGGCCGCCCAGATTCTCCCAGGGCACGGGCCCGCCAAGCCCCATCGCTTCAACCGGGAAACGGCTGTCGGCGCTGCGATCGCGATTGTCGCCCATCAGGAACACATGGTTGGCCGGAATCGTGACGGGGCCGTAATTGTCGCCGTCGCTCCAGCCAAGCTCGACCGTCTCGTAATGACGGCCGTTGGGCAAGGTCTCGGTGACCAGCGGGAGACGGCAATATTGCCTCCCGTCCTTGCCGGTCATCAGCGCGCCGGGATATTCGTTGCCGTCGCAGGTGGTTTTTGCATCGACCGGGATCAGCGTATCATGCACCGCGCTGCGCTTCAGCGCCGTGCCGTTCAGATACACAGTGCCGCCGATCACCTGCAGCCGGTCGCCCGGCAGGCCGATCAGGCGTTTGATATAGTCGGTGTTGCGTCCCGGTGGCGTGACGATAACGACATCGCCGCGCTCGGGCATGCGGCCGAACAGCCGGCCATGGATGAAAGGCAGCTGTACGCCCCAGCTCTCGACGTCCTGGCGGAGCACCAGGCTGCGGAAGATCGCGATCGGGTTGGGGATGGTCGGCGAGACGAAGGACCAGCCATAGGCATATTTGGTGACGATCAGCTGATCGCCGACCTCGAGCCCGGGCAGCATCGATTCCGACGGGATATAGAAGGGCTTGGCAATGAAGCTGTGGAAGCCGAGCACGGCGAGGACGAGCCAGACAATGCCTTTGATCTCGCCCCACCAGTCGGTTTTCGGGCGCGCGTCGACGGGCTCCTTACGGGTCGCCGCCTCCTGTTCCGCGCCGACCTGCTCAGGTAGTGGGTCCAACGCCAATTCCTCACTCATGCTCAATATTACGCCTTATCTTCGGTCTTGATCGCTTCGATCACCACAAATGCCTGAGCCCATGGATGATCGTCGGTTAGCGTCAGATGTACGACCGCGAGGTGGCCCGCTGGCGTCAATGCGTCAAGCCTTGCCCTGGCGCCGCCGGTCAGCGCCAGTGTCGGGGCGCCCGACGGCGCATTGACCACGCCAATGTCCTTCATGAACACGCCGCGCTTGAAGCCGGTACCGACCGCCTTGGAAAAAGCCTCCTTGGCGGCGAAGCGCTTGGCGAGCGTTCCGGCCTTGGTGAAAGGCCGCCGATTGCCCTTGGCGCGTTCGATGTCGGTGAAGACGCGATTCTCGAACCGCTCGCCGAACCGGTCGAGCGACGCCTGGATCCGCTCGATATTGCAGAGGTCGGAACCGAGCCCGATGATCATATATTCCCCTCCCGCCTGCGAGCGTGGGGGGAAGACAGAACCGCTCTCACCGCGCCGCGTCCATCGCCGCGCGCATCGTGCGGACTGCTTCGCCGAGCCCGACGAACATCGCTTCGCCGACCAGGAAATGGCCGATATTGAGTTCGCGTACCTGCGGGATGGCGGCGATGGGCGCGACATTGTCATAGGTCAGACCATGGCCGGCATGGACTTCGATGCCGTTCTTCGCGGCGAGCGCTGCGGCATCGGCGAGGCGGCGCAGTTCCTCGGCCTGCGCGTCGCCGGTCAATTGCGCATAACGGCCTGTGTGCAGCTCCACGACCGGCGCGCCGAGGCGGAGCGCGGCATCGATCTGGCGGGGATCGGGTTCGATGAACAGCGATACACGGATATTCGCCGCGCCAAGCTGGCTGACCAGAGGCGCCAGGTGATTATGCTGGGCGGCAGCGTCGAGGCCGCCCTCGGTCGTCCGCTCTTCGCGCTTTTCGGGCACGATACAGGCCGCATGCGGCAAATGGCGCAGCGCAATGGCCAGCATCTCGTCGGTTGCCGCCATTTCGAGGTTGAGCGGAATCGTCAGCTGCTCGGAGAGGCGGGCGATGTCGTCATCCGTGATATGGCGGCGGTCCTCGCGCAGATGCGCGGTGATGCCATCGGCGCCCGCTTCCGCGGCGACAAGCGCTGCGCGCACCGGATCGGGATAACCCGCGCCGCGCGCGTTACGGACCGTCGCGACATGGTCGATATTGACGCCGAGGCGCAAAGGGGGACGGAGCGGCTCGTTCACGCCGCGGCCCGGCTGCCCGGCTTGATCGCCGGCACGGCCGCAAGCTCGGGGGGGAGCGCATCAGCGCTATAGGTCGGCACGTCGAGGCGGATCAGCGGAAAAAAGGGTACGCCCAGATCGGCGGTCCCGCCCGAACGATCGACCAACGCCGCCCCGCAGATGGTTTCGCCGCCGGCACGGCCGATCGCTGCGATCGCTTCGCACGAGGAGAGCCCGGTCGTCACGACATCCTCCATCATCAGCACGCGGGTGCCAGGGGCGAGGCGGAAACCCCGGCGCAGCTCGAACACGCCCTCGGGCCGTTCCAGGAACATCGCCTCCACACCGAGCGCGCGCGCCATTTCATGACCCGCGATCACGCCGCCCATCGCGGGCGAGACCACCACCTCGATCCGCTCGCGCACATCGGCGGGGATGCGGTTCGCGAGCGCCTTTGCGAGGCGCGCGCCGCGCGCGGGATCCATCAACACGCGCGCGCATTGCAGATAACGCGGGCTGCGCAGGCCCGAGGAAAGGATGAAATGCCCTTCAAGCAGCGCATCTGCGGCGCGGAACTCGGCCAGGATCTCGTCGTCGGTCATGATGTGCGTGCCGTCCTCTTCGTGCGCGGGGTTGATAGGAGCGCGATGCGCGTGGTGCAACGCTACCGTCAAAAAACGCGCGCGACATGCTTGAGACACTGGGAACCTGCGCGTATAGGCCCACCCAAATGGGCGTATCCGCGCCCGGGCGCCGGGCACGGCGCATCCGCCAGGGGTAACGAAAAACGATGCGCATGATGGGTCTCAAGTCGATCGTGCTGGCCGTCGGGCTCGCGATGGCCGGTGTCGGCCACGCCGCTCCGCAAGCGCCGGCCACGCCGGCTGCAGCGACGGCAAGCACCACACCCGCCGCGGCTCCGGCCGCTGCAAAGCCCGCTGCCGCGGCACCGACTGATCCGATGCTCGCCATGGACGGCGCGCCCGCAATGCTGCCGACCCCGGGTGTCGGCATGCCCGTTGCAGGCGAATATGGTCTTCAGCCGCAGGTGACGAAGAATGGCGAGCGCGCGCTGGGATTCCACAATCACATTCTAGTGCCGGTTATCACCGCCATATCGGTGTTCGTGCTCATCCTGCTTCTGTGGGTGATGTTCCGCTACCGCGCCAGCGCCAACCCGGTGCCGTCGAAGACCTCGCACAACACCCTCATCGAAATCCTCTGGACCGGTATTCCGGTCATCATCCTCGCGTTGATCGCGGCGCCGTCGATCGGCCTGCTTTCCGCCCAGTTCAAGCCTGCACCCGATGGTGCCGTGACGCTCAAGGCGATCGGCAACCAATGGTATTGGAGCTACCAATATCCTGACCATGGCGGCTTCGAGATCACCGCCAACATGCTCAAGGAAAAGGGTGAAGGCCAGCCTGGCGAGCGCACCCGCACCGATGCCGATGGCCCGAAGCTGCTGGCGACCGACAATCGCGTCGTCCTGCCGGTCGGCGTGCCGATCCGCCTGCTCACCACCTCGGTCGACGTGATCCACAGCTGGTCGATCCCGGCATTCTGGATCAAGCTCGATGCGGTCCCGGGCCGGGTCAACGAGACCAGCTTCACGATCGAGAAGGAAGGCGGTTATTACGGCGTCTGTTCGGAACTGTGCGGCGCGCGCCATGGCTTCATGCCGATCACCGTCGAGGCAGTGAAGCCTGAGGTATTCGCTGCCTGGGTCAAGGCAAAGGGCGGCACGATGCCCGGCGCGGCCAAGCCGGCCGCAGCGGCTCCGGCCGCCGGCACTGCCGAAATCGCCAATACCACCGGACCGGTCGAGAACGCGACCAGCGCCGCTCCCGCCACCAATCAGGCCGCCGCGGCCGGCAATGCTGGACAGTAAGACATGACTGACACCGCCCTCCATCCGTCCGCGTTCGAAGCGCATCATCATGACGATCACGCGCATCACGATGCCGATCACAAGCCGGCCTTTTTCCAGCGCTGGTTCATGTCGACGAACCACAAGGACATCGGCACACTCTATCTGATCTTCGCGATTTTCGCGGGGATCGTCGGCGGCGCCATTTCCGGCCTGATGCGTCTCGAGCTGGCGCATCCCGGCATCCAGTATCTCGGCGCCTGGGCGAGCTTCGTTCATCAGAGCCCGCAGTCGCTCGACGAATCGCTTCACTTCTGGAACGTGCTGATCACCGCGCACGGCCTGATCATGGTGTTCTTCATGGTCATGCCGGCGATGATTGGCGGCTTCGGCAACTGGTTCGTGCCGCTGATGATCGGCGCGCCGGACATGGCGTTCCCGCGGATGAACAATATCAGCTTCTGGCTGCTGATCCCGTCGATGATCCTGCTCTTCTCCTCGCCCTTTTTCGGCGGCGCGGGTAACGGCTGGACGCTCTATGCGCCGCTCTCGACCTATGGCGAGCCGGGGCCGTCGACTGACATGGCGATCCTCGCGCTCCACCTTGCCGGTGCCAGCTCGATCCTCGGCGCGATCAACTTCATCACCACCATCTTCAACATGCGCGCGCCGGGCATGACGCTCCACAAGATGCCGCTGTTCGTGTGGTCGGTGCTGGTCACCGCCTTCCTGCTGCTGCTGGCGCTGCCGGTGCTCGCCGCGGCGATCACCATGCTGCTGACCGATCGCAACTTCCACACCACCTTCTTCGATCCCGCCGGCGGCGGCGATCCGATCCTGTACCAGCATCTGTTCTGGTTCTTCGGTCACCCTGAAGTGTACATCATGATCCTGCCGGGCTTCGGCATGATCAGCCACGTGATCTCCACCTTCGCGAAGAAGCCCGTCTTCGGTTACCTCGGCATGGCTTACGCCATGGTCGCGATCGGCGTGGTCGGCTTCGTCGTCTGGGCGCACCACATGTTCACCACCGGCCTGTCGGTCGATGTGAAGATGTATTTCACGGCCGCCACGATGGTGATCGCGGTGCCGACCGGCATCAAGATTTTCTCCTGGATCGCGACGATGTGGGGCGGCTCCTTGAGCTTCAAGACGCCGATGATGTGGGCGATCGGCTTCATCTTCATGTTCACCGTGGGTGGCGTGACCGGCGTCGTGCTCGCCAATGGCGGCGTCGACGACAATATGCAGGACACCTATTATGTCGTGGCGCATTTCCATTATGTGCTGAGCCTCGGCGCCGTGTTCAGCCTGTTCTCGGGCTTTTATTACTGGTTCCCGAAAATGTCGGGCCGGATGATGAACGAGGTGCTCGGCCAGGTGCATTTCTGGGTGTTCTTCATCGGCGTGAACATCCTGTTCTTCCCGATGCATTTCCTCGGCCTGCAGGCGATGCAGCGCCGCGTTCCGGATTACACCCCGGCGCTCGAGCATTGGAACACCATCGCCTCCTATGGCTATGCGATCATGGGCGTTTCGATGCTGGTGTTCTTCATCAACCTGTTCTGGTCGCTGGCCGCTGGCAAAAAGGCTGGCGACAGCCCCTGGGGCGAAGGCGCGACGACGCTCGAATGGACGCTGTCGAGCCCACCGCCTTACCATCAGTTCGAGACGCTGCCGGTTATCGACTGAGGAAAGAGCTAAGGCCGCCCGGAGCGGCACATTGTTCCCCTCCCGCTTGCGGGAGGGGTTAGGGGTGGGCTCCCGCTCACCCCAAACGTAACGTGCGCGAAGAGCGCGAGCCCACCCCCGACCCCTCCCGCAAGCGGGAGGGGGGAAGAAGAAATGACCACGACGACCGCCCAGCCCATTGCCCTTCCCGCTGACTGGCGCGACTTCCTCGCGCTGACGAAGCCGCGGGTGATGACGCTTGTCGTCTTTACCGGGCTGTGCGGCATGCTGGCGGCCCCGGTGCAGATCGCGCCGGTGCTCGGCTTCACCGCCATCCTGTGCATTGCGCTCGGCGCCGGCGCCGCGGGGGCGCTCAACCAATGGTATGAGAGCGATCTCGACGCGAAGATGAAGCGCACCGCGGGTCGCCCGCTCCCTGCCGGCCGCATGGACCGGCAATCGGCGCTTCATTTCGGCGTCGGGCTGGGCGCTTTCTCGGTAATCCTGATGGGGCTGGCGGCAAACCTGCTCGCGGCGGGCATCCTGGCCGTCTCGATCCTGTTCTATGTACTTGTCTACACCGTCTGGCTCAAACGCCGTACGCCGCAGAACATCGTCATCGGCGGCGCCGCCGGTGCCTTCCCGCCGCTGATCGGCTGGGCGGCCGCGACGGGTCATGTCGCGGCATTGCCGGTGTTGCTGTTCGCGCTCGTCTTCCTGTGGACGCCGCCGCATTTCTGGGCGCTCGCGCTGTTCATGAAGAGCGATTACGCCGCCGCAGGCGTGCCGATGCTGCCCGTCGTCGCCGGGGAGCGCGCCACCCGCACCCAGATCGGCCTCTACACCATCCCGATGGCGATCGCCGCGATCGCGCCCTGGGCGCTGGGGCTGACTGGCGTGATCTACGGCCTCGCCGCGAGCCTCACGACGCTCATCTTCGCTGGGCTCGCGCTGCAGGTGAGCCTGCGCACGACGGGCGCGGGCGATACCATGCGCCCCGAGAAGCGGCTGTTCGCCTGGTCGATCCTTTATCTCTTCATTCTTTTCGGCGCGCTCGTCGTCGACAGATGGGTCATCAGCTGATGCCGAATGACGAAGACCTGATTCGTGCACGCCAGCGCAGCCGGTCGCGCATCATGGCATTGCTGCTCGGCGGGTTCGCGGTGCTGATGTTCGGCATTTCGATCGCCAAGATCAAGGCGGGCCAGGTGCACCCGAAGACTCCGCATCACGCGGTCGCACCATGACCCGCAAGACCCGTACTCTCGTCCTCGCCATTCTCGGCGCCTGCTTCATGACTGGCCTCGGCTGGGCGAGCGTGCCCCTGTACCGCGTCTTCTGCCAGGCGACCGGATTGAACGGTACCACGCAGCGCGGCCAGGTCGCGCCGGGTGCGGTCGACCATCAGGTGCGGGTCGATTTCGACACCAATGTCTCGCCCAAGCTGCCCTGGAAGTTCGCGCCCGAAAACCCATCGGACACGGTCGCCATCGGCGCCCGCGACATGGCGTTCTTCACTGCCACCAACACCAGCGATCACGCGATCACCGGCACCGCGACCTTCAATGTCTCGCCTGCCCAGGCGGGCAAATATTTCACCAAGATCCAGTGCTTCTGCTTCACCCAGCAGACGCTGAAACCTGGTGAGACCGCGCGCATGCCGGTCATCTTTTTCGTCGATCCGAAGATGCTCACCGATCCCGATGCGGTGGACATCAAGACGATCACCCTGAGTTACACTTTTTACCCTGTGGATTCCGCGAAAGCCGCAAGCTAGAGCGACATCGACAGCCTATTGAACGGGGACCGAAATGGCCGGCGCCAAGAATCACGATTATCATATCCTTCCGCCTGACATCTGGCCGTTCGTCGGCGCCTTTTCGGCGTTGGCGATGGCGATTGGCGGCATCATGTGGATGCATGGTGGCCATGTCGGCCACCCGAATGGTGGTGGCATCGTGTTTTTCATCGGCGTCGCCGCCGTGCTCACCACCATGTTCAGCTGGTGGTCGAACGTGATCCGCGAGGCGCATGCCGGCGATCACACCCCGGTGGTGCAGCTGCACCTGCGCTACGGCATGATCCTGTTCATCGCCTCCGAAGTCATGTTCTTCGTCGGCTGGTTCTGGGCGTTCTTCGATTTCTCGCTGTTCCCGGCGCCGGTCGCCTATGACATGGCGACGCACACCACGAGCCTGATCACCGATGCCGCGGCGACCGCTGCGACGTGGCCGCCCAAGGGCGTCGAGGTGCTCAACGCCTTCAAATTCCCACTGCTCAACACGATCATCCTGCTGACCTCGGGCACCACTGTCACCTGGGCACATCACGCCCTGATCCATGGCCAGCGTGGCGGCGAGAAGACCGGCCTCTGGGGCCTGATCGGCGTGGGCAACCGCGACGGCGTGCTCAAGGGCCTGTGGCTGACGATCATCCTCGGCCTGCTGTTCAGCTCGATCCAGGCCTATGAATATTCGGATGCGCCCTTCCCCTTCCAGGGGCTCAACTATGGCGCGTCCTTCTTCATGGCGACCGGCTTTCACGGCTTCCACGTCATCATCGGCACGATCTTCCTGACCGTCTGCCTGATCCGCGCCTACAAGGGCGATTTCACGCCGCGCCAGCATTTCGGCTTCGAGGCCGCTGCCTGGTACTGGCATTTCGTCGATGTGGTGTGGCTGTTCCTGTTCGTCTCGATCTATGTCTGGGGCGGCTGGGGCGCTCCGGTCTTTAGCGGCTAGCGCGGATGTCCGGCTGGCACCTTGCTCAGGTCAATATCGGTCGGCTCGCCGCGCCGGCCGATGACCCGCAGGTGGCCGGATTTTTCGAGCAGCTCGACCAGATCAACGCGCTGGCCGAAGCGAGTCCCGGCTTTGTCTGGCGGCTGACGGGCGAGGGCAACAACGCAACCGACCTCCAGCCGACGCCTGATCCGCGCGTGATCCTCAATATGTCGGTCTGGGCAGACGCTGAATCGCTGTTCGACTATGTCTATCGCAGTGCCCACACCCCGGTGATGGCGCAGCGCCGTAGCTGGTTCGAGCGTTTCGAGGGGGCTTATCAGGCCCTGTGGTGGATCCCCGCCGGCTCGATCCCCACAGTCGACGATGCGCTCGCGCGGCTCTGGCTGCTCGACCGGTTCGGCCCATGCGACCGCGCCTTCACCTTCAAGCTGCGCTATCCGGCGCCCGATGCCCCCGGCAGGCCCGTCGACATGCAGCCCGATCCCTGGTGCGTCGGTCACGCCTGAGTCCTCCTCCTCGCCGAGCCCGACAGCTGCTGCTGTAGCGATCAAGGGACTGTGCCCGCGCTGCGGCGCCAAGACCCTGTTCACCGGGCCGATCAAGTTCACGAATCGCTGCAGCGCCTGCGGACTCGATTTCACCGGCTTCAATGTCGGCGACGGCCCGGCTGCGTTCCTCACCTTCCTGCTCGGCGGGCTTCTCGTCGGCCTGTCGCTGACGCTCGAGCTGACCATCGAGCCGCCGCTCTGGCTGCTCGCGCTCATCCTCGTCCCGCTCGGTGTGCTGTGCGTGGTCGGTTCGCTCAGGATCGCGAAGGGCGTGCTGCTGGCGCTCGAATATCGGAACTCGGCACGCGAGGGGCGCATTTCAGACGAATGAAACGCTTTCCCGTCCTCGCCACGATCCTGGTCGGTCTCGCCATTGCGGCGATGATTGCGCTCGGCATCTGGCAACTTCAGCGCAAGACCGAGAAGGAAGCGCTGCTCGCCCAGCTCTCCGCGAATCGGACACTCCCGCCGATCGCCTTTCCCCGCATTCCCGTCGGCGAGACCCTGCTCTTCCGACGCGCCAGCGCCTTCTGCCTCCAGCCGGTGAGCTTCAAGTCCGAGGGCGGGCGGAGCGCGACCGGCCGGACCGGCTGGCGCCAGATCGCGCAGTGCCGCACCGGCGCCGAAGGGCCCGGTTTCGCGGTGCAGATCGGTGTCGCCCCGACGGTCGACGCAAAGCCGAACTGGAAGGGCGGGGAAGTGAGCGGCTATATCACCCATCTGCCCGATCACCGGCCGCTGATCGCCTCCATCTTCTCCCATGCCCCCAAGACGTTGATGCTCGTCGCCGACAAGCCCGCGCCCGGCTTCGAGGCCAATCCGGTCCCCGACCTGTCGTCTGTGCCGAACAACCATCTCGCTTATGCGGTGCAGTGGTTCCTGTTCGCAGCCGTCGCGGCGATCATCTATGGGATCGCGCTGAGAAGGCGATTGCAGCCCTGATGCGCCTTATGCCGAGCTTGTGACTTTGCCGCGCCCCCGCTAGGCGCCACCCCATGCGCTATATCAGTACCCGCGGGGCGGCTCCCGTCCTCGATTTCGAACAGGTCACGCTCGCCGGCCTCGCGAGCGACGGTGGCCTTTATATCCCCGAATCCTGGCCGAGCCTCAGCGCGGACGAGATCGCCGGCCTGCGCGGCCTTTCCTATGTCGATACCGCCGTCGCGGTGATGGCGCCGTTCGTCGAAGGCACGCTCACCCGCGAAGAGCTGCGCGCTCTCTGCGCCCAGGCCTATGGCCGGTTCGCCCACAGCGCCGTCACCCCGCTCGTCCAGCTCGACCAGCGCCAGTGGCTGCTCGAACTGTTCCACGGCCCGACGCTCGCCTTCAAGGATGTCGCGCTCCAGCTGCTTGGGCTGCTGTTCGAGCGCTTCCTGTCGGGCACCGACAAGCACCTCACCGTCGTCGGCGCGACGTCGGGCGATACCGGCTCGGCCGCGATCGACGCGCTGGCGGGGCGCTCGGGTGTCGACGTCTTCATGCTTCACCCCAAGGGCCGGGTGTCGGATGTACAACGCCGCCAGATGACCACGGTGCTAGCACCCAACATCCACAATATCGCGATCGAGGGCAGTTTCGACGACGCCCAGGCGCTGGTGAAGGCGATGTTCAACGACCCAGGTTTCTCAGGGAAATTCGCGGTCTCGGCGGTCAATTCGATCAACTGGGCGCGGCTGATGGCGCAGGTGGTCTATTATTTCTACGCCGCCGTCCGCCTCGGCGCGCCGGAGCGGCCCGTGGCCTTCTCGGTCCCGACCGGCAATTTCGGCGACGTGTTCGCGGGCTATGTCGCGGCGAAGATGGGCCTGCCGGTCGCGAAGCTGGTGGTCGCGACCAACGTCAACGACATCCTCCACCGCGCGCTCAGCGCGGGTGATTATTCGCAAGGCACCGTCGTCCCGACGCCGAGCCCCTCGATGGATATCCAGGTCTCGAGCAATTTCGAGCGGCTGCTGTTCGATCTCGGCGGCCGCGACGGCGCAGCCACGCGTGAGCAGATGCGCGGCTTCGAAGCCTCGAAGGCGATGCGCCTCACCAACACCCAGCGAGAGGGCGCCGCCCACCTGTTCGCGAGCGACCGGATCGATCTCGACGATATGGCATTGGCGATGCGCTGGGCGTGCGACGGCGCCGGCCAGGTGATCGATCCGCACACAGCGATTGGCCTTGCCGCCGCCCGCCGTGTCGATCTGCCGGCCGATGTCCCGGTCGTGACCCTCGCCACCGCGCATCCGGCAAAGTTCGGCGACGCGGTCGAACGCGCCACCGGTGTCCGCCCAGCGCTTCCGGCGCGAATCGGCGATCTGTTCGATCGCGAGGAGCGCTACGCGACGCTGCCCGGCACCTTCGAGGCGGTCACCGCCTATATCGCCGAGCGGGCGGTGGCGCGGCCGTGAAGCTCGGACGGCTCTGATGGAGCTCAGGACTCTCATCGGTGAGCCCTGGGCCGATTATGGCCTGATCGATTCGGGGAATGGCAGGAAGCTCGAGCGCTATGGCCGCTTCCGCTTCATCCGCCCCGAGGGCCAGGCTTTATGGGCACCGGCCAGGGATGACTGGCGCGCGCACGCCGAGTTCGTACCGGGCTCGGACGAGGACGGCGGCGGCCGCTGGGAATTCGCCGAGCCCGTGCCCCGCGATGGCTGGCCACTCAAATGGGACGATGTCAGCTTCACCGCTCAGACCACGCCCTTCCGTCATCTCGGCTTCTTCCCCGACATGGCCCCGGTCTGGTCCTGGATGCGCGAGCGGGTGGCGGACAAGGAGGCGCCCGAATGCCTCAACCTGTTCGGCTATACCGGCGTCGGCACGCTGGCGATGGCATCGAAGGGCGCGAAGATGGTCCATGTCGATGCCTCGAAAAAGTCGGTCGAGGCCGCACGCTCCAATGCGCAGCTTTCCGGCATGGCCGACAAGCCGATCCGCTGGATGACCGACGACGCCACCAAGTTCATCGCCCGCGAAGTGCGACGCGGCCGACGTTATGACGGTATTCTGCTCGATCCCCCGAAATTCGGCCGCGGCCCGGAGGGTGAAGTATGGCGCCTGGAAGAGGGACTGCCCCGCCTGATTGCCGATTGCCGAAAGCTGCTCGACGCCGAATCGCGCTTTCTGTTCCTGACGGTCTATGCGGTGCGCATGTCGGCGCTGGCGATCGGGGAGTTGCTCAACCAGGCGCTCGGCGATCTCGGTGGGACGATTGAAGCGGGTGAGTTGGCTGTGCGCGAAGAAGCCCGCGGGCTGCTGCTCCCGACAGCGATCTGGGCCCGCTGGTCGCGCTGATCTTCCTCCCCTCCCGCTTGCGGGAGGGGATCGAGGGGTGGGCGCCCGGCCACCGCGAGCGGACCGTTTGAGGAAAGCGCGAGCCCTCCCCCAGCCTCTCCCGCAAGCGAGAGGGGAGGAAGAAGGTCACTCCATTCCAGCCCGCATCGCCGCACCCGCGACAAACGGCGCCCCAGCCAGCAACAGCAAACTGACCGCACCCAGCAGCCTCACCGCTCCGAACCCGCCCTCGATCGACCCGGCGCCGAAGATCAGCAGCGGCACCGCGAGCGGCAGCATCACCAGCCCCGCCACAGCCCCGGCCCCACGCAGCCCCGAAACCAGCGCTGACGTCGCGACCGCAAGCGCGGCAAGCCCCGGCGTCCCGATCAGCAGCCCGATCTCGACCTTCAGCAGCACAGCTCCCGGCAAATCCAGCAGCCCCGCCGCAATCACCGCCGCCAGCATCAGCGGCGGCCCGAACGCCAGCCAGTGCGCCACGATCTTGGCCGCCGCGACGCTCGCCATGCTCAGCCCGCGCACGGCGAGCTGGTCGAGCACGCCGCTCTCCGCATCCGGCCCGATCAGCCGCTCGACGGGCATCAGCGCGGCGAGCAACGCCGCCGCCCAGATCACCCCGCCGCCAACCCGCGCGAGCAGCGCCGCATCCGGCCCGATCGCGAAGGGAAACAGGATCGTCACGAGCAGGAAAAAGGCGACCGTATAGGTCACGCTGCCGCCGGCCCAGGCGCGGCGCAGGTCGCGCCCGACAAGAGCGAAAAGCGCCGTCACGCGGCACCCCCCAGCACGATCGATTGTGCTCCCGGCACATCGACCGGGAGATGTGTCGCGATCAGCACGATGCCGCCGCCCGCACGGTGCCCGGCAATCAGGGTCTCGAGCGTTCCCACGCTGGCGTCGTCAAGCCCATTGGCCGGCTCATCGAGCAGCCATGCCGGCGCCCCGCTCGCCACCACCCGCGCCAGCGCGGCACGGCGGCGCTGCCCGGTCGAGAGCAGCCGTACCGGCACATCGGCGAGCGGCGAAAGCTGCGTCGCCTCGATCGCCCGCGATACCCGGCCATGCGGATCGGCGCCATCATCGAGCGTCGCCCAGAAACGCAGCGCCCTGGCGAGCCGAAGCTCCGTATCAAGCGCGCTCGCCTCCGCCATCAGCGCGCGCGCCGGCCCCTCGACGCTGCCCACAACCGGCCTGAGCAGGCCCGCGGCGACCCGGATCAGGCTCGATTTGCCGACGCCGTTCGGCCCGTTCACGATCAGGGCGCCGCCCGGTGCGATTGCGAAGGACAGGTCCTCGAACAGCACCCGCCCGCCCCGCGCGCAGCTCACGCCGTTAAATATGAGGCCCGTCACGCTTAGCCCACCGAATCTTCAAGCGCGTGCATATCGTCATCCGACAGGCCGAAATGATGCCCCACCTCATGGATCAGAATATGCGCGACCAGCTCGTCGAGCCCAACGCCGGTTTCAATCCATTCCTCGAGAATCGCCCGCCGATAAAGATGGATCCGGTCAGGCAACGCGCCCGACTCCATCGAGGATTTCTCGCCCACCGGCCGCCCGTGATAGAGCCCGCTCAGGTCCAGCGGATGCTCGATCCCTAGCGCGTCGAGCGTCTCCTCATCGGCCAGTTCCTCGACGATCAGCACGACATCGCCGAGATGCGCGCGGAATTCCGCCGGCAGCGCAGCAAGGGTGGCGCGGGCGATTGCCTCGATCATGTCTGGGCCGGGCGCGGTGCGTGGTTGATCGGGCATCGCCATCGGCTATGCCATAGGAAGCGCATCGAGCGCTACAGGAGGCACAGGGTGACGATCGAACAGCTCAGCGACGAGGACCGAGCGGATGCGCTCGATGAACTCGACGAATGGGATTATGACGAGGCGCGCGACGCCATCACCCGCAAATTCCTCTTCGCCGATTTCAGCGAGGCCTTCGCCTTCATGGCCCGCGTCGCGCTGCTCGCCGAAAAAATGGACCATCATCCCGAATGGTCGAATGTGTGGAACCGCGTCGAAATCCTGCTCACCACGCATGATGCCGGCGGCCTGTCGCAGCGCGACGTCGACATGGCCGAGGCGATCGACCTGCTCGTGGATTAATCCGCCGGCGCCACCACGCCCCGCCGCATCATCTTGCGCATCTTGCCCGGCATCCAGCGCGCGCCAAAGGCCATGCGGAAGGCGGTCTTGCCGACATAGGTGTGGACCTTGTCGCCATGCACTGCTGCCCACGCCGCCTCCGCGACCTCCTCAACATTGGTCAGTTCCAGCCCCGCCGCGGTCACTGTCTCGCGGATCGACTGGTTCGATCCGCCGGCCGGCGCCCTCAGCAACGGCGTGTCGATAAAGCCCGGCACGATGTCGCGCACCTTGATCCCTGAGCCATACCATTCCCCGTCGAGGCCCTCGGTCATCGCCCGCACCGCAAATTTGGTCATCGAATAGGGAACCAGGCCCGAACAGCCATAGATTGCCGAGGCCGAGGCTGTGTTGAGCAGGCATGATCCCGGTGTCCGGGCGAGATAGGCAAAGCCGATCCGCGCGCCGTTCAGCACGCCCATCAGGTTGATCGCGATGGTGCGATCGATATCGTCGAAGCTCGTTTCTATGAGCGGTCCACCGGTGCCGATCCCGGCATTGTTGAACAGTACGTCGAGCCGCCCGCCGCTTGAGGCGGTGAAGGCATCGAGACTGGCAACCCAGGCGTCACGGTCGCGCACGTCCATCACATAGGTCGTCGCCATACCGGGCGGCAGCATCGCCGCGGTCGCGGTCAGCCCGGCCGCGTTCACATCGGCGAGCCCGACCCGCCAGCCGCGGCTTGCGAACAGTTTCGCCGTCGCCTGGCCGATCCCCGATCCGCCGCCCGTGATGAAGATCGCTTTCTGGTTTGCGTCGGCCATTTTTTCTGTCCCCTCCTCAATCGTCATGCCGGACGTGTTCCGGCATCCATCGCTCCGCAAAAGCTTCAGGTGTTGCGTGTGCGGAACGATGGACCCCGGAACAAGTCCGGGGTGACGGGGTGTTTGACCTGACCGATATCCTCCAGCACAACCCGCGTCGATGCCAGAATCGCGCACGCCCGGCCCATCGCTCGCCTTTAGCGACGTCACCAAACGCTATGTCGGCGGCACGGTCGCGGTGGATAGTGTCTCGCTGGAGATCGCCGGGGGCAGCTTCGTCGCCCTGGTCGGCACCTCGGGTTCGGGCAAGTCGACCCTGCTCAAGATGATCAACCGGCTGGTCGAGCCGAGTGCCGGCACCATCGCCATCGATGGCGAGGCGGTGGGGCATGCCGATCTGCACGATCTGCGCCGGGGCATCGGCTATGTCTTTCAGAATATCGGCCTGTTCCCGCACATGACTGTCGCCGAGAATATCGGCATCGGCCTTTGGCTGGCCGGCGAGAAGGATCGCAGCCCCCGCATCGCCGAATTGCTCGATCTGGTCGATCTGCCGCGAGAGTTCGCCGCGCGCATGCCGGATGCGCTGTCGGGCGGCCAGCGCCAGCGGGTCGGCGTCGCGCGGGCGCTGGCGCGCCAGCCCGGTCTGATGCTGATGGACGAGCCGTTCGGCGCGCTCGATCCCGTCACGCGCGATTCCCTCGGCACGGCGATCCGCGCGCTGCACGACAGGCTCGGCCTCACCACGATCATGGTGACGCACGACATGGCCGAGGCGCTGCTCCTCGCTGACCGCGTGCTGGTGATGGCGGGCGGGCGGATCGTCGCGGATGCCAGCCCCAAGGCACTGCTGGCCGGGAAGGGCGGCCCCGAGGCCGATGCTCTGGTCGCCGTCCCGCGCGAACAGGCGCGCCGGTTGCATGCACTGGAGGATGGGGCGTGAGCGCTTTCCTCGAAGCGCTCTCCCGCGTCCCGCCGCTGCTCGCACAGCATCTGCTGCTCGCTTTTTCGGCGCTCGCGCTCGGCCTCGTCATCAGCCTGCCGCTGGCGATCTGGTCGGCGCGCCGACCCGCCGTCGCCAGCATCGCGCTCGGCTTTGCCAGCCTGATACAGACGATCCCGTCACTCGCGTTGCTCGCGCTCTTCTATCCGCTGCTGCTGTCGCTGTCGGTGCTGGTCGGCGGCGGTATCCCGGCGCTCGGCTTCCTGCCGTCACTGCTCGCGCTGACGCTCTATGCGCTGCTGCCGATTCTCCGCAACGGCGTTACCGGCCTCGCCGGCATCGATCCGGCGGTGATCGAGGCGGCTGACGGCATGGGCATGACGGCGTGGCAGAAGCTCCGCCTCATCGAGACGCCTCTGGTCGCGCCGGTGCTGATGGCGGGCATCCGTACCGCGGCGGTCTGGACGATCGGCGCCGCGACGCTGTCCACCACCGTCGGCCAGCCAAGCCTTGGCGACATGATCTTCGCCGGCCTGCAAACGCAGAATTGGGCGCTGGTCCTCGCCGGCTGCCTGGCCGCGGCGGCGCTGGCGCTGACGGTCGATGCACTGCTCGGCGTGATCGAGCACGGCATCGCCACACGGAAGCGGACGCGCGCCTTTGTCGCGGCCGGGCTGCTAGCGATCGGTGTCCTCGCCGCGCTCACGCCTTTGTGGCCGAGGGGCGGCCAGACAGTCGTGGTCGGCGCCAAGGGCTTTTCCGAGCAATATATCCTCGCCCGGCTGATCGGCCACCGGCTCGAGGCAGCCGGCTATCATGTCGAATATCGCGAAGGGCTTGGCTCGGTCGTCGCCTTCGCCGCCACGGCGGGCGGGGATGTCGATGTCTATGTCGATTATTCAGGGACGATCTGGACCAACGAGATGAAGCGCACCGATGTGCCGCCGCGCGCCGCGATCGTGCAGGGAGTCGCCGCCTGGGCCGCGCGGGAACATGGCGTCGGCCTGGCCGGTACGCTCGGCTTCGAGAACACCTATGCCTTTGCGATGCGCGGTGACGATGCCGCGCGCCGCCATGTGACCAGCATCGCCGATCTGACCGCGATCGCGCCGCAACTCCGCTTCGCGACGGATATCGAGTTTCTCGAACGGCCCGAATGGGCGGCGGTGAAGCGGGCTTACGGCCTCGAATTCAAATCGGCGCACCCGTATCAGCCGACCTTCATGTATCGGGCGCTGACCGACGGCACGGCTGACGTGATCCCCGCTTTCTCCTCGGACGGGCGGATCGCTGCCGACAAGCTCAAGGTGCTGGCCGATCCGAAAGGCGCGATCCCGGGATATGACGCGATCCTGATGGTCTCGCCGCGCCGCGTGCA
>Ga0105245_10000684_pt1 | contig 30588 bp, 22 predicted proteins | sample KBSM54metaG_FD_81523 | JGI IMG/M metagenome (GOLD analysis project Ga0105245, IMG submission 81523) | Miscanthus rhizosphere microbial communities from Kellogg Biological Station, Michigan, USA - KBS M5-4 metaG | ecosystem: Host-associated > Plants > Roots > Rhizosphere > Soil | place...
ACGGTGACGATCACCGACGACGATGCGCAGCCGCAGATCTCCATCTCCAATGCGTCGCTGACAGAGCCTGACAGCGGAACGTCGATGATGACGTTCACGGTCACGCTGTCCAATCCGACGCAGACCACATTCGACCTCGGCTACACGACCGCGCCGGTCACGGCGGGGGCGAACGTCGACTACACCACCACCACCGGCACCATCAACTTCGCCGCCGGCCAGACCTCCGCGACGATCCTCGTCCCGATCATCGGCGACACCGCGCCGGAGACGAACGAGACGTTCGAAGTCCAGCTGAGCGATCCGACGAACGCGGCGACGCCGGCACTCATCCCGGCGAACCTCAACGACATCGGCACCGGCACGATCATCGACAACGACAGCGTGCCGACCGTTTCCGTTGCGCACTCGCAGGCCGCGGAAGGCAACGACGTCGTCTTCACGGTCACCCTGGCGAATCCGATCAGCACCAACGTCACCGTGACCTACGCCACGAGCGACGGCTCGGCAACGACAGCCGACAGCGACTACACGAGGCCCAGCGGAACGGCCACGATCGTCGCAGGCAGCACGTCGACGACGGTCAACGTTCCGACGGGCACCGATACGATTTACGAGAACGACGAGACCTTCACCTTCACGCTCACGGGCGTCACGAGCTCCGATCCGATCACGTCGCAGGCGAATGCGGCGCTCGGCACTTCCGCCGCCACCGGCACGATCGTCAACGACGACGCGGTGCCGACGGTGACGGTGAGCAACGGCGCGCAGGCTGAAGACGCGGGTCCGTTCACCGTGACGTTGACCTTGAACGGCGCGACCGAAGTGCCGATCCCGGTCGACTACACGACGCAAAACGGCACTGCAGTCGCGGGCAGCGACTACACGGCGACGAGCGGCACGATCGTCTTCCCGCCGTCACTCGCCGTATCGCAGGGCATCTCCTTCCAGGTTCCGATCTCGAGCGACAACATCGTCGAGCCCGACGAGACGTTCATCGTCGTCGCCACGAACCCGATCAGCGGCGACTCGTCGCAGGGCGTGGAGACCATCACCAACGACGACGCCACGACCGTCGCCATCGGCGCGAACACGTCCGCGCTCGAAGGCAACACCGGCACGCAGCCGATGACCTTCACCGTCACGATGACGAATCCTGCGTCGACGCCGGTGACCGTCAACTATGCAACGTCCGACAACACCGCGAGCGCGCCGAGCGACTACACCGCCGCGAGCGGCGTCCTCACGTTCGCGCCGGGCGAAACGACGAAGACGATCACGGTTCTCATCAACGGCGACATCATCGATGAAGGCACCGAGAACTTCACGATGACCCTCTCCGGTCTCTCGCCGAACGCCATCCTCGGCAACGCCACGTCGACCGGCACGATCCTCAGCGACGATCCGCCGCCGTTCGTCTCGATCAACAACGTGACCGTCGTCGAAGGCAACAGCGGCACGGCCCATGCGGTCTTCACCGTGACGCTGTCGAATCCGAGCAAGACGGTCGTCACCGTCGACTACCTCACGTCCGACGGCTCGGCCACGACGCTCGACAACGATTACGCACTCGGTAGCGGTACGCTCACGTTCAACCCCGGCGAGACGGCGAAGAACATCGACGTCCTCGTCAACGGCGACACGCGCTTCGAAACCGACGAGACGTTCAACGTCGATCTCTCCAATCCGACCGGCGGCGCCGCAGGTCCGGTGCTCATCAGCGTCAACCAGGGCGTCGGCACGATTCAGGATGACGACACCGTTCCGTCGATCACCATCGACAACGTGACGGCCGGTGAAGGCAACCTCGCCACATTCACCGTGATCCTCGATCATCCCAGCCAGCAGACCATCACCGTCGACTACACGACGGTCGATGGAACCGCGGTTGCGGGCAACGACTACACGGCGGCCAGCGGCACGATCACCATCCCCGCCGGAACGATCCAGCAGACGTTCACCGTCCAGACGCTCGATGACAACATCAGCGAGCCGACGGAGACGTTCTTCGTCACGCTGATCAATCCGATCAACGTCAACGTCGCGAACTCGCAGGGCGTCGGCACGATCACCGACAACGACGGAACGCCGACCGTGACGTTCGCGTCGGGCGCCTCGAGCGTGACGGAAGGCAACAGCGGCACCACGGTCCATACGCTCACGCTCACTCTCTCCAACCCGAGCGCGACGACGATCACCGTCGACTACGCCACGACGAACGGCACTGCTACCGCAGGCCTCGATTACGCCGCGGCCAGCGGACGCGTGACCTTCGCACCGGGCGTGACCACGCAGACGATCGATCTCAGCATCACCGGCGATCTCATCGACGAAGCCGACGAGACGTTCGACGTCACGCTGTCCAACCCGGGCAACGTCACGCCGTGCTGCAACCCGGCCGTCACTGTGACCATCACCAACGACGACGCGCCGCCGGCCGTGTCGATCAACGACGTCACCGTCGTTGAAGGCAACAACGGAACGACGAACGCCGTCTTCACCGTCACGCTGTCGAACCCGAGCTCGTCGACGGTCACCGTCGACTACGCGACGAGCGACGGCTCCGCGACGACTGCCGACAACGACTACGCCGGCATCAACGCCACGACACTCACGTTCAACCCCGGCGAGACCGCGAAGTCGGTCGTCATCGCCGTCAACGGCGACACGAGGAAGGAGCTCGACGAGACGTTCAACGTCGATCTCTCGAATGTCACCGGCGGAGCCTCGGGCTCGGCGACCATCGCCGACAACCAGGGCGTCGCGACGATTCAGGACGACGACACCGTGCCGGCGATCTCCATCGACAACCAGACCGTCACCGAAGGCGGCACCGCGACGTTCACCGTCACGTTGGATCATCCGAGCCAGCAGACGATCACCGTCGACTTCACCACCGTCGATGCCACGGCCGACAGCAACGACTACAGCCCGAATAGCGGAACGGTCACGTTCGCGCCGGGTGTCACGTCGCAGACGTTCAACGTCGCAACGACAGACGACAACGTCAGCGAGCCGACGGAGACGTTCTTCATCAACCTCACCAACCCGACCAACGCGACGATCGCAAACTCGCAGGGCGTCGGCACGATTACCGACAACGACGGCGCGCCGGTGGTGCAGTTCACCACGACCACCTCGTCGGCGACGGAAGGCGACAGCGGCACCACGCCGGTCACGCTCACCGTCACGTTGAACCATCCGAGCGCTTCGGCCGTCACCGTCAACTACGCCACCGCGGACGGCACAGCCATCGCCGGACTCGATTACACGCAGCGCAGCGGCGTCCTCACGTTCGCTCCGGGCGTCACCTCGCAGACCGTCGTCGTCAACATCAACGGCGACACCATCGACGAAGTCAACGAGACGTTCGACGTCAACCTCAGCGTGCCGTCCGGCGCCACTCTCGGTGCGAACGCGACGAACACTGTCACGATCACGAACGACGATTCGGCGCCTGCGATCTCCATCAGCGATGTACGCGTCGTGGAAGGCAACAACGGCACGACCAACGCGGTCTTCACCGTCACGCTGTCGAACCCGAGCTCGTCGACGATCTCCGTCGACTACGCGACGAGCGACGGCTCAGCCACCACGGCAGACAACGACTACGTCCAGGCCAACACGACGACGCTCATTTTCAACCCCGGCTCGCTGTCGAAGACGATCGTCATCACGGTCAACGGCGACACGAAGCAGGAATCGGACGAGACGTTCAACGTCGATCTCTCCAACGTCACCGGCGGCGCTTCGGCCGCGGCGACGATCGCCGACAACCAGGGCGTCGGTACCATTCAGGATGACGACACCGTTCCGTCGATCTCGATCGACAACACGACGGTGATCGAAGGCGGCACCGCGACGTTCGCCGTCCGCCTCGATCATCCGAGCCAGTCGACGATCACCGTCGACTACGGCTCGATCGACGCAACCGCCATCGCCGGCGCCGACTACGTCGGCGTGGGCGGCACGCTCACGTTCAACCCGGGCCAGACGTTGCAGACCATCGTCGTCAACACCGTCGACGACAACATCAGCGAGTTCACGCAGACGTACTTCGTCAACCTCTTCAACCCGAGCAACGCGACGATCGCCAACAGCCAGGGCGTCGGCACGATCCTCGACAACGACGGCACGCCGACGGTGCAGTTCGCATCGACGACGTCGTCGGTCGCGGAAGGCAACGCCGGCTCGTCGCCGGTCGCGCTCACGATCAACCTGAGCAACCCGAGCGAAAGCACGATCACCGTCAACTACGCCACCGCGAACGGAAGCGCGATCGCCGGCCTCGATTACACGGCCGCCAGCGGCCGCGTCACCTTCGCACCGGGCGCGACGACGCAGACGATCTTCATCAACGCCACGGGCGACACGATCTTTGAAGGCGACGAGACCTTCACCGTCCTTCTCTCCACGCCGGCGAACGCAAGCCTCGGCGGCAACGCCACGAACACCGTCACCATCACCGACGACGACGGCATGCCGTCGGTCTCCATCGCCAACACCAGCGTCTCGGAAGGCGACACGGGATCGACCAATGCCGTCTTCAACGTCACGTTGACGAACCCGAGCGCGTCGGCGATCACGGTCGACTTCACGACCAACGCCGGCTCCGCAACGGCAGGCACCGACTACACCACCACCACCGGCACCGTCACGTTCCCGGCCGGCACGACGTCGCAGACGATCGCCGTTCCGGTCATCGGCGACACCGAGCCTGAGCTCAACGAGACGTTCACGGTGACGCTCAGCAACCCGTCCGGCGCATCCATCGGCTCCGGCACCGCCACCGGCACGATCATCGACAACGACAGCAAGCCGACGATCACGGTCAACGATCTGACGGTCAACGAAAACGTCGGCACCGCGCAGGTCACGGTGACGCTGTCGATTCCGATCAGCGTCCCGGTGAGCGTCGCTTACTCGTTCGGCGCGGCCGGCGATACCGCCACCGCGGGAACGGACTACAACGCCACCGCCGGCTCCGTGAACTTCGCGCCGAATCAGACGACGGCGACGATCAGCGTCCCGATCACCGACGACGCCATCAGCGAGATCTCCGAATTCTTCACCGTCAACCTCGGCGCTATCACCGGCCCCGCGCAGATGGCGAAGGGCACGGCGGTCGTGACGATCGTCGACAACGAGCCGATTCCGGTCATCACCATCGGCGACCTGAGCGCCAACGAGAACGCCGGCAACATCACGTTCACGATCTCGCTCAGCAACGCATCCGATCGCATCGTCGCACTCGACGTCTCCATCGCCGACGGCACGGCCACCAACAGCGTCGACTACACGCCGGTTTCGCAGCACGTCCAGATCGCTGCCGGCCTGACGTCGACGACCGTCTCGGTGCCGATCCTCGACGACAACTTCAAGGAGAACAACGAGACGTTCTTCGTCAACCTCACCAACCCGATCAACGGCGCCATCGGCGACGCGCAGGCCACCGGCACGATTCTCGACAACGACACGCTGCCGACTCTCAGCATCGACGACGTGAGCGCCAACGAAGGCGACAACGGAGCGAAGGCGTTCACGTTCACCGTGACGCTTAGCGCCGCGTCGAACGCGATCGTCGCCGTCGATTACGCGAGCGCAGGCGCCTCGGCGACGGTCGCCGACGGCGACTACTCCGCGACGAACGGAACGCTGCTCTTCCTGCCGGGCATCACCACGCAAAAGGTGACGGTGCTCGTCAACGGAGACACGCGCCTCGAGCCGAATGAGACGTTCACGATCAACCTGTCCAACGCCTCGAATGCCACGATCGCCGACAACCAGGGTCTCGGCACGATCATCAACGACGACGGCGTCCCGCGCATCATCATGAACGACGCGGCGGCGCAGGAGAACGCGGGCAGCGTGGTGTTCAACGTGTTGCTCAACGCCTCCAGCTCGACCGCCATCACGGTCAACTACGCGACGAGCGACTCGACGGCGACGTCGGGCTCGGGCGACTACACCGCCGTCAGCGGAACGCTCACGTTCAACCCCGGCGAAACCGCGAAGACGATCACCGTCCCGGTGCAGAGCGACACGACGTATGAATCCGACGAGACGTTCACGATGACGCTCTCGGCTCCGGTCGGCGCATCGATCGCGCAGGGTGTGGCCATCGGCACGATCCTCAACGACGATCCGCTGCCGGTGTTCAGCATCAACAGCCCGAGTCAGAACGAGGGTCAGAGCGGAACATCGACCTCCAACTTCACCATCACGCTCTCTCCGGCCAGCGGCGTCACGACGACCGTGACGTTCGCAACGTCGAATGGCACCGCCACCGCCGGTTCGGATTACAACGCCGTCCCGGCCGTGACGCTCGTGTTCGTACCGGGTGAGACGGTGAAGACCGTCCCGGTCACGATCATCGGCGACACCACTTCCGAACCGAACGAGACGATCTTCGGCAACCTCTCGCTGCCGTTCAACGCCACGATCTCCGCGACGCCGGGAACGATGACCATCGTCAACGATGACTTCGTGACCTCGACGGCGCTGGGCTCGAGCCTGAATCCGTCGACGTACAACCAGTCCGTGACCTTCACGGCCACGGTGACATCGGTCGGAACGCCGACCGGCAATGTCACGTTCTTCGACGGCGAAGAGGTGCTCGCCACGGTGAATCTCACCGGCAACACGGCGCAGTACACGACCTCGACGCTCTTCGGCGGCGTGCACCAGATCACCGCGACATACAACGGCGATCCGAACTATCTGCCGTCGACATCGCCGATCCTCAACCAGACCGTGAACCCGGCCGCGACATCGACGGCCGTGAGCGGCAGCCCGAACCCGGCCCACGCCGGAGTCCTCGTGACGATCACCGCGACCGTCACGAATGCGACTCCGTTCGTGGCCACCGGAACGGTGACGTTCGCGGACGGCGCGAATCCACTCGCCACGGTCGCGCTGGTCAACGGCACCGCGTCGATGACGACGAGCACGCTGACGTTCGGCAATCACACGATTCACGCGACGTACAGCGGCGACGGCAACTTCGCGACGTCGACCAACCAGTACAACCAGAACATCGACTCGGTGATCGGATCGCTCGACGGCAACACGACCGTCGACTCGTCCGACCTCCTCATCCTGGCGAACTACCTCGCTGGAAACGTCACGCCGGGCGTGGCGCCGTGGACGTCGCCGCTCTCGTCGGCCGATCTCAACTCCGACGGCCTCGTGAACGCGGTCGATTACCAGATCCTCAGCCAGTATCTCGTCGGCAACATCACTTCACTCCCATGCCTGTCGTGCCATTGATGGAGAAGAACATGACGATCAAACGCACACTGTTCACTGCCGCCGCGCTGCTCGTCGCGATGTCCGCATTCGCTGCGGTCGATCGCGATCAACCCGAACGCGTTCGCGCCGGCGCCGGACGTCCGGTGCGCGAGCTCGGTCTCGTGCGCATTCCCATCGAAATCAGTGTTCCCAACGCCATCCTCGGCGGCTACGTCGCAAGAATCACGTTCGATCCGGCGGTGCTGACGTTCGTCAGCGCCGCCGGCGGCGCGTCGCCGGAGTTCAAAGCCGATCCGGCGTACACATTCACGCAGAAGGCGAATGAGACCGGCGTGGTCCGCATCGCCGCCGCGCAAACGAATCAGTACGGACCGACGGGGAAGGTGTCCGTCGCGATGGTGACGTTCCGCGAGCTCGTCGCCGGCGGCGCCAACTCGATCAAGGTGACGATCGAAAGCGCCGCGAGCGCGCTCCCGCGCGATGGCCACCCGACGACCCTCGTTCTCCCAGTTGACACGCAGTGAAATATCAGGAGAATCACCGCGTTTACTCGCAGTACCTCCCGGATAATGTGGGGCTGTAGCTCAGTTGGGAGAGCGCCTGAATCGCACTCAGGAGGTCATCGGTTCGATCCCGTTCAGCTCCACCAACAGATCAACAACTTGCGCCGATCCGAAAGGGTCGGCGTTGTTGTTTTCGTCGGTTTGACAGCAACTTTGACAGCAACCCGACGCGAAAGGCGTGAGTGTCGCGCGCGTTCCCGCATTTCCCCGATTGAGATATTTTTGGACCCCACCGCAACAAGTTACGCTTCACGGTAGTCATCGCGAGAGCGCGCAACGTCGATTCGGCTTTGCCCGTCGCGCATCCTAAGCAGTTCCATGCCGTACCCGAGCACGACACGTTATGCATCAATTTCGGGGCGTGGAAGCCGCGTCATTCTGATCGTCTCGGGATGACGAGAATCCCCCGATCCTCCGCGCTCTCCGCGCGCTCGCGGCGCGACGAATCGCCACCGTTTCGGATCGTCGGAACGGTTGAGACGCGGCAACACGATTCGAGAGATTTTCAGCGCACCCGCCTCGGGCGACGGAAAGCGATTTCACCCGCCGTGTATTTTTCGGGGCACCGCGCGGCACTCATGGATGGAGCTCCGGCTTCAGGGAGAGTAAACGTATGAATCAAGCCCGAGTGGTGCTATGGACGGTTTGCGCGGTTCTCTTGTTTTCCGGTGGACGGCTCCTGGCACAGAGCGCGGACAAGGCCGAGGAACTTCCCCTTGATGAACTTCTCAATACGCGCATCAGCACCGCGTCAAAATACGAGCAGCGCGTCACGGATGTTCCTGCCTCGGTCACGGTGATCACCGCGGAGGAGATCGCCCGCAACGGCTGGCATACGCTGGCGGACGCGCTCAACTCAGTGGCGGGCGTAACCCTTACGTACGATCGCGGCTACACCTACCTGGGGGCCCGCGGCGTCGGCCTGCCCAACGACTACAACAATCGCTTTCTGATACTGCTCAACGGCCAGCCGATGGCGGACGGAGTTTTGAGCGCCATTGACACCGGTACGGCTCTGGGTGTCGATCTCGCCTCGCTTTCACGCATCGAGTTCGTGCGCGGGCCGGGTTCCGTACTGTACGGCTCCGGAGCCATGTTTGGGGTCATCAACCTGGTGCTCAAGAGCGAGAACGATGCCTCCTCGGTCATGGTGGGAGCCGGCAGCCACAATACGACCATCGCCAGCGGCCGATTCGCTCACGATCTAGGCGGCGGGTTCAGAATGAGCCTCGCAGGATCCATGCAGGATGATCCGGGCGCGAACCGGTACTTCAAGGAGTTCGACACTCCTGAAAACAACGGTGGGGTGAGCGTCGGCCACGACTATGACAACTATCGAAGTCTGATTGGCACCGTCGTCGGTCACGGCGTTCGGTTTCTTGCCCTGACGTCCACCCGAACGAAAGGCATTCCCACCGCCTGGTACGGTTCGACCTTCAATGGCAAACAGCAGTTCACCGATGGGCGCAATCTTTTGTCCCTGACCGCCGAACGTCGCATCTCGACCACGAGCCAGCTGTTCCTGAGAACGTCGTATGACCGATACGACTATCACGGACAGTTTCCTCTCGGCGATGGCTTCGTTCGCGATAATTCGGTATCGACACGACTCGATGTGGATCTTCGTTACGTCTGGGATGTGAAACCGAATCACCGCATCACCTTCGGGACCGAACACGTCCGCAACCTGCGGGCCAGTTATCAGATCGTAGCTGGGGGCGTCGAAAACAAAATCGGTGGGCCGTTCTCGGTCGCTTCGGCCTACGCGCAGAGCGAATTTCAACCGCTATATTCACTCTCGGTAACCGCCGGTCTTCGCTATGACCGATACGAGGGGGTGACAGACACGCTCAATCCGAGCGGTGCGATCGTCTGGCATGTGAGCGACGCGAATACGTTCAAGCTCGTGTACGGAAGAGCCTTTCGCCTGCCTACGGTCTTCGAGCTGGGCTTCGAGGATGAGAGCCGGAACTTCCTTTCCAATCCGAACCTTCGGCCGGAGAAGATCCGCCAGCTCGAGCTCGTGTGGGAAGGAAGGCTCACTCCTGAGGTCCTCGTTCGGATATCCCCCTACAGACTTCAGATGACCGGTCTGATCAAACAACAGACTAACGCCACGACCGGTGTAACGCAGTATCTGAATCTTACGGACGTGACCTCTCAGGGTGTGGAACTGCAGGCAGACTATCGCCGCGGTGATGGACTCTGGTCGTATGTGACCTATTCACGTCAAAGCGCGTTGGACCACGGAATCCGGATGATCAATTCACCGGCAAATCTGGCGAGTGCCGGCTTTTCCACTCCGACATCGCTCCCGTTCCAGGGCGCGCTGGAGCTGATCTACGAATCAGGACGCAAGACCTTCGCCGGAAAAGAAACTGGCGGCATGCTTCTGACCAATCTCAGTCTCTCCGCGGCGCTGCGGTCGCAGCTGCGGCTCTGCATCACCGTCAAGAATCTCTTGAACATGCCATATACCACTCCAGGTGGTCCCGCTCTCATTCAGGACACGATTCCTCAGGATGGCCGCACATTCCTCGTCCGACTGAAGGTGGGGGGATAGCAGATGTCGAGTCCCAGGGGCTTCAGCCGCCGCCTGCTTCCGCTGCTGGTCATCCTGTCGATGGCGATCACGTCCTCCGCGCTTGGAGAGACGTCGCCGATTCCGGCCCGTGTACAAATGCTGCTGTTCAGCAAGATCTGGAGGTTCGACCGCTCTGTTGCCGCGAACGACGAGATCGTAGTGGCGATCCTCTACCAGTCGACGTTCCGGGCCTCCGCAGAAGCCAAGGATCAGCTGATCCAGGCCGTACGTGCTGAGGGCCTGAAGGTGCGGTGTGTGCTCGTGGCTCTCGACGACATCTCGCAAGTCTCGAGCGATCTTCAAAACGTGTCGGCAGACGTCTTCTACCTCACAGAGATGAGAGGAGTCGACATCCAGGAAGTGGTTGTCGTCAGCCGTGCGCGACACATCAAGACGATCACCGTGGTCGCGCGATACCTCGAGGGCGGCGTTGCCATCGGGTTGCGCGTGAGCAATGACAAACCGGTGATCGTCGTGAATCTGATCGCCGCTAAGGCGGAAGGCTCCAACCTGACGGGACAACTTCTGCAAGTCTCCACCATCATCGGTGAACGGTCCGGGACCGCGGCGCCATGACCGTGAAGCCGAAGCACTCCATTCGCCGGAAACTCACGCGAATCATCATGATGACCAGCACGACCGCCGTACTGCTGACTTGCCTCGGGTTCGCCATCTCCGACTTCTTCAGTTCACGGCAACGACTTGCCGGCGACCTTTCTACACTGGCACAGATCGTCGGTTCCAACAGCGCTGTCGCCCTCACGTTCGAAGACCGTCAGGGCGCTGCCGAGGTGCTGAACGCGCTTCGTGCAAAACCGTCGATCGTCGCTGCCGGCATCTACGCGGAAACAGGGAAGCCGTTCGCACGCTACGAGCCCGACGCATCGATCTCCCTTTCCCGGGTTCTTCTCCCCGACGGCTTCCACGATCGTGGCGACCGCCTCGAATTGTTTTACGGCATTCGCTACGGCGGGAGGCGCCTGGGCACGCTCTATCTGGTTTCCGATTTACGCGATCGCAACGCCCTGCTGAAGCGATACGCAACGATCGCCGCAGGCATCGTCCTGTTCTCGCTGCTCTTCGCGTTCCTGCTGTCATCGCGATTGCAGCGCAACATTTCCGATCCGATCGTAGAGCTCGCCCGGGTGGCAGGGCTCGTCTCTGAAAACAAGAACTACAGCGTCAGGGCAGATCGCCGCGGTCCCAATGACGAAGATGAGATCGACCACCTATTGAGCGGATTCAACGGCATGCTCGCCGAGATCGAGCAGCGGGACGGCAGGCTGCTCGTCGCAAAGAACGTTGCAGAGAAAGCCGCGGAGGTCAACGCCGGCATGGCGCGCCAAAGCGCGCTGATCCTGAACAGCGCCACCGACGGGATCCTCGGCGTCGACCTCGACAACCGGCTCACTTTCATGAATCCCGCGGCCGTGCGCATCCTCGGTATGACACTGTCGGATATCGGCACGAAATCGATCCACGAGGCAATCCACCACTCCTACCCCGACGGGACACCCTGGCCCGAGGCCGCCTGCGTTAGAACAGACGCCATGCGCCGTGGCGAATCATTTTCTGCCGCGGAGGAGACTTTCTGGCGCGCGGACAGGACGAGCTTTCCGGTCGAGTTCTCCTCCACCTCGATGTTCGACGAGCACGGAACTCAGATCGGCGCAGTGGTGATGTTCCGCGACGTGACCGAGCGCCGGGCCATTGAACGGTTGAAGAGTGAGTTCGTCTCGACCGTCAGTCACGAGCTGCGCACGCCCCTTACCTCGATCCGCGGAGCCCTTGGTCTCCTCAGCAGCGGAATGCTCGGCGCCATCGCGGAGAAGGGGCAGCGGATGCTCTCGATCGCCGTCAGCAACACCGATCGCCTGGTGCGGCTGATCAACGACATTCTCGACCTGGAGCGAATCGAGTCCGGAAAGGTCGAGCTGGTCCGCGGCCCGGTCGACGCAAATCTGGTGATGGTCCAGGCTTTGGAAGGCGTGCAATCGATGGGGGACGAGGCCGGCGTCGAACTCGTCGTCGTGCCGGCAAATGGTGCACTCTGGGGCGACAGCGACCGAATCATCCAGACGCTGACCAACCTGCTCGGCAATGCCATCAAGTTTTCGGGTCGCGGTACTACTGTGACCTTGAGCGGCACCACACACGGCGCAGAGTTCGTGTTTGCCATCGCGGATCAGGGGAGAGGCGTGCCCGCGGACAAGCTCGAGTCGATCTTCGACCGCTTCAGCCAGGTCGATGCTTCGGACTCGCGGGACAAAGGCGGCTCCGGACTCGGCCTTGCCATCTGCCAGAGCATCATCAATGCGCACGGCGGGCGGATCTGGGCGGAAATGAACGAGCCGGCGGGCAGCCTGTTTCAGTTCACGATTCCGCTGGCGCATCCCGCACTCGTCGCGCAGCCGGCTACTCCGATTCTGGACCAGGACCTCTCGATCGCCTCTTCGATTCTCGTGGTCGAAGACGATCTCGATCTCGCGGGAGTGATGGCCACGGCACTTCAGAGCCGCGGCTTCCGGACTCTTCATGCCGGCACCGGCGGCGAGGCCATCCGGATTTGCAGGCAACACCAGCCGAGCCTGATCGTTCTCGATCTCATCCTTCCGGATATGGACGGCTTCGCTGTCGTCAATGCACTGCGGGAAAGTTCGAGCCTCGGACGCGTCCCCCTCCTCGTCTACTCAGCACTCGATGTCGGAATCGCCGATCAGGCACGCCTTCGGCTCGGCCCCACGGAGTTCCTGACGAAGAGTCGGTGCAGTCTCGCTCAGTTCGAAAGGCACCTGGTCCGGCTGCTCAACACAGTCACGAGTACGACCATTGAGGATGAAGATGCTGCTTGACGAACCCTCGCGTCGTCGACGCAAGGCGCTTCCGGGTAACGGACCGCTGATCAGTCCGGTACAAATATAAATCCACAGTTATTGTAATTAATAGTGTATGATCCCGGCTCCGACTCGGGTCCAATTCCGAATCCGGTTGTGAAGGAGAAGCATATGAATATAGGTCTGTCGAGTCGCGCTGTGGGATTGACGGTCATGCTGGTGGCGGTGGGAGCGTGCAGTTCCGGTCCTCCGTCGCTTAGCGACCTGAAGGTTGGTAAGGATAAAGAAGTGGCGCAGGCGGCGAGCGCTTTTGACGCCCACGACACGTTGTATGCAGTGGCAACGATCGCCAATCCCCCCGCGAATGGCAAGGTCGTCGCTCATCTGAGCGTCGTCGACGTGGCCGGCCAGCAGGCTGGCCCGATTCCGGGTCTGGAGATGACGTTGAATCTGGCCGGTGTGATGAACACGGCGAGCTTCAACTTCGCGGCGCCGACGGCAGGTTGGCCGAATGGCAAGTACAAGATCGATGTGGTGCTGCTCGACGGTTCGGGCGCCGAGAAGGGCCAAAAGGGCGCCGAGTTGACGACGACTGGCAACACCCCGCCAACAGCAGCCGCAGAAGCCCCAGCCGCCGCCACCGACTCTGCCGCAACGACGACGCAAAACTAGCGATCAGTTGGTAGCGCGGCTGCTGTTCGGCCGCGCTACTCCCTGTCGAACTCCCCCATCCTCCTGCCTATAAGGGCGTTCTACGGCGCCGCCCTCTTTCGGGGGTCACGGCTTCGAATCCCGCACGCGCTGCCAGGGTCGCTGGCGTCCGTTTGCATGGATAGGACGGCCGAGGCGAAACGCCTTTCGGGCACATCATGATCTGGCCAGCAGCCCGTCCACCGCGCCGTCGACGACTTGCGCGATGAGCGTCTTCTTTTTCACCCACGGGAAATCGGGACGGAGGATGAGCAGCGACGTGATGCCGTGCACTGCCGCCCAAAGCGCCTGACTGGCGACGTCGACATTGCGCACGCGGAAACGCTTCTCCTCAATGCATCGCTCCACGGCAGCGTGGAGATACCCATAGGCCATGTGCCGCTTGCTTCCCGCACCAGGGCGACGCAGGATGAAAGCGAATTCGTAGGCGCCCGGATTCTTCAGACCGAACTCCACGTACGCGCGGCCGGCGCGCTTGAGGAAGCGCACCGGGTCGCCGCTTCGACCCGGTAGCGCATGCAGCGTCGCCGCGAGCTGGTCGAAGCTCTGCTGCACCAGCGCGTCGAAGAGCTCGTCCTTGTCCTTGAAATAGCCATAGATGGCGCCGTGAGAAAGGCCGACCGCTTCCGCCAGCTTGCGCATGGAAACGCTGTCGAAGCCGTCGCGGCGAAAGGCGTCGCGCGCCGCGTCGAGGATGATCTGACGCAGCTCGGCGCGATGTTGCTTTCTCCATTTGCTGACCATCGGTTATGATTCTGACCACTGGTCAGAAATTCTGTTAACCATCGCGGCCCCGCGACCGTTGTAGAGGCAAAGGAGGCGTCATGTTCTCACGCAAAGCCGCGATTCTCATCACTCTGTTCGTCGCCCTCTCCGCCGCAGCCCTTCAGAAGGAAGAGCGCGTCATCGCCGGCAGTCCCAGCGACTCCCTTGAAGTGCGCCATCTCGTGCTCCGAGGAACGAACGAAGAAATCGGCAAGGCACTGGCGGAGATCGCCAGGGAGCGGTACGGAGCTCAGGCCGCCCGCTCGCAAGATCCGATCCGCACTCGTGCGACGCGTCGCTACATCGAGACCACGTACCCGATCCTGGCCGATCGCATGCGCGGAGTGGCTGCAGCATTCGGACTTCGGCCGGACGACGACGCGTGGGATCACAGCTACATCGGATTCACGGAGCTGAAAGCGGGCTGCTCGATCGTCCATCTTCCGCGCCAAGCCACCGCGGACGGTCAAAGCGTCGTGAGCCGCGATTACGACTTCTCCACCGGCTCGCTGAGCTTCGGCTTTCTCGAACCGGGGAAGCTTCACCCCACCGCTCGCCCATACCTGGTCGAATTGCATCCCGATCGCGGTTATGCCTCGATTGCCATGGTCGCTTATGACCTTCTCAGCGGAGTGCTGGACGGGATGAACTCCGAAGGGCTGACGGTGACCATGGCCATGGACGCCGAGATTTTCGAAAAATACAAAATCGAGCCGACTCTCGTTCCGAACGCAGGTCTCGGCGAACTACAGACTTCGCGTCTCCTGCTCGACACTTGTGCGAATGTCGAGGAAGCGAAGGAGACGCTCCTGCGCACGAAGCAGTACTACGCGTATGTTCCCGTCCACTATCTGATCGCGGATCGCTTCGGCAACTCCTTCGTCTGGGAGTACTCCGAGAACCACAACAAGGAGTACATCATCGAAAACCCCGGCCATCCGCTTGTCCTGACAAACTTCAGCCTGCACAAGCACATGGATGGGAACAATCCGCCGTCGCCCGAGCTCGCAAAGGCAACGTGCCGGCGCTACGCCTATCTCAGCACCATGCTCGCCGCGGCGCCGGCGGGGATCAAGGAGGCGCAACTGCGCGACATCCACAAGGCCGTCGATGCCCAGCGGCCCGCATCAGCCGATCAAAAACAACCGCCGGAACGAACCTTCTGGCACGTCTTCTATTATCCCGAGCAGCGACGGGCGAAATTCAGTTACTACTTGCGCGACGAAGGAACCCACGTCGTAAGGTCGGACTATCAAGAGTTCCAACTAACGGCGACGAATGTGTCGGCGGCACCATCAAGCACTCGCCCCGCGACGGCGTCGTCAATTGCTTCCCCTTTGCCGCAGCTCTCCGCCACGCCGCAAGAAAAAAAGGCTGATTCTCCGACGATCGCGAAATTGCGCGCGGCCGGCGCAATCGTGCAGGTGGAAAAGAGCGAGGTGGTCTCGATTGGCTTCGCCAAAGACAGCGATCCCGCGCCGCTGCTGCCGTTGCTAAGAGAGTTTCCCGCATTGCACGTGCTTGGATTCACCGATACGAAGATCACGGACGACGCGCTCGCACAGGTCGCGACGCTCAAGGGCATCGACAGCATCGGGCTTCGAAACACTCCGATGACTGACGCGGGACTCGCTCATCTGTCCAAGCTCAACACAATCACGTTTCTCAATCTGGCCGGCACAAAGATCACGGACGCGGGGCTCGTGCATCTATCGAAGCTCACCGGCATCACTGGCCTCAACCTGAGCGGCACGAAAGTCACCGACGAAGGGCTCGCACATCTCAAGACCATGAGTCGCTTGACCAAGTTGAATGTGAGCGGCACGGCGGTGACTGACGAGGGAATCAAAGAGGCAAAAAAATATCTGCCATTCTGGGTGAGCATTCAGCGCTGAGTCGTTCCTTCGGCCACCCTCGCTCCGCTCGCGCGGGGCGAGGGGTCACTGCCACCAGCGCTTCTTCTCCGGCGCGGCCACGAGTCTCAGTCCGACGACCTGACCGACGTCCGCTGATCCCGCGTTCGTTCCGGGGAGGGACGCGAGGTCGATCGTGTTGCAGACGACGCCGATCAGGATTCCTGGCTCGCCGCTCTTGAGCGTCTTTCCGGTGCCGTCCTGCACGCGGATCACTCGCACCGGCACCTCCGTCGACGGCGTGCGGCAAACGAGGCGGTCGCCGGCGCTGATGCTCCCGCTCGACACTTTGCCGACGAACACCGTGCCGACGCCGGTGATCGTGAAGACGTCGTCGACCGGCATCTCGAACATGGGTGCGAAGAAGACTAGCAGAAGTGCGCCGCGACCTCCTGGAGTATCATCTCCGCCACCTCGATCGACCAATCGAACTGCAGGAGGCGCACATGATGCGACGCCCGTTTGCTCTGGTCACCATCCTCTTCCTCGCATTGCCCACGTTCGCGGTTTGGCGCAGCGAAGGTCCCTTCCTCGGCACCGTCGTCGACGTCGCCATCGATCCTGCGAATCCCGACATCATCTACGCCGCCACCGGAGAGGGAGGCGTGTGGCGAAGCGACGACGGCGGCCAACACTGGATGCTTCCCGGCGACGACATGGTCAGTCGCGAAGTCGAATGGATCGAAGTCGATCCCGGAACTCCCACGACGCTCTATGCGGGCGTTCACAATCCCGGTCACGCCGGTCTGTGGCGCTCGCTCGATCGCGGCAAGAAGTGGACGACGGTTCGTCCCGACAAGACTTCGTACATGCTCGGTCAGCCGATTGCGTTTGCGGCGTCGAACCCGAAGATCATTTACTGCCCGTCGACAAACCTTCATTACCGAAGCGCCGACGGCGGAAAAACATGGGAAAGCTTCCGCGTGCCCGATCAGGACGCGTATGCGTTTGCCATCGATCCGAAGAATCCCAAGATCATTTACGCCGGCGGCGCGGCGAGCGATCACCACAGCATCCGTAAGAGCACGGACGGCGGAGCGACGTGGAAGGTCGCGAGCAATGGACTCTCCGACCACAGCGTCAAATACCTCGCCATTCCGCGCGAACGTCCGTCGACCGTCTACGCGGCCATGGGCTTCGGCGATTTATACAAGACGGACAACGGAGGCGAGAGCTGGAAAAAACTCGACCTCGGCCTTCAGGGAGTCGACAAGCTATTCAGTCTCGATCTCGATCCGCACGATCCGCTCACGCTCTTTGCCGGAACCGAAGACGGTCTGCGCAAGAGTACGGACGGCGGCATGACGTGGAGCACCGTCGGCGGCGGACTCGAAAACTGGTATTGCAAGGGCGTGGCATTTCATCCGAAGCAGAAGGAAACGATGTACGCCGGCACGACCGGCAAGGGATTCTTCAAGAGCACGGACGGCGGCGACACATTCGAGCCGTCGAGCGCCGGCCTGGGCGGCGGCTGGACGGAAAAGATCTTTGCGCCGGCTGGAAATTCGGGACCTGTGTTCGCGCAGCTCAGCGTCGGTCTTTATCGACAAGATGGACCTGGTGCGTGGACAGAGATTCAAGCGCCGTTCGACCCGGGCAAAGAGGCGGAAATCGACGGCATCGAATTCGATCGCCAGTCGCCGAAACGGCTGTACGCACATAAGAACGCGAAGTGGTGGCGCTCGGAAGACTCAGGGAAGTCATGGCAACCGGTGGAAGTGCCGGAGCCGAGCATGAGAGACATGATCAAGGGGAAAATCGCCGGTCCCGAGTTCAAGAGTCTCGTGCAGGATCCCGCCGATCCGAAAGTCTTTTACGCGGGCGGCTCGTGGTCGAAAGACATGGGCGGCGCACCCGTGCACAAGTCGGTCAATGGAGGGAAGAAGTGGGAGGACGCCGGTGCCGGAATCACAGGCAACGTTTCACTGATGCGGTCAGCGGCGCCCGGTGTGCTGTTCGCGGTCGCCGGCAAGAACTTGTATCGCACGACGGATGCAGCGAAGAGCTGGACCGCAGTTCGTCCCGGTGAAATCACCGACTTCGCCGTCGATCCTTCAAAACCGGATCGACTCTACGCGGCAACGAAGCAAGGCCTCTATCGCAGCACGGACAACGGCGCGACGTGGGCGAGAGTCTCGAACGGCATCAAGGACGACGAAGTGGAGGCAGTCGTCGTCTCATCGAGCGGCAAGGCATTTTGCGGAACGTTTCATGGCGTGTTTCTCAGTGCCGACGGCGGAGACACATGGACGGCGTTCAATGACGGTCTGATGAACACGGACGTGCGTGCGCTCGCGATTGCAGGCGGGAGCTCGCCGCGCCTTTACGCGGGCATCGCGGGCGGAAGCGTGCAGTCGACCGAGGTGCCTTGAGCGTTCGCCTACATCTTCTGCACTTTGCCCACGCTTCCGTCGAGTCCGAACTCGACGAAGCCGGCGTCTTCGATATAGACGAGCCAGCGGAATGACCGGCAGAACACTCCGCCGGAGAGCTGAACGTGACTGATCTTTCCCGACGGCGCTCCGAGAAGAGCGGGAGCCTGCTGGACGAGCTTGGGCACAATGGAGAAATTGACCTTCGCCAGCGCGATCTTTTTCGAGCAGTCGTCGCTCGTCGCTTCCTCTGGTCCGGTGACCGTTCCCGCCTTGTACGTGTATCGTCCGCGGCCGCTCGGACTATCGCTCTGCGCCACGGTTGCCATTGCGTATTTGTCATAGATGATCAGCTCATAGACTTCGGGAAGACGCGCGGGAAGTGTCGCCGCGAGCTGCGTGAGGTCCTGGAAGAGAATCCCTTTTTCTTCGACCTGGTGTGCATCGGCGATCGCGGCCGCTTCTTCGGATTTCTCGGGCTCGACGCGAAACAAGGCATTGCGCGCGGCAACGCGCATCGAGTCATCGGAGCTCTTCAATTGCTCGCGAAGCATCGGGATCGCGTCGCGCGCCGCCGTTCTCATTTCGCCGATTGCGCTGACCGCAGCCTGCCTCACGGATGGCCATTTGTCGGTCTGCGCCGCCTTCACGAGCGCGGGAACTGCTGCCGCTGCACTCGGGCCGATCTCTCCGATCGCTTTCGCGGCGTCTTCGCGCACTTTGTTTTGCGGATGCGACGCGAGCGTTTTCTCGAGGTCCGGCAATGCCGGCAGCGCGGCATTCTTCATTTCGCCGAGCGCGTACGCCGCCGCGCCAGCATTGCTCTCATCTCGCGAAGTGAGGAGCGCTGCGAGAACCGGCACGGCCTCTTTCACCGGCGGGTCGTAGCTTCCGACGGCGTGGATGAGCGTCGAGCCGTCGCGAGTGCCGAGATTCTGAAGGATCGTGAGAATGCGGGGAGCAAGCGATGGGTCGTGCCTGCCGACGATTTTTCTGAGCGCTTCGCGCGCGTCGTGCGCGACATCGGAGTCGCTCGCTTGCGAGCACTCCCACGCCGCCGCGAACAGGTCTCCCGCCGGTGCCTCGGTCGCCAACGCTTTCAGCGCAATCACGCGATCCTCGCAGTCGGGAAGCGTGAGCAGGCGGCGATACGCGGGAACGAGCTTCGACTTCGGCGTTCCGAGTTTGATCAGCGCGCCGGCCGCGTTGCCGACGACGCCGCCGGACGGATCGTCGAGCGCTTTCGTGAGCGCGGGGATCGCCGCACGCGAGGCGCTGCCGAGGTGCCACAAAGAGGCGGCGGAATTCGCGCGAACGGCAGACGACGAGTCTTTCTCCAGCGCGGCGATGAGCGCGGGAACGGAATCAACCGCTCCGATTTGTCCGAGTTGCCATGCCGCGTCCGCGCGAGCGTTCGCGTCGCGATCATTCGCGAGAGTCTTCTCGAGCTTCTGAGCATCAGTCGCGGCAAGCGGAACGCTGATCGCGAGAACGAGGAAGAGGGACGCGAAGAATCGCATGAAGTCCTCCGTTTCCGTGGTGGCAGGTGCGTAGCCTACACCGTGCGGAGACTTCCGATGCGCGGTGGTCCGTATACTCACGATCAGCATCCTATGTCCACTCACGAAGTCATCGGCATCGCAGGCAGCCTGCGGAAGGATTCCTTCAATCGCGCGCTACTGACCAACGCGATCGAGCTCGCGCCGCCGGCGCTGCACATCGTGGCGTACGACATTGGCGCGCTGCCGCTCTACAACGCCGACGTCGAAGCCGCCGGCGTTCCCGAGAGTGTCGTCGCGATTCGCGACGCCGTGCGCCGCGCCGACGCATTGCTCATCGCCACTCCCGAGTACAACCACGGCGTCCCCGGCGTGTTGAAGAACACGATCGACTGGCTCTCGCGGCCGCCTCGAGGGAGCGCGCTCGATGGCAAGCCCGCTGCGATTTTTGGCGCGTCGCCCGGCATGACCGGAACGGCGCGCGCGCAAGCACAACTGCGGCAGGCATTCGTTTTCACGAACACATACGCGATGTTGCAGCCCGAGGTGCTCGTGGCGCGCGCGCATGAAAAGTTCGACGCGAACGGACGGCTCACCGACGAGAAGACGCGAACGTTTCTCGCGGATTTTATCGCGCGCTTCGCGGAGTGGGTCGAACAGATCTCACATCAGTGATCGCTGAATCTCCGGCTCCACGAAATGCGTACCCTCGAGTTTGGACGCCAGCGCAGCCGCTCGCGCGTCGCTCGCGTCAATCGTGACCATGTGAGGATCATCCCCATTGACGATGGTGACGCCATCCTCGGAAAGGACTGCATCGCGAGCGGTCATCGCTGTGTCGCGGACACCACGTCGTGTAGTGACTAGATACCGTGGCATTGTTGGGTCCTTCGTCAGATCACCGGCAATCCGCGGCCTTCGAACTTCACCGGCAGCCCAAAGGCTTTGCAGTGTTGGGCGAGGAGCAACGCTGCGCGCTTCGTGCGCGAGATGTCTCGCGGCATGGCTTTGTAAGTTGCATCCTGCGACAGAATGACGGCGAGCGCCGCACACGCCGCCGGGCTTGCCATCGACGTGCCGTCCATCTCCATGTACGCGCCGACGAAGCCGTTTCGATCGGGTACCGTGGACACGATGCCAACGCCGGGCGCCGCGCACGCGAGCGTCGGTCCGAAGCAACTGAACGCCGCAAGAAACAAATTGTCCTGCCCCATCTTCGAGGCTTCTTTCGGCCGATTGTTCGCGGAGAAAGTTCCTGTGGGCGCCTGGCCGACCTTGCCGATCGCTGACACTGCAGCGCACTCGGGATACGCTGCCGGAAAGTCGATCGGGCCGTTCTCGTTTCCGGCCGAACAGATACAAAGCGTGCCGCGCTCCGCGGCGTCGCGAATCGCATCTTCTTCGGCCTGGGACTTCGGTCCGCCGCCGAGACTCATGTTGATCAGGTCGCAGCCATGATCGCGTGAGAGTGAATCGATGGCGTTGATGATGTCAGCCTGTGTCGGACCATCACCCGGTTCCTCGCCCTTGAAAACGCGCGCGTGGAAGAGATCGCACCCGGCCGCAATGCCCGCATAGTCCGCGGATTTCGATGGGCGCGCGCCGATGATGCCTGAAGTATGCGTACCGTGTTCGGCGACGTCCCTGGCCTGGCTGGGAGGCAGCACTCCGCCATCGACAAACGCGCCGACGAGCGTTGCGTGGTTTAGATTACGGTGCGGCCCGCAACCTGTATCGATCACGCCGACCTTGATGCCGGCGCCGCGAGTCGCGTCGGCTAGATTCACGTTCATGACTTCGTGCCACCAGCCGCCGCTGGCTTTCGCTTTCGCGATGGGGACGCAGTCGATTGTGCCGCCGGAAGGCGGCGCTTCCGCGAGCATGATCCAGAAGCCGGCGTACGGAATCGGTTCCACGAATGCCACGGTAGAACCACTCGGTACGGAAACCTTGATGCCGCCGTTGGCGTCAGTCGTGATCGTCTGTACGCGAATGCCGCCGGCATCTCGCAGATAGACCATCACGTCGGTATTGGAGAGTCGTGCTCCTCCGGCCGTGATCGTCACCTTGTACGTCGATGCCGACAGAGCCTGAGTCACGGCCTGTGGAATCGCCGGACGCAGTTCGATCGGCACGCGTCTGCGATGAAGGCTGCGGCGGATCGCGGGCTCGAGGATCGCTTCCGGCGGCAGTTGCTCGCGCAGTGCAGCGACTTCGCCCGGATCCGCGTCGATCAGCGCCACCTGTCTGGCCAGCGGATCGGCGGGACGGTGATCCGCGACGATTTGAGCTGTCGGGAGAAGTCCGAGGGTTGCCGCGACGGAGGCGCGTGAGGCGATCTTCGCGTCATCCGTGAAGAGACCGCTGCGACGATTGATCAATACGTACTGCGCCATGGAATCCTCCTCGTTATTCTGCGGCGATGAGTGCCCAGCAGACGATCGCGCTGCAGACGGAGCTCCACCGGCCGAAGCCTTTGTAGATTTGCGCGGCCAGCTTCGCTTGTTCCGTCAACGTTCCCTCCGCCTTGATCTGCGGGTCGGAGACGTTGCGGACCGCGACCCACCGCGGCGGGTCATCCATTTCGCTGGCGACGAGTCCGAGCACGGCATCGCCCATCTCCGACAGATCGCCGAGGCCTTGAAGCTTGAAGTGGTTGTCGGAGGTATCGAACCCGAAGAAGTCCGTCGTCACGACGGACTGCTTGAGAGCCGAAGGCGCGACGCGGAAGATCTTCGGAGGCCGGCTGTTGTCGGTCGGGAGTTGATGCGCGTTCGCGTCGAAGAGCTTCTTCGCTTTTGCGAGAAGCTTTGCTTGCGCCGCATTGCTCTTGTAGTCGTCTTTTGCGAAGGGTTCGCTCTTGAACTTCTTGATGCAATCGAAGCGCACGACCGGACTCAGAATCACGTCGCCGACTTCGAACTGCTTTCCGATACCGCCGCCCGTGCCGGTCGTGATGACGAGCGAGGGTTGTACTTCGTCGATGAGCTGGCGCCAGACGAGCCGATTCGGAAGCTCTGGTCCGTCTTGAGACATGTGAGAGTCCGACTTGAAGACGACGACCTTCTTGCCTCCAATCGTCGTGGTCCAGAACGCGCCGAGCCGTTTCGCCTGGCGTGCAGGGCAGCCGGCGCGCATTTGTTTCGAGATCGATGCGAAGTTGTGGGTGTACGACACGTAGTCGAACTTGGAGTCTTTGCCCGGGGTGAGGACGCGGCTGAGCGCATGTCCTTCGTCGACGGTCCAGGTAACGACCAACACGTCCGCGCGTGGCAGCGGCCCGGTACCTGATTTCGGTTTTGGCCCGGTCTTCGGCGCGAGGCCTGACGGCCACGGAATGTCCGTGAACGCCGAGAGGCCGGTCGTCTTGGTGAGTGACACGAACGCCTGACCCTCGGCTGCCTCGGAGTCGAATTCGATGATCTCTCGCTGCAGATCCTCGACGGTCGGGGCTTTCGCGGCAGCCGCGAAGGAGAACGTTTCCGGAGGGGCGGGTTTTTCGATCGGATCAAAACCGATGTTCCGCTTCGCCCAGGCGCGATCGCTGATCATGGGACACTCCTCTTTTTCTATAGGAGTGACACCTTGTGGTTTTTCCCTACCTGTTTTTTGCAGCCGTTACGGACTCGTGACTCGGTGGCTTTGATACAGTGCCATGCGTGAATAGGAACGTTTCGAAGAAGGCGTTGTCGCCAGAACAACGCGCGGAGCTTCTCGACACGCTGAAGTCCCGCTTCCGGAAAAACATGAACCGCCACGAAGGCGTTGACTGGGCCAAAGTCCAATCGAGGCTGGAAGCGGACGGCGAGAAACTCTCGTCTCTCCATGAGATGGAAAGAACCGGCGGTGAGCCGGATGTCGTCGGTTACGACAAAAGAGCGGGCGAATATGTTTTCTACGATTGTTCAGCGAAGAGCCCGGCGGGCCGCCGAAGTCTTTGTTACGACCGCGAAGCGCAGGAGTCCAGGAAAGAGCATAGTCCGGACGACAACGCGGTCGGCATGGCGGCTGCGATGGGCGTTGAGCTCTTGACAGAAGAACAATACCGCGAGCTTCAGAAGCTGGGCGATTTCGATTTGAAGACGTCGAGCTGGGTGAAGACGCCTTCGAATATCAGAAAACTCGGCGGCGCGCTCTTTTGCGATCGCCGCTACGACACGGTCTTCATCTATCACAACGGTGCGCAGTCTTATTACGCCGCGCGAGGATTCCGCGGGTTAGTGCGGGTCTAGATGGCGCCTTGCCGACGCGGTCAAAGGTCGCCGCCCTCACTGATGTTCGAACGCGTCTCGCAATGCAGCGAGATCGCTCGGCGGTACATCGGCGACCGCGACGAACATCAGCCCACGATCGCGCCATGACAGCGTGCTCACTGTTGTCGGCGATTGGCCGAGGGTGGTCGGTGCGGTCTCCTGGCGAAACACGAAAACGGAGATGCGGTGCGCGCTTTTTCCGATCAGAAGATACGCAGCTTGATTGCCGTGCCAGTAAACGACGCGGCCTCCGATGACGCGGAACGGCGTCGATGAGAGATCGGGAACCGGCACCGCGAAAGGAACGCGACCTTCGAACCATGGCTTGACGGTGTGTCGATCTGTGGACACGACGTCGACCGGATTCCCGCTCGCCAGAATCGTCACGTGCATGTCGGCGAGCTCCGGCAGCGCCGGCTGCGATGGCTTGCGAAGCAAGACTGCCGATGAGATGACGATCGCGGCGATCATCGCTGCTGCCGCGACCCACCATGGCAAAGCGCTTTGCTGCGACGAGTGTTTCGTCCATCGCGCGCGCAGCGACGCCGGCGCTGCCCCAACGTCCATGGCGTCGTGAACGGCACGCTTCATCTGCGTGACCGCCAGAACTGCGTTCGCGCACTGCGCGCATTCGCGAAGATGATCTTCGCCGCGCGATCCTTCGCCGTCAGCAAATTGCTCGATCTCTTCGTCGGACCAGTGTCGATCGATCATGGCTGGCGAGAAAAAGCCTTTCGAATCTTTCGGCGGGCGCGCATCAGGCGCGACGTCACCGTTCCGATCGGGATGGAAAGCGTCTCGGCGATCTCCTTGTAGCTCATTTCTTCCATGTCGGACAGAAGAAGCACTTCGCGAAACTCGACGGGCAGTTCCTCAATCGCACGGCGCAACGCCGCGGCGTCGGCGCGCTGCAGTAAATGCGACTCCGGCGTCGCACTGTCCGCGATCTCCTCGGTGAATCGCGTCTCATCGTCGAGAGAAAGGGGCGCAACCGCGCGCAGTCCGCTGCGCGAAGTGAGGAATGTGTTTCGCAGGATTCGAAACATCCACGCTCGAATGTTCGAGCCGGCGATGAAACCGCCGAAGCCACGAAGTCCCTTGAGCATGGCCTCCTGCACGAGATCCTCCGCTTCGGTCGGATTTCGCGTCAGCCACCACGCGTATTGATAGAGAGAGTCCAGCAGTGGCAGCGCCAGCTCTTCGAACGACTGCATCGAATGCAGTTCTACACCTGTTGACTGGCGAGATGGCGACATTCATTCGACGGTGATGACCATCTTCATGTTCCCGTGCCCCGATCCGCAGAAGTGATCGCAGATCGCCACGAACCGTCCGGCCTTGTCGGGCGTGATCGTGACTTCGGAAGGGTGATCCGGGGACAAGTCCAGATCGATCTTCAGATCCTTCTGATAGAGGCCGTGCTCTCTGTCTTCAGCCGAAACGCGTAGGGTGACCGGCTGGCCGCGCTGGAGGGTGATCTGATTCGGCGTGAACTCGAAGCGCTTCGCCGAGATCGTGATCACGCGGGGTTGCGATTCCTGCGCGAAGAGCCGGAATCCGGCGGCGGTCGTGATGATGACGAGGCAGAGGACGATGACGAATCGCTTCACAGTGATGCTCCTGTTTTCGAAATCTGCTGGACGCCGTCTGTGCCGGCGTATTCGCGAAGAGTGAGCTCGACGTCATCGACGCCGGGTCGTCCGTTTTTCTCCCCGAGACGTTGCATGCCGAGGTTCTGGAACGGCTTGCCGTTGTCGAACGGGATCGGTTTCTTGTCGCCGGACGTCGTTGGATCGGGAAAGGCGAAAATCAACGAGCGCGAGGCGTAGTGCTTCGCGTGTGCGGTCTCGTGGACGTCGTGGCGATGGATGTGTCCATAGAGAATCGTGACGTTCTCGTATGGCGCGAGGACGTTGAGAACATCGTCGCCGTCGCGCGTGAACCACTCCCAATCCGGACGCAGATCGAAGAGCGGCCGGTGCGTGAAAACGATGATCGGCGCTGTACGTGGGTATCGCGCGATGTCGCGCTCGAGCCACTGGATTTGCTCTGCTCCGACGGCCGGCTTGCCTGATGAGACGTTATCCAGCGCCACGAAATGAACGCCACGATGATCGAATGAGTAATGCGTCTCGCCAAAGAACTGGCGATAGAGAACGCCGTTGTCCAATGCGGCGTCATGCTCGCCGGGCACGTGCATCACTTTTTTCGTCGTCAAGCGCGAAGTGATCTCCTGAAAGCGTCGCATGCGCTTCGCGTGTTCGCCCGGCGCTTCCGCCTCATGCGTGAGATCACCGGTGAAGAGGATCAACTCCGGTTGCGGGTCGAGTCCGTTGATGACGTCGATCGCGCGCTCGAACGCTTTTGTGCCCGTGGGATTCGGCGGCCCCTGGAATCCCACATGCGCATCGCTGAGCTGCACGAGGTGGAAAGGAGTGACTTCTTCACCGTTCTGTTTGTGGAACCACCGTCGCACTGTTGCCGCTGCGCCACCGCCGGCCATGGCGGGCGCAACTGAGATCAATGCTCCGATACCGAGGGACATGCCGGAGACTTTCAGGAATTTGCGGCGATCGAAGTGTTCGTTCATTGCGATGAAGAACTGCGCCTCGCGTTTTTTCATCCCGATCAGGCGAACGCCGTGACAGATCGTTCACGATCATGGTTCCCGCCTTGCAGCGAGACTTGCATGTTCAATAAAAGTGATGATTTCCGTAGTTTCGCTGTGACCTTTGCCCTCGGCGCTGCCGTCGGTGCGGCCGTGGCTCTGCTGTATGCGCCGATGACCGGCAAGAGAATGCAGCGCAAGCTCGCCGATGCCACAGAAAAAGTGAAGGACGTCGTCGAAGAGTCTGTCGACAACGTTCAGAACGTGCTTCGCAAAGTCGCGAATGCGTAAATACTTCGTCGTCACCGCTTGCGCGCTCGCACAGATTCTCCTCGTGGCTCCTTCATTACAGGCCGCCAGGAGGAAATCGGCGGCCAACAATCCGATTCTGCGCGCGCAGATTCTGTTGGACCGCGCGCATTTCTCGCCGGGTGAGATCGACGGCCGCTTTGGCCGCACGATGCGTGGAGCGGTGACCGCGTTCAACCTGGCGAAGAAGACCACGGCCGGTGCGCGCCTGAATGCCGCGACATGGAAGGCACTGAACCTCGATACCGCTCCGGCCATCGTTCCTTACACACTCACCGCCGCCGATGTCGCCGGTCCTTTCAACCCGATGCCGGAAGAGATGGCCGACAAGGCGAAGTTGCCGGCTCTCGGTTATGAGAATGTCGGCGAGGCTCTGGGCGAAAAGTTCCACGCCAGCCCCGCGCTGCTCAAGGCTCTCAATCCGGGAAAGAAATTCGATCGCGCCGGTACGGTCATTCAGGTGCCGAGCGTCGCGCGAAGTCCTCTCGAGAAAACCGGCGGCATGAGCATCCGTGTGAATCGGACGCAGGGAGCGGTCGAGGCGATCGGCGAAAACGGCGTCGTCGTGGCGCGCTTTCCGGCGACGACCGGCAGCGTGCACGACCCGCTTCCTGTCGGCAATTGGAAGATCAACGGCGTCGCATGGAATCCGCCCTACAACTACAACCCTGATCTTTTCTGGGACGCCGAAGCGAACGAGAAAAAGGCGAAGCTGGCGCCGGGTCCCAATAGTCCGGTCGGCGTCGTGTGGATCGACCTTTCGATACCGCACTACGGAATCCATGGCACTCCCGTACCGTCGACGATCGGCAAGACAACCTCGCACGGCTGCATTCGCTTGACGAATTGGGATGCGACCGAGCTCGCGAAGTTGGTGACACCGGGTATGCCGGCGATTCTCGAGAAGTGAAGAAGATCGCATTCATCGTGATCATTTCGATCATCGCCATGCTCGCGTGGATGGCAGCGGGATTGGACAAAGTCCCTCACGAAGTGCGGATCGTTCAGCCGCGCCCGATCGCTACAGTGACATTCCAGAATCCCGATGCACCGCGGCCGATGATCATTCCAGTCGCCGGCGTCGATCGCAGCGCAATACGCGACATGTTCGACGAAGTGCGCGGCAATCGCCGCCATGAAGCGATCGACATTCTCGCGCCGCGCGGGACTCCGGTCATCGCAGCAGACGACGGCGTGGTGAAGAAGCTCTTCACGAGCGTGCCGGGCGGTCTCACCGTGTACCAGTTCGATCCCGACGAGCGCTACTGCTATTACTACGCGCACCTGGATGGCTACGCGCCCGGCCTTCGCGAAGGACAGATGCTGCGTCGCGGCGAAGTCCTCGGCTACGTCGGAACCACCGGCAACGCACCGAAGGACACGCCGCATCTCCACTTCGCTCTGATCCGGCTCGATCCCGACCGCCACTGGTGGAAGGGAACGTACGTGAATCCGTATCCGCTGCTGCGGTAAATTCTGCCTCCGTCGCGCGACGGCACATGGGTTGCGTGCTCTCGCCGCAGTTCCCCTTCACGAGAGCAGGTTGCTTCCCTCTGGTGGCGTGGCCACCGGTGGAACACGGCTCGTTCCCTCCTTCCGGCGAAGGGATAGAAAGAACGACATGACTGCGTTGGTGAAACATCCGGTCCCTTCCGACAGGCGTTCGCTTCATCCCAAGGCCAGGATCAAGGTGCGGGAAACTCCCGCGGTCTCCGAGATCCGGCGGAAAGAGGCGCTGCTCAAGACGGGCGCACTACAGAACGCGATTCTGAACAGCGCCAACTTCTCGAGCATCGCGACGGACGAGAAAGGCGTCATTCAGCTTTTCAACGTCGGCGCCGAGCGCATGCTCGGCTATGCCGCGGCCGATGTCGTCGATCAGATCACTCCCGCCGACATTTCGGATCCTCAGGAAGTCATCGCGCGCGCAGCGGCGTTGAGCCTGGAGCTCGGAACGACGATCACGCCCGGCTTCGACGCGCTGGCCTTCAAGGCTTCCCGCGGCATCGAAGACATTTACGAGTTGACCTACATCCGCAAGGATGGGAGCCGCTTCCCGGCCATCGTTTCCGTCACCGCGTTGCGCGACGATCAAGCCGCCGTCATCGGCTATCTGCTCATCGGCACGGACAACAGCGCACGCAAACACGTCGAAGAGAAGCTGCGCTGGACCGAAGAAAGCTTCCGGCTGATGGTGGAGAGCGTCAGCGACTACGCGATCGTCATGCTCGACCCTCGAGGTCTCGTGGTCAGCTGGAACACCGGCGCGGAACGCATCAAAGGATTCAATGCGGAAGAGATCGTCGGCCAGCACTTCGCGCGCTTCTATCCGCACGACGAAGTGGCGAGTGGAAAGCCGCAACGCGATCTCGACCTCGCGGCCGCGAGCGGCCGGCACGAGCACGAGGGCTGGCGACTGCGCAAAGACGGATCGACGTTCTGGGCCAACGACGTCATCACCGCGATTCGAGATCAAGCCGGTGCTCTGCGCGGCTTCGCCCGACTGACGCGCGACCTGACGGAACGCAACAAGGTCGAAGCCATTCTCACCGACGCGAAGGCCATCGCGGAGAAAGCGAATCTGGCGAAGTCGGATTTTCTTTCCAGCATGAGCCACGAGCTTCGTTCTCCGCTCAACGCCATCCTCGGTTTCGCTCAGTTGATGGAATCGGACCTGCCGGCGCCCACTCCTTCGCAACAGGAAAGCATTGGGCAGATCTTGAACGCCGGCTGGTATCTGCTGGAGCTCATCAACGAGATCCTCGACCTTGCCGTGATCGAGTCGGGAAAGTTGTCGATGTCCCTCGAGCCGGTGTCGCTGGTCGAGGTGATGCTCGAATGCCGGTCGATGATCGAGCCACTGGCGCAGCGGCGCGGCATCCACATGACCTTCCCGACGTTCGACGTCCCGCACATGGTTAAGGCG
>Ga0105245_10000685_pt1 | contig 30582 bp, 39 predicted proteins | sample KBSM54metaG_FD_81523 | JGI IMG/M metagenome (GOLD analysis project Ga0105245, IMG submission 81523) | Miscanthus rhizosphere microbial communities from Kellogg Biological Station, Michigan, USA - KBS M5-4 metaG | ecosystem: Host-associated > Plants > Roots > Rhizosphere > Soil | place...
GACACCGTTGATGTGGTGGACGTTTTCACCGGGGCGAAGCCGACGGCCGAGGGTGTCGGCCATCACCACGCGGTGTTCGCCGATGAGACCCGTTGCGGGTGCGTCTGGGTGCTCTGGCTGGTAAAGCATGGTGTAACCCGCACCGCCCCAATTCTCGTACCGGTTGCTATGAGGTGAGGGGTCAGCTGTGGTACCGGTTTTTCTCACGCGCATATCGTGAGTGCTACATAGCCCTTTACACCAGGCGTATCTGGTGCAATCGGGAATCAGGCATGGTCTATTCAGTTCCTTCGCGACGCACCGGGCGCATATCCCATTTACGAGGGTAGCCTTCGCGGTGCAGCTGGGACGGATACAGGTAGTAGCAGCGCGCTTTCCCATAGTTCGATGTTCCCCTCGATAGTCCAGCTCAAGGCAGCGGCCCTAGCCCTGCTGCCCATCTCCAGCCGGTTATTAGGATCTAATAGCTCCCGTAAGTACGTGCCCCACTCGTGCGGTCGACGGACCAGAAACCCGGTTTCACCATGCCGTATACTGCTCGGATAGGGTCCAGCGTCGGAGGCGATGGAGGGGATTCCTAAGGCGCTTAACTCCCGGAATTTGATGTCGCTTTTTGATTGGTTAAAGACGTGAGGACGGAGGGGGATCACGCCGACGCCGAAATCGATCCGGCGGTACAGCTCCGGCACCGAGTCCACCCACGGCGAGTAGCGCCGGTGGCCGGTTGGTAGACGCCTCCACAGATCCGGCGGGCACCAGCCCATGACGTGCATTTCGCTGGTGTCGGTCCGGGCGATGAACCTTGCCACCTGCTCGTCGGCCTGCGCCCAGTCCATCGCGTGCGACGCACCGCCAGCCCAGCCGATCGTGAGTGGTTCACTTCCCGCAGGCTTGCGGGAAGTGAACTGGGAGCGTCTAGTCAATTCCTCAGGGATAAAATTGGGGATTACGTGAACGTTGGTGTTGAGCAGCTTGACCTTCTCGGCCAGTGGCTCCGTGGTGCACGTCACTGCGTCCGCGATCTGAATGTTCCGCTTGATATTCGCTCGGATGTCCGGGCGGGAGAAGTAATCCCACGCTGGCCCGTTCGATGGGTCCACGTTGAGTAGGTCGTCATCTAGCTCGTAAATCAGGGCTTGCGCACCGCGGGCTGAGAGTGCCGCCCAACCCTTCGATGCACCGGGTAGGCACACACGCTGCCCGACCACCACGTCGCAGTCGCCGGGCAACTCAGTGAGCAGGTTCGACACCGTCACCTCGTGACCGCGTGACCGCAACGCCGCGGCCGGTAGCTCGCACCGGTACCAGCAACATCCTGACGAGTCCGCTGACCAGAAACCGATGCGAGCCACTGATCAACGCTCCCGACTCGGTCCACCCTGCTCCCGGATGTGAACCGGGTGCTCCCGTGATGGGGCTTGCCGCTCCGGCGCTTTGGGTTGGACAGAGATTGACCCTCGGGAAGGTGCTGACTTCCCACTGCCGCCCTGCTCTTGGATCTGCATGCCGCTACCTCCTTGTTGGGGTGATCCGAATAGTTGCTGCACCCAGTGCCACATGGTCAACTCCTCGCGTCGGCGGCCTCTTTGAGCCCTGACACGGTGGCGCCGTGCTCTAGCGACTCGATGCTGACCCGGCGGGACTGGAGTACCAACAGGCTGGCGGCCATGCGCATGATCCCGGCGATGGCCTCGATCCGGTCCGGGACGTCATTGGTGGCGTCGTATTTGGCGACGAAGTCGTGTAGGCGGTCGTAGGCCGTGGCTTCGGCTGGGTCCGTGATGGATTTGGTGACTCGCTGCATTAGCTCTCCTTAATTCTCGATAGGAAGGTTTCCACGTCGTCGAGCGTGATGCCGCTGGGGTCGGTCAACAGCTGCCCACCGGCTGTCTTTAGAAAGTAACGGCCGAACCCGATAGCGTCTGGGTCACGGCGATGGGATTTGGTCAGGGAGAGCCCCTGGCGCAGCGCTTTTCGCCGTAACCGCAGCTCCATCGGTTTGTGATCGATGCTCAGTTCTCGCATACCTGAACTGTAGCATGGAACGAACCCGAAGTGATGCTGGGGGTGATAACCCGCAGGTCGGAGTGATCCACTCACGCCACCGCTACGACGCACATGACCAGCACCCAGTAACCCGTTCAGCCGACACCCGCACCGCCGGAACACGCGCGAACTGGACGGGACGTGCGCGCCGGTCACGGAGGGTGTATGTTTCCGGTATGTCCAGAATCAGAGACAACGTGTCCATCAACCCCGCCGCACTACGACACATTCGCCGCATCACCGGCATCAGCGTCACTACCCTGGCCGAGGAAACGGGAGTAACAGCCTCCTACATCAGCAACCTCGAAGCAGGACGGAGACAGGCGGTGTCTCCCCTGATCTACACGAAACTGTGCGACACCCTACGGATCACCGACCGGCGGGTACTCCTAGCACCGCTGCACCAAAACAATGCCGCGTAACGACCTAACCCACAAGCGAAAGGACGGGCCAGCGCACCACCGCCAGCCCGTCCTGTGAACTAAGGAGACTCCAACTCCCATGCCCACCTCTAATGGTACCCCAGAACGAACCCGAGGGGACCCCCCAACACCAACGCCGCTGCTAGACGCCGCGTTGAACTACAGCGCCGCCGGACTGAGCGTGTTCCCCCTCAACGTTCGAATCGACGACGACGGACGAAAGATCGTCAAACCCATCCCCAACTGGGATGAGCAGTCCACCAGCAATCAGGCGCGCATCCACCACTGGTTCGGACCCCACGGTGCCTACCGCACCGCCAGCCTCGCCATCGACACCGGCAAGTCCGACCTCGTCGTCATCGACCCCGACGGGGAACTTGGTATCGCCAACTGGGCTGCGCTGCAAACCCAGCACAACGTCGGGAACACCTACCGGGCACGCACCCCAGGGGGCGGGCAGCACTGGTACTACCGCGCCGACCCCGAACGTCCAGTCAAGAACACCGAATCCAAGCTCGCCCCCAAGGTCGACACCCGCGGGACTGGCGGGTTCGTCATCGCACCCCCATCAGCCGACGCACGCGGCACCTACCACTGGATGGAAGGCGCGCCAGACTGGACAGCCCTACCCGTCATCCCCACCGCAGTAGTCGCCCTCGTGGCCGTCCCCCGGCTACGGCAGGTACCCAGCGGGGGCATCACCCGCGGGCCGACCAACTCGAAACGCCGATTCACCCAAGACCAAGCGGTCGCGTTCTGCCGCCCATTCATGGTCGAACTGGAACAAGCAGTCGAAGGAACCCGCAACGGCAGGCTTAACGCAGCCGCGAAAGTCCTCTCCCACTTCTGCCCCGACTTTTGGACCTGGGAAACCGCGGTGAAGCTCCTACACCGGGCACTGGATCCCACCTATCCGAAGGACGAAGCCGAAGCGACCATCCGCTCCGCGTTCGACTCAGCCGCCAACGACTGGGTAGCTGAGAAGATCACCAAACCAACACACCTGGAGGAAGTGATCCCACCACCTGAGGAACCAACAGACTTCCCCCCTGAGGAGGCCGGGAGCCCACCAGCACGCGTCGAGCTGCCCGGCCTACCCCTTGAGTTCTGGGAAGCGCGCCCAATCCTTCGACACATCAAGCAAGCCGCCTACGCACGTGGTCAAGTCCCCGACGTTGTGCTGCACACCATCCTCGCCCGGATCGCAGCACTACGGGACTACCGCATCGTCGCCGACTCCGGAATCAGCGAACCCGCAAGCCTCAACTACTTCGTGGGCATCGTAGGACAATCCGGTGACGGCAAAAGCCAAGGCACCAAAGTCGGAACCAAACTCATCTACCCGCCCGTTGACCTCGACTTCGAAGGGAACCTGCCCATTGGCTCCGGTGAAGGACTCGCCGAAGCCTACATGGGCACCGTCACGGTGAAAGATGACCTCAACCCCAACAGTGAAGGGAAGGAAGTCCGGAAACAAGCCCGGCACAACGCCTACTTCTGGGTCGACGAAGGTGCCAGCCTCACCACCCTGCTATCCCGCAAGGGATACACCATCGGACCGACACTGCGCACCGCGTGGGAAGGATCCACCATCGGACAGCAGAACGCCGGGGAGAACACCAAACGGGTTATCCACGGCGGAACCTATGCACTCGGGTTCGTTATCGGGCTCCAGCCGAGCATCGTCACCGAGCTACTCGCTGGTGTTGACACCGGCACGCCGCAACGGTTCGTGTGGTCGACCGCCCAAGACAGGGACTTCCCCACCGACCGGATCGACTGGCCAGGACCACTCACCGAAGCTGGGTTCGATCCCAACATCCTGCTGTTCCCCAAAGAGCTATGCGACGCCTTCGGCGACCCTCAAGGCCAGTGTGTAATGACATTCCCCGAAGTAATCAAAGAGGAATTGTGGGTGGAGTACACCGGCCGTCGCCGGGGCCTGGTCGCCGACTTCGGTCTCTACGACGGTCAGAAGCCCCTCACGCTCGTTAAGGTGGCGGCGCTACTCGCCATGCTCGACTCCCGGCGGGACGTCGCAGTCGAAGACTGGGAGCTAGCGCAGTGCATCTGGGAGACCTCCTGCCGGATCAGGGACATCCTTCTGCAATCCACCGCAGCAGAGAAGCAACGCACGCAGGAACTCCGGGACGCAAACCGTATCGAACACCGGGTTCACGAAGAACTAGCAGTAGGCGCCATCCCCAGCAAAGTCAGTCGGCTCGCCAAGCTGGTCGCCAAGTGGGTGCGCAGCTCTACCGAACCGCTGAACCGTAACGACATGCGCAAGCATCGGGTCACCAGCCGCGACCGGGACTACCTAGACGCGGCCATCGAAGCTGCCCTGACCGAAGGCTGGATCACCACCGAACCCGATGGTGCGTACAGCCCCGCCGCTGGAGCCCAAGCAGCGTAGGCCACCGGCTAGAATCAACTGGCCCCCCTTCCCCTGTTAGTGCAGGTGGGAAGGGGGGCCACTTTTTGGGGGGTCAACTGGCCCCCCACACCCTTCGGAGCCGTGTTTAGCTGTTTACTTTCTTTTAAAATACATAATAAAATCATAAGAGTGCAGGTCAGCGCCCTGTGGCCGAGTTTGGTGGGGGGCCACTTTTCAGATCGGAAGGTGGGGGGCCAGTTGACCCCCCAAGTTGATCTGGCCCCCCTACCCGGATCGTGTTCGCGCATCACCCTGAGTTCGCAGTACAGTCACCTCAAGGAGGTGGTCGGAATGTCTCTGACCTCACAGCTCAAGACCTGCGTACGCGGCGACATGCTCGGCGACTGGTGCCAAGACCGGCTCACCGGAACCGACACCCTCATCGACGAAGTCCAAGCCGCCGTGGTCGACGTGCCACCCATCCGGCCCGTGGGTGACGTTGATGTCGACCACTGGGCACGGATCGGCGGCGCCTTCTCCCAACGACTCCAGTTCGCGGTTTCTGGGGAACCGCCCTACGCGGCGCTGCTCGGCGCTGCCAGCGCGGGCCTGCTCGGCTACCCCGCCATCGACGAGATCGCCGCCCTGTTCCCCACTCACCGCGGAATGCGGGCTGCTACTGAACTACGCCCCACCGCCGACGGTTGGAGGCAACTGTCGCATCGGTCCGATCCTCACCCGAGTTTCTGGGGTCTGACCGAACGCGCCCAGTCCGATGACCTGATCCGCGCCTACGCCGAACTGATCGTCAGCGTCCTGCCCGACCCCGGCACCATCGGTACTGACCGTGATCAGGAAGTGCAGCTGGCACGGGCGTGCTGGGTCCTCAGTGCCTACGAGAGCGCCCACCGTGGCGGCGCCGTACCCCAAGCACTCCTCAACGTCCACCGTGACGTGTGGTGGGTACCGAGCCGGCAAGACCCCAAGATGACCCGCGAAGCCGTCCGGCTACTCGAACTGGAATGCCACCACAAAGAGTCCGACGAGCTGGTGCGCCTCCTGGGCCGGTTCCACGGTGGTGCGCTTCACACATTCCGGGAACTCGGTGCGGTGCGACCTGGCCCCGCTGGTGTTGGCACCGGTACCGCACTCGGGATCGCCAGCCCACTGTTCGTCGTCAACTGGGCCGAAGGTGACCTGATGGTCGGTGACACCCTGCTCGACGTCAAAACCGTCATCAACCTCCGGAACCGAGACTCGATCCGCCGCTGGCTTTACCAGCTACTCGCCTACGCGTGGCTCGACACCAGCGACGCCTACCGGATCCGCAACGTCGGTCTGTACCTCGCGCGGCACGGCGTGACCATCACCTGGCCCATCGAGGAGTTCGCTGAGCGCATCGTCAACGTCCCCGGCTGCGTCGTACCGGCTCGCCGGGAGTTCCTCGAAGAGGCGTACTTCGCGATGGACTTCGACGGTGCCACCCCGTTCCCTGACGACGTGAAGGTCCGTATCGCCTGACCCGAACCACTCAGCGACCCCGTAGTTGCGCCCTGGTTCTTACCGCCCAGAGGTTCAGCTGCGGGGTTTCTGCATGTCAGGGGCCATGGGGGTCGGATTCCACAGCTTTGCGATTTCCGACCCCCATGCACTGCCTGCTGCGGACTGGTATGCGTGTCCGCAAGTTTGCGGTCCTGCATACGGGGGTAGAGAACGGCCCGTTCCTGAGAGCAGCCTGTGAACCTGGCGTGACTCCTTGCAAACAGATATCTGTTGGGGTACTGTTCTGGTTGTAGGACGAACCAGACGCACCACACAAGTAAGACACAGGAAGGCCACCAAAGATGCGCTCCACCCTCACCAACGAACTCAACCAACGGACCCAAGCCAAGCTCACCGAAGTCCTCGCCCCCAGCACCGACGTCAGCGACATCCAGGAACAACTTGCCGTGAGTCGGGAAGCCACCCGGCAAAGTCAGCTCGACATGCTCGCCGCGATGAGTCGGCTCCAAAGAGACCGCGCAACCCTCGAAACCGAAATCGACCGTCTCCGTGACGACGTCGACACTCTCCAGACCGAAATCACCAGCCTCCGGACTGAACTAGCAACCCAGCTCAACGCCCCAGTCGCGGCATGAACACCTACAGCAAGAAAGAAGCCGTAATGACCAGCTACACCACCGCGGAACGTGACTGTGACCGGGCAATTGCCGCCGCACGCTGGGACATCCACACCCGCAACCAAACAGCCCTGGCAGCGCAGCGAACGGCGAAGGTCCGAGTAAGGCGCTGAGCCACACTTTGTGGCAGATCTGCCACAAAGTAGTGAATGGACCACACACCAACGAAACTCGAAGGAAGGCCACAAATGACCAAGCACCTGTCCGCCGCCCGCCGCTACGGCGCCGAGGCGGCGCGCAACGACCACATCTACGCCACCAGTCCCGAAGTCCGGGAAGCCACCGACCGGCGACACGCTCGGATGGCCCGCCAAGGCAAGCGGGTCCCGTCGCCCTTCTCCTGGTAACAGAGCTACACTCGCCACTGTCACAACGGCATGGTGACCGTTACAAAGAAACGCCCCCCAAGAATCCAGCTCCTCTTGGGGGGCGTTTCGCTGCGCAGGATGCGCCCTGCGTGGTTAAGGGACCTACCGTGCCAGCCTAGGCCGCCTCACCATCACCCATCGACAACTCCGGACCGGCCTGTTCCTGCTGGTGTTCAACTTGAACACTCGGCTCATCCTGCTGGACCACCGGCTCGGCCCGCTCGGCCCGCTGCTCCAGGATCCGTTCCGTTGCCGCGTGCGCCCGATCCACCGCCGCATCCAAATCGGCTTGCGTGGTGCTCGCCTCGTACACGTTGTGCTCCACCACCGGGGCCTGGTCGGGATCGACACCACCACGGCGGTCAAGCTCCCGCTGAGACATCTCCGCAGCATGAGCCGAATCCTGATGCTCGTCAGCCCACAACAACCGGGCCTCGTGGATCGCCGTGAGCTGCTCAGCGCGCCGGCTCTCCGTCCCGGCCAGCAGCTCCCGCGACGCCTGCCGGTTCACCAGCTCATCCCGCTCCCGGCCCTCCGGTGTGACCTCAAGCCGGGCCTTCATCAGCACCGCATCCCGCTCCAGCAACGTCGCCCGACGGGAAGCCTCACCAAGCTGCGGGGCCACAAACGCCGGGGCCCAGTCCTTCTCGTGGCCGTGCTTGTCGACCGCGGCTTGGAGGTCCGCTTCGGTAGCTGCTGCGTAGTCCCGGCCCGCTTCGTCAGCACCCAACGCGTTGTACGCCGCGTGCCACGCCGCTCGTCGATCCGGTTCCTCCCGCGATGGTGCAGCACCCAAAGCGGTACTGCCCTTCACCTGGGCTAGCTCACGCCAGCCCTCTACCTTGCCCGCACGGTCCGTCCAGTCGGCTCGCAGCACTGGGTCCTCCGGTACCGGCCCGAGGTGCTGCACCGCCCACTCAGGGGGCTCCTCGGCCAGCTGCTCGCCCAGCTCGGCCTGCCGCTGCTCCATCGCCTCAGCCAACTCACGGGTGTGCTGCCCCAACACAGTGTCGACGTCCGGTGTCCGGGCCGTCCACGCCGCCGGTACCCGATCCGGTGCGACCTGGGCCTCAGTGCGGACCCGGTACCGCAACACATCCGACAGTGAATCCGCGTCATCCAGCTGGCCACGGCCAACGGCGTGTTCCACCAGCTCCACCGGATTGTGACCAGTCAGCTCCGCTTCCCGCAGTGACCTCATCAGTCGGTCCGTGCCGAACTCGCCCTCGATGCGCTCCATCGCCTCCGGGCCGAGCTTCGCCAGCAACGCATCCTTGTACCGGTCGGTGGCCTGCTCAGTGACGACTTTCGTCCAGATGGTGCCCAGCGTGGCCATCGACTCCGCAGCCGCCGCCTCGTCCCGCATGACCTGCATGGCCGCGTGCTGGGCTGTGTCCCGACCGACGACCTCACGGAGTACCGAAATGTGATCCGTGTTCAGAGCTTCGTTGCCCCGCTCATCATCCGGTGGTGCCTGGGTCACCACATACAGGCCGTTCCATTCCGTGCCACGGGTCAGGTTCGGGTACAGCTCCCCGCGGGTCATGTTCACATCGACCAGCCCGTGCCCCGTTTGGACCGTCCGGCCCTGAGCTGAGTGGCTCGTGCTGGCGTACGCGAGGTTCACGTGCTCGGCGACGTACTGCTTCGGCAGATCCACCACGGTTTCCGGGTGGCCCTGCAACTCCGCACGCAGCGAACCGTCCTTCGACTCCAGCACCGTCCAGCAATCCCGGTTCGCCACCGCGCGACCGGACTCACCGACCAGGGCCCAAGCGTTCTGCCGGGTCTGCACCAGATCACCGACACCCGCCACGTTGCCGTCGACCAGGCCCACGCCCTCGGGGCTGACCCTGCCCAGTTCCACAAGCCGATCACGGACCTGAGCTGACATCTCCGACGCTTCGCGGTTGGTGTGCACCAGCAGTAGTGAGTCCTTCCCGCTGATCGTGTCCGCGAGGTAGCCCTCGAAAGCCAGCTGCTTCATCGACTCCACATCGCCAGCGAAGACCCGGCCCCGGTTGTCGTACTCCTGCAACGCTGACTGATCCCCCGAACGGACCGCCAGCGACGCGTTCTTCTCCCACTCATTCTCGAACCGCCGCACCTCGGACAGCTCGAAGAACGGGGCGTCCTTCACCAGCAAGCGCAGCGCACCACCGGCACCAACAGAGTCCAACTGCTCGTGGTCACCGGTCCACAACATTTTCGCGCCGTACTGCTCCGCTACCTGACGGACCCGGTCCAGCTGTTCCGTGGCCGACATCCCCGTCTCGTCGATGACCAACAGGGCACCGGGCGGCAAAGTCTTGTACGGCAACCCATCCCACGAATTATTCGGCTCGTAGTCGTTGAGAAACGCGGTGACGTTGAACGCGTCCAAGCCCTCACCCGTGAGCACGTTCGCAGCGGCCTGCGCGGTGGCCAAACCGATCACCGGCCCGTGGTACTCCTCCCACGCGGCCTTCAACGCGGCGGTGGCGTAGCTCTTGCCCGTACCCGCCGGCCCCAGCAGAACGTCACCCCGCCGCTCCGACTTCAAGATCCCGAGCACAGCGGCCTTCTGATCTGGACCCAACCCACGAGCGGTGAGCATCACATCCACCGCAGCGAGCTGCTCAGCGTTCAAAGACGGCGCACCACCCGCAAGCGCGGTAGCCACCAGCCGTTGCTCAGCGGACAACTGATCCGCGGTGCAGTACCGCTCGTCCTCATGCGGCCGGAACCGTGACCGACCATCGGACTCCCGCATCATCTCCTTCGGCTGGGCGACCTTGTCCCGAGCAACGAGCTGGATCAGGTTGTGCCCCGACTCGGGACGCAGGGCCTCGTCGACCATGCCCGTGAGGAACGCCTCCACCGCCGGCCCGCCCACCGCAGCAACCGTGGACGGCAGCTGCTGCTTCATCGCCAACATCAAATCCGCGCGGGTCCACGTCGACCGGGCCAACTGCACCTTGTGGATCGCAGCCCGCTCGATAGCTTTGCGGTCCAACTCCACCGGACTGCGCTGCCCAGCCGTCTCAGCGAGCTTCAACGCCGAAGCCAACATCTCGTGGTGCTTAGACCATTCCTGCTGCAACTGCTCCCGACTCATCGGCGCCGTCTTATCCGCACGCGAATGGAGAGTGGCCTGCTGGCGCATGATCGTAAGCTCCATCGCTTCCGGTGCATGGCCGTAACGCTCCTGGTACTCGTGAACCTGCCGAGCAACCCGAGCATTCACCTGAGCTGTACGAGTCGACACCTGCTCCCGGTGCTTGACATCGATACCAACGATCTCCCGTGCCTTGCCGTCCTCACGAATAGCGAACTGCACCGGGAACTCGGCACTGATCCCCTGTTCCAACGTCAGTTCGTACACCGCGTCCGCGTCCCGCTTGGCTTGGTAAACCGACCGCCCGTCGAGAGTTCTCCACTCCTTGTCCTGCTCACACTGCACCCGGTTCAGAAGCGCAACGTGGGAATGCAACTGAGGCTCGTGCTCACGGTTAGTTGAGTGGTCAAACCGAGCCGCTACCCAGTTCCGTGCCGCGACGAAGTCGCCTACAGACCGGCCATTGACCGACGTGTGGTACCCGGCCCTGGAGTAACCGGCTTGCTGCTCGAACCGGGCCACGGACGCGGTCACCGCTTCGCGGTGTAGCTCCCATATCCGGCCCGCTTCCTCCACCCGTCCAGCGTCCAATAAGGCCGCGTAGTAGATCGACACCGATTTCACGGGTGAGTACGTCAAGTCGAAGTAACCGACCGCTTTCTGTGACCCTGATGTCGCCTGCCAGGTCAGCTCAGCGATGCGCTCCGGGCTGGCGTTCGGCTCCACGGCCAACGCTGCTTGTAGCCGCTCCGTGGGTGACTTGTAGTCGTAGGGCTTCCGACCGAGCTGCTCACCGGTACGCGGGTCCTCCAGCCGCCCGAACACCTGCCGGATCTGCTCCGCCGTCGCTGCGCTACCGGGCTCGAAACCGAGAGTCGCTACACCGGCACCGAGCCACTTGCCGGCGGTCTCACCGTGTTCTTCACCCCGGATCAGGTACTCGGCACCAGCGTGCGCTTCTTCCCGCTCCTGCTCGGTGATCGCTGGGGTCTCGTGCTCGCAACCGACCTGGTTTAGGAGGTAGTCGACGCCGCCCATCCCGGCGCCCACCGACGTCACACTCAGCACGGTGCACCGTCGGTCCCTGACCTGCTACGGGTGGCCTTCCTGATCTTGTCCATACAGATATCTTAACGCGTACTGGGAGCGAACTGGAAGCCGCCTGACCAAGATCATTAGATAATGCATCGGTGTATCCGCTCCAATCCTTCTGACACCTACCGCGTATTTGATCTTGCCTTTGACCTTGCACAGCCGATTTTGACCTTGATGTTGACCTTGACTTGCCTCTGACCTTGACTTGCCTCTGACCTTGACCTTCTGTTGACCTTGACTCTGCTGCTGACTCTGACTTGGACCCTGGAATCTGACCCTGACCCTGAACCTGACCTACAACTGACCTTGATCCGGACAGCAAGAAACCCTGCCAGCAAGATCACTGACAGGGTTCTCAGGCGGGGAGTCTGATGGCTCAGCCGAGCACCTCAGTGAGCCAGTCGCGCAGGATGCTTGCCTCATCCTCGGTCAGGTCGAACCCGCAAGCGGGTACCGCGTGGGGCTCGAACACCACCTTGCCGCGCTCCACCCGCACCACCAGGTTGGTGAACCCCAACGGGCCGGTGTGCGTCCGGCAGGTGGCCGCAATGACCGCCCTGGGAGGGCGCTGACGCTGCGGGGGCACGGACGCCCCACCGGTACCGGGGTTGGGCTCTACGTCGCTCACAGCGCGCTCCTGGCCTAGCTTGCGGGTGGTTGTGGGATAGTTGGACACGGTGCCGACCTCCTGTTTGAACTGGCCTTCCTGCGGGATTAGGTACCGGGGTGCTGGCAGGGTGACTCCTTCCCTGCCAGCTACCACCCCGGATCACTCAACTGGCCTGCACCAGCGATGGCTCAACAAGCTCATAGTCGACCGGCTGGTCGTCATTCCAAGACCACACATCGCCGACCGTCAAGCCGTCATAGTTGGGCTTAGGAACCATCCGAAGCGTCATTCGACCGCGTGGTGGCGAGCACCTTGGCGCTTTTGAACTTCAAACTCACGCCAACCTCATCGGCTTCCAACTCCACCACCTGCACGTTCACGCCGTCCTTCTCGTAACTCCGCTGCCGTAGCCGACCGGACACCATCACCCTGGTGCCCTTATCGACGCTATTCGCGACGTTCTCCGCAGCGTCCCGCCACACGATCACCCGCATAAACAAGACCGGGCCATCCACCCACTCGTCGCCTTTCTTGTAACGCTCAGTGTGAGCAACAGTGAAATTAGTGACCGGGGTGCCATCCGGGGTATAAGTCAGGATCGGATCAGCAGTCGCATTGCCGGTGATGTTGAAGATTGCTGCATTCATGGTGCACTCCTTAGTGGCTGTTACAGATCTGTAACTGGGGGATCAGACGGTGGCGGGAACGGGAACCGTCACTTCGACGGTGAGGACATGGCCACACAGGGCGCACTGCCACTCATCGCTGCACTCTTCGCTGCCCACGAGCTGCATACAGAACGTTCCATCGCACTCGGGACACGGGTCATCTTCGATCGCATACATAACTGGCCTTCCTTACATTCGGACCTTCGACATTTGAGCATCACTCCAGATGCCCATTAACGCGGTAGCCATAGCGGCTTGAGCGGTTGATGCGAGTAGGGCCTCGACGCGCCCTTCGTGGCTGGTCACCTCCTGTGCTTGGTTGAAGAACTCACGGGCTGCGCGCATGTGCTCCTGGGCTGACGTCGGGCTACTCATCATCAGTCTCCGACCACTCGGCCCGCTGGACGTCGTCCTCAGTGACCCCGTCCAGCACGGTGTCCAGCACATTGAGCATCATCAGTGGTTCACTCCTTCGATTCGTGCGATCAACTTGAGCGGGTCCGGCACCGGGATACCGGCTGCACGCGCGAGCCTCATGCACCCACGAGTGCCCTTTCTCCCCCAACGGGAAAGCCAGCAACACATCGGCACCCAGCTCCACCATCAGCCGGTTACGCCGGTGACCAGCCGCTTTACCGAACTGATCCCAGTCCGCTGGCGTCACCGGGTGCCGCTCAGGGGTCCAGCCCCAGCCCAGTGCGATCTCGTCGGCTAGCCGGTCAGCGCCCCGAGCTGCCCCATGGATCACCACCGGGAACGGGTACGCCCCGCCGATGCTGGTACCCACGGACCTGAGGTAGCTGCTGATCGCCAGGGCGATGGTCGGACGGTCCTTCCAGTCCCTCGAACCGCTGACGAGGATCCTGATCGGCCTGCTCACCGGTTCCTCCTTCGGTACGTCGTCGCTGGAATATCCGCATGGCCGAACAGATCACCCTGATCCAGGCACCCCTGGCAGACCTCACCCCGCGGTGGTTTCGAGGTTGATTCGTCGGCCGTCCTCCTCCCCCGGCTCTAGGCCGACTGCCATGGCCGGAAGCTGTCAAGGGTTTGCCCGTAGGGATTGCCGTGGTCGGGGGCGGCGGAGCCGCATAGGGGTCCCCGGCCTCGGTGACCCTTGACAGGTTGTGGGCAGGGCATGACCGTTTACTTGAGGGGAGGGGCAGCCTCTACAGTCAGCCGAAGGCTGTCCACATAGGTAGTGGTGACCACCACAACAGCCACCACACCGAGCACTACTCGCCGTCGGCAGTTTTCACTGGTCGGCTCATCACGTCCGCTGCAACGAACGCTTCGAAGCCATCCGGATCGGTTCCATCACCAGCAGCGTCAGGCTTGTGTTCCTTCGCGCAGTGGAGCTGTTGTGCAACTCGACCACACGTCTTGACCAGGGACTCATGCCAAATCGACGCTGCGGTGGGTGCCGCGGTCGGATCTTGGTAGGCACCACACCACGCCACGTACAGGGCAGTCAGTTCTTCCACCACATACGGGTGCTCATACCAACACGGGCACAGCAAACGGAGCTTCGCGCCAGCCTGCCCCAACGTCAGATGCGGATACCGGGCCACCAAAATCTCAGTGACCCATCCGTTGAGCTGCTTCCACGCCGCTGCCGCTGCTTCTTGATCCAGCCGAGCCCAGATGATCATCGACGGGACGTCTGAGTCGGCCTTCAACAACGACTCCAGATCAGCGGCCAGATTCGCTACGTTGCCCATCAGCGCATCCACCGCCAGCGGCAAACCGTCGAGGGCCGCGACCTTCGCCTTGATGTCATCCAGCCCAACGATCAGACCGGCGACCTCACTAGCGAGCAGCTCATGCGGGGTTGGCATCACAACACCTGCGGGTACACGAGTGAGACGTGGTCAGCACTCACAACGAGGTGGGTGTGCACGACAGCGAGATCATCTTGATCCCACGTTGTCCGTCGAATATCCATGACCGGCGAACCCAAACCCAGCGCCAGGACGTCCGCTTCGGCCATCGTCGGCATCCGGCTCGTGACGACCTCAAGGGCTCTTGTGGGTACGTGGCCGATTCTCCGCAACCCGGCGTAGATCCCACCTCGGATCGGTGAGGTCTGGATCGCCAGCTCGGTGTCCTGCACCACCGGCAACGCCAGGTACGTCTCCTGTAGCTGGTACACCTGATCAGTGCTGACCTCGGAAGCGTTGGGGTGCACAGCGTGCATGCGGTTGTAGCGGACAACCACAGCGGAATCGCGGGCTGATATGCCCAGGGCGTGAGCGACGATGGGGTTGGCCACATCGACCCTGACGTCGGTGACTTCGGTGTAGGACTCCTCCAGGCCGTGCTGAGCGCACGCTGATTCCCACGGTCCCCGCTGATTCTCGCTGGAGTACCGAGGCAGCGGGAGCCGCACCCGCTGACGGTCACGGACGATGGTGCCGCGCCCCGAGGTGGGCGTGACCAAGCCTTGAGCGTGCAGCAAGGCCACAGCCTTGCGGATCGTGTTGATGTTCAACGCGTACTGCTCAGCCAGTTCATCTTGGGTCGGTAGGGCCACGCCCGGTGGGTAGTCGCCCCGGTCGATGGCAGCGGTCAATCGAGCGGCGACCTCGCGGTAGCCAAGTTCCTTCTGCATCTGATCCTCATCCCTAAAGTGGTGGGTTAGGTATATCTCCAGAGTCTATCTGTTTCCCCTGCATCCTGATAGTGTCAGGTCAGAGGTCACTGACCGTGGTGGCCCACCACAAAAAAGGCGCCCCTGCTGTGAGCAACCACAGCAGGGGCGTGTCAACCCCCGACCGTAGATCTGAGGGCAGACATGACTGATCGTAGGGACCCAACCGGCCCTGAACCCAACCAAATACGAACCATGGCATTACAGGTCATCGGCGCCCTAGCGCTGATCATCGTGGTCGGTGCACCCGCAGCCGCGAGCTGGCACGGACTGACCACCTTCGGCACCACCGACCTACACCTCGGGTCATGGTCAGCGCTGGTACCGCTGTCCCTCGACGGCGCTGCGTTCTACGCGGCCTGGCTCGCCCTGCGAGCTGTGCTCGTCGGTGACTCCGCGGTGTGGCCCCGGATGTTGACGTTGGTCTACGCCATCGCATCCAGCGCAGCGAACATGTACGCCGCCCCCAGCACCGCAGCGGGCGTCTTCTACGGCGGGATGAGCCTCTCAGCGGTGATCCTCTGGGATACCACCCTGAGGTCACTCCGGCGCGGCCAGCTCCGGGACTCCGGGCTCGTCGAAGGACCCGCCGCGCGGTACCGGCCCCTGCGATGGATGTTCGCACCCACCGAGACGTTCAGCGCAGTGAAGCTCGCCGTGCTGGAGAACGTCTCCGACCCACGGGTAGCTATCAGCATGGTCCGCGGCGAGCCGGTAGAAACCGCGTCCAAGTTGGACGAAGTGGATCCGGTCCTGTCCGAGATGGGCGTGCCCATCGACCTCAGTGAGGTCAGCACCGAAGAGCTGATCGAACGCGAAGCCATAGCTATCGGCTCCAAAGCTGACGCGGTCCGCGCCGCGTTCGGTGCGCTCGGCACCGCTGACGTCCCCGCCGTAGTCGGCTGGCTCGCCGAACGTGGAGTCGAAGTCGACCGCACGTACGTCTACAGCCTCAAGCGCAAAGCGAATGAAATCCCAGCGAAGGCGCAACGCTCGATCGGAGGCCAGCGATGAGCGGCTGGACCATGCTCATCCTCTTCGCCGTCGGTGCGCTGGTACTCCTCGGCACCCTCATCGGCTGGGCTAGCCGCGAGATCAAGGGCCAAGCCCTGATGTGGCTCGCTGGTGGCTGCATTGCTGTTGCTGTGCTCTGGGCTATCGGCACTGTCCTCATGGGTGTCTTCTCGCTCCAAGGGCTCGCGTACAGCCTGCACCTTGGACCTGCCGGCACGCTGGTATGGCCGACCGCAGTAGCCATCACCACCTGGGCGCTGATTGTGGAAACCGTCGCAGGGTTCGCCTGGTGGCACGACTACCGCAACGGCCGGGGTCACAAGCGGGGATACAGCCACGCGAAGGGCTGGGCCTGGGGCCACATCTCCGGACCCGCCCGCATGATCTGGCACCTAGTCCTCGCGCTGCCGATGGTGGTGCGCGACGCGGCGTACGGCCGGACCTTTGAGTGGCCCAAGCGACCACGACACGCCTCGCACCTCGTTGTGATGCTCACCGAGCTGCTGATCACCGACCCGGTGTATGGGGTGAAGGTCGCTGTCCGTGCGATCCGCACTGGGAACTACCGGCGCGCCGAACACATCGCCCGACCCCGGACCGCACCTGACGCAGCAACCCAAGAGTTCGTCGACGTCGAGTTCACCGTCACCGAAACCGACGACGGACCACGGCGCAAATCCGGCGCGATTGTCCCGGCACCGCGCTCCAACCGATATCACCGTGAGGACGTGCGGGCATGAACCGGCAGACCTACCGAGAGCAACGCCGTGCCAAGATCCGCAAAGTGCACCACACCCCGCACCCCGGTGCGATTGCCCTAGCCGGCTTCGCCGTCGACACCGTCTGGGCGGGCCTCGCTGCCCTCGGTGTCGACCTGGCCCCGGTGAACATCCTCGGGTTCTTCGGGCTCCTGATGCTCCTCGGTGGGCTGAGCACCATCTACTACCGCTTCACTGATCGTGCGAAGCTCCGGGCTGCTTATGGCTACGGCGGGTGGCTCACTGAGCGGGACATGAAAGTCAACCTCGGCGCCCGGACCGTTCGCAACGAAGCCCACCGGATGCGGTCCAGCTTGGAGCACCTCACCGAAGTGGATCTCAAAAAGATGCACCACGGGCAGTTCGGCTTGGCCCTGGGCACGACAGTCACGGGACCGGCCATCGCGCGCCGAATCTATGCCGGTCACAAGAACGTCACCTTGGTCCTGGCACCAGCACAGTCCGGCAAGACAGGGCTGATGGGTAACTGGATCATCGACCACGCTGGTGCGGTCGTATCCACCTCCACCAAGCCCGACATGGTCCAGCACACCTCGGGCCTACGGGCGAAGCGGGCAGCCGACCACGGCGGGCAGGTGTTCATCTTCAACCCTGAGGGACTCGGCGACGTCGAATCCACATTCCGGTGGTCACCGACCTCGGGCTGTGATGACCAGCGGGTAGCGCAGGAACGCGCCAGCTACCTCGTGTCCGGTGTCGGTGAAGGTGACAAGAACTCCCGCGTCTGGGATAACTGGGCCGTCGGCGTCCTGGGTCCGTACCTCATGGCCGCTGCACTCGAAGGGCTCGGCATGGGTCGGGTTGCGCAGTGGGTAGCCAACCCAGAGGACACTGAGGCGTTGGAGATCCTCCGGGATAAGTACCCGCACATCGCACCGTCGCAGTGGATCGACCGTCTGGAGCAAGCCGCACACCAGATGGCACCCAACACGAAGATGTCCGTCTACTTCACCCTCGCCCAAGCCGTCGCGTTCATGGGCGACCCGGTGGTGGCTCGAACCTGCGACGTCCAAGCTGGGGAACCTGTCTTCGACGTTGAAGCATTCCTACGGGGCCACTCGACGCTGTACCTGATCGGATCGGACCGGAAGTTCGGCACCATCCCTCCGCTACTGACCGCGCTCACCGGCTACATCTTCGAGGAGGCCAAGCGGCTCGCATCCCGGCTACCCAAAGGACGCCTCGACCCGCCGATCCTGTTCGCCCTCGATGAGGTCGCCTTGATCGTGCCCATCCCGCTGCCCGAGTGGTCTGCTGACGCTGGTGGCCGTGGCATCTGTCTAGCGGTAGCCACTCAGGGACCGGCGCAGCTGGAGCACCGCTGGGGCAAGACTGGGGCCAGCACCATCCGCAACAACGCCGTCGTGAAGGTCGTGTTCGGCGGGATGGGTAACCACGATGACCTGGAATCCATCAGCTCCGTCTGCGGTAGCCGGCGTGAGGACGTCATTTCTGAGTCCCTCACCGACGGTCACCGGGTGCCCTCCGGGGTGAGCCGTCAGCTGGTACGGACATTGACCACGGACCGGCTCCGGATGATCCCCGCGCAGCACGTCCTCGTGCTCTACAGGTCCGCACCACCGGTCATCACGAAGATCACGTACGTCTGGGATCGCCAGGACGTGATCACGCAGAGTATGCTTTCAGCACGTGTTGAATAGCTGAAAGTGTGAGGGGTCCCCATGGCGGTCCGGTCCGGTGGCGCAACGAAGCGCACATCGAACCGGGCCGTTATTGCTGAGCAGACCGTCGCCGCGTACGAGATGCGGCTTTCCGGGATGCTGCCCTCGGCCATTGCCAAGGTCCTCAAGGTTTCTGAGTCGACCGTCCGGAACCGGATCAACACCGAGATCGCGAAGCGTGTGCTGCCGCTGGCCGATGAGGTCCGCAAGATGGAGCTGGACCGGCTCGACCGCTGGTTGTCGAAGCTCGATGACCAGATCGAAGGCGGGCACATGGTGGCCCGCAACGTCGAAGTCGCCGTCAAGGTGTCCGAACGCCGCGCCAAGCTCCTCGGCGTCGACGCACCGGAGAAGCAAGAGATTATGCTCACTGAGCTGTCCGCTGCTGACGTCGCGCTCGCTGAGCTGGTTAACGAAGCCAACGCTGCTGCTGCGGTGACTGAGGCCCGCCTGCGAGCGGAGTGATGACCACCACCCTGGCCTCAGCAGAATCTGCTGGAGCCACGAAAGTGCAGATCTGCACCTTCGACTTCCCTGAGTACCTCCGGCACTTCGATGCTGACGCGCTGGTGCTCTCCGGCGCGTACCGGCGGGCAGTCACCCGAGTTGACCCGCTGGCGTTCGCGCTGGTGTACCTCCCGCACCACCTACGGTCGGACGATACCGGTGGGATCATCACCCTGTCGGAGTTCCACTACGACCTCATCGAACAAGCCAAGCGGTGGATCGTCCCCGACGACCGGCCAGCACAGCACCGCGACGCGTACGTGGCGCCCCGTGGCTGCGGTAAGTCCACCTGGCTGTTCACGATCCTGCCGATGTGGGCCGCTGCCCACGGGTGGCGGAAGTTCATCGCTGCCTTCGCCGACTCAGCAGGCCAAGCGGAGATGCACCTCGGGTCCTTCAAACACGAGCTGGACACCAACCTGCTGCTCCGACTGGATTTCCCCGACCTGTGCCGACCCGCTCGCCGGCCAACGGGCATGGTCACCGCAGACCGCGCTGGGATGCTCGTCACCAAAGCCGGGTTCACCTTCGCAGCCCGCGGTATCGACTCCAGCTCGCTGGGCATGAAGGTCTCCGAGCAACGCCCTGACCTGCTCATCCTCGACGACATCGAACCCGATGAGTCCAGCTACTCCCAGCACCAGAAGGACAAGCGGGAACGGACCCTGCTCGACGCGATCCTTCCGCTGTCGGTGTACGCCCGCGTGGCCCTGGTGGGCACCGTCACGATGCCTGGCTCCCTGATCCATGACCTGGTCAAGACCCGCACCGAACCTGGGGACACGCCTGCTGAGTGGGTCACCAGCGAGAACTTCACCTGCCACTACTACCCCGCGATCCTCGACAACGGCGACGGCACCGAACGGTCCATCTGGCCAGAGAAATGGCCCATGGACTACCTGCAACAAATCAGGCATACCAGGGCCTTCCGCAAGAACATGCAAAACGACCCTATGGGTGCGGACGGTGACTACTGGCAACTCGAAGACTTCACCTACGGGATGCCGACACCGCTGACTCACCAGCTGCTCGCCATCGACCCGGCGGTCACGTCGAAAAAGAAATCGGACTTCACCGCACTGGCCGTGATCGGGTACGCGAAACCGGCGAAGCAATGCGTCGTACGGTGGGCGCGTACCTTCAAGATCGCACCGGGGGAGCAACTTCGCGACCTCGTTATTCGCACACTGGAGGGCTACCCCGATGTCATGGGCGTCGTTGTCGAGTCGAACCAAGGAGCTGACGCTTGGCGTGCGATCCTGCATGGCCTTCCTGTTCCTCTACGCTTGGTTCACCAGCACGAGCCGAAGGAAGTCCGCGCTGCGCGACTCCTGAACCACTACCAGCTTCGTCGGGTAGTCCATGAACATCGGCTACCCGCGCTCGAAGAGCAGTGCATCGCATTCCCCAAAGGGCCTAACGACGACTTGGTGGACGCGGTGGGAATGGGTGTGGAAATCTTCCACGGCAAGAAACAAACCGCTGGGATCACCACCGGCAGTTACGTCGCTTAGGAGACGCCATGACTATGCCTATGGTTGTCCTTGACGGTCCCCTGACCATCGGGCAACCGGACCTCGACCCGCAGAGCGACCAGTACGACCTGATGGAAGCTGTGCGGCAGCTCGACGACGCCACGCCTGGCTACCAGCGAGCCGATGCGTATTTCACTGGGACAGTACCCGAGTTCTTCGCGAGCGTCCGGCTGCGGAGAGCGATGCTAAGGTCCGGGGCCAGTTTCCGCTTCAACTTCGCGAAGATCGCCGTAGACGCCGTTACAGAGCGCCTCCAGATCGCCGCTGTGACCTCAACGGACACCGGGGCAGACAATGCCCTGCGGGAAATCTGGCTCCGCAACAAGATGGCGCTGCAATCCCGCGAGATCATCAAACGAGCCTGCGAGTTCGGGGATGCTTACGTGGTAGTGTGGCCGTCGCCCGACGACGATGGTGTCGACATCCACTACAACAGTGCGCAGTGCATGCGCCTGTTCTACGACCTCGAAAACCCCCTCAAGAAGTCCTACGCCGTCAAGCGGTGGGATCTACCCGGCCCCAAGAAGCAGAAACGGGCCGACCTGTACTACCCGGATCGAATTGAGCGGTACATCACCAAACCCGGATCTGTCGGAAACAAACTTGGTGACTGGCTTCCCTACGAAGCCGACGGCACCGACGCGGTACTCGTCAATCCCTACGGGCAAATCCCCGTGTTCCATTTCCGCACCGAGCAGCCCTACGGAGTCCCTGAGCACAAAGGCTTCTACGGACCCCAGGACGCGATTCATAAACTGATCCTGTCGCACATGGCCGGTGTCGACTACCAGGCGTTCCCGCAGCGCTACGCCCTCGTGCACCCCGACGCGGACACCACCGAAGCGGCTGCTGAGGATGAGGACACCTTCGCGTTCGCTGACACCGGCACCGGGGCCACCATCCCCCCGATGGGCGAAGGCCGGTCGCAGTACACCTCAGACCCCGGATCGTTGTGGTTCATGCGCGGCACCACCGGGGTAGGCCAGTTCGACGTTGCTGACCACGGCAACTTCACCGAACCGATGCTCGTGTACCTACGGATGGGTTCGGAGGTCACCAACACGCCCCTGCACCGGGTGGACCCCACCGGTGACGCACCATCCGGTGAGTCCCTACGAACTGCCGAGGCGCCCTTCGTGCACAAGATCGAGGACCGGCAACTGTCCTTCGGCGACACCGCACGCGAGATGTTCAACTTCGCCCTGCTGGTACACGGCACGGGAGGGGAAGTAACAGTCCGATGGGTGCCCGCGCAGACCGTCAACGACCTCGAAGGCTGGCAAACCGTCGCCGCGAAGCTCACAGCTGGAGTACCAGCCGAGCAAGCTTTCCTCGAAGCCGGCTACAGCAACGAGCAAGTCGAAGCGTGGTTCGGCACCACCGACCGCGACATGCCCTTCAACGTGGACCTACTCCTCAAGATCGGCCAAGCGCTCGCCGCGTTGGGCACCGCCCAGTCCCTCGGCGTGATCGACGGCCCGCAACTCCAACAGCTCATCGAATCGGTGATCCCCGTCGCCCAGGCGGAAGCCGATGCCACGTAAGACGGTCACCGAGCTGCTCCAGCTGCTCCACGACCACGCCGCTGAGACGGAGGACCTCGAAGACGCCGCTGCGGCGGCTGTGCCTGGCACCCTGAGGCGAAAGCTGCTCGACGTCACCCAGTGGGTAGCCCAACAGTGGGTCCACCGATTCGGAACCCTCGACACTCCAGCCGACCCCATAGGGATGGCCGGCCTGGTGGGCGAGCTGCGCAACCGGCTCGCTGCTACCCGCGTGGACCCCACCGTGCTGCTCGACTTCTACGGGAGCCAAGCCCTCGACCTCGGTATCCAACACGCACTCAGCGAAGTCGGTCTACCGGAAACGTTTCTCGAGAAGCCACTCGCGACGTTCTCTGACCGCCTCGTGGACCGCGCCGTCAAGAACACACAGGAAACAGTATCGAGACGATACCAACAAGCCGATCGAGTCCTGTCAGTGGTCCGGGGTACCAACCACGGAGACCTTATGACTGGCATCGCAGTGGCGAACCAAGCTGTTACATCCATCGAACGCACAGCCCGATGGGTAGTCAACCGCGAATCCAACAACGGGGTGCGGAAAGTATCCACAGCCTTGGACGCCGATCTGATGTGGGTCGCAGAACGCGACGCGTGCCTCGCCTGCATCGCCTACTCCGGGGTCCGTGCCGCTGCTGGGCAGGCGTTCCCGCCAGACCTGACCTACGGCACCAAACCCATCACACCCTGGCCAGACGGCATCCTGGAGCTGCCTCCGCTGCACCCCAACTGCCGATGCCGGGTCACACCCTGGCTCGGCCACGACGTTGCTGGTGCCCTCGACGCATCAGTACCCGGATGGGCCGAAGGCCGGGAATCCGCTGCGGTCGCACTATCCGACGCACTGAAACGAGAAGCCCAACGATCCGTCCTGAAAGGCTGGTCGCTGGAATCCGAACCCAACGCGCTACGCATCCGCGCGGCCGACCAGCTCCTCAAACGCGGTGTGAACCTCCCCAAATCGGTGCAGGAAACCGCGCGACGTGCAGTGATACGCAACCAGTTCGCATCACGCTCCGTACCCAAGGGCTAGACTTTCATCACACGATGAATAGAGGCTGACATGGCGGATGATCCGACCACCGGGCCAGCGGTAACAGGTCCGCCGGCTGCACCACCTCCCGCAGCACCCGCAGCGTGGACACCACCCACCGAAGATGAGTGGAAACGCACCCAATCGGCACTAGCGAAAGCCAACACGGAAGCGAAAGAACGCCGTGAGAAGCTCGCCGAATTGCAGCGGAAAACAGAAGACGCTGACGGTAAAGCCGCCCGCGAGAACGCCGAAGCAGCGGAAAAGAAGTACAAGCCCGTCGCTGTAAAGGCCGCTGCGCGGGCTGCCCTCATCGAAGCGGGACTGACCAGCGCGTCAGCCGATCGCGTATCGAAAGTGGTGCGGATGCTGGATCTCGCGGAACTGGACATCGACACGGACGGCGACGTGGTCGGCCTCCAAGCCCAGGTCGACGCCGTCAAAAAGGACTACCCCGAACTGTTCACCGCCACCGTGGTGAAACCACCCAAGCTGAACACCGGGAACCGGCCACCAGCCGCCGGTGCACCCAGCAGGTCCGCGGACCTCCTCGCAGCACAGGTGCTCGGAGCGTGACCTGCCTACGCACCATCATCCGCGACCGACCCTGGACACTCGTGTACTCCCTGACGTACGCGCTCTGGGCTGGACCCCTCGCCACCGTCGCTGGTCACCGCGTGTCCAGCGCATTCACCATCATCGGCGCCGGATACCTCGCCAACGCCATGGGCGTCATCATGATCATCGGCGGTGGTGCTGCACTCGCTGGCCTGATCCAACGTAACCACACCGCCGAAGGCATCGGCCTCGTCACAATGGCCGTCGCCTCAGCTCTCTACGCCCTCGGCGTCCTACTGGGCCTCGGATTCGCGGGACAAGTCGCGGGTTCCCTCGCTATCGCCGCCGCGGTGTCCATGTCAGCCGCCGCTTTCAACATCCTGTCCGACGCACACACCCGCGCCCTCGCTGAGGAAGTCCGCGAGTGATGAACACCGACACGATCCTCGCGATCGGTGGGCTCGTGTTCAGTTCCGGCGGAGTAACCCTCATCATTTTCTTGTTGCGTCGTAGACCAGAGATCCGTGGGCTCGACGCCACGTCCGGGAGTGAAGCCCTGACCAGCGCAAACGAATATATCAAAACCCTCCAAGCTGGGGAGAAAGCAGTGCGACTAGAACTGGACGCACTGAATGTCTCAATGAAAGTCGTACAAACACAGCTTGTGGCGGAGCGTCAAGCCGCAACGGACGCGCTGTCCAACAGCCAAAGAGAAATCGGCCGGTTATCCGCGGAACTAGCCCGCGTCCGCACCGACCTTGCGGTCACCCAAGCGGAAATGGCGGAGCTGACCAGACGTGGAATCATCGGCGGTGTAACGTAAGTGGTAACGCTCCGTGAAGGGTACGAAAATGGCCAGCGCGACGACGGCTCTTGCCGATCGGGTGTGCAGTCATGGGCATATTGGGCAGTACGCGATGGTTTCCGGAAAGCTACGCTGCCAGGGATGCCGCCGGGCGGAGAAACGAACGCGGTACGTAACCCATCGGGATGCAGAGGTGGACCGGTCGAAACGTTACGCGGCCGCGAACCCGGAGGTCCGGAAGCGGATTTCGCTAGGGCGTGACCCCGCGAAAGGGGCTGCGTACTACGCAGCGAACAAGGAACGTGCGGCTGCCTCGTCGCATGAGTGGTACCTTGTGAACAAAACCACGGTTGTGCAACGGGCTCGGCTTCGTAGGGCTGAGTACGATCGGGGCGATTTCACTCAAGCAGAGTGGAATGACATGGTTCTAGCGGCTAGAGGCCGCTGCCTGGATTGCGGTCGCGATGACCTCGCGCTGACAGTGGATCACGTAATCCCTCTCGTTAAGGGTGGGATTCACACGGCTAATAACATCCAGCCGTTATGTGGCCCCTGCAATAAGCGCAAGTTCACGAAGGTCACCGACTTCCGGCCTACGGGCTGGCGCTTCCAGGAGGACTGTAGTCATCGCACGCAACACCTATGAAGCATGGATCCCGGAAGAGTTCGGGTCCAGCGTCCTAACCCGAGTTTCCCAAGTATCCGCGATCGAAGCGCATTCGCAGCGGATCCCGATGGGCACCCAGACTCGGTCCACTCCCCGTTCCGCCGGTGCGGACGTCTCCATGGTCGCTAAAGGCGGCGTTTACACCGAAGACACCACCGCGAACGACGACGTTGTCCTGCGTGTCCAGAAGTTCGGTAAAGCCATCCGGATCGCCGAAGAGGACATCAACGACTCGCTCGCTGACATTGTCTCCACTAAGCAGCACGACTGGGCTACCAGCTATGCGAAGACACTGGACAATGCGTGCCTCGCGGTCACCGCAGCGAAAGCCACCAGTGGGTGCGCATTCGACTCGCTGTACTACCTCCTGACGCAGACTGATGCGGCCAGCGGGTACACAGCGAACGCGAACATCACCCAGTCCGCTACCGGTGCACCGGCAGTGACCTACGCGAACCTCTCCGCCGTCGCCTCGGTCTACGAGGGCAGCGACTTCTTCGACGAAGCAGCCAGTGTCGTAATCGCGCACCCCAAGTACAAAGCCCTGCTGCGTGGAGTGGTCGACGGTAACGGTCGCCCCATCTTCCAGGAGTCCACGACCGGTATCCCCGGTGGCGGTACTGGTGGTGTGGTCGACTCACTGTTCGGTTACCCCGTGAAGTGGTCTCTGGGTGCGAAGACGTCCGCCGCACCCATTCAGAACCCGGCCGGTAACCCGCTCCTGATCATCGGCAACCCGATGTATCTACTGCTGGGTGTCCGTTCCGGCCCCGAGTCGGTGTTCATCGACGGTCGCAACGGGCTCGGTGCACTCACTGACGAATCGATCCTCAAGATGCGTTCCCGGCGGGCATTCGCCTGCGGCAACGAGAACGCATTCTCGATCTTCGAGCAGCGCGCGTAAGCCAGTGAACGGTGGCCTGCCTGTTCTCGCCGTCCGGGCGGGCCACCGCTTCACACGCTGTGTTGTTAAAAAACACCGGGAGGGGGATCGATGACGCAAACCACGTGGGCCACCGCGGCTGACGTCACATCCCTCACCGGGACAACCGTCACCGATACCCAACTGGGCATGGCCAACGCCGCCGTCGAACTCCACGCTGGCCGGCTGTACTCCGCAGCGGCAACCACCGGGAGCAAAGATGTCGAATGGATGCGACGAGCATGCGCCTATCAGGCCGTTTGGATGCTGGCCCAACCAGACATCTTCACCCGTCTTGAGTTGGAAGCTGTGGCTGCCTCAGGTCGGCCAGTGCCGATCACACCCACCGCGCTCACTGTTGCTCCCCTGGCGCGTAGAGCGCTAGGACGGGTCTCCTGGTTGAAGTCCCGTTCCCTGCACGTCCGTTCGCCGTTCCAAGACGCCATGGCTCTCGGGCTCACTGGTATCCGGGACTACGACGATGACGACGGTGGCGGATTCTGATGTACATCATCGCCACAACTACCGCGTCAATTCTTCGCGGCAGCTCAGTGGACACCTACGGCGACTCGACCGACACCAATGCGGTTGTCGCAACCGGAATCATCGCCTCCATCCGCGAAACATCCCGGTTAGTCACGGACCCCAGCACCCAAGAACCGCGCATTGTGCGACTCACACAAGCAACCCTGCCATCCGGCACGGACGTGCGCGACACCGACAACATCCGAGACGACACCTACGGCGTGACCTACCAAATTCAGTCGGTCACCCAAAACAGAGCACCCGGATTCACCCCAGATTTGGAATTGGAACTCAAGCGAGTCACCTGATCCCGTCAACGGATCGACTCGCGCCGCAGAAACCGCACCGTCGAGGTGAGGGAGGTGCACCGTGGCAAACCGAGTAGTCATGCAAATCGGCTGGGATCACAACCTAGACGGTCCGATCGACGTGTTCCTCGAACACCTCGGTAGCGAAATGGAAAACGACGCGAAAGCCGCTTGCCCCGTCGACACCGGGCACCTCCGCGAATCCCTCGAACACGAAGTCCAAGACGACACGCTGCGAGTCGGCTCGAACGTGAAATACGCGGTGTACGTCGAAGAGGGCACCCGGCATATGCACGCTCAGCCGTATCTCCGACCGGCCCTGTACCGGCAGCGTGCGCAGTGACCACCACCCTGCGGGCCAACACCGAGCTGGTCACCGTCGCGTGGCTCGCCGGCGTTGACGGCCTCTCCAGCTCCATGGTGTCCAGCACCCTGCCCACCGACGAAACCACCTGGTCAGCCACCGGGTTCATCACCGTGCGCACAACAGGCGGCTCACCCGGCCTCGACGTCCCGCTGCGCTCACCCGTAGTCACCCTCGACTTCTGGGCCATCAACCCCAACTCGGGGAAACCGCCCTGGTTTCAGGCCAACTACCTCGCCGAGCTGGTCGACGCCGGCACCCGCGCGGTCAACGTGCAACGCACCCTGACCCTGCCCGCGAACTACCCCAACGCCCGGATCCTCACCGCGTACCTCGTGCAGGAACCCCGGCGGGCCTACGGGGACCAAGGCTCCTACGCGCATTACGTCGCCGACCTGGCCGTGCACTGGGTGGATCTGTCGTGACCACCTACGGGATCTACGGACCGAACAGCCGGGAGTTCCTCACCTACGGCGGGCTCGTCCTCACACACGACAACGTTGAAGAGCTGATGTTCCTCCTACCGGGCTCCAACCCTCGGCCATTACCGAAGTCGATCCGATGGGAACAGACGCTCCCGATTCGCTACCACCCAGAAATGGCCTCGATCAAATGGCCACTCGATAGGAAGGGATTCAAGTGAAGGTACGCACCACCCAGCGCCCTGACGTCGAGCTGGACGTCGAGCCATCCGAATACACCGACCTGTACCGCCAGGGCCTCCTGGTGGACACCAGCACACCAAGCGGAGTCCCTGACGGCGTTGCGCTGCCAGCCGACGTCCTGGAAGGGAAGTAAGTCATGTCGGTTACTACCACGAACCTGATCATGGGACCCGGCACTTTGTACACCGGCCTATTCGGTGCTACCGAACCGCTGGATTCCGCGGTGAACACCACGCCGCAAGCATCTGCGTGGACGGATCTCGGGGGCACCGATGGTGGTGTGACCTTGTCCGTTGACCAGAAGTTCACCGAGCTGATGGTCGACCAGATCGTGGACTCCGTCGGCCGCCGGCTGACGCAGCGCGAAGTGACCTTCGATACCAGCCTCGCCGAGGCCACCCTCGTGAATCTTCAAACCGCGATGAACGGTGGTACTACCGCTACTGGATCGGGTTACGCCACCCTGGATCCGCTGAACGTGACTTCCGCTACCCAGCCGACGTATATCGCCGCAATGATGGACGGATTCGCACCGACCAGCTTCCGGCGCCGCGTCATCATCCGCAAAGCACTGAACGTGTCGAAGCTCCAATCGAGCTACGCGAAGGACAAACAAACCTTCATTCCCGTTACCTTCAACGGTCACTACGTCTCCGCCGCCATCCCCGTCTTTCACATCGTGGATCAGACAGCGTAATGATCGAACTCACGAGTACCCCAGTCGCCGAACGGGACATGGTTGACCTGTTCAGCATCGACGGCACCGTGTACCAGATGCCCGTACGCATCGGTGCCGGCGTCGCACTCGGCTACATGAAGATGGTTCGCACCAAAGGCCAGGACATCGCCATGGGTTGGGCGCTGGAGCAGGTACTCGGTGAGGCCGCCTACACCGCCCTATCCGAATGTGAAGACCTCCAACCGGAAGACCTCGAAGCGGTAATGAAAGCAGTCCACGAGAACGTCATGGGGGCGGTGGAAGCGGGAAAAGGGAAAGGACCAACCGTCTAGAGGAGACCATGTGGATCCTCAACCACCTGGCCGACCTCGAAGCGGACTTCCTGGTCTTCTACCGAATCGACAACATCGAATCACTTACTGGCCCGCGATTCCTCTCACTCGCACTGAGGGTCTTCGCCTACCAGGGAGTGATGGCAGCACTAGCAGCGAAACAGCAACAAGACGGAACACCCAGCGGAACGGAGGTCAGGCAAGTGGAATCCACGAAAACCGCAGTGATGTCTGACCCCGTCCTCGCTGGCCTCGGCTCATGGGGTGAGGGCTGATGGCCGGCGGATTCAAAATCGCGGAAGCCTTCGTCGAGGTCAAAGCTGACTCCACCGGCCTTCGGGACGACGTCAGGGCCAAAGCCGAGGAAGCGTCGGTCGGCCAGGAAGTCAAGGTCAAGCTCAAAGTCGACGGCACACCCGCTCTCGGCGGGCTCATGTCGAACCTCGCGCCGTTCATCCTGCCCACCGTCGGCGCGATCGGTTCCCTCACCGGCATCCTCGGCCTGGTCCCCGCTGCTGCTGGTGCAGCCGGTCTCGCCTTCGGCACCCTCAAGGTCGGCATCAACGGGTTCAGTGACGCACTCAAGACCGGGAACACACCAGCCCAGCTCAAAGCAGCTAACGAGGCCCTGGCTGACCTTTCCCCCAACGCCCGTGCGGCAGCGCTGACCGTACGCAGCCTCGGACCGGCGTGGCAGTCGATCCAACTCGACGTCCAAAACCGGCTCTTCGCTGGCACGTCCACCCTGATCCGGCAAGTCGCCAACGCTGACCTGCCAGTCCTCCGGGGCGGTATGGACGCCATGGCCGGCTCGCTGAACACCCTGATCAAGGACTTCGGGAACTGGGCCACATCCACCAAGACCGTCGCCGATCTCAAGCTCATCATGGGCAACTCGGCCATCGCCACCCAGGACTTCGGTAGGGCACTCCAGCCGATCCTCGGAATGTTCCGCGACGTCGCCGCCGTGGGCTCCAGCTTCCTACCCGGCCTCGCCAGCGGGTTCGCCGCCGCAGCACAGAAAGCCGCTGACTTCGTCAGCAACGCCCGAGATACCGGCAAGCTCGCTGACTGGATCCAGAAAGGCATCGACGCCACCCGGACCCTCTTTCAGGTCCTCGGCAACCTCGTA
>Ga0105245_10000686_pt1 | contig 30522 bp, 25 predicted proteins | sample KBSM54metaG_FD_81523 | JGI IMG/M metagenome (GOLD analysis project Ga0105245, IMG submission 81523) | Miscanthus rhizosphere microbial communities from Kellogg Biological Station, Michigan, USA - KBS M5-4 metaG | ecosystem: Host-associated > Plants > Roots > Rhizosphere > Soil | place...
ACGTGGTCTCGCCGTCCGCGCTGGTCACGGCAACTTTGCCACCGTGATCGGCGGCGATATCGCGGACGAACGCGAGCCCGAGGCCGGTGCCCTTCTCGCGCGTCGTGTAGAACGGCTCGAACAGCTTGCCGCTGGTCTCGGCGGGAATCTCCTTGCCGCGGTTCCACACGGCGAGCTCGATCGTGTCGCCGGTGCGACGGGCGGAGAGCTTCACGTTGCCGGCGCCGGTGTGACCGGCGGAGGACGCTGCCTGGATCGCGTTGCGGGTCAGGTTCAGCACGGCGCGGCGGAGCTGGCCGCGATCGGCGCGGACCGTGGTGACGTCGACCTCGGTCGCGACCGGTAGATCGGTCGGTGCGAGCTCGATGACCTCGGCGAACAGATCGGCGATCGGCACGTCCGCGAGCTCCGGCTTCGGCCGTCGCGCGTACTCGAGGAAGTCGTTGACGACGCGCTCGAGGTAGTCGAGCTCGCGCTGGATCTTGTCGACGTGCCCGCGCCGCTCGTCGGTCTCGGGGACCTCGTCGCGCAAGATGCCCGCGAACAGCGTCATCCCGGCGAGCGGGTTGCGGACCTCGTGGGCGATGCCGGCGAGCATCTGCTGCATCTTCGCGTCGCGCTCGGCGAGCTGGAGGCGCATCCGATCCATCGTGTCGCCGAGGAGGCCGAGCTCGTCGCGGGTCGCGATCCTCACGGGCTCGAGCAAGTCGCCAGAGCCGATCCGCTCGGCCGCCGCGGCGAGCCGGCGGACGTTGCGAGTGATCAAGAACGTCGCCAGCACGGCGGCGAGCACGCTGACCGCCGCGAGCCCGGCACCCCAGGCGAACAAGCGGGTGCGTAGGTCAGCGAGGCGATCGAAGTACGACGCCGGTGCCTGCGCGCCGATCGCGAGCACGATCTGCGGTTCGGTCTCCGACGCGTGGACCGGCGCGTAGCCGGTCTTGTACATGATGTGATCGTTGCCCTCGAACGTGACCGACGCGGCCTGCGCGCCGGCGAACACGCGATCGAGCTCGGCGCGATCGAGCTCCGCGCGGTAGTAGTGCGTGCCGATCGGCGTGTTCGCGCTCGTATCGGCGCGCGAGTCGAGCTTCTGATCGAAGACGAACAACCGCGCACCGGTCTCTTGCGCGAGGACCTCGAGCTTCTTCGCGACGTTCTGGTACGCGCGATCGCTCTCGTTCCCGGGCGTGAGATCGGCGAGGTACTTGCCGCGAACCTGGGTCGCGGCGCTCGACGCGATCGCGGTGAGCCTGCGGCCGAGCTCGTCATCGAGATCGCGGCGGCTGACCTCGTACGCGACGACCGCGAACAGCGCGAACAGGACGACGACCGGGAGCACGAGCGCGCCGAGCAGCTTGACGAGGATGGGCGCGCGGAACCGCAAGCCGCAATCCTACCTCGCACTACGGCGCGACAGCCGGAACTGGACGGCTTGGCGCTTCGTCGCGGCAGGCGTGCGCGAGCAGGCCGATCACGATCGGGATCAGCAGCACGGCGCCCACCAGGCCCCAACGCTTGAGCATCGGCAGCTCGGTCTCACCGGTGTGCGGCGGTGGCGGCGGCGGAACGTAGACCTCCTCGGGCGGCAGCGCATCGAGGACCGGCTCGGGGAACGGAAACAGCGGCGGCTCGACGGTCGTCGCCTCGCCATCGGCCTCGGAGTCGGGACGGCGCGGCGGCGGGGTCGGAGGCACCGGCGGGGCCGGGATCCGAGGCGACGACGGCGCGACGCTGCCCGAGGCCGGCGAGCCACCGGCGAGGTACGCCGGTTTGCGCGGCGGGATCGAGCTCGGCACCGCGATCGATGGCAACGGTGCGAGCGGTGTCTTGAGCGTCGCCGCGGCGTCGCCGGTGAGCCGCTCGTCGAGCGTGTTCTCCGCGGTCGTGTTCGTCGTGTCGCCGGCGTGGACGGACGCGGTCTTGGTCGTGACGGTGGTGATCGCGGTGATCGGGTTGATCCCGCGGGCGCCGAGCGGGTGCTGGCCGGTCACGGTCACGAACGCGTCGACGATCGGCTGCGCGGCCGTCGTCGTCGAGTCGGCGAGGATCGAGGTCGACGTCGCGGTGCCGGTCTCCTCGCTCCCCGGCGCGGGCTCCTCGGAGGTCGGCGGGCTTGCCGAGCGCGGCGCCGCCGAGATGTTCGTCGCGCTGCCGCGCAGCGTCGCGGTCGCCTCCTGATCGGGCGTGATGTCGAACTCGGTCGGCTGCTCGTCACCCTCGTCGAACGTCGAGTTGTCGGGATCCGGCGTGGCGCCGCGCGCGACCTCGCGAGCGAGCGCGATCGGCGAGGCAGCATCGACGACCGCTGCTTCGATCACCTGCACGCCCTTCGTCGGCGTCGCGACCAGGCCGTGGGCCTGTGCGTCGAAGTCGACATCGGCGTCATCGGCGTCATCGTTCTGGGCGGGTGCTTCCTTGTCCTGCCACGGCTCCGGGCGATGACCGAACACGCTCGCGAGGTAGTCAGCGACAGCGCGAGCGCTCGTCCGCAGCTCGTGCTCGATCGCGAAGCTCTCGAGTGCGCTCCGCAGATCGTGCGCGCTCTGGTAGCGCGCGGCCGGATCCTTCGCGAGCGCGCGCATGATGATCTCGTCGAAGTCCTTCGGCAGATCGGGCCGCAGCGTCGACGGCGGTGGGACCTGGCCCTCGACGATCATCGCCATCGTCAGGAAGTCGTTGTCGCCCTTGAACAGGCGGCGCGCGGTCGCGAGCTCGTACATCACGGTGCCGAGCACGAACAGGTCGCTGCGCCGATCGATGTGCTTGCCCATCGCGAGCTCGGGCGACATGTACGGCGCCTTGCACAGCGCACCGGTCCGGGTCTTCGAGCCGCGCAGCGCCGGCTTCGCGAGCCCGAAGTCGACGAGCTTCACGCTGCCGTCGTAGCCGATCAGGATGTTGCTCGGCGACACGTCGCGATGGACGAGGTGGAGCGGCTTGCGATCTGGACCGAGGTGCTCGTGCGCGTGGTGGAGGCCGGCCGCGGCCGCTGCGCCGATCGCCACGACGATGTCGAGCGGGACGAGCTGGCCCTTCGCGCAGACCTTCGCGAGCAGCCGGCGCACGTCCTCGCCGTGGACATACTCCATCGCGAAGAACGGGCTGCCACCGACCTGATCGATGTCGAACACCTGGACGATGTTCTGGTGGTGGAGCGAGGCGCCGATCCGGGCCTCGTCGAGGAACGCGGTGACGAACCGCGTGTCGCTCGCGTGCTCGGGGCGGATCTGCTTGATCACGACGTGGCGAGCGAAGCCTTCGAGCCCGCTCGCACGCGCGAGCAGGACATCGGCGACGCTGCCGCGCGCGAGTCGCTGCAGGATCTCGTAGCGACCGAGCTGGGGCATCGAGCAAAACCCAGCCTAACACTGGGTTTTGCGATGCGCGCCTTTACGGAATTACCGCGACTAACGCTTGCTGAACTGGAAGCGAGCGCGGGCGGCCTTCTGGCCGTACTTCTTGCGCTCCTTCTTGCGGGGGTCACGGGTGACGTACCCGGCCGCCTTGAGCTTCGGACGGAGCTCGCTGTCGAGCTTCATCAGCGCGCGCGTGATGCCGTGCCGGATCGCGCCCGCCTGCGAGGCGATGCCGCCGCCGACGACCGTCGCGGTCACGTCGTAGTTCGCGAGCAGCGTGACCTCTTCGAGCGCCTGGCGAATCACCATGCGCGCGGTCGGGCGCGAGAAGTAGTCCTCGTCGCTGCGGTTGTTGATCGTGAACTTGCCCTCGCCCGAGGTCAGCCACACGCGAGCGATCGCGGTCTTGCGGCGGCCAGTGGCGTACGTCTTCTGTGCGGTCGTCATCAGTTCTTGATCTCCAGAACGCGAGGCTGCTGCGCGACGTGCTCGTGCTTGTCGCCCTTATAGATCTTCATCTTCTTGATGATGCGGCGGCCGAGCGGGCCCTTCGGCATCATTCCCCAGACCGCTTCGTAGATCGCGTGCTCGGGGTCGTTCGCGAGGACTTCCTTCGCGATCCGCGTGCGGATACCGCCCGGGTACAGCGTGTGGTGCTGGTAGAGCTTCTTATCGGGCTTGGTGCCCGTGAGCTTCACGCCACCGGCGTTGAGCACGATCACGAAGTCGCCCATGTCGACGTTCGGCGTGTACGTGGCCTTGTGCTTGCCGCGCAAAACCATCGCGATCTTCGACGCGAGACGACCGAGCGTCTGGCCAGTGGCATCGACCACGTACCACTCGCGCTGGGCTTCGCCCGCTTCCTTGGTGAGCCAGAAGCTCTTCTGCATCATCGTCATATCGGGACCTTTGAAGAGCGGATCGTCTACAAGGTTGCGAAAGCCCTGTCAAGACACGGTGGATGACCTGCGTGTTCGTTCAGTGTCACGGGGCTGTGGTACCACCTTCTGGTGCGCGTTGGCTTCATCCTCAAGCCCGATAAGACCGAGGCCGGAGTTCTCTTAGAAGACCTCGTCCCGTGGTTGGTCCAAGAGGGCCATGTCCCCGTGGTCACGACGGAAGATCAGGTCTCGCCGAAAGGCGCCGAGATCCTTCCGGAGGATCAATTCGGGGGCTCGGTCGACCTGGTCGTCGTTTTGGGGGGCGATGGCACGATCTTGCGCGCCGCCCGGCTGGTCGCCGATCTGGGCCGGCCGGTCCTCGGGATCAACCTCGGCCAGCTCGGGTTCCTCGCGATGTTTTCGCCCGCCGAGGCGAAGGCAGCGCTCGGCGCCGCGCTCGCCGGCAAGCTGCCGCGCGCGAAGCGGATGCGGCTCGCGGTCACGTACAAGCGACCCGGTGCGGACCCGATCGTGCGCTACGCGCTCAACGATGCGGTGCTCCACCAGGGCGCGATGGCGCGCCTCATCGATGTCGAGGCGTACTGCGATGGCCAGCTGATCGCCGCGTATCGCGCCGATGGCCTCATCATCGCGACGCCGACGGGATCGACCGCTTACAACATGGCCGCGGGCGGACCGATCGTCGTGCCCGGCCAGGCCGCGATGACGATCACGCCGATCTGCGCGCACGCGCTGACCAACCGGCCGCTCGTGCTCGGCGCGCAATCGATCTTGAAGATGCAGCTCGCCGCCGATGCGCGCGGCGTGATCCTGACCGTCGACGGCCAGTGGGCGTGCTCGTTCCTGCCCGGCGATACGGTCGAGATGACCGAGGCGACGTCGCCGCTCGTGCTGTTCGCATCGCAGCAGAGCTTCTTCGACGTCATGCGCGACAAGCTGCACTGGGGCGTTCGCACGGATAAGGGAGCTCGTTAGTCATGTTGAAGCATCTGCGCGCGACCAACTTCGCGATCCTGTCGGACGTCGAGATCGAGCTCGGCCCGGGGATGAACGCGCTGACCGGCGAGACCGGCGCAGGCAAGTCGCTGATCGTCGAGGCGGTCAATCTCCTGCGCGGCGGCCGCGCGTCTGCGGACATTCCGCGGACCGGCGCAGACGAAGCCGTCGTCGAAGCGACCGTGGAGATTCCCGAGGATCTCCGCGCGCGCGTCGCGAGCGTGCTCGAGGGCGCGGGCCTGCCGAACGAGGGCGAAGAGGTGTTCATCCGCCGCGTGATCGCGCGCGGTGGGCGAGGGCGCTGCTACGTCAACGGCGCGTTGACGACCGCTGCCCGACTCGGCGAGCTCGGCGCGTTGCTCGTCGATCTGTCGGGCCAGCATCAACACCAGGGCCTCGTCGATCCGGCGCGCCATCTCGAGATCTTGGATCTGTTCGGCGGCTCGGTCGGCGAAGCCGCCGCGATGCAGGTCGCGTGGGATGCGCTGCGCGCCCGCGATGAAGCCGTCCGCATGCTCGGCGGCGATGCGCGCGAACGCGACGCGCGGATCGATTACCTCCGGTTCCAGCTCGACGAGCTGGACGGTGCGAGCTTCGCGACCGGCGAAGACGCGATGCTCGAGCTCGAGCGCGCGCGGCTCGCCTCGGTCGATCTGTTGCAATCCGCGGCGCGCAACGCCGAGGAGCGGCTCTACTCCGGCGATTCCTCGGCGCGCGATCTCGTCGCGGCCGCCGCGCGCGAGGTCGAGCGCGGCATGAAGAGCGATCCGAGCCTCGAGGCGATCGCGAAGCAGCTCGCCGAGATCGAATCGCTGGTCGATGACGCGAGCGATCAGCTGCGCAGCTACGCCGACAAGCTCGAAGGCGATCCCGAACGCCTCGCGTGGGTCGACGAGCGGATCGCACTGATCCGCCGGCTGGTTCGCAAGCACGCGGTCGCTGGTGGCACGGCGACGCTCGATCACGTGATCGCGAAGGCCGAGGAGCTGCGCGCCGAGCTCGCGACGCTGTCGAGCCACGACGAGTCGCTCGCCGCCGCCCAGGCCGCGCGCGGGGTCGCCGAGGCCGCTGCGATCTCCGCTGCCGCGACGCTGACGAAGCTGCGCAAGGCCGCGGCGAAGAAGCTCGAGAAAGAAGTCGGCGCCTCGCTCGTCGAGCTCGGGATGGCGGCAGCGAAGCTGTTCGTCGTGGTCGAGCCGCGCGCGCTCGGCCCGACCGGCGCCGATCGGATCGAGCTCGTGCTCGCCTCGAACAAGGGCGAGGACCAGCGCCCGCTCGCGAAGATCGCGTCCGGTGGCGAGCTGTCGCGCATCATGCTCGCGCTCAAGCTCGCGCTCCGCCGCGCCGACGAGGTCGCGACCTACGTGTTCGACGAGGTCGATGCCGGCATCGGCGGTGCGACGGCGCAGGTCGTCGGCGTCCAGATCCGCGCGGTCGCCGATCATCGTCAGGTCCTGTGCGTGACCCACCTCCCGCAGATCGCGGCGTACGCGGACAATCATTTTCACGTCGAGAAGGCCGAGGTCGCGGGGCGGACCGAAACCCACGTCCGCCGGCTGTCCGGTACCGCGCGCAAGGACGAGCTCGCGCGCATGCTCGGTGGCCAGGCAACCGCGAAGGCGAAGGCCCACGCCGCCGAGCTCCTCGCCGAGGCCGCTCGCACCGAGGCGCAAGCGCCGCCCGCAAGTGCCAAGAAGCAGCGAGCGCGAGCCTGAGATGGCTAGTCGTCGAGATCCCGACGGATGCTATCCTTCGAACATGGCTCGTCGTGCGCCGAAGATCGCGACCGGAAAGGTCGTGAACGGCAGGATCACGACGCGGGCGAGTTTCCCGAGGGAACGAAGGTTCTGATCGAGGAGCAAGTGCCTCGTGAAGATCTCGATCTCGAGCTCGACGAAGAGGACATCGCCGCGATCGATCGCGCGCTGGAATCGATTCGACAGGGCAAGGGAACACCGCTTCACGTGTTCCTCGAGCGCATGCGTCGCATGTGATCGCGAGGGCGCGCGATGAGCGACCAGCTCGAGGTGCTCGTCGCGCCCGAGATCGAGGACGACGTTCGCGCACTGTTCACGCCGCGAGGCTCTGCGGATTCTCGCGCGATGGCCGCGGACCGGCACGCGCGTGAAGCTTCTCGGGCGATCGGTGCACCGTGTAGTGCTGCACCGGACCGGCTACCTCGTGTTCTACACGTACGAGGTGACCGCGCGTCGTGTCACCGTCGTTCGCGTTCGGCGAGGACATCGACGACCCGCGCACCGCGCTCGCGAGACTCAGGCCGAGAGCTCTTGGGTCGATTCGACGATGAAGTCGAGGAATGCGCGGACCTTCGCGGGTGGGAGCCGGCGCGATGGGTGGAACGCGTAGAGCGGGAACAGCTCGTCGCGCCAGCGCGGAAACAGCTCGACGAGCGCGCCGCTCGCACGGAGCTCTTCGGTGCCGAGCTCCATCAGTTGCGCGATGCCGTGGCCGGCGAGGCATGCGCCGAGCGCGGTCGCGACGTCGTTGACGATCAGCCGGCCGTGGACCGCGACCCGGCGGATTTGCTTGCGACCGTGAATGAAGTCCCAGTCGTAGGGCAGCCCGGTGCGCGGATCGACGAACAGGATGCATTCGTGATCGCCCGCGAGGTCGCGCGGGTCGCGCGGGCGGCCGTGATGTGCGAGGTACGCCGGCGACGCGCAGGTCAGGATCCGGGTGTCGAGCACGCGGCGCGCGACGAGCCCGGCCGCGGCGGGTTGATCGAACCTTACCGCGACGTCGAATCCGCTCGCGATGAGATCCAAGTGGCTGCTGTGATCGCGCGTGATCAGCTCGACCGTGAGCTCCGGGTAGCGCGCGAGGAATCGCTCGAGCCGACTCGCGAGCACGTAGCGCGCGAAGAACATGTCGACGTTGATCCGCAACCGGCCACGGACGCGCGAGCTCGTGGCCGCAGCGCCCTCGACCGCATCCGCGAGCTCGGCGACGAGTGGTGCGACCCGCTCGTGAAACCGCCGGCCTTCATCGGTCAGCGTCACGGCGCGCGCGTTGCGATCGAAGAGCCGCACGCCGACCTGCTGCTCGAGTCTCGCGATCGCGCGACTCGTGCCGGATTGCCCGAGCCCGAACCGCTCGCCCGCGGCGACGAAGCTGCCGGTCTCGACCACGGCGGTGAGGAGGTCGAGTCCCCCGAACAAGCGCGGATCGAGCGAGCGCTTCGACATGAATGCGAAACTAGCATCCTTGTGATGCCAAGCATGCGCTGGTCGCACGCCGCGCGAAGCCGCACGGTTGCGGCATGACTCAGCCAACCCTGAACAAGCAGCGCATCGTCATCCTCGGCGGAAGCGCCGGTATCGGTCTCGGCGTCGCACGCGCCGCGGTCGCCGAAGGTGCGAACGTGATCATCGCGTCGCACGACCGGAAGCGCGTCGACGCGGCGGTTGCTCGCCTGCGCGACGTTGCGAGCGCGGGCGTCGCTACGATCGCCGGCCACGCGGTCGACCTTCGCTCGGCCGCCGAGATTCGCGAGCTGTTCGCCGCGATCGGCGCGTTCGATCACCTCGTGTTCACGGCGGGCGAGGAGCTCCTCCTGTCCTCGCTCGCGGAGCTCGACCTCGCGGCGGCGCGCCGGTTCTTCGAGCTGCGCTACTGGGGCGCGCTCGCCGCGGTCCAGGCCGCCCGGCCGCACCTCGCGCGCGAGGGCTCGATCGTGTTGACCAGCGGCGCTGCGAGTCGCCGGCCACACCCGGGCTTCGTGATCGGCGCGAGCATCTGCGCCGCGATGGAAGCCGCGACCCGCGCGCTCGCGATCGAGCTCGCGCCGATCCGCGTCAACATCGTGACGCCCGGCTTTGTCGAGACCGACCTGTGGTCGAACATCCCGGCCGATGCGCGCGCCGAGATGTTTCGCGCCGCGGCCGCGAAGCTGCCGGTCGGTCGGATCGGCACGCCCGACGACATCGCCGAGCACTACCTCGGGTTCATGCGCGGTCGCTACGTCACGGGCCAGGCGCTCGTCGTCGACGGCGGTGGCGTACTGGTCTAAGTCCGGCGGAGCTCGAAGCCGAGGGCGAGCGCGATCGCCTGGATCGCGCGGGTCCGCGACGTCGTCGCGCCGGCGGCAAACGCGTGCAGTCCGGCGGCGACATCACCGGCGAGCGATTGGAGCGAGCCGAGCGGCTGCTGGAGCGCATCGAGGACTGGCGTTGCGAGGTGCTCGTTGTCGAACAGCGCGAGCAGCGCCTCGTGCACCGCGATCTCTTCGGCATCGATCAGGATCGCGGGCGCGGACGAGGCGATCAGCTTCGCGAGCCGATCGTTGCGCGCGATCACGCGCCGGTACAGGTCGTTCAGGGACGTGCTTTGCCAGCGGTCGTCGCCGAGCCGCTGGAGCGGGCGCAGATCGGGCGGCAGCACGGCGAGCTCGCGCAGCACCAGGCCGCGCGCGTCGAGCTCGGCGAAGTTCGAGTGGCGCTGCGTCGGATCGGCGGCGGCGACGAGCGGGTGGGTAAGCGGCCGTGCGAGCACGAGCCGGCCGAACGTCACGTTGCGCGCCTTCGCCGGTGCGTCGTCGATCAGCAGCGGTGCATCGATCACCGTGCCCGGACCGAACACGCGGTAATCGAACAGGCCGCCGCGCTCCGGCGTCAGGGTGCGGAAGTCGAGCGTCGCGCCGCTGGTGATCAGCTGCGGGGCACGCGCACGCACGAGCTCGAGCGGAGCCGGAACGAGCTCCACACCCTCGATCTCCGGCCAGCGCAGCGCCGCGAACAACACGCTCCAGCATAGCGCGACGAGCACCCCGACGAGGGCGCCTACGCGTTGGTTTACGGCGAGCCGTTACGACGTCGGCTTGCGCGCGGGCTGGGTGTGGCCGGTCGCCTTGGCCTTCTTGTGACCGCCGCCACCGTGGCCCGAGTAATCGGTCCAGCGGTAGCTCGGCTCGCCCGGCGCGCGGAAGTCGACGTGGATGAACTGGCTGGTCGGATAGATCCCGAGGCCCATGTTGCCGGCGTCGAGCGTCTCGGCGTACGCGTACATCTCGTTGATCGAGACGCCGGGGATACGGATGTCCATCGCGGACGCATGGTAGTGCCGGCTCGAGTTGCGCTCCGCGAATCGGAAGCCCGACACGAGATAGATCTGCTTGCCGTCGAAGTGGTCTTCGATCCGCGACAGCTGCTCGTAGAGCTCGCGGCGGACCGCGCGGACCTCGCCGGTACGGACGCAGCGGAACATGTCGTCGAGCTTCGCCAGCGAGGCCTCGTCGAACGAGCCATCGGGCTTATAGATGTTGACGTCGACCTCTTCGCCGAGGTTCTCGGCACGGAGCGAGATGTGACCCGAAGGCTTCTCGAGCGGCTCGGTCCGGAGCGTGGACTTGTTGGCGTTGTGACCACTGAACGCCGCGACGTGGTGCTTGGCTTTACTACTCGATTTCGTATTGCTCTTGGAAGACGCGGTCTTGTCCGCCTTCTGCGGAGTTGCTTGCACCACGCCAGTGCATACGAGCACTGCCGCGACGATGACACCGATCCGTCGCATGGACCCTGAAGCTATGGCGACTTAGAGATCGATCACAACAATCGAGTCGTAAAATCGACTGAAGGACTTTCACCCACCTGGACGGAGATCCAGATGGTTGGAGCTCAAACCGTAAGGCTCAGCCCGCTGGTTTCGACGGCAGCCCAGGGAGGGTCACTCCCGGGAGCGGGACGTGGACCAGCTCGAGGCCGATCTTCTTCGCGATCTCGAAGATCCGCTCGTCCCGATAGAACTCGCCGTAGCAGATCCGGTTCACGCCGGCGTTCGCGAGCTGCTTGAAGCACGACCAGCACGGGCTCGCGGTCACGTAGTTCGTCGCGCCATCGATGATCACGCCGTTCTTCGCGGCCTGGATGATCGCGTTCGCTTCGGCGTGGATCGTCGCCACGCAGTGGCCCTCTTCCATCATGTGCCCGACATCGGTGCAGTGAGGCATCCCGCGGATCGAGCCGTTGTATCCGGTCGAGAGGATCGTGCGATTGCGAACGAGCACGGCGCCCACGTACTTGCGCTGGCACGTCGATCGCGTCGCCACCACCTGTGCGATCGACATGAAGTAGTCGTCCCAATCGGCACGCTTCACGGCTTCGTCACCCATGCGCCTCAGTCTATGACGTTGTATGGTCCGCGTCCCGTGTCCAAGTACAAGGAGACCGTGATCCTCCCCGAAACGGCGTTCCCGATGCGGGGAGATCTCGCGCAGCGCGAGCCCGAAATTCTGAAGGAGTGGGAAGACGCCGACCTCTACGGGAAGATCCAGGCGGCGCGCGCGAACGCACCGCTGTGGGTGCTCCACGATGGCCCTCCCTATTCGAACGGGCACATTCACTACGGCCACATCCTCAACAAGATCCTGAAGGACCTCGCCGTGAAGTCGCGGACGATGGCGGGTTTCCGCACGCCGTACGTGCCGGGCTGGGACACCCACGGCCTGCCGATCGAGCTCGCGGTCGAGCGCGAGCTGAAGGGCAAGAAGGACGGGATGACGGCGGCGCAGATCCGCCAGGCCTGCCGCGACTACGCGCTGAAGTTCGTCGACATCCAGCGCAGCGAGTTCAAGCGGCTCGGCGTGTTCGGCGATTGGGATCGCCCGTACCTCACGCTCCAGCCGACGTACGAGAGCGCGATCGTGCGCGCGCTCGCGAAGTTCACCCGCGACGGCTACCTCTATCGCAAGGACAAGCCGGTGTCGTGGTGCCCGGTCGATCGCACGGCGCTCGCCGAGGCCGAGATCGAGTATCACGACCACACATCGCCATCGGTCTACGTGCGGTTCCCGCTCGTCGATGGTTGGCAGGGCAAGCCCGCGGCGCTCGTGATCTGGACGACGACCCCGTGGACGCTGCCCGCGAACCTCGCGATCGTCGCGAATCCTCGCTTCACGTACCTCGCGATCCCGCACAAGGGCGAGCAATTGATCGTCGGCAAGGATCTCGCCGAGGCGTTCTCGAAGGCGACGAGCATCCCGCTCGACGGCGCGACCGAGATCAGCCCGACCGAGATGGCGACGCTCGAGGGCAAGCGCTACACGCACCCGTTCATCACGAAGCAGGTCCGCGATCAGGACTGGCGGCTGTGGTTCGCGGACTACGTCACCGCGGACGCCGGCACCGGCCTCGTCCACACCGCGCCGGGCCACGGCGCCGACGACTATCGCACCGGCGAAGCGCACGGCCTGCCGGCGTACGCGCCGATCGACGACTACGCGCGCTACGTCGCGGGCATCGCGCTCGAGGGTGACGGTGCGCCGGTCGAATTGACCGGCAAGTCGACGACCGAGGCGAACCCGATCATCGTCGGTCACCTCGCGAAGACGGGCTTCTTGCTCAACCCGCCGACCGACAAGCTGCGCCACCAGTACCAGCACTGCTGGCGCTGCAAGAATCCGATCGTCTATCGCGCGACGCCGCAGTGGTTCATCGAGATCGATCACGCCGAGCTGCGCCAGCGCGCGCTCACCCAGATCGATCAGACCCAGTGGGTCCCGCCGTGGGGCCACGATCGGATCTACGCGATGATCGCGAACCGCCCGGACTGGGTGCTGTCGCGCCAGCGGCTGTGGGGCACGCCGATCCCGGCGTTCTACTGCAAGGCCTGCAAAGGTGCGCTCGCGAGCGCCGACGTGATGGATCACGTCGCGCAGATCTTCGAGACCGAAGGCGCCGACGCGTGGTGGACGCGTTCGGTCGCCGAGCTCGTGCCGGCGGGAACCAAGTGCCCGTCGTGCAACGCGGGTGTCGATCAACTCGAGCGCGAGAAGGACATCGTCGACGTCTGGTTCGAGTCCGGCGTGTCGTGGCTCGCGATGGAGAACCGGCCGACCGACGGCGCGGACTACCGCGATATCGACCTCTATCTCGAAGGCTCCGACCAGCACCGCGGTTGGTTCCACAGTGCGCTGCTCACCGGCATCGGCGTGATGGGGCGCGCGCCGTACAAGCAGGTCATCACCCACGGGTTCGTGCTCGACGAGAACGGCAAGGAGTACTCGAAGAGCGCGATCGAGAAGGCGCGCGCCGAGGGCAAGAAGGTCACGTACATCCCGCCCGACGACATCATCAAGAAGTCGGGCGCCGAGATCTTCCGGCTGTGGGTCGCGTCGGTCGAGTACCGCGGCGACATGCCGTACTCGGAGACGATCCTCTACGGCAAGGACGGCAAGGGCGGTCTCGCCGAGTGGTATCGCAAGCTCCGCAACACCGCGCGGTTCCTGCTCGGCAACCTGAAGGACTTCGAGCCCGATCGGTTCGGGCGCTCGATCGTCACGCTCGCGACGGATCGCTACATGCTCGCGCGGCTCGACGAGTTGGTCGCGCGCTGCAAGCAGGCGTACGAGGGTTACGAGTTCCACGTCGTCCACCGCCTGCTCGTCGACTTCGTCACGGTCGAGCTGTCGGCGTTCTACGGCGACGTGACGAAGGATCGCTTGTACCTCGATCCGATCGACTCGCCGGCGCGCCGCGCGGCGCAGGTCGTCCAGTACGAGTGCCTGCGCGCGCTCGCGACGCTGACCGCGCCGATCTTGGTGTTCACCGCCGAGGACATCTGGCGGTACATGCCGAAGCGCAAGACCGATCCGGCGAGCGTCCACATGGCGCTGTATCCGGAGGCAGGCGCGAAGGATGAAAGCGCACTCGCGTCGGACTTCGCGACGCTGAAGGGCTGGCGCGAGCGCGTGACGAAGGCGCTCGAGCCGTTCCGCGCGCAGAAGAACAAGTCGGTCGATGCGACCGTGACGCTGCACGGATCGCCGAGCGATCGCGCGGTGCTCCAGCGCCACGCGGCAGAGCTCGCCGATCTGTTCATCGTCTCGGGCGTCGCGATCGGCGAGGGCGACGGTTCGGTCGACGTCGCCGCGCACCCCGGGCCGCGTTGCGAGCGCTGCTGGAAACACTACGATCACCTCGCAGCCGACCCGAACGACGTCTGCGAACGTTGCGCGAGCGCTCTCGCGGCGCGAAAGTCCTGACCGATGGCGGATGAAGTAGCTGACGACCTCGCGCCGAAGACACCGAAGCCGGTGGTGAGCCCGGCCGCGAAGTGGTGGATCTTTTCGATCGTCGGCGTGCTGTCGCTCGTCGCCGATCAAGCGACGAAGATCTGGGCGCGCGCGTCGCTACCGATCATGGGCACGGGCACCGGCCCGAACGGCACGTGCGTGATCCCGACGGACTGGATGCCGCAAGGTCCCCACCTCGGACCGCACTGCGGTGGCAAAGAGGTCGACGTGATCGCCGGGTTCTGGAAGTGGCGGCTGTCGATGAACCCGGGCTCGGCGTTCGGCCTGTTCGGCAGCCTCTCGGTCGGCCGCGTGCTGCTGTCGATCGTCGGCATCGGCGCGGTGATCGCGATGATCGTGATGCTGAAGAAGTCGCGCAACGATCAGAAGGTGCTGCACTGGGCGCTCGCGCTGGTCGCGGGCGGCGCGGTCGGCAACTTGATCGATCGCATCTACTACGGCGTCGTCACCGACTTCGTCTCGTGGGACCTCAAGTTCATGGTGTGGCCGACGTTCAACGTCGCCGACATCGTCCTCGTGGTCGGTGTCGGTCTGATGTTCATCGACATCCAGATCGAGGGAAAACTCCAGAAGGCGAAGAAACAAGCGCAGCAGCGCAAGGCAAAAGCTGCCGGCCTCGTGAAAGACCTAGAAGCATAGCTGCCTAGGGAATAACCGCGCGGGGCAGGCCGGTCGTTGCGACCATGCGCGCCCGAGTGCTGGTGTTCCTCGCGATCTTCATCACGTCCGCGGGCTTCGACCAGGCGTCGAAGGAGTGGGCGCGAGATACGCTGACCCCGCATGTCGTGACCCCGGTCGTCGACGGCTACTGGGACTGGCAACTCGAGGAGAATCCCGGCGCGGCGTTCTCCGTGCTCGCGACAACCGGCTCGGGCTCGGGGGCGACCGCACTGCACGTCGGCTTCGGCGTGATCGCCGCGGTCGCGCTGATCGCACTCGGCATCGCGGCCGCGCGCACCCGCCCGGACCAGGGCGTTCGCCGCACCGCGTTCGCGCTGATCGCGGGTGGCGCGCTCGGCAACCTGATCGATCGCGTGGCAAACGGGGACGTCACCGATTTCGTGCGCTGGCACGTCCATTCGCACATCTGGCCGATCTTCAACGTCGCCGACGCGGTGCTGGTGATCGGTGTCGCATTACTCCTCGGTGACGAGGTCTTCACACGGCGAAAAAATAGCCGCCCGGCACCAGCGGCGTAGACTTGGCGCATGCGCTGGCTCGTCGCGATCGTCCTGGTTGTCGGATGCAAGCAAGGCGACGGCGCGCTCTATCCGATCAACCCGGGTGGCGGAGGCGGCGGTGCCGGCGGCACCAGTCCAGATGCGGGCGCGGGCAGCGATGCGCTCGGCGACGTGTTGCCCGGTCAGGTCTGCTTGATCACCGATCCGCGCCAGCCGAACACGTGCGCGACGACGGGCGCCGGCGGCCTCACGGTCACGCTCGACGGCAACACGGCGACGACGAACCCCGACGGTACGTTCGTGATCGAGACGCCGCAGAGCTCGACGATCCAATGGCTCGTCCAGGGCAACGACTTCATCACGTCGGTGATGAGCTTCTCGGCCGTCCATCGCATCCCGGTGATGACCGACGTCGACTACTTCGCGCTGACGAACTCGAACGGGGTCGTGCCCGCGCCGGGGCAGGGCGACGTGTTCGTCCACATCACGCATCAGAACGCGAACGTCGCGATGGTCACCGCGGCCGCGACCCCGGCCGCCGAGTTCCCGACGCTGTACGACGGTAACGCGACGACGACCTGGACGCAGATCAGCACGAGTACGGCGGGAGTCGTGTGGATCCCCGGCTTGCCGAAAGGCGCGGCGAGCGTCGCGCTGACCCCGCAGGGCGGCACCGCGACGACGATCAGCGCGATTCCGGTCGGCGATCAAACGCTGACCTGGGTCAGCGTCGAGCTTCCCTGAGCTTCGCGAGCGCGGCGACCCACGCGGCCGCCTTGACGTCGGTCTCCGCGAGCTCCGCCGCCGGATCCGAATCCGCGACGATGCCACCGCCGACGTGGACCCGCAGCTCGTAGCCCTTGACGACGCCGATCCGGATCGCGATCGCGAGCTCGCAGCCGCCGGGCGTGAAGTAGCCGAACGAGCCGCAGTACGGGCCGCGCCGCGCGGGCTCGAGCTCGTCGATCAGCTGCATCGCGCGGACCTTCGGCGCGCCGGTGATCGAGCCGCCCGGGAACGTCGCGCGCAACAGCTCCGCGTAGCCGAGGCCGGCGCGCGGCTGCGCGCTCACCCGCGAGACCTTGTGGAACAGCGTCGGGAGCTCGACGACGTAGCCGAGCTCGTCGACCTTGACCGTGCCGACCTCGGCGACGCGGCCGAGATCGTTGCGCTCGAGATCGACGATCATCAGGTGCTCGGCGGCGTCTTTCGGCGCGGCGGCGAGCTCGGCGGCACCGCCGGGACCGGGCGGGCGCGTGCCCTTGATCGGCCGGGTCTCGAGGCGACCGCGCTCGGTCGCGAGGAATCGCTCTGGCGAGCCCGATACGATCGCGACGCCATCGGCTTCGATCAGCGCGCCGTACGGAGCCGGCGATGCGGCGGCGAGCGCGGCGTAGAGCGCGAGCATGTCGCCGGGCGACGTGATCCGCGCGACCAACCGGCGCGCGAGGTTGACCTGATAGACATCACCCGACGCGAGGTAGTCGCGCACGCGCTCGACCCGCGCCATGTGATGGCCACCATCGTCGTCGGCGACGAGCGGGCCGAGGTTCGGTGCGAGCCCGAGCTGGTGCGGCCCGGCGGCGATCGCCTCTGCGAGCGCGCGGGGATCGGGACCGACGAGCTCGTAGTCGCCGTCGCCACCGCGCCAGCGCGCGATGCCGTCGTACGCGGCCAGCCACAGGTCCGGCGTGTCGTGGCCGAGCGTCGGGCCGCCGGGCAGCGCTTCGATCACGCGCGCGAGGTCGTAACCGAGGTAGCCGATCACGCGCGGCACCGGATCGTCGTTCGCGGCGGTCGGCGTGCAGCCGTGCTCCGCGAGGAACGCCTCGGCGGCGTCGAACGGATCCGCGGTGAACCGCTGGATCGCGCGGCCCGCCCTATCGAGGCGAACGATCGATCGACCGCGCGCGATCAGCGTGGTGCTCGGCATCGCGGTCGCGAACGACCAGCGGCCGAGGCCGTCGTCGTCGCGCGCGGAGTGGAGCAGGACGCGACCGCGCTTGCCCGCGAGGCGAGCGGCGAGGTCGATGGGGGACAACCCGGGCACGCTAGAACTCGTCGCGGCCGGTTTCACCCGGCTCGCTCGGCGCGTCGTCGCTCAACCAGTCCGCGGTCTTCACCACATCGAGCTCGACCGGCTTCTCGGGCGGCGGCGGCGGCTTCGATGAACGCGCCGCGCGCTCGTCCTTTTCGGCGGGTTTGTCTGCGGGCTTCTCCGCGATCTGGACCGCCGGCGTTCCGACGGTCGGATCGACGAGCACGACGCCTTCGCCGGTGCACTCGACGCAGACATCGCCCATCGGGCTCCCTGCCGGCGGCACGACCGCGCGCGGGATCACGCGACCGATCCAGCCGGCGAGCCGGGTCGCATCGACGAACACGACGCCCGACGGCGGCAGCTTGACGCGCACGAGCGGCGCCTCGCTGCGCAGCGCGACCGCGCCGTCGCCGCGAAACTGGACGACCGGCAAGCGACCGCGGAGGCCGGGGACGTTGCCGTTTTCCCAGCGCAGCCCGGCTTGGAACGCGAACACCAGATCTTCGCGCAGGTAGAAGATGTCGTCGTCGAGCATCACCGCGGTGAACGTGCGCTTGCCCGGTACCGCGAGCAGGTAGCCCTGACCCGAGACGTTGTGGAGCTGTGCGCCGCCGTGATCGAAGCGCTGATCGGTCTGATGGCCGCGCGATCGCCGCTGCGCGGGCTCGAACGCGAGGTCGCCGCCGGTGAGGTAGACGCCGTCGAGCCGGGTCATCACGCGATCCTTCACGCGGATCACGAGCGCGCCCGACGGTGCGATCTCGAAGATGTCGTCGCCGTCGTCGGGGCGGACGAGGTCGTCGGTCGCGAGCTGCGACAGCGGAATCGGCCCGGTCGGCTTCGGCGGCGTGATCGCCGCGCTCGACGGCGCCGCGACGGCGACCGCTGCCGAGATGCTCGCGGGCGCGGGGCCGACGCGGGTCGGCAACACGAACTGGAGCGACTCCGACATCCGCGGCGATTCCTCGGACAGCGCGACGGGCGCGGCGGGATCCGGCGTCGGACGCACGGGCGCGGTCGCCGGCGGTGCGGTCGGTGTCGTCGTGCGCGGCGGAGGTGGCGGCGTCGGCCGCGACGGTGGATCGGCCGGCGGCACGGTGATCGACGCGGAGCTCCGCGTCGAAACGTCCATCCCCGAGCGCGCGAGCTGCGCGTGGATGCCGTCGCGCTCGGCCGCGGTCAGGTTGCTCTCGATCTCGCCGGCGAGCTCGTTCTGCCCCGCGAGCAAGAACGAGCGATACGCCTCGGCGTAGCGACCCGCTCGCGCGTACGCGAGGCCGAGATAGCTGACCGCGCGGCCCTGGCTCGGGTCGAGTGCGCGGCTCGCCTCGAGCGAATCGATCGCCTTCGCACCGTCGCCGAGCTTCAGGAACACGAGGCCGAGGTTCAGCCGGTGCGATGCATCGGTCGGCGCGCGCTCGACGAGGTCTTCGTAGATCGCGCGCGCTTGCTCGAACTGGTTGCCGCGGAAGTGAGCGAGGCCGAGCAGCGCGAGCACGCGCGAGTTGTCGCCATCGAGCAGCAGCGCGGCGCGGAATGCCTTCTGCGCTTCTTCGAGCTTGCCCTGCTTCAGCAGCTCGCTGCCGCGCACGACGGCCTGTTCGATCGCCTCTTTGTCGGCTGCGGGCGTCGCCACCACGTACATGATCACAGACAACCCGCGCGCTGTCACTGCACGGCGCTGGTCAAACTGCGCTCCACGATGAGGGGCTGGAGAGGTGCGACGGTGACCGTGATCGCGCCGCCGGTATCGGTGCGCTCGACATCGGCGCCCGCAGCCCGCCAGCGGTCGACCACGTCGGCCGACGGGAACCCGAACGTGTTCGCGACCCCGCACGAGATCACGGCGACCTCGGGGTGGGTCGCCGCGACGAATTCGGCGATCGACGACGTCGGGCTACCGTGGTGCGCGACCTTGACGACGTCGACGTGGCCGAGCCCCGCCGCGACGAGCGCGGTTTCGCCTTCGGCCTCGACATCGCCGGCGAACAGGATCGAATGGCCGTCGTAGCGCAGCTCGACGACGAGCGAGTTGTCGTTGACCGTGCGCACCGGATCGATCGCCTCTTGCTCGGCGGCGCCGTCGCGCTCGCGAAACCGCGGTGCCCACACCCACAATTCGACGCCGGCCTCCTCGCGCGCGAGCCCGAGCGGCGGATGATGGAGCGGTGCGATCGCCGCGACCTCGGCGAAGCTCGGCAGTGCAGTGCGGCGCTGATCGTCGCGGAGCTTGTCGCCGTCGCCGGCGGCGGCCCAGAGCTCGCGCACGGGTACGGCGAGCGCGGCGAGGCCGAGATAGTGATCGGGATGTGGGTGCGAGATGATCGCGAGGTCGACCTGCGAGTGCCCGTACGCCTCGAGCGCGCGCGTGATCGTGCGGCCCGGTGCGGACGCCGCGGCGAGGTCGCGCCGGCTCGCGAGCCCGCCCGCATCGACGAGCCAGACCGCGCCGTCGGGGAGCTCGACGATCGCGGCATCGCCCTGGCCGACATCGAGAAACGTCACCCGCAGCGCGCCGGGTGGCGGTGGCGTGCGGCCGACGAGCCAGCCGCAGGCGAGGGCGATCCACGCGAGCGCGTCGAGCCGCGTCCGCTGGTCGCGCGTCAGCAACCACAGCGCGAGTCCGACGAGCACGGCGACGGTCAGCGCACTCGCGAGCGCGACCGTGCCGACCGGCGTGAACCGTGCGAGCACACCCGCGATCGAATCGACGAGGCCGACGACCCACGCGGCAGCGCGGATCGCGAGTGCGCCCGCGGCGGGCCACACGGTGTGGATCGCGAGGCCCGCGAGCCCGAGCGGTAGCGCGAGCAGCTCGAGCAGCGGCGTGAGGATCAAATTTCCGACGACGCCACCGGGTTGGATCTGATGAAAGTGATAGGCGGTCAGCGGCGCGGTGACCAGCGCGACCCACGCCGACGTCGCGACGCCTTCGCGCAGCCAATGCCACGCGATCATCCGATGGCCGAACGGACGCACGCGCTTGGGCCGCAGCGCGAGCGCGAGCGCCGCCGCGAAGCTGAGCTGGAACGACGGATCCGCGAGGTCGCCTGGGCGCCACGCGAGGAGGACGATCGCCGCGAGCCCGAGCGCGTCGATCAGCCGAACGTCGCGATCGAGCATCTGCGCGATCAGCATGATCGCGATGACGACGAGCGAGCGGAGCGTCGCGACCTGCGCGCCGGTGATCAGCGTGTACGCGATCGCGCAGCCGAGCGCCGGCGGAGCGGCCCATCGCGCGGGTCGGATCCGGCCGCCCCACGGTGACGCGGCGGCGAGCCGGCGCAGCAACATGAACACGAGCCCCGCGACGACCGCGAGGTGGAGGCCGCTGACGCTGAGCGCGTGAAAGATGCCGCACGCGCGCCAGCGATCGTCGAGTGCGGGTGGCACGGTGCCGCGATCGCCGGTGAGGATGCCGCGCAGCGCGGCGGCGCCGGCATCGCGAGGATCGGCGTTCTCATCGAGCGTCGCGACCCACGCGCGCTGCGAGCGCACCGCCCAGCGCAACACCGCCGCGCGCCACGACGCCGTGAACCCGAGATGCTGAACCGACATCGCGGTCAGCTCGAACGGCTCGCGAGCGGTCGCCGGCGGTGCGCCCGGATCCGAGGCGCCGCGGGAGGTGCGTAGCCGACCCGTGATCGCGAGCAGCTCGCCCGGTTCGACCCGCTCGTCGGTCCACAGCCACACCGAGGTGGATTCGGTCGCGAGCTCGGCGCCGAACCCGAGCGGTGTCGCGATCGGCATGCCGGCGACGACGCCGGTGACCCGGTCGAGCCCGCGATCGTCGGGCCGCGTGCTTCGAGGTGGCGCAGCCCGTGGAGCGGGGCCGCGCACGAGCTGGACGGCGGCGATCGTGGCAGCAAACGCGACCGCGACGGCCAGAGGACGGACCGAGAGCATGGGTGCGATATCGACCGACGCCGCTTCGGGTTGCGATCGGGATTCCGATCAAGGATTCCGCCTACGTAGGTTGCAGCGACGCGCGCGTCCCACGTACGCTTTCCAGGCATGCGCATGCGTGATGTGCTGGTGGCTGCCACCGTGATGGCGTCGGGTGTCGCGAGTGCCGGCACGCTGGTCGGCAAGATCGAGCTCCCGTCGAACCTGCCGGCGCGACCGAAACCGGTCGAGCCCGGGTTCGTCGAGCGCTACGAAAATCCGGTCACGCCGGTGCGGCCGCTCGCGGTCACCCAGCGGATGGTCGTGGTCGTCGAAGGCGACGAGAAGCCCGCCGCACCGCCGCGCGTCCAGTGGAACCTCGTCGGCGAGTCGTTCGGTCATCCCGTGATCGCTGCCGCCGCTGGCGCCGAGGTCACGATCGTCAACCAGTCGAAGACGGCGCGCACGCTCGTCGCGAAAGAGGATCCGAAGCTGATCGATCCGGGACCGATCAACCCGAGCGGACCCAAGACGTTTCATCCGCCCGAGGCCGGCAAGGTCTACACGATCACCGATAAGGACGCGCCGTACCTCGTCGGTCGCGTCGTCGTCGTCAACACGCAGTACATCGCGTATCCCGACGAGTCCGGTCACTTCGAGATCGAGAACATTCCGCCCGGCAGCTACAAGCTGAAGATCTGGTTCGACACTGGCTGGATCAACCGCCCCGACGAGGACGTCAACATCTCGGCAAAGGGCAAGACCGACATCAACCCCAAGCTCGGCGCCGACGCATTCGCGGGCAGCGCCCCCAAGAAGTGAGCTAGACGTGTTCCTGTCGAAGATCTGGTTCTTCTTGATCGCTCTCGCCGCCGCGGTCGCGTTGACGATCGCGCTCGTGATGCCGCGGCCCGCGCAGCGCCAGCTCGAGAACGAAGAGCACGCTCGGCTCACGACCGCGTGCTCGGTGATCGACATCTTGCTGACCGATGCCGCGCACGATCGGCTGATGTTCACGCAGACGTTCGCGCGCTCCGCCGAGGTCGTGAACGCGCTCGACGCCGCGTCGGGTGCGAAGGAGCTCGATGCGAACCGGATGAAGCAGGTCCGCGAGCCGACCGGCAAGCTGCTCGCGTCGAGCAAGGGCGGCGCGGCGCCGGACTTCGCGATCCTGATCGACAAGAAAGGCCGCGTCGTGTCGCGGCTCAAGATCGACGAGGACGATTTCGGGGATGTCGTCTCGGGACGGCCGCTCGTCGACGATGCGCTCGCCGGCTACCTCCGCGACGACCTGTGGACCCAGAACGGCACGATGTACTTCGTCTCGGGCGCGCCGGTGATCCGGACGAACCCGCCGATCGACTATGTCGGCGCGGTGATCGTCGGTCACAAGGTCACGAACGATCTCGCGGCGGACCTCTCGCACCGGCTGTCGGCGGTCGACACGCAGGTCGCGTTCTATCTCGGCAACGACGACGTCGCGGCCTCGAAGCCGCTCGCGCTCGATCACAAGCCGATGCTCGACGCGCTGAAGAACCTGACCGGTGGCGACATCAGTCGCGACTGCGAGGTCAACAAGCCGCTCGCGGTCAACGCCGGTTCGGATGCGTACACGGCGATGGTCGCGCGCCTGCCCGGCGAGGCGCGCGAACGTGGCGCGTACTACGCGGTGTTCGCGAAGACCGCGCAGAGCCGCGGCTTCATGGGCACGCTCGACGCGGTTCGCAAGAGCGACCTGTCGTTCAAGATCCTGATCGTCGTCGGCATCGTGTTCCTGCTCGTGCTCGCGCTCGGCATCGGCCTGATGTGGATCGAATCGGATCGGCCGCTGCGCGCGCTCCAGACCGATGCGGTCAAGCTCGCGAAGAACGAGGCCGAGCGGCTCGCCGAGGACAAGCACGGCGGCAAGTACGGATCGATCGCGCGTTCGGTCAACATCCACATCGACAAGCTCGGACGCGATGCGAAGAGCGCGCGCACGAACCTCGACCAGTTGCTCGGGCCCGCGCCCGAGGGCAGCCTCGGCACGATCGATCTGCTCGCCGGCGCGTTGCCGGCGTCGCGGCCCGGTGGTGCGGTCGCGACCGCCGCACCGCCGCCGTCGGACTTCAAGTTCCACGATCCCGCACCCGCGATGGCCGCGCCGCGCCCGCCCGTGCAGCGGCCGCCGACCCCCGTGCCGACGCCCGCACCGCAGCGTCCGTCTGCACCCGTGCGGATGACGCCGACGCCGCCGATTCCCGCCGCGACGCCGCCGCGCGGCGTGGCTCCGCCGCCGCAGCCCCAGACGTCGAACAGCACGCAGCCGCTCAGCCTCGACGACGACATCCTCGGCGGTGCGCAGCCTGGTGGATCGACCGAGCCCGAGGTCAACCCGTACTTCAAGCAGGTCTACGACCAGTTCGTGTCGGTCAAGAAGAGCTGCGGCGAGAACACCGCGGGGCTCACGTACCAGAAGTTCAGCGAGAAGCTGATCAAGAACCGCGACGACCTGATGTCGAAGACCGGTTGCCGCGAGGTCCGCTTCACCGTCTACGTCAAAGATGGCAAGGCGGCGCTCAAGGCGACGCCGGTCAAAGACGACTAGTCGTCCACGTCGACTTTGACGGCGACGGCGACGTGGACGACGACGCCACCTTTGACGACGCACGGAGAGACTGGTCGGGTCTGGTCGCGCGTTGGATCATGCGTGCCGATCCGTGTTTTTGATGTGCGCCACACGTCGTTGCCTGAGATCGATATCACGAGCGAACGTCGGGCGTTGGTCGCGGGCGGTGGACCGTACGACCGGATGCTCGCGAAGTGCTGCGGACGTCGACGGTAGCGACCACCTCCACGTCGCCGTCGCCGTCAAGGTCGACGACCACGACGACGAGCTACTTCCCCTTCGGCTTCTGATCGGGGCAGCGGTTGTCGTCGCGCACCTGATCGGCTGCGCCGTCGTACTTCATCCCGCCGTAGCACGCGTCGAACGACACCGCGGCGGCCGTGAGCTGATCACCGCCGACGTCGGCGGGGAAGTCGGTCTTGCCGCCGGGATCGAGCTTGCCGTTCCACGACAGCGGCACCGACGTGCGCGCGATCTGCTTGCCCGACGCGTCGTACGCGTACGCGTAGATCGCGACGAACGAGATCGGCTTCGTTCCCAGGTTGTAGAGCTCCCACTCCGGCCAGCCGGTCGCGTCGCGCTTCGCGAGCATGCGGAACTTCACCGACTCCATCGGCGGCAGCTCCTTCGGCGTGATCGCACCCGGATCCGGATCGGCGGTCAACGCGGGAAGGCTCGCGCCGGCCGTGGCCTTGCCCGCGGGATCGGGCGCGCCGTCGGTCGATTTCTTCTTGCAGCCAGCGCCGGCGATCAGGAGCGCGGTCGAGATCAAAATGAAACGGTTCATGCAAATCCTCCGGCGCGCGACAAGAGCAACGGACGTGCCCGCGCCGCGGAGACGTCGTTGCGCGCGGATAGCTCGCTGGTCAGCGGCTGCGCGCGACACTCGGCGTGTCACGTGTCGTCACGCGGCGCCGGCGGCGATGATCCGCTCTTTCAAGCGCTGCGCCTCGGCGAGCGCTTGTGCCGTCGTCGGGCGCTAGCTCGGATCCGGGTCGGCGAGGCGATCGAGGTGGCCTTGGACGACATCGCTGAGCGACGGCGCGTCCTGGAAGATCGCGCGCGGCAGTTGGAAGTCCTGCGCGCGGCGCGTGCCGGCCATCAACACGTCGCGAGCCCATGGCGTGCGGCCCGTGAACATCTCGTAGAGGACGACCGCGCTCGCGTAGACATCGCTCGCGGCCGAGACATCGCCGCGGCGCTGCTCGGGAGACATATACGCGAGCGTGCCGACCGCCTCCGCACGCCGCGTGATCGAGGCGACCGCGCCGGTCTCGTCGGGCAGGTGGGCGACGCCGAAGTCGCCGAGGATGACCTCGACGCCGGGCTTGTCGGCGTCGCGGCGGAACATGAGGTTGCCCGGCTTGATGTCGCAGTGGACGATGCCGCGGCGGTGCGCGGCCGCGAGCGCGCTCAGCACCTGGGTGTGGCGCTCGATCGCGCGGCGCAACGTGCGCGGACCGCGCTCGCGCAACAGATCGCGCAGCGTGCCGCCGGCGGCGAGCTCCATCACGATCCGGCGCGAGGCCTCGTCGAGATCGAGCACCGCGACGACGTTCGGGTGGCGGAGCGACGCCATCACGCGGGCCTCGTGAAAGAACCGATCGAGCGCGTTCTGCTTGTCGGTACCGGCGAGGTGCGGGTGGAGCAGCTTGATCGCGACGTCGCGATCGAGCTCGGCATCGCGCGCGACATAGACGACGCCGGTCGCGCCGCGGCCGAGCTCGCGCATCAAGCGATAGCGCGCGCCCGCTTGAACGCCGACGACATCGCCTGCCGCGATCGTCTCGCCGGCGACGGGGGCAGCGCGGCCGGTGAGCTGGCGGAGGCGCTCGACGCGGACGCGGACGTTCGGATAGTCGACATCGCGGCCGAGCACGGCTTCGTAGTGGCGGAGCGCACGCTCGTGATCCTCGCGGCGGCGGGCATGCTCGGCGAGCAGGTAGTGCGCGCGGAGCGAGTAGACATCGGCGGCGACCAGTAGCTCGAGGTGGGGCAGTGCGGTGTCGAGCTCGCCGCGTTGCTCGTAGCGCTCGACGAGGATCGCGCGGATCGGCGCGACGGTGTCGGCGGGAACCTCGGGCACGCCGAGCAGCTTCTCCATCCACTCGATCGCGAGCCGCTCGTGCCCCGATTTCCACAGGCCCTCGAGCTTCGCGAGCACGTCGGCGTTGCCGGCCTGGTCGCGGCGCTTGCCATCGCCGAGATCCTGGACGAGCTGCGCGAGGAACACTTCCTCCTCGCTGCCGAGCGTCTGCGGTTGGTGGCTCGGGGCGGGCGAGGGCAGGGCGACCGGCTCGTCCTTACCGACGCCGAATAACCGCTTGAGCCACGAGCGCTGCGCCACGATGCAGTCTAGCCCACGTCGATCTCGTCGCCATCGGCGACGATCCGATCGCCACGGATCAGTTGGACGCGGAGCTCGCCGAGCGGTTCGTCGTTGAACCTGACGTCCTTCGCACTGCCGCGGCCGAGGAGCGGGCGACCGCGGGTGAAGCTGATCTCGAGGCCGGGGACCTGCGGGCCGAGCGGGGCGAGCGCGAGCTTCTGGCCGTCGTCGCCGGCGAGCAGTGCGACGCCGCGGTCGAGCCCGTTCGCGAGGCGGAGCGTGAGGATCCCGCTCGTGACCTCGAAGTCGATCGTGCATTCGTCGCCGAGCCCGAACCGGCCGGCGCCGGCGAGCGGGACCTTGCCGACGAGCGGCATGCCGCCGAGCGACGTGCCGTTGCGCGAGTCGAGGTCGCGCAGCTGGAAGGTACTTTCTCCGGACGCAGAAGGCGTGCGCTCGATCTCGGCGTGCTGGCGCGACACGCCGCCGGCGCGCAGCGGGAGGTCGCACAGCGCATCGCGGCCGATCACGATCTTCGGCGCGGCACACGCGACGATCGCCGGCTTGCCACGGCGCTTGAGCTCGACCCGCCCACCGGTGAGTAGCGCCGTATCGAGCTGGTCGAGCAGGCGGCGATACTCGCCGGCCGCGGCAGCATTCGCGAGCGCGCGGGCGAGCTCGGCGCGAGCGTCGTCGCGGCGGCCGACCCGCATGTGGGTCTCGTAGTTCGCGAACGCGTCCGCTTCGTCGCGCGCGCGCTCGGCGACCGCGTCGTCCTTTGCGAGCGTTGCCTCCATCTTCTCGACATAACCGCCCGCCGAGTAGGCAGCTGCCGCGCCGGGCAGGTCGCCGATCAACTCGAGCGCTTCGCCCGCGGTCTGGTGATCCTCGCCGACGACGAGCAGCTCGGCTGCCTCGCGGACCTTCGCGCGATCGCGTTCGGTCGCGACGCCTTCGCTGCGCAGGCTCTCCCAGAGCGCGCGGCCGAGCGCCTTCGCGGCCATCTTGAGGAGGGCCGGTTCACTGCCAGCCCAGCGAATCGCATCGCGCAGCGCCGCGATCTCGGCTTGGCGCGTCCCGGCGCGTGCGGCCCGCGCGATGTGCATCCGCACCGCGCCATCGGCCTCGCCCGCGAGTGCGTAGCGCTCCGCCGCGAGGTCGACGTTTCCCGCCGCCTCGGCCGCGACCGCGGCACGGTAGTCGGCGGAGAACACGCGGCGGAAAAAACTCACGGAGTCAGTATACGGCTCAGGGAAGAGCCTGGTTGAACTTGGCCTGGTACTTCTGCGCGAGGTCATCGTGCGCGGCTTGATCGTGCGCGCGGTCGTACGCCTTGCCGAGCGCGCGCCACGCCTGGCCGAGCTCGGGGTCGACGGCGATCGCGTGCTTCAGCTTCTCGATCCCGGCCTTCGCCCCCGACGCGCTGGTGTCCTTGAGCGAGAGCACGCCCGAGAGATAGAGCGCCCACGACTCGTCGGGATCGACCGCGAGCGCGCGGTTGCACGCGGCATTCGCCGCACCGACGTTGCTCTGGCGAAACGCGAGATCGCAGCGCATCGCCTGGAGGCCGGGCGCGTTCGGCCATTTCTTTTCGGCCGCGGTTAGGAGGCGCTCTCCGTCGGCGAGCTTGCCGCTGCCGATCGCGGCGATCGCGGCGCGCGTCTGGGTGACGAGCGCGGACTCGTCCTCGGGCTTCACGAACTTCGCGCCGCGCGGTACGCCGTAGCGCACGCGACTCTGCGCGACCTCGGCGGCGGCGGGATGCTTGTCGAGCTTGCTGGCAGCGAGCGCTTCCTCGGTCCAGGTCAGCGCGTTGATCCCGGCGTAGAGCGCGACGAGCTTGCCCCACGCCTCGGGCTGACCGGTCTTGAGGTTCTCGATCTTCGTCGCCGCCTGCACGAGCTCGGCGCGCGCAGCGACGATGTCGGGCTTCGGCAAGTGGATCAGCGCCTCGGCGACCGCGAGGTGCGGCGAAGGATCGCCCGGCGCGAGCTCGGAGACCCGCGCGCACGCCTGGCGTGTCGCCTTGTCGGTGACGCCGAGTTGCTCGGGTGGTGGAGGCGGCGGTGCGCCTTTCGCCGGTGGCTTCGCCGGTGCGGTCGACGTCGGCTTCGCGAGCAGCAGCTCGCACTTGGTCTCCTGCATCGTCGCGTTGCCGGGATACGCCTGCATCAGATTGTCGAGCTCGGCGAGCCCGCGCGTGAACTCGCCGCGCTTCGCGAGCTCGCGCACGCGATCGAACTGCTCGTAGACCGCAGGCGGCACGTCGGCCGCGGTCTTGCCGGCCTTCGCCGCGTCGAGCATGTTGCGCAGCAGCTTCACGGTGTCGTCGTGGCTGTTCGGCACCCAGCCGCCCCAGTCGCCCTTCTCGATGTTCTCGAGCAGGTCGTGCGCGATCGTTTGATCGGTGCCGGCACCGAGCCGCGCATCGATCGCGATCTGCATCAGCTCGCGGTTGCGCTCGCTGAACGTCGACTGCTTCACCGAGTACAGCGGGTGCTGGATCCACGTCGGATCCGCTTCGTCGATCGCGCCGAGCGTCTGCGCGAGCGTGTGGAGCAACACGACCGTCTGCTTGTGGCGCTTGTGCGCCGCGATCAGCTCCGCGCGCTGCGCGCCCTCGACATCGGGCAGCGATGCCGCGAGGAGATCCGTCTCCGGCTTCTCCGCCCAGCCGCGCACGACCGCGCGGCGGCCGAGCAGATCGCCTGCACCGAGCTCGGAGAACGCCTTCTGCACCGCATCGCCCGGCGTGATGTAGCCGATCACCCAGACGGTCTCGTCGCCCGGCTTCTCGACGTCGTTCAGCGCCTTCAGCGCCTCGCGCACGTCGCTGCCGGTGTGGTCCCACTCCTTGATCGAATCGACGGTGAGCCGCACGCCGAGCAGCGGCGACAGCAGCTGCCCCGCGTAGTCGAGCTGATCGGTCAGCTCGTCCTTCCAGTGCGGCAACGCGCGCACGCCGACATCGGCGTAGACGTGGACGTGCAGCGGTCGCGGATCGCCGATCTTCGGGTGCGCCGCTTCGAGCGTCGCGGGAAGGCTCTTCGTCACGTCCGCCTTGGGATGGGTGACCTCGACCGTGTTGCCGCCGCCGCATGCGATCAAAACGCTCGTGATTACGAGCAGCCGGGACATCCCGGAACTTTCCTGTAGGATGGCCGCGATGGCAACCCGCCTGCTCCTCGACGAACGCATCCTCGGCGATGGCCGTCACGCACGGACGTATGCCGCGCTCGATGGCGACCGCCTGCGGATCAGTGACGATGACGCGGACGCGACCGGCATGCTGTCGTTCCTCGCGGTCGATCGCGTGATGTCCAAGTACGGCCTCCCGCTCGATGCGTCGATCCGGCTCGAAGGCGACACGCTCGAGCTCGAGGGTTGCAAGCTGCGCCGGCTCCGCTATCACGCACCCGTCGACGCCGAGGCGCGCGACTACCTGGTGTGGGAGAAACCGGGCGAGCCGGCGCTCGCGGTGATCGCCACCCACGCGACGGCGGCGCTGCGCTATCTGGTGCTCCGGCTAGAGGCCGAACGAGGACCCTCAGAAAACTGAGGGTGGGCGTGGCTGGCGATCCACGATCTGCGGGTGGGAGCAGGGGTAAATCGGCCCGCCGCAACCACTTGGACGTGGCACGTGGGGTGCTACTACCAGGGTCGGTGCTGCGGAGTTTGTACCTGACGCTCGTCCTGACGATGGCACCTGCCATCGCGTGGGGGCAGTCCGTGCAACAGACCCAGGGCGCCCAGCAAAAGGTTCGCTCGGACGAGCAGAATGTCGGCCGGCTCGCCGCCCAGCGCACGACCGTCGCCCAGCGCTATCAGGACCAGCTCGCGGCGGTCGATCGGCTGAAGAAGCAGAAGGCGTCGTGGCGGCGCGACCGCGAGCTGCGCCAGACGCTCGCCGATTCGGCGGATACCGCGAACCAGCTGTCAGCGCTCAACAACCAGCTCGCGACCGCGACGCGCGCGCTCGTCCAGGACCGCAACGAGCTGGTATCCGCGATCGATCGCGAAAAGCCGGCAGCCACGGGGCCGCGCGTGGCCGAGCTCGACAAGCTGCGCGCGCAGGTGACGGCCACGATCGGGCCGGCGCCGAAAAAGATCGTGCTGCCCGATGCCGAGGTCGATCCGCTCGCGGACCCCGAGGAGCTCGACCAGCAGGCCCA
>Ga0105245_10000691_pt1 | contig 30389 bp, 17 predicted proteins | sample KBSM54metaG_FD_81523 | JGI IMG/M metagenome (GOLD analysis project Ga0105245, IMG submission 81523) | Miscanthus rhizosphere microbial communities from Kellogg Biological Station, Michigan, USA - KBS M5-4 metaG | ecosystem: Host-associated > Plants > Roots > Rhizosphere > Soil | place...
AGTCCTCGCGATCGACATCGACCGGCGCGACGAGCAACGCGCCGCGAATCCGCGCGCCGCGTGCGACCGCGTGCGCGATCGCGATACAGCCGAGCGAGTGGCCGATCACGATCGGCGGCGGTCCTGCCGCGATCCGCTTCTCGAGCGTCGCGATCCATTGCGCCGCATGGGGCGTCAGCCAGTCGCGCATCTCGACCCGCGACGCTCCGTCGAGGCTCGCCTCGAGGTGTGTCTGCCAGTGGTGCTTGCTGCTACCACCCCAACCGGGGACGACGAGAAACCGACCAGACATGCATATCCGTTATCACGGACAAATGTCTGCCGCAACTAATTTAGCGACGGTGGCCGCCGTGGAAGCCGCCGCTGACGTGAACGCCGCCGCCACCGCGGTAGCTCCGAGCCATCGGCGCCGACCGCACGGGTGCCGCGCGATAGCCGTAGCTCCGGTGATCGCGGATCCCGCCTTCAGCGCGATAGCCGCGATCGTAGTAGCCGCGGTGATCGACGATCGCGCCACCGTGCCAGTGCGCGTAGCCCCACGGGTTGTGAACGCCACGCACGCCGATCGGCACGTTGTAAGCGACGCCCCAACCGCCGTAGTAGTACGGCGACTCGTACCAGAGGCCGTTGTCGTATCGCCAGTAGTAGCCATCCGAGTAGAACACCGGATAGTCATAGTCGGCGACCACCTGAACGCCGGGGCTCACCTCGACGAGACCGGGCGTCGTCGCACTCGCTGCATACGCGACATCTGGTTCTTCGCTGTAGCAACCTGCCGCGGCGGTCGCGAGAGCGGTAGCGATGAAGAGTGAGCGCAACATGATCCCTCACGATGCATCGCGAGGGCCACGTTCGTAACTGGCCGATCCGGCTAGATCACGATCGTGGCAGCGCGCACGTCGAGCGGTGAGCTCGCAGCCTGCGCCCACGCGGTCGCCATGAACAGTGCGGAATCGCGCAGCGCACTCAGGTACGGCTCAGACAAGTGCTTGATGCCGTTGCGCTGACACCACGCGCGCGTGATCTCCGCAGCGCGCGGGAGGTGCTTGTGCGGGATCTTCGGGAATAGGTGGTGCTCGACCTGATAGTCGAGGCCGATGAAGAAGAACGACACGAACTTCGGCAGCTCGAGGTTCCGCGTCGTCTCGAGCTGGTGAACCCAGTCGTGGTTCTGACCGTCGGTGATCGGCAGGCTCATGTGCGCGGGCGCGAACACGAGCGCGAGGCAGATGCCGACGACCGCCCAGATCATCGAGTAGATCGCGATGCCGATGAACGGACCGAACACGAGGCTCGGCACGACCATCCAGCACGTGTAGTGGATCGCGAGGCACGCGACTTCGGCGAACCACGCTCCGGTGTAGCCGTGCTCCTTGGGATACTTCGCGAGATAGATCAGCGACGACCGGCGCATGCCGAGCGCCATCAGCGTCGACATCGGCCAGAACGCGGTCTTCTGCAAGTTGCGCTGGAACCAGCGCAGTCCCGTCGGCGAGCGATCGTGATCGCCGCGCGACGACACGAACGGGAACGGCTTGATGTCGGGATCGACGCCTTCGACGTTCGGATGACCGTGGTGCAGCCGATCGTGCTTGTTGCGCCAGTACAGCGACGACAGCCCCGAGAACGCCGGGAACGCGAGGTACGTGATCAGCTGGTTGCGCCACGGCGACTTCGAGAAGCTCTTGTGCGAACCCTCGTGACCGACCATCGAGATCGACGTCGCGAACACGCCGGCGATCGGCACGAGCAGCAACACCGCAACGAGAGTCGGGACATGCGCCATCGCGACCAGACAGGCCGCGAGGCCCGTGCCGAGCACGGCTAACTTCAGCCAACTACGTAGCTCGCTGGTCTCGAAGCAGCCGTTCGCACGGAGCTCCGCCCTCAAGCCACCCAGCTCGGGTAATCCGTTCATTTTTATGAACATCGGCCGGAAGCCGCGAAGTTGTCTCCCTTTCCGTGTCACGAAATGGCCACGAACCGATTAGAAACCGGTGATTTGACGCATCGGGCCAGACAGGGCGGTCTGATCAGCGAGTGAACGCGCGGTTCTTGCCGACCATGTTCGGGAGCGCCGGCAAGCCGAGCGCTGCGAGGGTCGTCGCCGCGGTGTCGACGGTCTCGACGCTCTCGTCGAGCGTGACCCCGTGCGGGATGCCAGGGCCGCGAACGATCCATGGGATGTCGCGGTCGACGGTCGCGTGACCATCGGAGTGACGGGTGCCGTGACCACCGTGATCCGCGGTGACGATCACGAGCGTCGAAGCCGCGTCGGGGCTCGCATCGATCGCCGCCAGCACCGTCGCGAGGCACGCGTCGCTGTTATGGACCGCGCGGATGTACTCCTTCGACATCCAGCCGTGGCTGTGGCCGTACTCGTCGGGATCCGAGAAGTGGACGAACAGGAGATCGGGGTTCGCTTCGCCGATGTACTCCGCCGCGCGCTTCGCGACGCCGCCGCACAAGTAGCTCGGGCGCTCGTAGTGATCGACGGTGCCAGGCGCCGCGATGTGGCGGAGCTTCGGCTTGCCCACGATCATCGCGGTCGACAGGTGCGCCTCGTGCGCCGCGGTGAAGATCGTCGGCACGTGGATGTAGCCGCGCTGCGCCTGGTAGCTGTTCCACCACAGGCCATGCTCGTGCGCGCCGACACCCGACAGCATCGACGCGTGCGACGGCAGCGTGTCGCTCTCCGGAATCGTCTCGGCGTGGTGGGCGACCGCGCCTTCCTTCATCAGCGCGACGTGGCGCGGCGCGACTTGCTCGGTCAGCACGTCGGGGCGCATGCCGTCCTCGCTGATGATCACGACGCGCTTCGGAACGATCTTCTCCGCGGGCGGAGCGACGTGCGGCTTCGCGACGGCGAGCTTCGGCAGCGGCGGCTGCGGCAGCTTTCGATCGGTGCCGCATCCAAGCGCCACGACGAGTGGCACGACGACGCGGCGATCGATCACCCGTTCACGATAGCAAATCTTTACGGCACGGTCGCGAACGCGCGCACCGGGAACGTGCCGACGCCCGCGAACTTCGGTGGCACCGCGGTGAACGTGAATGCGCGTGCCGGGAGTACGTCGAGCCCGCACAGGTGCTCCACGATCGGGATTTCGGCGGCGAGTAGGGTGGTGTGCACCGGTCGGCGGTTGCGCGCGCGCGTGTCGTCGATGTTGTGAGAATCGATCCCGACGAGCCGCGCGCCGCGATCGCGCAGCAGCACCGCCGCGGCTTCGCTCACGAACGGGTGATCTTCGTAGTACTGCGGCGTGCCCCAGTGTTTGCTCCACCCGGTGTGGAACAGCACGGCCTTGCCGGTGATCTCGGCGGTCGCGAGCTCGCGCTCGTCGTGGATCACGATCGCCGGCAGATCGACGAACCGCTCGAGCGCGACTTGCGAGAGGTCTTTGCCGTCGGCGAAGCGATGAAACGGCACGTCGACGTACGTGCCGGTGTTCGACACCATCTCGATCTTGCCGATCTGGAACTCGGCGCCGCCTTCGTAGTTCGCGCGCGATGCTTCGCGCGACAGGTAGTCGCAGATCCGGACCGCGGGCAGGCCCTTGTACGTGACGGTGCCGTCGCCGATCGTATGGCTGAGATCGACCAGCACTACTTGTCGTGCCGGATCGCGGTGTAAGTCCCGCGGTATTGCACGACGACGGTCTGACCCATCAGCGTGACGTTCGCGATGTACTCGCGCGCGTACGGCTGCGACGAGCTGCAGCCCGGTTCCTCGAGGAACCGCGCCTGGACGTTCGGGGTGATCCACTCGGCGAACAACATCGTGTGGTGATCGTTGTTGATCGCGTCGCCCGGCAGGAGCTCCATGCCGTCGATCGCGTGCGAGACCGAAGTGTCGAACGGCGCGAGCGTCGCGGTCGTGTGACCGGGAGCGGCCAGGCCCCACGCCCACGACACGAGCCCGGAGCAATCCGAGCGATACGGATCCCACGCGGCGTTATCGGGGCGCGTGCAGGTCGCCGAGCACGATGCGTCGGCATCGGGCTTGTGATTCGGCGCCTGACAATAAGGAAGCTTCGCGTCGACCCACTCTTGTGCGCGAGCGACGGCGTCCGGATCGCCGAGCGGCGTCATCGTCATCCCGGCGTCTGGTCCGGGCGGATTCGGATCGCCGCTGGCGTCGAGCGTGCCGGTGCACGCGGAGCACATCGCGGCGACGAGGATCAGGCGGGCGACCACGGTCCGAACGCTACACGAACGCGCGTCAGGTCGAAAGTGGCGAATCGACTTGCCACTACAAGATGCGTTCGAGAGAGATGTCGATCCGGCTACGTACGAGCTCGATGAGGGAGTCGACCTCGGCCGGCGTGATCGCGAGGCGGCCCGCGACCTGACTGCGAATCCCCTCGGCGAGCAGGTCGCGAGCAGCGGCGACCCAACGCGCGGCGGTCGCCCGATGGACGCCGTAGAGCCCACCGATCTGATCGACGGTCCAGCCATCGACGAGCGCGTAGCGAAGGAGCGCGCGTTCCCTTTCGGGAAGCGCGTCGAGTGCGGCGCGCATGCCCGCTGCGATGTCGGCGCCGTAGCGCGCGCGGATCACGCTGAGCTCGGGCGAGCGATCGAGCTCGAGCCGATCGAGCAGCGGATCGATCGGCAGTTCCTTGCGCCCGCGGTTGATCACGCGGATCAACTCGCGCGTCGCGATCACCTTGACGTAACCGCGGAGGTCGCCGCGGCCGGTGAAGTCGGCGAGCGCGCTATCGAACAGCAACCTGCGGAGATGGCCGCGGAGCTCGGCGGTCTGGTCGGCGGTGGCGCGCAGCTTCGAGCCGGCGCGGTCCGCTTCGCTGAGGATCTCGGTCTCGAGGTGCGCGGCGGCGCGCTCGTTGCCATCGAGACACGCGATCGCGAGGTAGACATCGCGCGTGCAGATCGGCGCCAGATCGGTGACGCCGGGGAGCCGGCGCGCGACCTCTTCTGCAAAGCGTTTCGCGCTGATCTCGATGTCGGGCCACGCTTCGCGCGCCGCGCGATAAGCCGTTTCGATCGCACCCTCCACGCCTCCAGACTACACTATGCGCGTGGGGTGCCCGGGTCCGGACGTGTTTCACGAGCTCGTAGCTGGCAGGTTGCCGCACGGCGAACGCGAGACGATCGCCGATCATGCGGGCAGTTGCGACGAGTGTCGCGCGGTGCTCGGCGCGCTGTTCGACGTCGAGCCCGAGAAGGTCGATCGCTATACGATCGCGAAGCGGATCGGCGCGGGCGCGATGGGCACGGTGTACGAGGCGCACGACCCGGAGCTCGATCGCAAGGTCGCGATCAAGGTGCTGCGTGGCGCCGGCTCGGCGGAGCGGCTGCGCCGCGAGGCGCAGATGCTCGCGAAGCTCCACCACCCGAACGTCGTCGCGGTCTACGACGCCGGCGAGCACGAGGGCCGCACGTTCGTCGCGATGGCGCTCGTCGATGGCGAGAACCTGCGCGCGTGGCTCCGGGTGGAGCGCAGCGTCGACGACATCGTCCGCGTGATCCGCGATGCAGGTCGCGGGCTCGCAGCGGCGCACGCGGCCGGCGTGATCCACCGCGACCTCAAGCCCGACAACATCTTCATCGCGCGCGACGGCAGCGTGCTCGTCGGTGACTTTGGGCTCGCGTTCGTCGATGGCGAGCGCGGCGACGCCGGCGGTGGCGATGGTCCGGTCGAGCTGACCCAGACCGGCATGGTGCTCGGCACGCCGGCGTACATGGCGCCGGAGCACGCGGCGGGCGAGCCGACCGCTGCGTCGGATCAATTCAGCCTGTGCGTGACGGCGTGGGAAGCGCTCTACGGCGCGCGGCCGTTTGCGGGCGCGACGTTCGCGGAGATCCAGCAGGCGATCGAGAAGGGCGAGCTCGCCGTCGGCAAGCGCGCGGTACCGGCGCGGATCCGCGCGGCGCTCGAGCGCGGGCTGCGTGCGAAGACCGAGGATCGCTGGAGCTCGCTCGCAGAGCTCGATGCTGCACTCGCACCGCCGCGCCGGAAGTGGCCGTGGATGTTGGCCGCTGCGTGCGTGCTACTCGCCGGTGCCGGTGCGTTCGCGCTCGCGACGACGCGCGGGCCGAAGTGCGAGTTCTCGCTGGCGGAGCTCCATCTCGGATCGGCAGCCGCGAGCTACGAGCACGATTGGATCGCATTGCGCAGCGAGGTCTGTCATACGCCCAGGTCGAACGATGCGCGGCTGCGCTGCCTCGATCGCGCGCGCTCGGCGCTCGGCGTGTTGGCTTCGCAGATGGGTGCGAGCGACCCCGGCGCGGTTCGCGATGCGATCGAGTCGCTACCGCAGCTCGCGTCGTGCCGCGATGCGCTCGATGGTGACGTCCCGCCCGACAAGCTCGTCGCGGGCGAGGCCCAGCTCGTGAAGATCGTGGAAACGGACGTTCGCGTCCAGCTCGCCGGCGGAGGCCGGGTCGAGGAGCTCCAGCTACTCGACGGTCCGGTCGCGCAGCTCGATTACGAGCCGGCGGTCGTCCAGCTCGCGATCGATGAAGGCGCCGCGTTCTCGAGTGCCAGCCGTCCTGCGGATGCGGCGCGCGTGTTGCGCGCGGGACTCGCCCGCGCGGAGGCTGCACACGACGATCGCGGGATCGCGAATATCATCGCGCGGCTCGCGCCTGTCTCGACGCGGATGCACAAGTACGACGAGGCCGCGACGTTGCTCGAGCTCGGTGACGGCGCGTACAAGCGAGGCGGCGACGATCCGCATACCGAGCTCGCGCTCGAATCAGCGCGCGCGGACCTCGCTGCGGCGACCGGCGATCACGACAAGGCGATCGCGATCGCGCGGACCGCGCTCGACAAGGTCAAGGCGCGCCCCGGCGACACGGCGTGGGAGCAGTACCTGCTCACGTTCCTGCTCGTGAACCAGCTGTCGTATGCGGGCAGGCTCGCGGAAGCGACACAGCTCTCGCGCGAAGCGACGCGACTGGAAGGTGCACTCGGCCTGGACAGCCACTTCGGCGTCGTGAAGATCGGAATCCAGTTTAACGAGGCTCTGATGCAAGGGCAGGCCGATCGGATGCTCGAGCTCGCGCAGCAGGGTGTCGCGCTGACCGAAGCGATGGACGACCCGCACTTGCGCTACGAGTTTGCGTCGAATCTCGCATTCGCGTACGACCTCGCTCACGAGCCCGCGAAGGCGGTCGCGGAGTATCAGCACGTGCTCGAGGTCTGTGGCACCGCGTGCACACCCGAGCAGACGATCGACGCGGATCAAGGCATCGCGGCCAACTACCTCGAGCTCGGTGATGCGGCGAAGGCGATCGAGCCGGCGCGAAGGGCCATCGAGGCCGGCGCCGCTGGTGGCAAAGCGCTGGACGACAAGCGTTGGCGCGTTGCGACGACGCTCGCTCGCGCGCTGCTCGCGTCCGGCCATCCGCACGACGCGCGCGCGGTGATCGAGCCGGTGCTGCACGAGATCGAGACCGAGCCCACCGCGCCCCCGATTCATCGCGCGGGGGCCGAGCTCGCCACGGCGCGGGCGCTGTGGGAGGACGGCGGCGACCGCGCGCGCGCACGCGTGCTCGCCGCAGCTGCCGAGAAGGATTTTCAGGCGGCGCTCGTCGTGATCAAGGACTACGCCGCTCCTCTGCAGGAGACGGTGAGAAAGCGCCTCGCAGAGACGATCGAGTGGCGAAAACAGCACTGAATATCTGAGGTTGCGATTTTCGCGCGACGAAACCCGGAATCGCGCTCCTTGGAGGCATGAGGCAACTAGCGCTGGTTTGCGTGTTGGCGTCGGCATGCGTGGCGAGCAACATGGACGGCGGAGGCGGCGGCGGCGGAGGCGGCGGTGGGTCGGGGTCGGGCTCGGGCTCGGGCTCGGGATCGGGATCGGGATCGGGATCAGGATCGGGATCGGGTTCTGCGCACGACCCGACGGCGCTGCCGGCGACGTCGTTCGCCTATATCCAGAAGAACGACACGTACCATCAGCAGATCGTCGTCGCCGATTACGCGGCGCACACGACGCTCGACATCGGTCCGACCGACGGCGAGATCACGAGCATCGCTATCTCGCCCGATCGCAAGCACATCGCGTACACCGACAGCCTGTGGGTCTATCTGATCGGCGTCGACGGTTCGAACCCGCACCAGATCTCGCAGACGATCCCGGCGCCGGGTGGCTCGTACATCCAACTCGACGATCTCGAGTTCTCGCCCGACGGCGGCACGCTGCTCGTCGGTTTCGGCGTGTGGTCGACGGGCGCCGCGGGCGCCGGTGGCACGTCGCCCGCGCTACTGCCGGTCAGCGGCGGCACGGTGACGCGCGTCGATGCCGCCGTGGATAGCAACTGCCAGGTCGTGAACGGGACGAAGTTCACGAGCGATGGGTCGGCGATCGCCGCGATCCACTCGGTGTGCATCGACGAGTCGAAGGAAGGCGTGTTCCTGCACTCGCCGCAGACGGGCGCCGGCACGCTGTACTACGCGAACACGACGCTCGCGCTGACCAAGCCCGTGATCAGCGGCAACCTCGGCATCCTCGTCGGCAACGCCGGCAACGGCTACAACGGCTTGCTCGTGGTCCAGAACGGCGCACTGACGAACACACTGGCTCCTCCAGCCGGCCTGTCGTTCGACAGCATCGCGCTCGCGCCCGACGGCAATACGCTGCTGATCGGCGCCCACGACACCCAGTTCAACAAGAACATCTACATGACGACCGACTTCCAGACGTACACGCCGATCACGACGGCGAATAACGCGACGGCACCGGTGTTCTGATCACGGATCGGTCCACGGCACTTTCGGTGCCGTGAAGTTCAGATAAAACCACCAACCGGTGACCGCATTGTCGGTGTCCTTGTCGGAGTACGACGGGCACGCGCCGTTGCCGCCCGCAAGCAACGAGCTCAGCGGCTGACCACCGACGAGCGGGAGCGACGAGGGCAGGGTCGTGTTGTTCGCATCGGTCTCGCTGATGAAGCCGACGAGGAGGCCGTTCACGACCTTCGATGCGGGCGAGCCCGAGTAGGTCGCGGCGATCTTCGCGTCGTGCAGCGTGATCGGGATGCCGGCGAGCGTCAGCGTCACGGTCGTTGCCGTCGTCGAGAAGCACGGGCCGGTCGGAAGCGTGATCGCCGGCGAGTAGGGGCGCGTCGTGTTGGCGAGCGGTGCGAGGCACGTACCGGTCGCCGCGTTCGTCGCCGTCACCGATGCCGGCGGCGTCGTGCCCGGCACGCACGAGGTCGTCGCGATCGGCGCGGTGCAGTCGGCGAAGTAGAAGTCGAGCGGCGTGGTCGTCGCGTTCGTCTGGACGAGCGGCCGGAACACCGCGGTCGGCGAGAGATCGAGCTTGCCGTCGGCCGGCATCGAGTTGTCGTTCTGGATCGACTTCGCGATCTGGCTGTTCACTGCGAACCCGACCAGCTGCGTATCGGTCACGTCGCGGCAGCCGATGAAGTTCACGAACACGTGCGGATCGCGGAGCTCGAGCGTGTCGAACCGGAACGCCGTCGGGCCGAGCCGGCAGCTGTTCGTGCAGCCATCGTTGTTGTTGCTGTTACCGTCGTCGCACTGCTCGCCCGGCTCGACGATGCCGTTGCCGCACACCGCGGCGCAGTCGTTGTCGGTGTTCGCGTTCGCACCTGCGGGGCAGCAGCCGTCGCCGTTGATCGGCTGCGTGATCGGCTGGAACGAGCACACGACCGTGCACGTGCCCGGGTTGACCAGCGTGTCGGTCGTGCACGTGTTGTTATCGTTGCACGACGTCGGGCACTTGCCGGCGCCGCTCGTGATCGCGGTATCGCAGGTCTCGCCCGGATCGACGACGCCGTTGCCGCAACCCGCCTGGCAGTCGTTGTCGTTCGCGGTCGTCGCGCCCGCCGGACAACAACCGTCGTTGTTGTGCGGCTGCGTGATCTGGGTGTGCGAGCAAGCAGCCTGACAGGAGCCCGCGTTCATCAGCGTGTCGGTCGTGCACGCGATGCCGTCGTCGCACGTCGACGGACACGCGCCTGCGCCGGCCATGATGCCCGTGTCGCACAGCTCGCCCGGCTCGAGAATGCCGTTGCCGCACTGCGCGGTGCAGTCGTCGTCGGTGTTCGCATTCGCGCCCGCGGGGCAGCAGCCGTCGCCGTCGACGGGTGCAGTGATCGCAGAGTGCAAGCACGTCGTGGTGCACTGCGAGCCCGACAGCACGTCGGTCGTGCACGCCTGGCCGTCGTCGCAGCTCGTCGCGCACGCACCGTCGCCGGACGCGATCGCGGTATCGCAGGTCTCGCCGACGCTGGAGTCGAGGACGCCGTTGCCACACGTGAACTTGCAGTCCGAGTCGCAGATCGGATCGGTGACGCGATCGCCGTCGTCGCAATCCTCGCCGGGCTCGACCTTGTAGTTGCCGCACACCGCGGCCGCGTCCGGAGGCAGCGCGGCATCGGACGCGAGCTTGAGGTTGTCGCCGCACGAGAGGACGCAGGTGAGCAACGCGACTCCCCCGAGGATGCGTGTCATGCGGCGGAGGGTAGCTCCGAGCTCGGGGGAAACGGAAGAGAATCGTGAAGTGCGGCCGGTTCAGATGTCAGAGCGGGGTGATCGAATGACCCGATGCGTCGATCGAAATACACGCGCGAGGTGTTGGAGCCGGTGGTGGCGAGGTCGCGTTCGTTGTCGGATGTGATTCGCGCGTTCGGGTTGAAGCCGACCGGCGGAAGCCATCGGCACTTCAATGCTGTGATCTTCAAGGCAGGTCTCGATACGAGTCACTTCGGTGGAAAAACCTCGAAGCGTATTCGAGATCTGTCTCGCGCCGAACTGGCGGACGTGATTCGTGCGTCGCTCTCCGTTGCGCAGGTGCTCGCACATTTCGGATTGCCCGAAAAAGGTCGCCCGCATCACGACCTCGATCGTCGGATCCGCGAGCTCGGTCTCGATGTTTCACACTTCCGTGGCTCTGGTTGGGCGAAAGGCGAGAGCAGCGCAACGCACCCAGCGCTCGCTCGTGGTGCTCGTGTGCGTTCGCTCCCCGATGATCAGGTCTTCATCCTCGGATCGCTGATCACCGGCAACAAGCTGATGAGCCGGCTCATGAGGCTCGGGTGGAAGTACGAGTGCAGCGTTTGCGGGATCGCCAAGTGGCGTGGCCTCGCGCTCACGCTCCACGTCGACCACATCAACGGGCGGCACTACGGCAATCGGCTCGAGAACCTTCGTATCGTGTGCCCGAACTGCCACGCGCAAACACCGACGTACGGTAACCGCGCGCGGGAGGCGTGCTATACAACGCACGCTCGCGAGCGTGGTGGAATTGGTAGACACCCTATCTTTAGGTGGTAGTGAGGGAAACCTCGTGGGGGTTCGAGTCCCCCCGCTCGCACTCACGACCGATACAGGTCCTCCGACGAGATTCACGACCGCCAAGCGCGAGATGGAGCGGCGGGGGGACGTGAGCCCTCCGTCCGCAGGTTGACCTGCGGCTGATCGCAGCGCTTCGCGAGAGGCTGCTTCTTATCTTTGCCACGATGATGCCTTCCCATCGGGTGTTCTCCGTGCTGCTTCGCGGCTCGATCGATTACGCGAGGTGGTGTTCTCGTTTGGCTGCATTCTGTTCGAGCTACTAGCCGGGCGTCGCCGGTTCGGCTGGAATACCGACTACGAGACCTTTTCCTAACGCGTGAGGCTCAGGTCCCGCCGGTGCCTTTGACAGCGGCGCTGAATGGCGATCGCAAAAGATCCGCGAGCCGTTATCAAACTCCGTTTCAGTTCGCCGATGTGCTCGCCGAATATCTGGTCAGCGATGAGTTAGAGGCCACGCAAATCGCTGGTACAGCCAAAGGTGAGCACCCTTACGTCGTGACGGGCCAAGCCTTGCGAGGCACGAGTCGAACTCCATAGGCGCTCGACGTGAAAACCAAGCAACAGCTGGCGAAGAAGAAGCACTGCCCCCGAATCGCTATCCAACCGCACCCATTTGATCTACGTAGTGCCCATGAAGGCGTGGATCGTGGTGGCGCTGGCGGGTTGCTATGCCGGCGTGCGACCCGGGCTCTCTGCGCCCGTCGGCCATGGTCACGGTGGTGTCGGATTCGACGTCGGATTTGGCGGCGGTGTCGAGCACGATAGCGACAGCTATCGCGCCGGCGGAGGAGTCATGCTCGGTGCTCGCGCGAGCGACACGAACGGGTTCGTCCCGTTCGGTGTTGAGGGTCACGTCGCGGTGCCGCTGACGCCGCCGCTCGACCGTCGCGGTTACGGGCTCCTCGGCGTCGCTCATGCAGGCATCGCGGCGGCGATCGGTCTCGACAAGCGCCCCACTTCGGCGGGAACCGCTCCCGATGGAACCATCACGCAGCTATTCGCGGGGCTCGGCTACGGATCGACGAGCCCCCATCTCGATACCGGGCACGTCGCGTTCGGTCTGTCCGCCGCTCGATTCTGGCCCGACGGCGGCGATGCGTTCTGGTTTCTCGGCGGCGCACTCGAGCTGTCGTACTCGTTCAACCGCTGAACGCGCGAACGCGTCTCGACCTCTTGCAACGCGATCTTTCCACATGCAAGCTGGCCGCCGGGTGGCGTTCGGCGCAACGGATTTGCTCGCGGGACCGATCGTGCGGCGCGTCGCAACGGATCGGGTTTCGATCTGGGTCGCCCTCGGCGCGCCTGTCGCGAAGGTGACGCTGACGGTCTACTCGCGCACGTCGGTCGCGACGAACATTATCAAGGGCACGGCGGACTTCGCACCGGTCCAGATCGGCGCGGGGTTGTTCATTGCGCTCCCTACCGTGACGCTCGCGGAGGGCGCACGGCTCGATCCGAACACGATCTACGAATACGACCTCGACTTCGACGGCCAGAACCTGACGACGCTCGGGTTCTTGACCGAGATGACGATCGGCGATCAGAAACATCGCAATCTGCCGCTCGGCTACATCCCCGGTAAGTTGCCGACGTTTGTCACGCCACCGGCGACGGCCGAAGAGCTCGTGATCGCGCACGGCTCGTGTCGCCGGCCGTACGCCGAGGGCACCGATGCGATCGTCGCGGTCGATCAGATCATCCAGCGCTCGATCGAAAATCCGGGACGGCCGCACTACCTCTTCTTGACCGGCGACCAGATCTACGCCGACGACCTCTCGGAGACGTTCCTCGGCTGGGCGAATGATCTCGGGATCCAGCTCGTTGGCAAAAACGGCGATCACGCACTGGAGCAATTGCGCGTCGAGATCCCGACGCAGGCGTACGAAGAGGCTCCCGACAAGGTCTCGCCGGAGACCGACGCGAACACGCCGAAGCGCCTCGTCAGCTTTCCCGCGGATCGAAATCACTTTCCACCGGGCCGGCGCGCCCGGTTGTGTACGCGGGCCGCGAGCCTGAGCTCCGACGACAATCGCAATCACGCATTGTCGTTTGGCGAGATTTCCGCGCACTACCTGATGTCGTGGGCGAACGTATGCTGGCCGAAGAATCTCGAGGACCCCACGACCTGGAAAGCACTGTACGCCGACCGGGGCGTGTACGTGCGGAGCTACCTCGACGCGTGGCGCGACACGATGACGAAGGCGAAGCAGCGCTGGGCGCAGCTCGTCGCGGCCGATCCGAGCTACTCGATCGACAAGGATGCAAGGCTCCCGGAACGGCTCGCGTACGTCGACGGCTACAACCTGTTGCCGAGCGAGTATCGCGGGATCGATCACTTCGCGGATCCGGCGATCAACGAGTGGTGGACGTACGATCAGGCAAATCCGGAGTCTGCGAATTCGAAGCCCGACAAGCCGTGGAACGACTTCTGGACGACCGCTCCGGCATCGCAGTGGCTCCCGGCACCACGCACGGCCGCGGGAATCGCGACGACGTCGACCACGCAAGCGACGGACTTTGTCGGGACGCCCGATGACCTGACGGGCCTGTGGCGGCTGATGACGCCGTCCTGGTATGCGGGGTACGCCCACTTCACGGTCGAGCTCGACTACAAGGTCAACGATCCGGCGCCCGAGCTTCCCGCGCTCGAGAACCTCGTGATCGAGAACGACAAGGTCCTCGTCGATCTCGGACGCTTGCGCGACTTCTACCAAGGTCTCCCGAACGTGCGCCGCGCGTTCGCGAACTGCTCGACGCTGATGATGTTCGATGACCACGAGGTCACCGATGACTGGGACGTCACCGCGAACTGGCTGCAGGCAGTGCGGAGCAGCTCGCTCGGTCGCGACATGATCACGAACGCGATGGCGGCGTACCTGTTGTTCCAGGACTGGGGCAACGACCACACGAAGTACCTCGACACCTCGACGTCACCGAATCGCGCCGCGCTGAAGGTCATCAAGGGGATGTTCGTCGGAGTGGTCCAAGGACCGGCAGAGCAGGATCGCGAGGAGCTCGAGCAGTATTTCGGTTACACGAACGGCTCCGCCGGAGAGCTTCCGCTCACCGAGCAGACCTCGTGGGCGTTCTCGATCACCGATCCGAACGTCGCGCCGTACGAGATCGTGCTGCTCGATAACCGCACGAAGCGCGGCTACGACACGCCCGATGATCCGCCGGCCGACCTGTCGATCGAAGCGATCGCGACGCAGATCAAAGCCGAGCCGCCGCAGGGCTCGACCGTGACGATCGTGATCGCGCCGCTGCCGGTCGTCGGTTATCCGCCCATCGAAGAGATCGTGCAACCGATCCTGAATCTCTACGAGGGCACGACGTCGAGCCACAACCCGCAGATCGCGACGCGCCAGCTGTTTCCGTCGATCCAGCGCGACTACTTGTTCGGCACGTTGATCTCCGATCCGGAAGCGTGGTCGTTCAACACCCGCGCGCAGGAAGAGTTGTTCGCGCGAATCTCTTCGCGGCCCGCGGTCGTGTTCCTCTCGGGAGACATTCACTTCTCTCTCACGAGCAAGGTCACCTACTGGCGCAAGGACGACACAAACGCACTCGCACCCGTGAGCCGGTTCGCGCAGCTGATCTCGAGCGCGCTCAAGAACGTGCCGCCGGAGGACAAGCGCTCGATGGCGACGCTCGGCATCGTCGAGCAACTCGGCGCGGTGATCGCCGGTCCCGTCGATCGACTCGGCTGGGCTTCCGGCGGCGTCGACGGACCGAACTTCGATACCACCGGTGCCTCGTGGCAGCTCGTCCATCGGATGAACAAGAACCCGGCGGTGATTCCGGTCCGGATGTTGCCCGATCCGGTGGTCACGCAACTGCGCAAGCGCCAGCTGGCGCACCCACCCGAGTGGGCCTGGCGGTTCGAGCTCGTAAAGGACCTGCGGCCCGATGCCGACCGGTACACCGCGATGTCTGGCTCGACGCAGCAGTTCGAGCTGCCGACCGAACAGCAACTCGCGGACGATCCGCGCAGCGTCGTCATGCAGATCGCGACACATCACGTGTGGCACGCCGAACAAGGGATGACGCGCCGCACGTTCTTCCCTTCCAACATCGGCATCGTGACGTTCCGGCACCAGACCACTGACGAGACCAGCCCGCTCGTCGTCGTGCACACGTTGTTCGCGTGGGATCGCAGCAATCTCGGTCCGGGTGCCGGTGGCGTGATCCCGAACAAGCCGTGGCCCGAGGCGCGTCTCGCCGCGCAACCGTACGTGCAGTACTACGTGTCGTTCGATCTCCACGATCAACTCGGTCCAGATCGTCCGGAGCCGACGTGAGCGACGATCTGTTCACGGCAATCGGAGAGGGCATCGCCGACGCGACGATGCTGGTCCTGTCCGAGCTCCGGCGCCTGATCCAGACAACATGGCAATGGCGGCTCTACGCGGACACGCAGGGCGTTCCGGACCTCCCGGCGGCGACGATTGCGCGGATCGCGACGCTCCAGAAAGACAACCCGGCGCAGCTGATCCAGGACGCGATCAGCATCGTCCAAGGCTTGCGCGATGCGATCATGGAGGCGAACGCGGCGGACGGGCAAGGTGGCACCGTCGAAGAGGCCATCGAGATCCTCGTCCGGATGTTCTTGCCGATCGCGCTCGTAAGCCTGCACCGGTCCGAGTATCACAAGACGTACGCGATCGTCGCGGCGATCGCACTCGCGGACGACTCGATCGCTGATCAGTCCTCGGGGCTCACGGCCGAGCGGATCGTCAAGATCGTGAGTGGTGCGATCCATGTCGCCGTCGACGATCAAACGGCGGTGTTGCTCGCACCGATGGCGCTTCCGTTGCTCCTGAAGTACACGCTGCCGAAGATCCTGGGCGTGGCGACGCCAAATCTCGCCGCCGGCTGGGAGAGCGAGCTTCCGATCCAGATCTACAACGGGCCCAAGCCGTGGGAGACGACGCCGATCTGGATGGCGCATCGCACGAGCTCCATCCATTGGCCGATTCCGGACACGTTCAAGCTCGATCGCTATGCGAATCCACCGGAGACACCGCCGCAGCCAGGAAACGTCGGGATCACGGTCGTGCCGGTTCCGGGGTTGCGTACGTACGACGGGCCTCCGGTCGACCAGCCACCGCCGATCGCCGATGCCCGCGGTCCGGCGATGTATCTCCAGATCGACGGAGATCTGACAAAGGACATCGATCTCGGCCACGGCTTCACGCTTCGCACCCGCGGCACGATCGCCGCCGGGCTGCAATTCGCACTCGGTTCCGTACCGCCGTTGCCGGGTGGCGCGGAGGATCCGGGCGCTGGCTCGCTCAGTGCAGGTTTCGAGATCGAGCTCGGCTGGGGCCAACCGATCTCGAGAGACCCACCGCCGCCGAGCCCGACAAGCGGTGCGAACGGCGGTGCGAACCTGTCGCTCGACGGCGCTGCGATCTTTGGCTTCGGTGGCGGCGGCGTCACCACGGATGCGTTCACGAAGCAGGACTGGGGCTTCGGCGTGCGCCTCCAGGGGCTGCGATTCTCGATCTCGCCGAGTAGCGCCGTGCTGCAAGCGGTCCTCGGCCAGACGTTCAAGACATCGCTGGATCTCGGCGTGCTCCTGGTCAACCCCGGCTCGGCGAAGCAGCAGCTGCTGCTCGAGGGTGGGAGCGGGCTCGACCTCTACCGCACCGTGCGCTGGCAACTCGGCAGCTCGTGGCTCGGGATGACACTCGACTACCTGCGAGTCAGCGCCACGTTCGAGAAACAAGCCGCGGGCGCGAAGCTCGGCGTCGCGCTGACCACCGGCATCGAGCTGAGCTTCTTGCGTGCGACGCTGATCGTCGACGGTCTCGGCATCGGCGCCGCAGCCTCTTCGCGCCAGCCCGATGGCAACCTGCTCGGGCTCGGTCACTTCGATAGTGACCTCGTGACGCCGAAGGGGCTCGGGCTCAAGCTCGATTGGGGGCCGGTCAAGGGCGGTGGCTTCTTCAGCCGCGATGCGCAGCTCGATCGCTACGCGGGTGCCGTGGAAATCCAGCTCGCGGGCATCGGCACGATCCGAGGCATCGGTTTCACCGAGCCGCGACCCGTCGATCCGGCGACCGGCACGCGGCCGGCGGGCCACACGACGGTGGTGTCGCTCACGATCGAGATCCCGAACGGATGGCCGGTGAGCGGCATCGGCCTGATGATTGGGTTGCATCGCTCTGCGAACGTCGACGCGATCCGCGCCGCGCTGCCGGGCGGTGGCATCGACGCGCTGATGTTCCCATCCGACCCGGTCGGCCAAGCGGGCGCGCTCGTCAACTCGCTTGCGACGATGTTCCCGCCCGCCGCCGCGGACGCCGACTCGCATGTCGCTGGCGGGATGTTGAAGGGCACGTACGCCGGCGGCCTCGTGGTCATCAAGCTCGGCTTCCTGGTCCAGTGGGGGGTCAACGGCAGCCACGCGGGCACGCGGATCCTCGTGCCGTTCTCCGGCAAGGTCAGCATTCATGGCGTGCCGTCGAGCGTGCTTTACATCGAGCTCGACGGCCTCGGCGACTACGACGCGACGAGCGGCGAAATCGAGATCCAAGGAGTGCTGCGCAACTCCAAGTTGTGTGGTGGCGATCTCGTCGGCGGGCTCGTCTACTTCTACGGCGACATCACCCCGGAGAGCGAACGCCCCGAGGGCTACAAGCCCAAGCATCAAAGCTTCTTCAGCATCGGCGGCTACCACCCGAGCTACTTCGGTGGCAAGGGTCCGGCGCGCGCCCGCGTCGAGGATCGGCTCGGCCTCACGATCGCGTACGGCAACTCGGTCAAGCTGCAGGTCCGCTACTATCTTGCCGCTGTGCCGGCCGGCTGGCATCTCGGGTACCTGGGGCAGCTCACGGTGCTGTGCGACGGTTTTGGTGTCGACGGCAAGATCTGGTTCGACGGTGTCGCGACCTGGGAGTTCGACAACTTCACGTTCGATGTCGGGGGAGAGCTCTCGCTGATCTTGTTCGGCGAGACGATCGCATCGATGTCGGCGAATGCCGAGCTCCGCGGTCGCCACCCGTGGAACATCAGCGGCACCGTTAGCATCAAGGTGCTGTGGTGGAGCGTGTCTTATCCGTTCGGCAAGCCGCTCAGCGACACCGACGCATCGCAGCCGACGACCACCGATCCGAGCGCGTTGATCGTCGCTGCGCTTGCCGATCCGACCAGCTATCCGAACGCCACGCCCACGCTTGTCACGTTGAATACCGCGATCAAGCGCACCGGCATCTGGACCGCGCCGGAGACCTCGTTCGTGTTCACGCAAGGCGTGCTTCCACTCGACACGCAGATCGATCGGATCGGCGCCACCGCGTTCGCGGCGCCGCGCACGTTCGCGCTGGGCCCCGTCCAGTTCGGCGGCGGCGGTTCCGTGCGCTCGGTGACCAATGCATTCGCGCCGGGCGCGTTTCTGTCGCTCGATACCGATGCCGCGGTTCAAGCGCCGCCTTCGGAGACGTGGCCGAGCGGGTTCTCGACAGGCGACGACGCGGTCGCGTGCGGCGACGATCAAGGCGCGACGGCGCAGCTCGACGAAGTCGTCGTCGATCGCGCGCAGCTCGTTCCGCCGCCGCGCCGGCGATTTCCCGTGCCCGGCGCGGTGTGGACCGCGTGGAACATGGTCTCGACCGTTTCCGTCACCGCGCCGATCACGATCCGGCCCGTGCTCTACGCGAGCCATTCCAGCGATGCGCCGGCGACCTTCGGAACGGCATGGGCCAAGCGCGGGATGCAACTGCGCCGCACGGAGGGTGAATGACGACCACACATCGGTTCGTCAGCTGGATCCGGTTCGGCGCCGCGGCGCTGCGCAACGACGCGACCACGATCCTGAATCCGGTCGTCACGGCGACGGTCACGATCGACGGTCAATCCGCCCCGGTTCCCGTCTCCCTGTACGGACCAGGCGATGTCACCGCGCTCGCGGCGTCCGCGATCGTCCGGCGCGACCCGACGCCGGACGCGATCGGTGTCTCACCGATCGGGCTGGCGTTTGTCGAGCTCTCACCGGCCGACCTTCCCTGGCGGTTCTCGCCTGCACCGAACGGTGGCGCAGTCGCGGCGGTCCAACCGTGGCTCGCGCTGATCGTCGTACCCGCGAGCGCGGCCTACGGGCCCAAGTCGGGAGCGTCGACGCTCGTCGTCACCGCCGACCCGAAGGATCTGCCGAATCTCGCCGAAAGCTGGGCATGGTCTCACGTGCAAGTCGAGGAGCCCGACGGTGGCATGACCGGTCCGGTCGGGGCATACGTGCGCGATCACGCGAGCTCGGCCGTCGCCCGGGTCATCGCACCGCGCAAGCTCGAAGCGAACACGAAGTATCGCGCGTGCCTGGTGCCAATCTACGAGGCGAGCAGGCGCGCAGCGCTCGGCATCGATCTCGGAGATGCTGCCGTGCGTCTAGCATGGGACGCCACGACGACGGCCGCGATCGATCTTCCAGTCTACGATTCGTGGCTGTTCTCGACCGGGGACATCGACGACTTCGAGACGATCGCGCGCCGCCTGCACGGCGCCGATCCCGACGGCCTGTTCGCACCCCTGACCGTGGACGTTTCGGCCGCCGGCGGAACGACGGCGACGATGTACGGCCTGTTGCGCCCGCCCGATGGCGACATCGCGATGCCGGCCGCCACCCAGATCGCGAGCACGATCGAGCCGTGGCTCGCGACCGATGATGCGAGCACGCCCGTCGTCGGTCCGCCGTTGTACGCGGCAGCGCAAACGGGTGCCGAGACGCTCACCGGTGTTCAGCCGTGGCAGCGCGACGTCAACCTCGATCCGCGCCGCCGGGCGCAAGCAGCTGCGGGCGCCGCGGTCGTGCGTGCCGATCAGGAGCAACTCGTTGCAGATGCACGCGACGCGCTCGGCAAGATCGATCAAGCGAACACGTTCATCCGAGGCGCGCAGCTGGCGACCCTCCTCGCGGATCGCGTCCACACGCGCCACGTGGCTTCGCGGCCACCGGCACGCGTGCTGGCGATGCTCTGGCCGAACCTCGCGGGCACGCCGGTCGCGACCGCGGCCGCCGCGCCCGAGCCCGGTGCGGCCGGCTTGCTCGCTCCAGCGATGCGGCGGATGACGCGCCCGAACGGTCCGCTGGCACGTGGCCGCGTCGCCGGGCTCGCGTGGTCACGTCTCGGCGGCAACCTCACGCTGCGAGTGACAGCGACCGCGCTGAACCCGGCGAGTAGCGCGACGATGGGCGCGATTCGCCAGAATGCGGCAACGACGACCGGCACCATGACGACGACGAGTGCAACCGAGATCGCGGCCGCGCGCACGGCCGAGATCAGCGCAGGTCTCGCGACTCGTGCGGCGCGCGCGATCGCGGTCATTCGGCTGCCGCCGGTGCCGCCGGTCGACACCGCCGGTCTCGCGAGCCAGGCACTCGCAGCCGCGGCTCCGCTCGGAATCGCGACACGGCTCGGCGACCGGATCACCGGGCTCGTGGTCGCGACGATCGTCGATCTAGGTGAGCTACGCGGCACGATCGACCTGTCGCGCCCGTTCGCAGATCGCCTCGCGGAACTGCGGCCAGAGATGTTCGCTCCCGGCCTCGCACAGCTCCCTCCGGACATCGCTACCGTGCTGAAACCGGATCCAGCGGCCGTCGAAGCGATCCTCGTCGGCGCGAATGACGAGCTCACGCGCGAGCTCGATTGGCGCGGCATCCGGATCGACCGGACGACGACGCTTCTGCGCCAGCTCTGGGCGCGCCCGGCACGCGACCCCGGACCCGCTCACGACATCGATCCGATCACCGGGTGGACCGCGGCGCTCGGAAGTCACGCGAGTGGCGACCTGACGGTGTTCGTCGTGCGCAGCGAGCTCGTCCGCCGCTTTCCGTCGGCGCTGTTTGCCTGCGTTCGCGCGGTCGCCGATGTCACCCTCGGTCGGAAGGTCGGTGACGAGCATCTATTTCCGCTGTTCCAAGGAACCGCCGCACCCGACACGGCGTACATCGGCTTCGCGAAGTCGCTCGCCGAGCTCGCCGGCGCCGACAACTGGAAACCGAATAGCGGCGCGGACCCGGGGTGGTACTTCACGATTCAAGAACGCCCAGGCCACACGCGGTTCGGTCTCGATGCCGCGCCTAGTCCTGGCACACCCGCGTGGGACAACCTGGCGTGGTCGCACGTCCATGCCGAGCCGTATGTCGATCTCTCCACGCCTCCAACCTATGCCGTGACGACGCCTCCGAAGTGGGGAGCGACCGCCGCGGGTACTGCTGCGATCTTCGAACGTCCTGCGGTGCGGGTCTCGCTCCACGTCCGGGAGCTGATGCCGCGATGAGGTCCTCATGGTGAGCGTCGTCCGTCCTCCCGTCGTTGCGCCGATCGTCGTGCGCCCGCCGGATCCGCTGCAGGGACTCACCGCTGATACGCCGATCGTCCTGTTGCCCGTACGCATCGAGACGCGCTGGTTTCCCGCCGCGGACCGCGATCATCTCGAGCTACGGATCCGAGTCATCCCCGACGAGATCCATATCTCGGCACCGTTGTCGGTGACGCCCGCCGAGCGCGCCGATGTAGCGACGTACTATGCGGCCGCGGCTGGAGATCGCGAGACTGCATTCGCGCGGCTCGTCGAACGGTCCGGTGACAGCCGTGCCGCGTGGCTCGTTCGGGCGCTCGCCCCGGGCGCGCTCGCGGTTCCGGACGCGGATCAAGTGACCGATCCGTCTCGGGTGGTCGCGATGCCCGATCATTGGATCGCGATCGCGAAGTCAGCAACCTCGCGCACGGTGGCGACGGGCACGGCGATCGCGACTGACCTCGCTGCATCGCCGACGGCGAATGACACGCCGAACGGTGCGCTCGGCGCCGCGCTCGCGTGGGCGACCGACTTCGCGATCGCCGAGACCAAGGGCATGGCGCTCCGCATGACGGTAGCGGCGTCGGACGCGGCGACGCTCGACGAGTTGATCGTGATCGGCGTGCGCGCCGCAGACACGACGACCGGCTCGACGGTGCTCGGCGACCTCATTGCGCGCCACGCGAGCTGTGATGGTGCCGCGCTGTTGTCGCCGGGCACGCCCACGAACGTCGCTCCCGATCGCGATGGCGCACGCGCGACCGGAAGCCCCGGGCCGTGGCGAGGCAACGGTACGTTGACCGCGATCGGTCCGACGCCGAACGGCGATGCCGCGCGCGTGGCGACCGCACTCGGTGTTCCCTCCGGTGCGCTCGTGGACGTCGCCACGGATCACGTCGACCGTGGTGCGATCGCGCGCTCGATGCATGTCGCGCTGTGGCCGGCGACGTGGGGCTACCACCTGAAAGACCTTGCCGCGCTCGACGCGACGTCGATCGGCTCCGCACGCTCGCTGTTCCTCGATCACGTACGGGGCCAGGGCGTGCTGCCCTCGTTGCGCCTGCGCTCGCAGCCGTATGGCCTGCTGCCGGCGACCTCGCTCGCACGGTGGCCGGCGGGAATGCCGCGCGGCGGCCTCGCGGCATTCCTGAACCATGGCCAAGCCGCTTGGACGACCGCGACAACGAAGGTGCCGCGGTTGGTCGACAGCCAAGATCTCGACGGCGATATCGTCGCGATCATGCGCCACGGGCCGAGCTCTCTCGGTGCCTGGGTCCGCGAGGTCATCGATCGTGATACGGGCGTCGTCGCACTCAAGGGAATTCTCGGCGCCGTCGCGTCGATGGATGCCGAGTTGCAACGGATCAAGACCGCGATCGCGGCGCAGCTGCTCGGCGTTCCTGCAACGATGCCGGCGTGGACCATGATCTATGCCGACGCGCTCGCGAAGCTCGGCATCCCGTTCGTGGCCCCTGCGGCCGCTGCGCGCGACCTGCCGCTGGCACACGATTATCTGTCCGGCATCGCGAACGCCTCGACCGCGGACCTCGAGAACAACGCGGTGGATGGCGCCGATCCGAGGACGCTGCTCTACCTCCTCGCGCGCTACGCGATCACGCACGTGCAATGGGACTGGGTCATCTCCGCGACCGCCGCGAGCACGACAACGACGAGGGCACTCGAACGCACGGTGGCGACAGGCGTAACGAGCGCCACCGGAGCGACGACCGTCGCCAGTGCGACCAGCGTGTGGGGAAAGATCGGCGGAGCAGGCACGATCGTGCTTACGAATCCGGCCATGGTCGAGGTCAAGAACGCACTGAAGGCGCTCGGTGCAGCCCCGGTGCGGGAACTCGACGCGGCGTTCGCCGGTGTGCTCGACACCGCGTCGTATCGCATCGACGCGTGGTGCACCGCGATCGCGAACGAGCGCCTCGCGCAGCTACGCGCGGCCGCTCCGACGGCTTCTTATCTCGGCGGATGGGCATGGCTCGAGAAACCACGGCCAGCGCCGCCTACGGGTCCAGAGGGCTTCTTGCATGCACCCTCGGTCACGCAGGCGCGCACAGCGGCGGTGCTGCGCGCAGGCTACGAGGCGCATCGCAAGGACGGGGTGGGGACGTCGCTGGAGATCGAGCTGACGTCCCAGCGCGTACACGATGCTCGCTGGTTGCTTTCCGGCATGCGCGATGGACGCCCGCTGAATGAAATGCTCGGCGACCACGTCGAGACGTGGCTGGGCGACCACGGTCATATCGACCTCGTGCACGGCCTTCGCGCCGGCAAGGACCTGATCGACGGTTGGGCGCTCTACCATCAATGGAGCGCAGCGCGACCCGCGGCTCCGCTCGATGCAGCGTTCGATGATCTCGTCGAGCTCGTCGACGGGGCGGCAGATCTCCTCGTCGCCGACAGCGTTCACAACGCACTCGCGAATAGCCCGGCGCGCAGCGGCGCCGCACTCGACGCTCTTCAGCGCGGCGAGGTCGCGACTCCGGATCCGCGCGTCGACCGTACGCTCACCGACGGCGATCGGACCCAGCGCCGCGTCGTCCTCATGCTCCCCGAGGCTCCCGCATGGCCCGGCGCTGCGAGGCCGCGGGCGATTGCCGCGCCCCGCCTCGAGGGCTTCGCCGCGCGGCTCCTCGGAGCTCCTGCTTCCGTGACGCTGTCGCTGGTCGTCGATGGCGCGACCGTCACGCGGTCGCTCGCGGATCTCGCGATGTGCGCACTCGATGCGGTGTTGCTCGCGGCGGAAGCGGGTGCACAGGGTTTCCTCGATGCCGCTGGAAAGGCCACAACCGGTTCGGTGACCTCGGTCACCGGTGGACCCGAGCTCGATCGAGTCGTGCTCGTGGGCTGCGCACTCGCTCGTTTGCTCCGCGGTGCTCGCACGCCGATCGCCGGCGAACTGGGCGCCGTCACCGTGAGCGCTCCGGTCGATCGGACCACTGCAGTGAACGCCGCGACGGCCGCGCTCGATCCGCAGACCAAGGCGGTCATGCTCGCGACCGGTTTCGCGGTGGCCGCACCGATCACGGCGCCATCGTCGCTCGCCGCGGTCGCGGCCCAGCCGGGCGAGCTCGCCAGCTGGCTGTCGGACCTCGGGCGCGTCCGGACCGCGCTCGAACCGCTCGACCTGCTGATGTTGATCGCGCCCGACGCGCTGCCGGTCGAACGACGGCGCACCGCGGACGGCGTCGAGCTCGTCGTGTTCGGACCGACGAGCGCGCCCGCAGAGGCGCTTGTGATCGATGCATGGTCGGAAGCGCCGCCGGCCTCCACGATCGTGACCGGCGTCGCATTTCCGTTCCAAGCTCCGCGCGCACAACCGGCACAGGCCGTCCTGATCGCCGTGCCACCGCCCGCGACGCCCTGGTCGCTCGCGCTCGCCGAAGCGATCATCGACGAGACCATCACGCGCGCGAAGGGCCGGATGATCTCGCCAGCCGACGTACGTAACCAGCTCGCGCCCACGCTGCTCGTCGCGGATGACCCAGCAGAGCTGGTTCCATCGATCGACCTCCAGGCGGTGAGCGCGGTCGTCGAAGTGGCGGCACGCGTATGAGTCTCGTCACGTGGAATCGGATCGAACCGATCATCGACGCCGAGACCGTCGACGCCGGTCTCGCGGCACCGCTGGCGGATCCGCTCTGGCTGCTCGGCCGGCAGTGGCAGATCGGCGAGCTGACCGCGGAAGATGCCGGCTCTCCCATCGGCGCGACGATCGCGACGACGGCGTACCCGCTGGACCGGATCACGATCGGCACGGAGACCCACCCGCTCGACGCGAAGCTCCCGCTCGAGGCTATCGTCGAGCCCGAACCCCCGACGGCGCCAGACCTCCGTATGCGCCTTGCCGCGGGACGCGACCTGATCGCCGCACTCGCGAGCAAGCCGGCCGCGATCGCCGCACTCGCAGCCTTTCGTCCCGCAGCGCAGACGGATCGCAATGCGGCCGCGCTGATTCGCGCCCTCGGGACGCGCGCGGTCGATGCCGAGCTCGTCGCCGTGCAAATCGCACAACACGGTGTCGCTGCCTTCGCGACGACGCTCGGCGATCCAACTGTGGTCGCTCCCCTCACCGCCTGGAATGCTGGGTATCAGCGCCGCACGGGTCGCGCCGGACCGAGCGCGTGGAACGAACAGGCAGCGACGTATCAGTTCTCGCTACGAGCCACCGTCGGCACGAGCGACGTCATCCTCGAAGCGAACGATTATCGGGGCGGCACGCTCGATTGGTGTGACTTCGCTGCGACGACCGCAGCTGCCACCGCGACCCAAGCACCGGTTAAGAATTCGGTCTCGGTACTGCCGACGCCGCTCGAGTTCTCCGGCGGGCCGGCGCGGAGATTCTTCGAGCTCGAACGGGGAGGCGCGAGTTATGGCGCGCTCGTCGGCACGGCGCCCGATCTGGGGACTGCGATGCTCGTCGAGGTCACGCTGGTGTTCGGTGGCGATTGGTTTGTCGCACCCGTCTCGTTGCCGGTCGGTGCGCTGGGTCGCGTCGATACGATCGTCGTCACGGACTCGTTCGGCGAGACGACCACGATCTCGAACCGGTTGCGCTCGCCGAACTGGCGAATGTTCGAGTGTGGTAGCGATCCGGCCGTTGCGGACTTCCTCGCGATCATACCGACCGTGTCTGCAGCGCTCGAGGGTCCCGCGATCGAGGTCCTCGCGCTCGGACGCGACGAGACTGCGAACGCGGTCTGGGCGATCGAGGACGTGATCTGCGATCCGCTCGGCCTTCCGGTGCTCGTCGACCATGCGATGGCGCCGGCAACACCCCACACGACGTGGACGTACGAGCCGCTCGTCGCGCCGCCACCCGGTTGGTATCCGCTCGTTCGACGCGACAACACGTTTGTCGGCGCGGCCTTGCGCCCGGCTGCGCTCTCGGCCTCGCCGCGCGGCCGGCTGCTCGCGAACTGGCCCGCGGTCGGTTTTCTGATGGACCACGTGCCGGGCGAAGGGCTCAGGATCGAGCGGCGGTGGCAGCTCGCGATCGCCGCCGATGGAACGCGCGCGCTCTGGATAACGCGCGCTGATCGGATCGGTCGGGGCTCGGCGAATAGTGGCGTTCTCGCGGATCAATTGAGATCGCCTTAGCGCAACCTCGGCTCTCGCCGTTGATCCACTCCGTGGGCGTGGCAAAATCTTGCCACGGCCCAGCCGATGCACCCGGATCAGTCCGGACGTGGACGGACGAAGAGACCCGCTAACCCTCCGAGACGACTGCAAGGCCACGCGACTCATGATCGTTTGGCATCGTTTCGGTAGGGTTCGAGTCCCCCCCCGCTCGCACGAACGATCCGAACTTGTTCTCCGAACAAGAGGTTTCTCTCGGTGAGAGCGTGGATCAAGCGTGACTATAACGAGTGGTTGCGCGATGTCCGCAAACTGCACAGCTTCTCCGATCAGGATCGAGTGATCGATCCAGCGCTTGGTTTCTGGCTCGGCCAAGACCGCGGCGGCACTCGAGGCAGAACGACCCGGGGCCGATTGCGTCATGAAACGCGCGCGCCTCGGCCATGTTTTGCAGCGGGAAGAAGTCTTGGCTGCTGCATCGGCACGCAGCTCTTGTATCGTCGCCGCAGGGAGCGAGGGTACATGCAGCAGAAGTCACTCGTCTGGTTCATCGTGCTTTCCGTCGCGGCCTGCGGGCCGAGCGGGAGACAACCGCCCTTCGGCAATGGCAATGATGGAGGCGGTGGGAGCAATGGCAATGGCGGTGACGGCGGCGGCACGTGCGTTCCTCAAGGCGATAATGGCTCCGGCTCCGGCTCCGGGTGCGGGAGCGTCACCATCACGCCCTCGACGCCGCTCGCGCTGCCGGATACGAACAACCAGACCAACGCCAACGCGCTGTGCTCGACGAACGCGAACTGCTCTGGTGCGGAGCCCAACTGCGTCATGACTAGCGACAAGACGGACGCTCCGCCCAACGGTGGCATGTGCGCCGCCTCGTATACCGACACGCTGAACTTCGTCGGCTTCTGTCCGGGCGAGACGCTCGATGACACGACCAAGCTCGTCTCGGTCTGCGCGACCCTCGAGCACTCGTGGGTGGGCGACCTGCAGGTCGATCTGATCTCTCCCGACGGCAAGAGCGTCGCGCTCCATCTGTTCCCGGGCCGATTCGGCACTCCGATCTTCCTGGGCCACCCGAACTACTGCGATAGCGATGCGAACGCGATCCCGGGCACTGGCTACGACTACTGCTGGACGGGAACCGCCACCAAGCTGCTCACGACGACCGATAACGGTGGGTGCGGCGCCGCTGGGGGCTGCGAGTCATGGGCCGGCGATGCGACGGCGTGCCCGAACGGCGGTGGAACCGACGAGGGCGTCGACGGAGAAACCGGTCCGTTCGAGGTCGTGCCTGCGGGCAACTACAAGCCCGATCAGTCCTTCAGCGCTCTGCAAGGTGCGCAGCTCAATGGCAACTGGACGTTCCGCGTGACGGACCTCTACGCGATGGACAACGGCTACCTCTTCAAGTGGTCGATCCAGTTCGACCCAGCGCTACTTCCAAGCTGCGGCGGGCCGATCATCGAGTAGGACGGACGATCAGCGCGAGCGCCGGCGACGGCGGGTCGCGGCCAGCAACGCGCCGAGCAGCAGCACGCCGTTGCCCGACGTTCCCGCCAACGACGACGTCGACGAACAACCGCATCCGCCACCGCCGCCACCGGTCTCGCCACCGCCGCCACTGCCGGCGTCGCCACCGCCTGCCGACGACTCCACATCGAGTGTGATCGTCGCGGTGTGCATGTTCACGCCCGTGGTGCCGGTGACGGTGACCGTTGCCGAGCCAACCGGCGTCGTGCCGGTGGTCGCGAGCGTCAGCGTCGAGCTGGTGCCTGCGTTCACCGTCGGCGGCGTGAACGTCGCGGTAGTCCCGGCCGGGAGGCCGCTCGCCGCGAGCGTGATCGACTGTGCAGCGCCGCTGGTGATCGCGGTGTCGAGCGTCACTGTGCCGCTCGCGCCGGGGGCGACGGTGAGCGTGGTCGGGTTCGCGGTGATCGAGAAGTCATCGGTGGGCCCGCCGAACTCCCAGAACCCGCGGCCGTACGTCGCCGCGCGCACGAGGGTCTCGTCGGGCGAGATGTAGAGATCGGTGACCTCGACGAGCGGCATGCCCGCACCGAAGCGGGTCCACGTCGCGCCACTGTCGACCGAGCGGTAGATGCCGAGGTGGGTGCCGGCGTAGAGCACCTTGTCGGGCTGGTTTGCGAGCGGCTTCGGATCGCTCTTGATCAGATCGACCGGAATGCCGTCGGGCAGACCCCCGCCGGTCACGGCGGCCCAGTGCGCGCCGAAATCGGTCGATTTCCACAGGTGGTTCACGCTCGCCTCCGGCGCGACCGATGCCACGTACACCGTGTTCGGATCGGTCACGTCGAACTGGATCCACGACAGGCTGCGATCGCTGTTGGGCAGCGCGGTCGCGTCGGTGCCTGCGCCGCTCGCGACCTGGGTCCAAGTAGCGCCGCCGTCGTGCGACAGCGAGACCACGCCGCCGGAGCCGAGCGCGCCGATGATGTTCTGGTTAGACGCAGCGACATTGATGTTGCGCAGGACCGTCGTGCCGGTGACCGGCGAGGTCGGCAGCGCCGTCCACGATGTGGCGAAGTTCGTCGACTTGTAGATCTTGGTGTTCGAGAACGTGTAGACGTCGTTGCCGGTCGTGGAACCGTCCCACGCCAGGATCTTGGTGAGGAACGGCGCGTTCGCCGAATCGCCGGCCTCGCTGATCCCGCCCGTTCCGTCCGCCCAGCTCTGACCGCCGTCGGTCGAGCGCTGGATCTGGTCGTAGTAGAGGCTGCCGAGCATGAGCTGCGCGTTCGTCTGGTGGATCGCAGCGCCGAAACCGTCGCCGCCGATCGTCTCGTCGAACGTGGTGGTCGCCCCCTCGCGAACCCGGGTGCCGTTGTCCTGCAGGCCGCCGATCACCGCGTTGCGGTTCGCGGGCGACGAACCGACCGAATAGAGCAAGTGGGTGACCAGGCCGTTGTTGAGCGAGTTCGAGAACGTGGTGCCGCCGTCGGTCGATTGGAACACGCCACCGTCGGTGCCGATCCAGAGCCCGGTCGCGTCGACCCAGCCGGCGTGGAAGTCGGCGTGCACGTACGGGAACCCGTTGCCGAGCCAGTCGGTCACCTGGCGGAACGTCGAGCCGCCATCGGTGGTCTTCGCAAGCAGGAGCGCGCCACCGAAGTAGGCGATCGAAGGATTCGTCGGATCGACGAGGACGAGCTGGTTGTACCAGCCCTGCTGATTGAGGAGGCCTCCGACCTTGGTCGTCGCGTTCGCGTACTTCTTGCCGGTCACGGCGAGCGCGGTCCACGTCTTACCGCCATCGGTAGACTTGAAGATGTCGACGAGGTCGTTCGCGGTACTCGAGGTGTCGTTACTGGCGAGCGCGTAGACCGTGGTCGGCAGCGACGGCGCAGATGCGACGGTGACCCGACCGATCGCGGTCGTCGCGGTGAGCCCGGTCGACCGGGTCCAGCTCGCACCATCGTCGGTCGAGTACCAGGTCTCGCCGCTCGTCGTGAGCGACGAGCCGGCGGCGTACGTCCCGAGCGACAGCACGAAGTTGTGCGGCGCGGTCGCCGCGATCGACCAGATCTTGGTCGGGGTCGCGAAGCCGGTGTTGATCGCGACCGCGCTCCAGTGCGCGCCGCTGTCGGTCGAGCGGAACAGCCCCTGATCGGTGCCCGCGAGGACGGTCGTCGTCGTGGCCGGGTCGACGACGATCGCCGGAATCTCCATCGACGCG
>Ga0105245_10000692_pt1 | contig 30368 bp, 48 predicted proteins | sample KBSM54metaG_FD_81523 | JGI IMG/M metagenome (GOLD analysis project Ga0105245, IMG submission 81523) | Miscanthus rhizosphere microbial communities from Kellogg Biological Station, Michigan, USA - KBS M5-4 metaG | ecosystem: Host-associated > Plants > Roots > Rhizosphere > Soil | place...
GGACGAAAAGATTAAAGACCTCAAAGAGCAGAACACTCTGCTTTCGGAAGTGATTAGATCAATGCGCCCGTCACCGGATGGACCTCAAGGACATATTGATCCAATGGGCGCAGTCTAGGAGCGGCTCTTGAACCAAGGCGAGCTGTATATGGGCATAGCGGACGGCAAGGACATCAAGGATTTCCGTCAGGATGTCAGGGATGGCAAGGCTATCAATGTTAGCGCGGCCAGCCGTACATCCCAAAGAACTCGTTTCCGGGCTTCACGGCCATTAGCAGACTTGTGATGTAACCGATTCGGTTTTCTCGACACCAGTCATTCGGGAAGTGATGTTGCATCTCCACTTCCTGAAATCGGGCGACGATCTCCGGCGAAAAGTGATTCTGTTCTTGGCGTGTCCAGTAATAGTGCGAATTCCGGTTCCAGAAGGATTTGTGATCGCTATCCTGATAGGCTCCTCGCCCAACGGTTCCATCCGGATTATCCACGCTTGGAGTATGAGCGTACCAGAATCCGCCGTGCTTTAGACAGCGCCAAATTTCGTTGACCACATGGGGGATTTTATCATGTGGAATGTGCTCCATGAAGTCCGACGCCCAAATGAATCCGCAGGAATTATCTTCAAAGGGAAGTCCTTGAGAGATGTCACACTGGATTCCAGAGTTCGGTCTTTTATCGACCGTCATGAATCCTTCCTTTGGACCTAGCGCTCCTCCCAAGTCAAGTTTGAGCAACCCTTCTCTGCGGCACCATTCATGGATCATCGGAATGATGCGAGCATGTCCAAGCTCTCGCTGGCGTTGCTGGTTGCCTTCGTAGAACTGGTACTGCGTGTTGTCGCTCGCTCGCATACGTTGCCAGTAGAGCGGCTCATCATGTTTGATGAACTCAGTCCCGCTCAGATACATCCGCTGCATCAAATCCAGGTCATCTGCGGTGGCTAGAAGCGGATCGTAGCCACCGCTTTTTTCGTAAGCCTCCATGGTGAAGGCTCGTGGGTGATTTGGTGCAGCGAGAAGATTGTACAACGTCCTTGGGTTCACCTCCCACGGAAGGTTGTATTCGTGCTTGTTGTGGAGATGGTCTTTCCATTTGCAATGCTGCCACCCGCATCCATTGTAGAGGATGTCCTCGGTCTTCCCGTTGATGGTCTTTGTCTCTATCGTTGGCGCGTAGAAAAACTTATTGCCTCCATCTTTGAGAGCCTTATGCACTTCACGCAGACAGTACGGAAGGAGGATGTCATCGTGATCGAGTTCTATGGCGATCCGCCCGTCACAGTGTTGCAGCGCAAAAGACTTCAGCGCTCCCACAGAGGGAGTTGGAAACGAGCACGGGATGACTTTGACACGCGGATCGTCGCGAATGGCGGGAGGTATTTCTGCTCCTGCGTTGGGAACCAAGACCCACTGCCAATCTATGTCCCCTTTTTGAGAAGTGATGGAGTTCCACGCATCGAAAATCCAGTCAGGCCGGTGAGTTGGAGTAAAAATACTTACCTTGCTCATACTGTCTTGGTGCAGAAAAACCAAAGTTGCGCCAACCTTGGATTTTCCTTGGTGAACCCTTGGTATGATGTGGCTCGATGAACTAGCGAACCTTGCCAAAGCACCAACCGACCGTAGATATTCGCCACCTTGTCCACCAACTCCCAATTGTCTTCATGGAGTAGATTGTACTCAGAATACATATCCGCCTGAATCGCTCTCCATTCCACTTTGTCTTCAAATGGATGATTGGGAGGCCGTCGGCATCCGTGCGTCTTGTGACGCCAGAAGCTTGTCCCTGAATCCAGCGGGGCATTCGGATTCAAGTAAATTGCTCCTGCCCAATGTTGCGAATCGCTGTGGGTCACTAAGGCACATTCATCCCACGTCTTTTGGAATACTCCGTTCTGACTCTGTGATATCCAATCGGTTATCTCTGCGCCGATCAGCCTCTCGAATTCCTCCTTCAGAAAAGGCCAGCGAAAAGGCTTGGAGCGAACGCCTTTGTAGCCTCGAATATCCTCGTGAAATTCCTGCTGCAATGCGATATTACGAACCATATCGGGATCTGCAAGAAAGGAATCAACAACGATAATGTGTGGTGATCTATGGTAAAACATTAGTGTTTCCTTCTCTCTGCTTCGAGTTTACGAATATTCGCCTCGTGCCGTTCATGCTCCTCGCGAAGACGCTTGAGACGTTCGCCTTCCGCCTTGAATTCGTTCATCTGGTCCACGGACGCGAAGTGCTGCTGGCGAGGCTTCAGCATCTCTTGGACGTGCGTGCTGTAGTCTTCTTTGTCGCTCATGGTTTCAGATATGTTTGATTGCCCACACGATGGCGAGGACAATACCAATGATGCACGCGGATGGCACTAAACAACCTAACGAAAGGACCAAAACGGGAGCAAACACCTCTTGAATGTCATTCCAGATTTGTTTCATGGCTTATCCTTCTGTTCAGCGACGTGCAAGTCCAGCGCTCCCAGCATGAGCACTTTCGCAAGACTTCTGGCGCTCTGCCCGCGCTTCTTGGCCGCTCGCTCCAGCCGCTTGTGCTGCGGCAGCGTCAAGTCTATGCGGATGCTCTTTGGAAGGCCCATGATCGACGTATCAACTGTTGTACAAGAGTTGTCAAGCGCTATTCAGGCTTGCGACCAGAAAGCCCTTGCTCGCTCTTTCTCTTCAGGAGTCTTCGTAGGCATCTCCCAATCTTGGTATCCTTTTCGCACACCAACCAAAAGGTCCACGCCTTCCCCTTTGAATCGGGAGGGCTTTCCTGAAAGCGTAGAATGAAATTTAGCGCTCGCATTGGCTCCAGATGGAACCATTTCCATAAATAGAGGGCGAGTTGCTTCTGTGCATGCCATTGCAAATATTCCGTGTTCGTTGGAAATTACACTATCTTTGGGTCCAGGGTCACCCTGGCTCCCTTGCGGCCCCTGTTCTCCAGTCGCGCCTTGCGCTCCTTGTTCGCCAGCGCCTTGGGTTCCCTGAGCCCCGGTTGCGCCTTGCGCTCCAGCCGCACCTTGCGCGCCAGTTGCTCCCTGATCTCCGGTGTCTCCAGTATCGCCTTTGTCACCCTGGTCGCCTTTGGCTCCCTGCGTTCCGGGAGGACCTTGTGGACCTTCCCCGCCATCATCCCCTTGATCGCCTTGGTCACCCTGATCCCCCTGGTCGCCCTGTGCCCCCTGAGTCCCAACTCCAGGCGAGCCTTGCCGCCCTTGGTTGCCTTGAAACCCCTGATCGCCAGTCGTTCCTTGATGACCTTGCGCGCCAGCGCTGCCTTGCGCACCTTGGTCGCCCTGAAATCCCTGATCCCCTTGGAGTCCCTGCGGTCCTGCTGGACTGGCAGTCAATGTCACCGCAACGCCAGAGGCCATGATGGCACCGCCTACGGGATTGACCACGCAGTTGAAATAGGCCGTCGCACCCGCACCCGCCGCGGTGGCTGAAACGATCTGCACGATGAATGCCGTGGACGTGGTTGTGTCGGAAACCTCGATCAAGTTTCCCGGCGAGAACAACCCGATGCCGACCAATGCGCCGTGTGCATCATGTTGCGAGACGTACATGTGCGTGACGCTCGCGAAGGTGTGACTGTTGAGGCGGATGAATCCTGCGTTGGGAGGCGGGACGATGTTGTTCTCAAAGAAGAAATCCACGAGAACTCCTCCAGCTTTCCCTTGCCGTCCTTGCGCTCCCTGAGCGCCCGTGCCACCACCGCCTCCACTTCCGCCTGAGATGCCTCCTGAGCCGCTTCCTCTTGCGGCCCCAATGAACACATTGCCGTGATACCCCCGCTGACTCAGCCCACCATAAGCGCGAGTGTAATGCTGCGCCCGGAACTCTTCTGTGGGCTCATTGGCATCGAACTTCATGATGCGTAGACTCGCGGAGGGGGAGGATAGATAGCGGTCGAGTACGGCACTAAAGCCGTGCAGCGCTCACGGAACCAGCGCCCTCTTATTTGTTTTTGGCTATCATATTTCGTATCATCTCGCCATGCCGTGACGTTGGTTGGCGCATATTCTTTTCCTTGCCGGATGAAACGTTCATATCCCGTGATACCACCGGGGAAAGGGGGCACTTGAACTTCTGGATGAAGTCCAAAGAATGAACCCTTGGCGTCTGCGGCACCGGATGGATAGCGCCATTCAAAGCGTCCCGGCTGCATATCGACTCGTCGAAGCATTTCTTCAGGCCAAGGAATAACACTCCAGAACTGCTCATAGAGAAAGGTTGTGGCTAACGCCTGTTCGTCCACGATGTCCGCGCTAACTACGATGTCGATCAAGTTCCCGTCATTGACCACGAATTGCACATCCCAGCTACGAAGAACCGCTGGCCACTTCCAAGTGTCTCGGGTATTCCACGATGAACTTGGGGAATTCTCAAGTGCATCCGATGGTCTGATATCGCGTGCAAAAATCAACTGTTCGCCCTCTTTCCAGACTAGGATGTAGTCCTTAAGCTGTTTCGCGATAGGTCCAAGCATGCGATCATCCTTCATGGTATTCGCGAAGGTCTTGCCGATAGTTGGCATGATATCTGGTAAAATCAGTTCATCGCTATAAGGCACCCAAAATTCACAATCACGCTCAAACGCCGTGGCATCCTCTGGCGCTCCGTTTGGATCAGGGATGTTCGCGCTAACGGAGACGACGGTATACTTTTGGCCTGTCTTGCCCAGCGCGCCACCGCCAGCCATGCGCATGGAGGGTCCGGGTTGTGGAGATGGCATCAGCTTGGGACTCGGTTAGGCCGTTGATTTCCGTAGGCAGGATAGATCGCGGTGGGAAAGACGCCGACTTTGTTCCCGCCTGAGTCGGTGAAGACCCACGCGTCCTCTTTGAAGGGCGTATTCTGCCTCCATGGGGCGTGCAGCACGTCATCAGCCATGGAAACCAGCGGATTGGCTGGCGCGGCTACCGTGGTCAAGACTCCTGCTAGACTTGTAGCAACGATGATCGGAGCCGTAGTCAGAGTATCGGTGACGTAGCCGGGAATGTCTGGAAGCGCGCCAGACTGCCCGCTCAAGTCCCGGTAGGGTTTCATGTAATAGTCCTGCGTCGTGCGCGTAGGCACCATATCACAGGTGATGGGAACGAATCCCTGCCCATCGGCATGGTATACGTATTGCGGGACGGTGATCGCCATTCCGCGAGACTAGCTAAATCTTGGCGATTTGCAAGGATGATGGTTCGTCTACAAAAACGAACCTGTATCCCCACGATGGAGGCGGCAGGGCTTCCCTTCGAAGGATCACACGATTATCGTAGACTAATTCTTCTCGACCGTCTCGATGACAAGCCCATGTGCACCCCTTGGCATCTTCAATGGTCGGAGCATGGCCAATCAGCAATGTCAATCGTCGGACAATCGCATCCTCCTTGCATTGCGCATATCGAGCATGGAGTTGCTCTGCAATGCTAACGACGCCTTCCATTATTTTCCCTTCACTTTGGAAAGACGCGAGTTCTTTTTGTGCGCTGCGGCGCTCGCGTTTCGACTGCTGGCAGCAAGGATGGCACTCGCTCGTTCTTTGCTCACGCCTTCCTTTTTGGCGATAGACGATGCAACTTTCTTAAAGCCTGGATGTTTGCTCATGGCACTGCAATGGTTTCGATTTTACTGTCTACTAAACGGATGATCTGCTCCAGAGTTGCGTCTCCAAAAGATCGAATCTCGTGGTCGTCAATGTCGATGTCCGCTTTGTCCTCGATCCTCTGAATCAGGTCCAAGGCGTCCAGCGAGTCGAAGTTGATCTCCGAAAGCTTGGATGCAGCCGATAGTTCATCAGGATCACAGCCCACGATGAGGGAGGCTTGCTTGAGTACGACTTGGCGTGGAGTCATGGGGGATGCGAAGCTAACGGACCTTCGCAATAGGAAGGGTTCTTCACCATATTACATACCATATCGATCAAAGGAATTTCTCCGTCCTTCACTGCCGAGATTCCAAATTTACCGTCAGGCAAGATATTGATGAGGCGAGCCGTGTCCCTATAAAAGTCGATGACGATTCTTCGAGTGCAGTCGGCAGGAGGGGGTATTGGGGTGGAGAAGGTCATGATTTTCCTATTGGAAAAGTGGGATTGCGGGAATGTGGAATCTCAGGCAGTTCTTTCTCATATTCCTCTTCGTTGCCATCATCATCGTCTTCTGGGGTTTGTGGGATGACGCCAAAGAAGAATGCCAACACTAGGAATGGTATCGCTGATGTTCCATCCCTGATTATACAAGCAGTGATCGCTCCCGCCAAAATGCAAACAATCGGAACAATGTTTGCGGCTAAAAGGGAAAATATATTCATTTGCTTTTCACGATCTCCATGGCCGCAGACATGACTTTCACCATGGACTGCATGGATTCGATGATCTTCGATTGCGATTCCACCTGTTGTTGCAAGTGCGTCTCGTAGCGCTCGTGGAGTCGCTCATTGTCCGTGTGAAGGAAGTAGCATCCGTAGGCGAAAAGCGCGCCCACTCCAAGCCTTGCAGCAGCGTAGGTCATGATCCCTGCCAAATTAGGGGGAATGACTACGGACTCCGGCGTGTCACGATTGGCTAGATGAGCTATTTTTGTCATGGCCTTCTGGACAAAACTACGCCGTTCTGGGGCTATTAGCGAGAGCCTTTCGCTGTCTTCGATGGATGGGGCTAGGGCGTTCATATTCATTTAACTATGAATCGTGCTGCGCGGGTCGGTCGATGCTACAGTTTCCCAAGGTCTTTGATAATCATTTGATTACGGTAGTGCCGGTGGGAACAACAATAGGCGCAGCATTTGCCGCGTTCTGAAGATCGACCGCTTTCTTGGCTGCGATTTGATCTCTTGCAATGCGGGCAGCATTGGCATCTTGAGAGGCTTTCAGGGCATCCTGCGAGTGCTGCACGGTCGTTGCTACATTCCCAGCGATTGCGGCCATGCCGACGTTACTGACCGTATTAGCGCCTACAGCGAAAGCTGCATCGTGGTCTGTTACAACCTTCACCTCCCCATTTGGCTTTCGGTGATACGCTACTTTACCTCCCCATGTTCGAATAGGTCCGTCTGGAGTTGGGATTTCGGCACAAGAGACAAGGGACAGCGCCAACACCAGAGACGCCGCCGCATTCCATCTTGATAGATACCTCTGAATGGCTGTGTGTGCTTCTAAACATGAAATCTCGCCAATGGCATTCACTACCGCTTGAGCGAAGCTTCTCGGTGTGCCGTGTTTCTTTTCGAGCGCTCGTTGGGCGTCATTAACTGCCTTATTAGGCAGTCCTGCAATAAGATCGGCGTTGTCTTTTCGAACATCCTCGATCATCTTTTTAAGAATCTCTCTCATGGTGTACCTCCGAATCCCATAGCGTGCATTCTGGCGGCAAAGGCGTCCACTTGTCCTGATGGAAGAACGGTGCTCGCATTAGATGACGGCAAAAGATTGCACCCTGAGCAGCACATCGCTAGACCGAAGGCGATGGCGAGAGTGGCCATGGATAGGAAAGTTTGGAAGAGTTTTCGCATGGCAATCAGAATTGAACCTTTGGCGCTGTCTTGGCGGATTCGTCAGCTTGGAACATGGGCCGCTGGTGAACTCCGGCGATGTTCGCGAAGAAGCTGCTTGGCATCGTAGTGCAGCGATTATTCAGAGCCAACACGGCATCATTGAACCTCTTTCGTTCTGTGCTGATTCGGTTCTCCGTACCTTCCAGTTGAGCTTGCAAGGCTGCAAAATTACCATTCGCCTTCAGGTCAGGATATCGCTCCTGAACCATCATTAGTCGGGAGATCGCTGTGCCGAGTCCTTGTTGAGCAGCGGCGAACTTGTCCAGAGTTTCCTTGTCGGGAGCCTTGTTCGGATCAACATGGATTTGCCCCACGCTTGCCCTAGCCTGGGCAACTTGGGTAAACGTGTCCTTTTCGAATGAAGCCGCTCCCTTCACGGTAGCTACAAGATTCGGCACAAGGTCTGCGCGCCGTTGGTAGACGTTTTGGACCTGTCCCCATGCGTAGTCCACTTGATTGTTCGACGAGATAACCCCGTTGTACATGGACAAAGAGATTCCGACGACGACCACGAACCCGAGAATGGCAAGACCGATGATTGCCAAGAAACTGCCGAATAGATACTTCATGTGCGTATGTGTTTATATTTGCTTGAACGAGATTTACCAATCACTCGACGCGCCGCCGCCGCCCAAATCGCCACCGCCTCCGGAAAAGCCGCTATCTGAGCTTCCGCCAGAAGACCCGCCGTCAAAGAGTCCTCCTACAACTCCACCAAGAAATGAAGAGCCTGAATCACTGGGAGAGTAGCTTGATCCCCCTGAAGAATGGTGAGATTCATCTGTGTGTTTGTGTGCTCCCGCGTGCCCTCTTCGAAGATTGCATTTCTTTCCGTTCGATGTGGTCTGGTTACAGTGCATGACTTTTTTGTATATGATTTTGATTACTACGATTAAAAATCCCCCGCCTCCAAGAATGAGCAGGATGATGAGAATCCCTGTACCGCTGGAATGAGCGCCCTTTGTGTATTCTCCTTTTGAGGCTTTGATGATGGATTCAACAGCCGCTGAAACGCCAGCATCGTACTGCTTCAACTTAAATTTAGGACGAACCTCTTCGAGAATAGTCTTGCACAGCGCATCGGGGAGCGCGCCTTCCAATCCGTAACCCGTGCATATTCGCATCTTTCGGTCTGCGATGTACGCAAAAAATACCGCGCCATTGTCGTTGCCTTTCTGGCCAACTTTCCATTGATGCATCAACTCTGTCGTGAACGACTCAAGATCGTTTCCATTTAGGGATGTATCAATATAGACCAAAATCTGATTGCTCGTTGACTGCTCAAATGCGACGAGCTTTTCGTTGATGGAATGCGCCATATCAGGCGTAAGGACGTGCGCGTTGTCGGTTACATACTTATCAGGCCTTGGAGTTGCCGCGATGCCACCGCTCGCCAGGACCCACATGGCCATGGTGAATAAGGCGCGGAAGAGGCGTTGGTAGGTTGTCATGGAGTAGTATTGAAAAGTCGGTCGTATTCTTGCTTCATCGTATCGAACTTATTCAACGGGTGATCGTCGTGCCACTCTCCGATATCGGCGCTTTGGACTGACATGGCAAAGGGCGAGATGCAATCATTTGGGAAATTCGCATTGGTAAGCACGCGGCCTACATTATCATCGCCTATGCCGTCATGGTCGATGACGAGGACTTCTATTTTGTAAGCTTTCATAGAAAGGTTGCCGGTGCGTTAGTCTGCTACGCTACTGCCATCAGCACCGAAGCGCCTTCATCGTGAGTTCCAAAGTGTTCGCCACGTCTGGATTTGCCTCAAGCGCATTGATGGCGCTATCGACTTCATCTAACTGCGCCGACAGTCGCGCTCGTTTATCCTTGAGTCCTTCGAGGATTCCGGGTTCGCCATATGGCCGCTTTTCGCAAGTCGGCATGTTGGCGATATGATTCAGTAATGCTCCGCTCATGTGTGTATTAGAGTTTGAGTCCGTCTGCCGTTGGTTCGATCTTTGTGTTGCTCGGGTCCTTCGAGTTCGGATAGGGATTCGGAGCAGCGACGGGATCAATCTCGTTGATGCGCTTTAGGTCCATCCCGAGCCACATCACCGCCTCTTGCAACTTGGTGACAGTCAGGCTGCGCTCTCGACTTGGAGTCAACGCCTTCACCTTTTGAATTTGTGCGTCCAGATCGCGGCGCAGTTCCTTATCGGCTATGATTTCTTCTTCGATGGTCATGTTATTTTGTTGTGATCTTGTGAATCTTCTCCCTCAACAGCACCGTCTCCCGCGTTACAGCAAGGGCTTCAGCGCGTTCACAATGCCGATGAACAGGGCATCCTTCGCCTGCTGATCCGCTGGCAATTCTTCGTAAGGCACAAAGCAGGGATGCTCCTTCTTTTCAGCATCTTTCACGGGACCGAATTTCCAGCCGGTTTTCGTTTTCTCCTTGAGCCAAGAATCATGGCTGGCACTTGGCGGCGCATCAGGATTGTCGAGCTTGAATTGCACGCCATTGACGGCAGATGTCCGTTGCCATTCGGGAGCTTCATCCCACGGGAGTTGAGAGTTATCCCCGAGGCGTTGACAGAACGCACGATTGGTTTCGTGGCAGACTTGAGCGATATCTTGGATTGTCATTTGGATGTGCGGGTTGTGGTGCGTTTGAATAACTTTTCACGAAGCAAAGTCGTCTCCCGCGTCTGCCATGCGTCGTAAAGCAAGATGGGGCAGAGGGCGAGAGCCGCTAGGGAGATGCGGAAGAGGGTCATGGCTAAGCCTCAGGAAAGAAGAAAAGGAAATCGTCGCAGTGGAGTTCAAGAACGGCATCAGGGTTCTTGCTTAGGCATTGCACCCATCCGAGATATTCTCGGCGGCGCTTATCGTGGTCGGCGAGTTTTATGTGGCACTCCGACAAGTCCCGCTGAAGAGTTTCATCAACGCGCACTTCAGGTTGAAGACTTAGGATTCCCGAAGCCAAATTCGAATATTGATTCGTGACAGGTTCGTGCACAGAGATTCCAGACGCCTTCACTTTCGCCATGGTGTCATCGTATTTCTTTTGCCACCACTCAATGCGAGTCTCGTGGTGATCCGCCCTTTCTTTTGCGGCGGCCGCCAAGTCCGATGCCTTACGCTGGAAAGACCATTCGTGTCGCTTCATGTCGGCGATTCTGCCGCACTTTCAATTGACGCGCAACTAAAATTACGTATTTTCTGGCCATGACCGTAGCTCAAATAGTCGCCAAACGCCTCGGGATGCTCCTCAAGCTGAAGAGCATCACGCGGGCCGAACTGGCGGAATCTACGGGGATCAAGCGGCAGTCGATCTCTCGCTATCTGGCAGCAGAGGATGTGCCTGGAGGCGAGAATCTACGAAAACTCGCCATCGCGCTCAGTACCACGACGGATAACATTTTAGGGATGGACTTGCCATGAATAAAAACAACCCTCCAAAACCCGTCGTCATGTGGGCCGTCTATGGGAAATTCGGCTGGTACACGGACACAGCTACTCTTCGAAAAGACATGATCTCAAAGCACACATCAGCCCTCGGCCAGTCGTGGAAATACTGTGTAGCCAAAGGCGACCGTTGCGTGAAAGTCATTCTGAAAGCAAAGCCATGAGTAACCCTTTGGCTGCCGTCGTCCTATGGTATCCACTTAGCTCCGAGAGCCTTTCATTGTCTCAGATTGGTTCATTGAGCTTCGAGGATGGCGGCAGCCGACTAAGATTATGAAACTACTCGCATTTGGAGATCACGATTGGACGGAAGATAGTTCCCATGAGAACGGAAACTACATGTGCGTGTGTAGTGCCTGCGGAAGCCCCTTCATTGGGCACAAGCGGCGAGTCATTTGCAAACGATGCCATGAAGGGCCTCCATCCCGTGCTTGTGTACATGGAATAGCTGAAGGTCGAGTCTGCCCGACGTGCTCTCCGTTTCGCTGTATGTGGCAGGACCCTAAGTAAAAACGAAAGCTGAGTGGATCGCGATATGAAAATAGACCAGCGAATTGTGGACAAAATAGTTGCGAGGGCGCAAAATAGCGAATGCGGCCTTGGCAATCCTGAGAAAGGTCCAAGCTCCTACCAGATTTCTCAATATGGCGAGCATCCTGACTTGGCGTCACTTGCCATGCTGTTAGTCAACGCTCACTTCTCAAAGTACGACATCATTTCTGTCTTTGCTGCGGCACTGGAAGAAGTAGAGCGAATCGCCACTGACCCCGCTTCCGCATGAACAGCGCTACTTCCGACCTTCCTTAAGCCACAGCACATTGACTCGTATCTCTTCCACCATGGGCACCATCTTGGCCCAATTGGATTCCACGACAGAGATGCGCGCCTCGTTTGACTTCGCTAATGCCATGTCGTCGCGAAGGACCATCTGCGATGCGCGCGTCCCTTCTGCGTCCATTCGAACAACCTTTTCCTTGAGTTCATTGTGATCCTGCCTCTGCTGGCGTTGTTCTATTCCGTAAGTTATCCAATTCGCATAGGCCAGCGCCGCGAATCCGATCCACGTCACGAGGTTGCCTATCGTGATCTCTTTGGAGAAGGTGATCATCCGCCGAAAGTGTAGGACCCTCCTGGAGTTACGGTCTGAAGTCTTTGGAATGCGCCCATGGATGCCGCGTAAGGAAGAGATGCGCTTGTTGCAGGACTCGCCAAGATAAGGTTGTAATTGAAATTCGGAGTTCCGGGCGACACATAATCCGTAGTGTCTCCTCCGGTGTCTGTCGTCACTTCCCCCCAACTCGTTTGTGTCGCCCAATTGATATTAGGTCCAATGGCTCCAGATGAATTATCGCGCGTGCGATTGTAGGCTAATATGCTGGCATTCGTCGTGGAGGAACAGGTAATGGCATACCCCGTGTTGTCGGTAATAATATTCCCGAAAATACGATGGGGAGACAAATGGCCCGTAATAACGATGGCGTCTGCTGCGCATCCAACGAAAGTGTTATTCCGAACGAATGCTGGAAGCGTTGTGTCGGTGAGCTTTAAAGCCACTCCGCCGCTGGCGTAAACAATGTTTCCGTAAACCACGCAAGTCGATGATGCGTTAATACCTGGAATAGTCGAGTTGGTTCCTCTGATTCGGCATGAGTCGATACAAGGACTTCCCTGCGATTGAGTATCGATGATAGCCGCAGAGGGGGATGAAATGGACCCCGTGCAAGAGGCGTCACAATCCAAGATTGTGCAACGACCTCCATTGATGGCTATGGCTCGTGTTCCTGCTGATGTAGAAGCAGATGAAACAATGCAAGACCTAAGCAGCGCGTCTCCATTTCCAGCGAATGTAACCGCCCCGGATGTGCTGTTTCCAGACTGAGATAATTGCAGGAGCTCGGTGATGGTGTATTCACCGTTTATTGTTAAATTTCCTGTGGAGTAAGCCAGCAACGGCATATTCGTGGACACCAAATCCAAATTTCCAGAAGTCCTGCCAAGGTATCCATCGCCACGAGTGGTCTTATATCCCGACATGACAATGGGAAGAATCAATGTTCCAGACGTGGACATGGTGTCCGTATTCGTGGTTCTGGAGTAAGTTCCATCAGCCTTGATCCATATCGTATTCCCAGCTACAGCCCCTTGATTAGCTGAATTTGTTCCAATCTTGCCGGGAGTTGCCAATGCCCCTCCAATATTGATGACTCCCGCTGAGCCAACTCCAGTGCATACATTGGCATCGCAAGTCACACTGACGCCTGCGACCACGGAAGTAATCTCGTAGAATCCAGCCGTGAAGTTTGTTCCGCTGACTACGTGAGCAACATTCCCTACCATATCCGATGCCGCCGATGCCGTTAAAAACGTTGCTCCTGCTCCAGAGGTAGCAATGGATGTCAGCGCATATTGCGGTGAGTTCTGGAGCGTCCAGTCCGTACCCGAAGCACCGGCCTTAAAGCCGCCACCGTTGTTATCGTTGCCTGCGCTACGAATCTCCCAAACGATTGAACTTGAAAGCGCCATGTCGGATCAGAAGTAAGGTTGGGTATTCACCCCCCAAGCCTCCGTAAGCTGAAGTCGATCATCTGTATTGATGCACCCCACCATTTGTTCAACCACGAATTTTAGTTGAGCCACGTTGGCTTTCGTGAGAGGGTTTCTTCCATCAGATGCCGCTCCATCTTGGATTGAATCGGAGTCTTGATTGCCAGAAGTTCTTTGCTCGAAATCTCGAACCACATTCAACAGGAATTGATCCGCCGTTCGCTTGAATTTCAACATGGCATCCGCCATGATCCTGCCATTTTCATTGCAGAACTTAACCGCTTGAGGATCTGTGATTTCGCTCATGATTTAGTAATTTGAAGATTGAATGTCATCTGTGTGACACCTGAAACAGCTTCGATATTGAAGGCGAATATATCGTTTGCCGCCACGGTTGTCGTTGTGAAGTCACTGGTAGTCGTGCTGTGAATTGCCGTTCCAGTAGATAGAGCAACTCCCGATGTATTAATTGAGTTGGAAGATGTCGGCTTGGCGGTTCCTGTGGCGATTTTCCAACACTTGATCGTCACGGTTCCTGTATCGACAACTATATTCCACGCAGAGATAGTACCTGCATAGGGACACGTGAAATATCCCGTTACTTGACCCGTGCTAAGCACCGATCCTCCATTGGAGGCTGTAAATCCGAGAGACGCCAATGTTTGATTCGTAGTAACTCCATCACCCTGCGATCCTTGTGCTCCCTGGCTTCCATTTGAGCCAGCCGAACCTTGAGATCCCTGGAATCCTTGCGCTCCAACTCCTAGCGTCCCATCCCCTCGCCAAAACTGCGATCCCTGGCCAGCGGAAGACTTGGCCCATTCGAACGTGCCATCATTATGATCTATGAAGAGTTGTGTGGTGTCGGCCATGGATTAGGACGGGACGAATACCCCGTTAATGATTGCCGCTATGATGCTCGTTGCATCCGGAGTCGGAGTCGGAATATCAGGGCCATCTCGAAGAGTTATTGATCCATCTAAAGAGCCTCCTGCTCCTTTTACGGCTGATACTCCAGTTACTACTTTAACTTGACCTGACAATGAAATGTTACCTCCATCAAATCCTGCGTCCCCGTTACATGAAATGGACCCATCAATTTTACAAGGTCCTGTGACCGATACCTGTCCTCCGTTAGAACCTGAGCCATCTGCATTTATGTTTCCAAAAATGCGAGAACTTCCATCCATCGTTACGGAGCCGCTAGCGCCTGTTGTAATGTTGCCTGCCACAAAAACTCCATGGAGAGTAATCGTTTGGATATTTATCGAACCTATAAATACAGATTGAATCCCATCGTCCTGGATTACCGTGGCGTTTAGGTTGGAAATTTCTCCGCATGTCGTCTGGAAAAATCCCCTTCCCCTGATCGAAACAACGATATTAACATCTCCGAAATCGCCATCTCCAAATGAACCGATACCGAAATCAAAATTGACGAATCCTGAATCAATAGCCTTCTGGAATGTGAGATACGGTTTCCCAGGGGTGCCGTCTCCAGTAGTGTCGCTACCGTCTGATCTAATATAAGCGACGTTCGGATCAGTCATCGATGATCCGCCTCCACTTGCCCCTTGAAATCCCTGAGCGCCAGCATTGCCTTGGAAACCTTGATTCCCGGTTACGCCCTGACTACCTTGACTGCCAGTTGATCCAGCGCTGCCCTGGTTGCCTTGCGTTCCGGTCTGTCCTTGGAATCCTTGATTTCCTTGGGCTCCGGTGCTGCCCTGCGCTCCGGTTGAGCCTTGGGCACCTACCGCGCCCTGGCTGCCTTGCGCGCCAGTCGATCCGGTTGAGCCTTCCCTGCCCTGCGCGCCTTGCTGACCAACGGAGCCCTGAAGCCCTTGGGGGCCAGTCGCTCCGGTATTTCCCTGGAACCCTTGGTCGCCTTGCGCGCCTCCAGCGCTACCCTGAAAGCCTTGGTTGCCCTGAAAACCTTGGCTTCCGCTGTCAGGCGTAAGGACAAAGCCTGATCCGCCTAGAACTTCATGGAAGGCCATATTTTATAGGTCGGGCCTTTTCCCGTCTCGGAAAGTCGTCTGCAAGGCCTTCGTCTTTTCTGCAAGCGCATAGAACAAGTCCCCGAGTCCCGGCACTAATGCATTAGCCTGAGCACGAACAAATTCCGTAAGTTCTTTGGAGGGTATGACAGCGGTTTTATCACCTTCATCTCCGTTTTTGGACCAGCCACTATCTGGCACGATGCCCGAATCTCCGGTCGGTCCCTGAGCGCCAACGGGGCCAGATTGTCCTTCGGGTCCACTTTCGCCACGCATGCCGGGAGGACCAGTTTCGCCACGAGGGCCTTGGTCTCCCGTTTCGCCTTTCTCACCACGAGGGCCGATGGGTCCGACAACCGAATCACCTTTCTCTCCACGCTCACCCTGAAAACCTTGGGCTCCGGGTTCACCAAATGGACCACCTTCACCACGCGGTCCAGTTTCACCGATTGGTCCTACCTCACCACGCGGTCCAATGTCACCACGGTCGCCCTTCTCACCCTGTGGCCCTCCCGGCGTACCATCAGCGCCCTGAAAGCCCTGAGCACCGACAGAACCGCGATTGAAAAGGTTGGAGGGTAGACCGCTCATTCACTTAGGAATCTGCCTGCGTGATATTGGTCACAAGATCATTGTCAGCCGCGCCAGCCGACTTGTAAGTGAAGGTCACTGTTCGTGTCACGCTTCCACCGGAATAGACGATGGTATGAACATTATTTGTCGATCCGACATACGTAAGAGCTTGGTTAGTCGTGCCGGGAGGAGCGAGCAAGAACCCAACCGTCTGGACAAGGATCGTCGCGGAACTGCTCCCGCCACCAGATCCGCCAGCGCCAAGTCTCCACGCGATAAGCTGGAGTAGCTGCGTATCGGTGATCTGCTTTAATTGCGGATCACTGATCTGGTTCATAATCGGAGTAGCCATATTATCCGATCCTCCCTTGGCTCACGTTGTCTTCTGGGGACGACATCGAAGTGTCTCCCATGGACTGATCCGAAGTGTCGTCCGATGACTGCTCATCGCTGGACTTGTCGTATCCAGGCATTGAAGTGTTGTCGAGCTTCTCAATGCACAGCGAGCCATCAGGCTTCACGCGCAATGTCACCATGGCGTTGATCGTATCACCGGGCCTTGTGCCACTCGGTGGCCTCCACGTTGGCGGCGGATCAAACTCCACCTTCTGATCGTCGGCATCGTCTTCACCGGGATATTCGTCGTCCTCCCCGCTGCCTTCCGGCTGCATGTTCGTATCCTCGTTCCCGCTATCTGGCGATGCGTCCATCATGGACTCGCGCGGGGATTTTGGCTTCTTCGATCCGATCATGATTGCTAAGCCGGTTGCCATGAGAAAAGGGGTTGAAATTAGGTGACGTGTGCCGTAAATAAACGAGTCCCGATACCGTTGGTGCGGCGTCGGGACTCTAACAAACGAGCCATAGCTGAAATATGACCACGAAAGATACCGACAATATTGCGCCCAGAACCTCTGGCGTCAAACCACGGCTTGAAATTAGCCAAGATCGATTGAAGGAATTCCTTCACTACAATCCCGAATCGGGAGAGTTTACTTGGATCAAGAAGACCACGAACGCTTGTAGAAATCCAGCAGGGTGCTTCGTAAAGCGAAGAGACAAGAGTACATATGTCGTTATCCGGTTGGATGGAGTTTTGATGCAGGCTCATCGACTGGCATGGATTTGGGTCCATGGCTCCATTCCCGAAGGACTTGAAGTTGATCACGAGGATAGAAATCCATCCAATAACCGTCTTCAGAATCTTCGACTTGCGACCCATCAACAGAATTGTTGCAATGTAGAGGCAAGACGCACTGCACACGGTAAACCTCGTCTCTTGGCGAAAGGAGTTCGCATCAACCGCCAAGGCCGTTACGTAGCTCGAATCGTGGTCAACAAGGAGCAAATTCATATCGGTACGTATGACACTCAAGAGGAGGCTGCCGAAGCTTATCGGCAGCGCTCCCGAGAATTACATGGTGCTTTCAGCAGGCATTAACCTACCGGAACCACTTACGAGCAATTAAGGAACTCACTGTCCTGGGAGGGGCAAGTCCGAACCATTAACGCATAACCATAGTTACTCAAAAAGGGCTCCCAGGCTGCTCTGAAGTCTGCTCTCCAGCGCCCGATGTTGCCAATCGGATTGTCGTCCGTTTGGTAGTTGAGCCATTGAATTGCCGCAGACCAGTCGACGGGCATGAACTTCGTATCCTCGCCGAGCGTAGAGATATTCGTCGGCATCAGCCTCTTGAGAACCTTGGGGTGCCAGAAGAGAACCAGCTCGTACTGCGCGTTGATGTAGTCGGGGTTCAGGATGGCCTGAGTGCCCTTCGTAGCGCCAGCGGCGTTGACGTAGAACGGAATCTGTGTCCAGGTGCCCGCCGAGTAGCGGTAACGCGGCATACGGATGTTGATGATGTGCATCCAGCCGCCGTAGGTGCGGTCGATGCCCCATGACTGGAGGAGATACGCACGGTCGCCTTCGGTGGCTTGTGCCCAGCGGAAGTCTTGGCGGGTGTCAGCCGAGGCTTTGATCATGCCTCGATTCTGATTCATGGACATCATGCAACCGAAGACGGGAGCGCCGTCCTTGGTAGCGAGTGAGCCTTCGTCGCCATAAGCGTCTTGGGAGAGCACTTCGTAGAATCGATCCAGAATGCCTTGGGTGAGACGCGAGGTCGGAACCACGGCGGGGAACGCCGCAGAATCTTCGGGATATCCAGGGGTGACGATGACCTTGTGGTCACAGGCAGCGACGTATTCAGAGGTATCTTTGTCCTCCCAATAGTCCACCGTTTGATCCATGAAGCCTGCGCGAGCCGCAGCGATCTGCTTGGGGCTCATGTATGCTCCGTAGCCGTCCTGCGCACAAATCTTCTTGGATTCGAGAGCGCGAGTCTGTGCGACGAAGGTGAGGGTCGTGGAGGCGGGGTTGAGAACGTTCGGAGTCGCAACGCAGTTGTTGTTAGACCCATCGTCCAGAACCACATCGGTCCAGTCGTTGTCGCCCTCGGGAATAGAGCGGTCGTAGCGGACGGAGATGAAGTTGTTGGACATCTCGCGAGGGAGTTCGCCCTTTTCCATCAATGCTGAAACGCGGCCCTTCATCCTACCAATGCGGTAGATGGGACCCATCATACGTGAGGCTTCTTCCTCAAAGAAGCTAGAAGGTAGCGCTGCCATGTAAGTAAAACTTGTGCGCGATTGCGCGGGTTGATGCGGCGCGTCCAGCAAATCGAGTGTTCCACATGGAACATCATGCGGACGCGAGTGATTTGGCTGCGGGACGAGCGATCCTGCTTTACTACTGCAACGTGGCAGTACTCATGGGTGAAGGTTTTCGGAAGTCCTTCGAACTCAAGGCGAGTAATCCCACAAATCCTATCGGAGCGCAAGAATATTCGTTATTTTCTCAACTTGACGTTAAGTTGGTGATGAGTATAAAGATTCTAATCTATGGTTAATTCCTACCCTTCCATCTACAATATTGGCCATGCCGCAATTGCAGACCTTCTAAAAGGTCCTGTGATCGTGGAGGAGAAGGTGGATGGCAGCCAGTTCTCTTTTCGCCTCAATCCTGAAACGGGAGAGGTTGAATGTCGCAGCAAGGGCGCTCAACTGAATATCGTCGCGCCTGAGCCCCTCTTTTCGAAAGCCGTTCAAACTGCGATCTCGCTCAAGGATTGGCTTGTTCCAGGATTCACTTATCGTGGAGAATACCTATCGGGACCATCCCATAATGCGCTCTGTTATTCCCGAGTTCCAGCCAATCATATCATGGGGTTCGACATCAACACGGGACCTGAAGTCTATATGACAAAAGAAGAGAAGCGCGAAACGTTTCAATCACTAGGACTTGAGTGTGTGCCGATCCTCTTTACTGGCGTGATTGAGGACGTGAACCATTTCCGCAACCTCCTTGAAACGGAGTCCGTCCTTGGCGGACAGAAAATCGAAGTCGTTGTCGTCAAGCCCGTCAATTATGATCTCTTTGGTAAAGACAAAAAGGTTCTGTTTGGGAAGTTCGTTTCTGAATCGTTCCGTGAGGTCAACGCTAAGGCGTGGGAAACGGAGCATCGCACCAAAGGTTCTCAAGAGATTCTCATCATTTTACGAGATGCCTACGGGACGCAGGCACGATGGCAAAAAGCTGTTCAGCATCTCAAGGAACGCGGATTGATCCAGAATGACCCTCGGGACATCGGCGAACTCATGAAGGAAGTTCCTGAAGATATTGCGAAGGAATGCACAGATGAGATCAAGGAAAAGCTCTTCGCTTGGGCGTGGCCTCAACTCCGCCGTGGATTTGTGAGAGGGCTTCCTGAATGGTACAAGGAAGAACTGCTCAAAATCGCTTTCTCTTCTTGACGAATATTTGGATTTTGATAGCGTGGGGGAAGCCCTTATGGAATTATTGCGGATTCCCCACGCTGAAAGTTTGTGCGGTTCTCGGTTCGCCGAAGAATCAGTGTCACAAACCCATCTCCGCTGGTGCCCGCAATCACCATCCGGGGATGGGGACACATCCTAACCCTGACAGCATCCAGAGCGCGCAGCCCTGAGAAGCGAGGCGCAGGAGATAGGAGAAAAGGTACGGTTGCGGGGAACTCATGAGTCCGACCCGCGTAATGACGGCAGAGAGGTCTGTAATGGCCTCTAGGTAACGTCACTCCATCCAAACACGCTTCGAACTGCCGTTCCGTCGTGGGAGTGATCCAGAAATGGCATGAGAAGCGATAAGCCGATTCCCGACGGAATGAGTCTACGCTGGCATGGTGGGTTCAAAGGACTCACCATGTCTGCTCCTAACCTCAAACCTTCAAGAACAAGCCTTTCATGAAGTCTCTTACTTATTCAGAGCGAGATGCTCACATTCGACGTTTGGGATATGCCTCTTACGGGGTCTATCTGAAGAATGATCTGTGGCATAGAATTCGGGGAAAGGTCTTTAAAAGGAAGGGCAAGAAGTGCCTCCTTTGCGGAGAGGCAGCTTTTCAAGTTCATCACAAGGTTTATACGAAACGGAATTTGAGCGGGAAGGACCTGAAGGGGCTTGTTCCCATCTGCGACAGGTGCCACAAGCATGTCGAATTCGATCTGGGGCAAAAGCTGTGCGAGGCTGATGCTCTGAAGAAATACGCAAAAGCGCTTCGCTCAAAACCGCTGCGGTTCCGCAAGCTCAAAATCTTTAATCCAACCTTGTCAGCCATCTTCGGATGCAAGATCGAGTAGCGAAGCGATCATTGAGTGTCCATCAAGCGAGATGCTTTCAGTAGCGCCAGCGTTCAGGGGAGTTGCGATACTGAATTATGACAATCGGCCTTCTTTTCTGGATCTTGATGCTCTTATGGTTCTTTTGGGGAGCATGGGCTACCTGGCCGAACCTTCAGGCTGGAGGTCCAAACTTTCTGCTTTTCATCCTGTTGCTATTGCTTGGATGGAAGACCTTTGGGGCTCCCCTTCACGGATAGAAAAACGTTCCACAACCTGAACGACCCCCGATATGTGAAATCCCATATCGTCGAATCATCCTCGCTTACTGTAAGCCATGGCGATTACCGTGATTTCTGAACTCCATTTATGGAGGATTCAGGAGCTATAAAGTCAGCGCGGGGCGGAGTGTTCCACGCTCTGAAGTGGACTCGGAGGATTTGAACCTCAGAAGGCGACGGCTTTCCCGCGCTTACAACTCCGGCCATCCCGGCGAGTCCATTGGCTCCTCATGCCGGACTCGCACACGGCGTTTCACCATATCTGGCGCGTCCTATCTCCTAGACGAATGAGGAATTAAAAGAAACCCCGCCTGAGTCGCGACACTCAGACGGGGATGAAACGAAAGGACTTCCTACTCAACTGACACGACGCGGTACTCCCGCGACAGTTCGAGAATAGCGGATTGAAACTTGGCGTCAAGTTCAATTATACCTGACTTCGCGAGATTCGGGAAAGGAACTCGTCGTTGTCCTGTCCGCGCGTGACCGGCTTGTTCTTGTCGAAGGGTTGAGAACCGTTGCCTTCCTTGGCTCCTCCGTGGGTGCGAGGATCTCCAGCGCTGCGCTTTTCGAGTGTGGCTTTGATGTCAGCCAGTTCCTTCTTGAGTGCCGCTACTTCCGACTTGTGAGCTTCATGAGCTAGCGCAAGGGCCACTCCAGCTTGAGCGTTGTAGGCCTGATCGCGAGGATCATCAGACATCTCGACGTTCTTGAGTTGATCGACAAACTTCTGGTCCTTCATCAACTCGGGATACTTCTTGGCGAAGATTTCTTCCACCATCTCCTCGCGAGCCTTGGCGAACTTCTGCGATGTCGCATTCTTACTCTCGACCTGCTTGCGCTGTTCGTCCTTCATGTAGGCCTGACGGAGTTCCTCAGCCTTTTGATCCAGTTCGTGGCCTTTGGCGATGTATCCACGCATCTCTTTGACCATGGTAGAGATCACGGCCTTTGACCCGGCGTCCATTTCCGCTGTGGACGAATCAATTAGGGTGCTGATGGCCTGATTGCGCTTCCAGTCGTTGGGCTCGGCCAGCGTTCGGAGTAACGTATCGGCGTCAATCCCAGCGTAGTCCGCGAAGTCCTTGACCGACTGCTCGCGCTCCATGTAGGGCTGCGTGACGTTCTGGATGTACTCAGGTTGGCTGCGGTTCTGGAAGGCAGCTCGCCATTTGAGCGCTTCCTGTGCTTCACTGCGCTTCGGCTCATCCCAATCCTTGGCCCACTCCAGTTCCTTCTCGCGTGCTTCCATGCGTGCCTTGAGTTCGTCTCGCTCCTTCGCCGCTTGCTTGAGTTCCCCCCATTTGGCGCGGGCTTTCTCCTTTTTGGCCGCATCTTCAGGCGCGATCTGCTTGTCAGGCTTCTGAGCCGTCTCATCTGGATCAAGATGATCCTCCTCGGCTTCAGCTTTCTTGGCATCCTCAACAGTTTTGGGGTCTGGCTGTCCGTGCTTTTGAATCCCGTGTTGATCGGGTTTCTGGACAGGGGCATCTCCTTTGGCCGTGCCAAGACGTGACACAAAGTCATCGCTATCCTGCGCTCGAAAGTCTTGGGCGATAACGCCGTTGGCGCTAGTGGGGATGGAAGGGTCTACTAAGGCTGGTTGTCCGGGCATGGCGGTGTGCGTGTTCCTTGTCTGATTGAATGCTCCATGTGCTTTTTAAGGTGCTCACGGATTTCTGGCGGGGCGTCTTTAAGGACTTCGTTCATGCCCTGGACTGCGTAAGGGCGCGCTACTTCGAGAGGAATTTCGTTGGAGCCCATGTCAGTAGCCAGCCTTTCAAGTTCCTGAAGCGCAAGATGATAACCGATCAACAGCGTCTGCTTGTGCGATGCCCATCGCTCGTAACCCGGATGCCAAGGCTGGATCAAATGATCTTCTTTTGGAGTCGCTGACAGTCTCAGTGTCGCCAGCGCATCAACCATAGACGGCATGACCATGATCTGCTGGAGAGCCGCCTTGTGGGCGCTATTGCGGTATTCAGTAGTGGTCATTTCTTACTCCCGTTCCCGTTTCTACCATTCCCACGCTTCGCAGCTTCAATCTTGGCAGCGTTGAGTTCTTGATGCGCTCTGAGCTTCTCCTTATTCATCATGATCGTGTGTTGCAGCGTAGCTGCTTCACGAGCCTGAGTGTAGGCGTTTGAAGCCTTCTTAGCCGCAATGTCTGTCTGTGCCTTCTCAAGAGCCTGTTGGTTGGCCGCGCTCTGGAAATGAAGATCTTGAAGCCTCCCCATGGCATCGGCTGACTGCTCTATGGCTCCCACGGGGGAAGGTTCGCCAGCTGGACTTCCAGGTGGCCCTGCTTGGCCTTGTCCTTGCTCCTGCTGAAGCTTCATGACGTGCTTCATGCCGTTGTCGATGACTTCGGAAAGCTGCTCGACGGCCTCCTTGTATTGCGGGAAACGCGGGTCTTCCTCGCCACCTTGCGCAGACCACATCTGCATGTGTGCAATCGTGTGGACTTGAATCGGCTGCATCTGCTGCGCGGCGGTCGCTAAGTCAAGTTGGCCAGCGCTGTAAGTCTGATTGATAATGTCCAAAGCGGTCAAGTGCGTCTCGATATGGACCGCATGATCCTGATTGATAGTCGGATCAATCTGACCTCCATTCTGGAGTTCAACATTCTCAATTTGGGCAATCTGAAGGTCAATCGGGGGCCTCATTCCAGGCTTACGCGGAAATACCTCCATCCCAAAGGACGGTCCAAGGATGGAAATCGCCATCTTCTGACTCAGCGCATACTGCCCTTCAGGGTCCGCGCGGTTGTAAAGTCGGGCATCGGCCTCCTCCAGCCGGTAGAGCATATCTTGGGCGGAACCCTTTCCAATCCCAGTGTTGACCCTAATTTCATCGTATTCTATCCCGTAAAACGCCTCCAATGGCACGCCACGGGCCAGACACTTGTTGCGGTACTTGATCGCCTCACGGCCTCCAGGGTCCGAAGTCTGGTAGTGCGGATTGTGCGCTCTGCGGTTGGACTCGCGCAAGAGACGCTCAAAGACGGGCATGAACAACGTGAACCCCGCCGTGCTCATTGCGCCCGATGCCGCGCCTTCCTGCATCAACTGATACTTGGTCTTGGGGGACTTGCCTTGATCGCTCAAGTTCTGCTCGGAGATCGGCTGGCTCCATTGCGAGCGACGTGCGGCCATGAGCATATCCATGCGCCCAATGGCAGGCATGAGACTCTGTTCAAAGTCAGGAATCTTCGTCTCTTCGTAGGAGAATGCGGGTCGGATTACGTCAAAGGGTCCATTCTGAATTGTCGGCACATCATTGACCTGATCTTCGTTGGCGCACTTCAGGTGCGGAGTGGCAGCGAAGATGCACATATCCATCAAGCGGCAATCGAGTCGGGAGGACGCATCCGCCAGAGGGAATAGTGCCTGTCCCTGTCCCCGAATAGAGTGAAAAAATCCATCCGACCCCACGCCATAAGTGAAGATCTGCATGAACTGATCCCAGCTATCGTAGCGTCCTTCACGCTTGTAGAGGAAATTAGGGTTTCCATCGCTCCATGAGACGATCATTAGCGTGATTGTTCCATCCACTTCCTTGATCCAACAATAGATGATGTCGGCCAGGTTAGCGGTCGCGGACAACATGAGATCGTTACCCTTCCATGCCTCCTGCCATTGCTCGTAATCATTCGTGGAGAGGGATTTAGGGCAGGCGTCTGTGATGCATTTCCACACAGCATCCACATCCCAACCCAGCTTTTTGGCCTCTTCTGGATATCGGATGTAATTGTAAAGCTGGTGAGCCAATAGGCTGTCCTTGGCTACGAATCCGTCGAAATGCTCCATCCCCATTTGGACACGACGGAAGGTCTTGAAATACTGCAACCCATTGGCTTTCCAGCGAAAGTCCATGTCGTTGTCAAAGTATCCAAACCCCACTCCCTGAGAGACGATTAGTCGAATCAGATATTGCCAAGTCTGATAGAAATCCTGCCACGTCACCTTGTATAGCGTGGTGAACTCCTCAGCCATGATAGCCGACCAGTCGGATTTCTCCTGTGCCGTCCCCTTCACACTCTTTTTGATCGGCAGCGAGCAAAGAGGCTCCATGGACTGAAGCACTTCATGGTAAGGCGCTTCCGCTGCGAACTGTGCTTCCCGCATGGAGCCGTTGTTGAAGTTCGCCTCATAACGTCTGGCGTTGGCGATCATCACCGAGGCATCGTAGGGTGGCGCATCATCAATCGCAGCCTGCACCATGGCGCGGTCCCACGAGTTCCAGAGATCGGCTTGGAACAAGTAGTTGTAGAGACTTCGGACGCCAGCAGCATCTTTGATCCGTCCACGCAGCTTCACTTTCCCATCCTCATCGGTGGTTGTGGTTCCGTATAGCGGTGTTCCGTCTACTACTTGGTCCATGGGTGGTGATGCTACGGCATTATTTGCCGAGCGTAAAGTCTATTGATTTGGTGGGGAATGCTCCACGACACTAATTCGTTTTTCGAGAGCCATCATTCGAAGGGAATTTCCAACGGCTGCGATGCCTAAAAGCAAGATGGCAACAGCCATCAAAATTCGCGTCCAGCGGATATAACTCTCTTCGCTCATACCGTCTGCAATTGCGCCCTCCGAATCCATCCTGGACCCATATCGTCCACGCGCCAGCCGCTTCCTTCAGCGTTGATGACGGTTCGAAGTTCTTCCTTGTCTACCTTCAGTGTGCTCGCCAGTTGGGAAAGAACACACTTCTTTGGACCGAGGGGTTCGAGTTGACTAATGGCGCGCTGCAAAAGACCCTCCGGTGCCAAGCTCCCCGCCGGAGGTTCGGGTTCTGATTCACTTGAGGTTCCCGCCTCAAGACTGCCTGACTCAGTAGAATCGGTCCCCTTACTGGCCAGGGGCTGGGATTGCTCGGGGGGAATGGATGACTCCCGAGAAATTGTAGGTGGAAATGGGAAGGGGCCTTTTTGTGTGATCCATGCAGGAAGTGGCTCTTGCGGTGGAGAGATGGCCGCGCTGGCAGGAAGAGGAACGGGATATAGATCGCTAGTTTGCATTGGCTTCTTTATGCCCATGAACCTGTCCCATTCACTTTGTGGCACGTTTGACAAAATATATTTTATTTCATCTGTAGAATACCCTCCGGTTTCTAGGTTGCGTCGCAACTGAAGCGGACTGATGGGAGCGGCGTTATTCACTAGAACCGCTTCGTTGCCAAGTGACTTCAGTAAATCAATGATCTGCCTATCACCCCCATAGGTCTGCCGCAACTGCTTCGTTAGCGCCACGGACAATGTGAGACGATCTTCCTGATAAGCGTCACGCACTGGCCCTTCCATGACCAATCGGGCGAGCGATTCATCCTTGCAGCCATGAAGGACAACCGCCTTGGGGTCCACAGGGCCACTGTGATCGGTGCCAAAGGGGTTGTCAGGGATATTATCACAAACGATCTGCCCCCCCTCCATGCGGTAGTTCTGTGTGCTCCAGCGGTGTTGAATCAGCTTTGTGGCGTGAAGTCCATTCCGCTTCAGTTCGTCCGCTTGATAGTGGTCAAAAGCCACTGGGTTATTGTTCGCGTCCCGTGCCTTCTGGCAGTATTTCCAGATCGTGAGTCGTCCGAACACATCCGCTGCATAGACTCCGGTTCCTACCATGTGCGTGCCATCTTCGTAGTATGCCTTCTTCTGTTGCTCCCGTGGCACGCCAGCGGGCTCCCAGCGGAATTTACGGGTGGGGACAACAGCCCCCATGTAAGGCTTGCCAGCGAGCTTGTATTCGTGCTCGATGGCATCGATGCCTCCACGTTGCAGAAGGTAATTGTCCAGTTCGTAGAAGTACACCGGCTGGCGTCCGTACTGGGCGAACAGCTTCACCGCCTCATACCACATGGTGTTTGGAGCTTGCGGCCATCCTCCCGGTGGGTCGAAGTCCAGCACAGACACCACGACTTTCGAGCACAGTTCACGCATTTCCTTGGCAAAGAGATCGCACTGTCTGCCGACTTGGCGCTCGCCCATGATATGGACCTGATGGTTTTCGAGTCCTCCAAAATGGCCGAAGAGTTGCGTTTGCAGAGGAAGACGATCAACGTCTTTGTGGGATACTGGAATGAATAGGATCATGAGTTGATGGCTTGAGTGTAACGAGATTCGAACAGATCAGGTCCGAAATAGTCCTCGCGAGGACCAAAAGTGATCGGCGGATTCATCATATTCCCAAAGTCAGGAAAGTTCTGTGGAGTGATGTCCATCCATCCAAGCAACCGTGGATCAACGATTTCAGGAATAATACCTTTTGGGATTAGAAACGCAAAAGCGAACCCTCCCAATGCGGCAAAGATTTTACGACGGTTCATCGTGATACGGGATGCTTGAAGTGACTGGTGACTTTTGGAGGAGGATGAATAGCGCGTTTTGCATTCTCTTGAGCAGCACGAAAAAGAGTGTCGCTGATAGAGTAAGGATTGGTGAAGGACTCTGGCGTTCGGTCAATGTTGTACTGAATCACGCGTTTTTCAACCTCTTCGTAGTTGCCGCCCTCTTTGGACACTACCTCATTCACCATGGCTCTTAAAACATGCTGTGGAGGATACTTTGGGCAAATGCCGCTTTTGTACTGCCACCCTCCTGCTGGCGTTTTCATCTTGCGGATCGACGCCGGAAGCAATGGATGCTCATCAATATAAGTATCCTCGTCTCCATCAAGACCGGGCAGCACACACGCCCGGCTAACCACATGGCGAGCATTTTCTCGCTCATATATGCAGTCCGGAAGTTGCGGGCAAGTTTCTTGAACCATGGGATGCTTGAGCCCCTCGGCAATGGCATTGGCGCATGACTGATTCCCAATAAACAAGGCGCTACCTGCAATGATTTGCGCTAGTTCGAGTAAATCGCTTATCTCTTTTCGTTTCACTTCTCCGTATGCCTCGCAAAACCAGCGCCATTCACAGTAAAGCCCAACGAACAGGATTCGGTCAAAGTATTTGTCGGCTACTTCAGCCCACGGAAATCTCGCGTTTTGATAGCGATTCGTTCGAGAAACAATTACCGCATCTTCACTCTCCTTAGATGGTTCGACATGAATCCATTTTTTGACTCCTGAGATTCGTTGCCCTATCCCTTTCACTGCAACCAGATGATTGACATGGTTCTCTAATAACGTGCATGTGGGAGAAAAAATACCATAGGACCTGAACCCACCTGAATGCCACTCAATCTCATCGCCAGCGCGGACCAATCGACATTCGCGAATATAACTTTGGGATTCAGCTAATGGCTTGAAAAGACGCTCAAAGGAAGCCATCGCGTCTCCAGTCCTCATTTTTGTTATCGTGGACTGTTGCAAAAGAAAATCATGGGGTTGCGGATGAAGTTCTTGGAGAATCCCAAGAACATACACCGCATCACCTAAATCTCCTTCGCAGCTAATGGTCATTCGATAGGTAGTGCTCTTTTCTTGTCATCAACGCCACGAATAATCCTTGCTGGATTACCCGCGACAATTTGCCTCGCTGGGATATCCCTTGTGACGATGCACCCCGCGCCTATAGCCACGTCGCATCCGATCCACACAGGAAGAATGCAGGCCCCTGATCCGATGGCCACGCGATCTTTGATCTCGGTTGATTGAGGGACAAATCCCTGAGCGAATTCCTCAAGGTTATTATAGGGGAATCTATCCGAGTAGAGATCGTTTGTAAATTTTACTCCATGTCCTATGAAGCATTCTTCGCCGATAGTGACTCCGGGGCAGATATAACAGTGACTACTGATCTTGGTATTTTTACCGATCTTGGCACCTCCAATTTCTGTGAATGGTCCGATAAAGCATCCCTCTGCAATTTCGCAGTCATAGAGATTCACCGGACCAACGATCTTCACCGAAGGGTGAATTTTGCAGTTGTCGGCGATTTTGGATTCACTTGGGTTCATTCGATTGCCTCCAGTTGATCTTCAGAAAAGATTGCGGGACGATCATGGAAGTCCACCACGAATGTTCCCGAATCCGCTTGAAATTGAATGATGCCAATCGCGCCCATGAACCTCTCATCTGCGCACTGTATGACCTTCACTTTGTCGCCCTCTTTCATGGTAGCTTGTATTTTTCTCGCACATCGTTGACTTCCTTTTGTATATCCACAGGAAGTTTCGCAAACCAATCAAGCGCCTGCTGTTGCTTGTGAGCGCGAACGACTGGGTCAATACCGCTTGGTATACTCGTCACGCTCCCTCCCCAAATGTGGGTGAATCCTCCAAGGATAGTCGAATATGCGGCCTGACAGCCAACTCGATCTTCCATCCATTTGATTTCCGGTACGATCTCGAAAATCTTGAATCCCTTGTGGCGAGCGAAATAATGTAACCACTGTCCGCTTTCATAGCCGATTCGCAGGAAATATTTCCTTCCTCCATCGGGTTCGAAATGATCAATGGTCGTTCTCTGCATGTAGGTGTCGAATGAATCGTCAGGATCAAAACTTCGCATCTCCTGAAAGGGCCCCGTTCCAAAAAAAGGTTGTGCCGCTGCAAGAACTTGGCGCTTCACGATTTCATCACGTAGCGCGAGCCAATCTTCGTGAGCAACGACGTGATAGCCTTTGTCATTGAGGCCCAGCACGGGAGCGCATCCTGGACAGAACATCCAATCCTTGTGGGCATTTTGCCATTGCTTGGCAGCCTCGATGATGTCTCGACGAATGGCGCATCCAGCCGGGTGAACATATTTTCCAGCGCCCATGGGCATCTCTGGACCAACCATGGCGTAATCAGCAGAAAGCTTCACGTAGCCATCAAACCATCCGTAGCGAGTTGGATAGCTATCGCTTTCGGCACAAAAAACGAAGTCTCCATCAGATGCCTCGTAAGCGAGATTGTACCCTTCGCCGTGGGAGGTGAGATTCTGATTGCCGTTGATGACCTTGATCCCTTCGCCAAGCGAAGTCTCAGTGATGACCTTGATAGCCTTTGCCTCTGGCGCATTATCCACTACGATTATTTCGGAATCGATTGGGACGCCGTAGGTCTTGAAGTGCCACGCGAAGATTGCATTCCAAAGCGGAGTCTGGAAAGTAGGGATGATGATAGAAAGTTTTTTCATGCGTTACCGTATTAAGATGCCGATTCCCATTCCTTCGCCCCTTCGAGGATGACAACGAAATTCGTAGATGGCAGAACAATCCGCCTCCTCCTTAAACCTGTCCCACGCCTCGGACTTGTTGCACTTGGCATCTGAGGGATGTGGGCAAATGTCATGGCTGGCGAATATGCCTCCCTCCGACACCAGCGGCCAATAAAGGTAAAAATCACGAATCGCCATATCAGCCTCATGGCTCGCATCGTGAAAAATTAGGTCTATTGTTCTACCTCCAAGGACCCCTTTAAGTTGCTCCA
>Ga0105245_10000693_pt1 | contig 30360 bp, 30 predicted proteins | sample KBSM54metaG_FD_81523 | JGI IMG/M metagenome (GOLD analysis project Ga0105245, IMG submission 81523) | Miscanthus rhizosphere microbial communities from Kellogg Biological Station, Michigan, USA - KBS M5-4 metaG | ecosystem: Host-associated > Plants > Roots > Rhizosphere > Soil | place...
ACCGATGACTTCGAGTCCGCCCTCGTTCAGCCGCTGGAGTGGTACCGCGATCAGGACATCGACCTGCGACTGAGCACCACCGTGACTACTATCGACCCCGCGAGCCGGACTGTGACAACCGGCGACGATCGGCAGCACTACGACAAACTGTTGCTCGCGACGGGTGCCCGGCCGCGTCGCCTGGCGATCTCGGATGATGACGCGCCGATCACGTACCTGCGCACCATCGAGGACGCTGCCCGAATCAAGTCGCTTCTTCACCTCGGCGGTCGGCTTGTGATCGTGGGCGGTGGATGGATCGGTCTGGAGGTGGCCGCGGCGGCCCGGACAGGCGGAGCACATGTGACCGTCCTGGAAACCCGCGACCTTCCTCTCGCACACGTCCTCGGCCCCGAGGTCGCCGGCATCTTCGCCTCCATGCACAGGGCACACGGAGTCGACCTGCGTTGCGGCACACGGGTCTCCTCAATCGAGAGCGACGCGGGTGCCGCGATTGTCGGTCTGGCAGACGGGACGCATCTCGAGGCCGACCTGGTGGTGATCGGGATCGGTGTGCTGCCCCAGGCCGAAGTTGCCATGGCCGCCGGCCTGCATACCGACAACGGCATCGTGGTCGACGCACAGTTGCGCACCTCGAAGCGGGACATCTACGCAGCAGGAGACGTGGCGAACGCCTATCACCCAAGACTCGGTCGTCATCTGCGCGTCGAGCACTGGGACAACGCCATCGGGCAGGGGGTGGTCGCGGCGCAGAACATGCTCGGCGGGTCGGTGCGCTACGACCGCCTGCCCTACTTCTTCTCCGACCAGTACGACCTCGGTATGGAGTACCTCGGCAACGTCGGGCCCGACGGATACGACCAGGTGGTCATCCGTGGCACGCCGGAGGACGGCACCTTCACGGCACTGTGGCTGAGAGGGAGTGAGGTTCTGGCCGGAATGCATGCCAACGATTGGGACGCGATGGACTCGATCAGGAAGATCGTTGGGCCGGGTCACGCGCGGGGAGACGTGGGGGATGAATCCCTGTCTCTGGCTGAGATCGCCGCGAACCTCGACTGACGAATCGCTCCTTGGAGCCAACGACATCCCCCGGCGAAATCCACACGTGAAAGCAGGAGAACGACCATGCCCACGCTCCGCCGACTGTACGAAGAACTGGGTCAGAGCCCATGGCTGGACAACCTCACCCGGTCTGGGCTGCAAGACGGCACGATGCTCCGTTTGGTCGCCAGCGGGGTGCGCGGGGTGACCGCGAACCCCACGATCGTCGCCCGGGCCTTGGAGTCCTCAAACGTCTACGACCAGCAGATCCACCAGCTCATCACCGCCGGTCACAGCGTCGAGGACGTCTACTGGGACCTCGCCATCACCGATGTCACCGCCGCTCTCGAGCTCCTGCGTCCCACCTTCGACACCAGCGACGGCGGCGATGGCTTCGTCTCGATTGAGGTGGCACCTGACTGTGCCAACGACACCGTGGCGACCGAGAGAGCCGCGCGAGACCTGCACGATCGCATCCACGAACCCAACTTGCTGGTCAAGATCCCCGCGACCAGCCAAGGCGTCACCGCCATCGAGGCCATGACCGCGGAGGGGCGCAGCATCAACGTGACCCTGATCTTCTCACTCACTCGCTACACCGAAGTCCTCGAGGCGTATCTGTCGGGCCTGGAGACCCTCGCCGGCAACCGGGGTGACCTGTCCTCGGTGCACAGCGTGGCGTCCTTCTTCGTCAGTCGGGTGGACACCGAGGTCGATCGACGACTCGAAGATGGAGGCACCGACCAAGCGGGCACGCTCCGCGGCCGGGCAGCGGTCGCCCAAGCCAAACTCGCCTACCGGCTCTTTCGCAGGGCCCACAGCGGTGAGCGGTGGCAACGTCTGGCGGCCAACGGCGCGCGGGTCCAACGACCACTTTGGGCATCTACCTCAACCAAGAATCCGCGCTATCCCGACACCCTCTACGTCGACCAGCTCATCGGTCCCGACACGGTCAACACACTCCCTGAAGACACGATCCGAGCGTTTCAGGACCACGGCGCTCTGGCGCGCACGATCGATGTCGATGTCGCGGACGCCGAAAGAGTCATGCGGGCGATTGCAGCGGCGGGCGTAGACATGGACGACGTGGGTCGGACGCTCGAGAACGAGGGCATCGCAGGTTTCCTGAAGTCCTTCACGCACGTCCTCGGCATGCTCGCCGCCAAGCGACACACCCTTCCTGAGGGCTGACATGGACTGGGCAGGGTGGGCGTTGTTCGGGCTGCTGTCCACGACCATCTTGACCGCGTTGATGATCAGTGCCCAGCTGGGCGGGCAGAGCCGACTGGACCTACCGCTCATCCTGGGCACCGTCGTCACCCGAGACCCCGACCGGGCACGAGCCGCCGGCTTTGTCATCCATCTTGTCATTGGTCAGGTGTTCGCTCTTGGCTACGCCGCGTGCTTCGCACTCCTCGGGCAGGCGACCTGGTGGCTCGGCGGCCTGCTCGGCGCGCTCCACGGTGCGCTCGCGTTGACCGTTCTCATCCCGCTACTCGTCGGGATACATCCCCACATGGCGTCCAATCGTGCAGGCCTCAAATCCACGGCGGTCCTGGAGCCGCCTGGACTGCTCGGCCTCAACTACGGCGCCCAGACACCCCTGGTCACATTCACCGCCCACTTGGCCTACGGCATCGCCTTGGGCCTCCTGCTCGATGTCGGCTGAGACGCGGCGGTGATGTACCCACGCGAGCGGGCACCCCGGATGTCGCACGTCAGCGACTCTGTCTGCCCCATCGAGGACTACGCCTTGCTCGGCGACACCCGCAGCGCGGCGTTGGTGGGCCCCGACGGGTCGATCGACTGGCTCTGCATCCCTCGCTTCGACGGCCGTCCGGTGTTCGGTCGCCTGATCGGCGGACCGGCCGCGGGCAGCTTCGGTATGGCCCCCGCGCGTCCCCTCGGCCTCGAGAGCCGCCATTACCGCCCCGAGTCCGTCACGCTGGAGACGACCTGGAACACCGATGCCGGCCTGCTGACGCTGACCGAAGGCCTGGTGACCGAGCTGAGCGGCCAGCTTCTGCCTTCCACCATGCTCGTGCGACGGTTGACCGCCAAGGACGGCCCGGTCGAGGCGACCATCACCTTCGACCCACGTCTCGGCGAGCAACGCCAGAGCCCCCGAATCCAGCACCGAGACCGAGGCAATGTCGTGGTCTGCAGCTGGCCGACCACGGCCATCGCGCTCAGGACAACCCCTGATCTGAACGTCCAGCCCGGACTGGCCCACACGGTGACAGTAACCCCCGAGCGACCGTTCACCTCCGTCCTGAGCGTCGCCGATCGCGAACCCCTCGTCTACGTCGACCCCGATGCGGCGTGGGACGCTCTCCAACGCGATGAGCTGCAGTGGAGGGCCTGGTGCCGCAGCATCGACTCGACGCTTCCCTACCGCGACGTCGTGATTCGCAGTCTGCTGACCCTGCGCCTCTTGACATACTCCCCTTCGGGGGCCCCGGTTGCCGCCCCCACCACGTCCTTGCCAGAAGTCGTCGGCGGGGTCCGGAACTGGGACTACCGCTACGCCTGGCCCCGCGACGCCAGCATCGGCATCGCAGCCTTCCTGGGCGTCGGCAAACACGACGAGGCCCGGGCCTTCCTGGCCTGGCTGCTCAGCGCCACCCGCCTCGACCGTCCACATCTACCTGTCCTGCTGACCCTGCACGGAAAGCACCCGGCACCCGAACGCGAACTGGAGGACTGGCCGGGCTACGCCGACAGCGTCCCGGTCCGACAGGGCAACGGCGCAGCCGACCAACACCAGCTCGACGGCTACGGCTGGGTCCTCGACGCCGCGTGGCTCCTCACCCAGGCCGGACACCGCCTGTACTCCGAGACCTGGCGGACGATGGCCGGGTTCGCCGACTCAGTCGCGACCCGATGGCGCGAGCCCGATGCCGGCATCTGGGAGGTGCGTGCAGACACGACCCACCATGTGCACTCCAAGTTGATGGCCTGGCTCGCCCTGGACCGCGCACTGCGTATCGCCGATCACCACCACTCCACGGCTCGACGCACCCGTCGGTGGACGGCGGCGCGGGCAGAGCTCCGAGAGGAGATCGCTTCGTGTGGGTACGACCCCGACAGAGGCACCTACCTCCGCAGCTACGGGTCTTCGGACGTTGACGCTGCCCTTCTGGTCCTGCCCCACCTGGGGTTCGAGCCGCCCGGCTCCCCTCGGGTGTCGGGAACCATCGATGCCATCGTTCATGACCTCGACGCCGGCTCACCCCTGCTGTACCGGTACCCGCCCGGACACGACGGCCTCCCCGGGACCGAGGGCGCCTTCCTGCCGTGCTCGTTCTGGCTCGTCCAGGCGCTCGCCAAGAGTGGCCGGGCCGCCGAGGCGACCTCGCTGTTCCACGATCTCATCGCACTGGCGGGCCCGGTCGGGCTTTACGGCGAGGAGATGGACCCGCTCACCCATCACCACCTGGGCAACTACCCACAAGCCCTGACCCACGCAGCCCTGGTTCAGGCAGCCCTAGCGCTCCGGGACGCCCGCAAGGAGTAGCCCCTCCCCCGTCGCCCATGGCGACTCGGCCCCCAAGGGGGATGCTGATTTCCCCTGGACTCAGACACCGACCGGAAGGCGCGGTGTGTTGCGCTCCGGGCTCCTGGCGAACTCTCCTCGCCGAGGACCGCAGCGCACCGATGCCGCGCTGCCGGCGGGGCACAACGCGAATGGAGGTTCAGTCGACGGATCCCGGATGAGCGTGGCTGCGATCCTGACCGGTGACATCTGCCGGGACTCGGCATTCTCAGACGCAGTTCTTGAACAGACGCGCATGCTGACTCTCGCTTCTGCCACGGGCAGGCTGAACAGGTCAAAGGCGCACAGCGAAGGAGACACCCCATGCCCAGAAGCGAACGACTCTCGATCCAAGAAGTCGACGCGTCGGCATACCAGGCCGTGCGAGGTTTGGAGCGCTACGTCCGCGCCGGGGATCTCGAGCCAGGCCTTCTGGAGCTGGTCAGGATCAGGGCCTCGCAGCTCAACGGATGCGCCTTTTGCCTCGAGATGCACAACCATGACGCGCGCGTCAAGGGCGAGAGCCAGCGCCGACTTGACACCCTTTCCGCGTGGAGGGAGGTCCCGGACCTGTTCACTGCCAGGGAGGCGGCGGCGCTCGCGCTCACCGAAGCGGTCACTCGCATCTCCGACGAGGGGGTGTCCGACCGGGTGTGGGACGACGTCGCCATGCACTTCGCCGAGAAGCAGGTCGTTCGGCTGCTGCTAGCCATCGCCGCCATCAATGTGTGGAACCGCCTCGCCGTGAGTGTCCATCAGCGGCTGCCGGAGAGAGCGTAGCTGCGTCAAGCGACTGGCCCGCGCGGCCACCTGGGCCGCCGCAAGCACCCCTGCCGCCAGTGCCGCCCCCGAGGTGTGCCCGACGTTGCCGAGCCTGACAAGAGCGTCGTCCACCACGCGACAGGATGCGGTGCTCTCCGACAGGGCCCACAAGAACGCGGTCACCCGTGGTATCGACTCGCCCCGATAGGCGCATCGGAGAAGTGCGGCTGAGAGTTCGGTGGTGCCGGCCGGGGCTCGTTCGATCACTGCGGTTCGCAGCTGGTCCTCGACGATGCCGAAGGCCCACGCGCCCACCAGGAACCCGGCCAGGATGTCGTCTCCAGCAGGGGTCAGCCCCGGCCCGACACCGAGAAAGCGCTCGACAACGGCTTCTGGTTCCAGCACGCGTTGATCGCTCAGGAGCACCTCGAGCAGTCCCGGCTCTGGTTCGACCTGACCCAGTCTGCGCAACGCATACCCGATCGCGCGACGGCTCGGCTCGAGACCCGTAGGCACCTGGACCGAGAGGACACGCGAGAGTCGCACGCTCCGGTCGCCGACCTGCACCTGAGAAGCCCCGACCCGCACCGGGCCGGTCCACAGGTGGAGCGGATCATCGGCGCTGGGAGTCGGCAGCGTGAGGCCGAGCGGCAACCGGACGGCATCCCGGCTGAGCAGCGCGATGACGTCCCCTCCGGCCAGACCCAGGTACATCGCGGTGGGAAAGGAGCCCAGGACGACGGCGGGGAGTGCCTCGCCCTGGAGCAGGTCCCCGACGGTGGTGGGACCCGCCGCGTAGAGCTGGGACGTCGGCACCGCGCTCACCAGGTCAGTCGACGCGGACGACGAGCTCGGGTCTGCGGCGCAACGTGTTGGACACGTAGCAGACTCGCTCCGCCTCCGAAACGAGTCCCTCGAGCACCTCACGGGGGGTGCTGGAGGTGATCGAGGCTGTGATGCGCTCGAACTCCAGGCCCTGATAGGTGCCGACGACAGTCACGCTCAGGTCCGGCAGCTCGACGCCAAGCTTCCTGGCCACGAACGCCACGGACAGAGCGAGGCACGACGAGACCGACGCCAGCAGCAGGTCGGTCGGCTGCGGGCCGGTGCCGGTGCCGCCGTGGATCTCGGGCTCGTCGACGACGAGCTCGAACTCATCGGCATCGGTCACAGCTCGCATCCCACCGGTCCAACGCGTGCGCACCGTGCGATCGCTCATCGTCGTGTCTCATCCGCCGGCGACATCGGATACCAGGGACCTGACGGCGTCACGGAAGCACTCGATGGGAGCCGTGGCCACGCCGGCCCCGATCTGGCCGACGCCAGAGCTCGCGTGCAGGATCCCGGTCGTGACCTTCGGCGTCGTGTCCAGCTCGACCACCCGACGTACGTCGACCCCGACAGGCGTCCCACGGTAGTTCCGGGTGGGGATCTTGAACCGCGTGCTCTCGGCGACGCAGATGGACGCCATCCGCTCGGTCATCCCGACCGCGTCGGCCATCCCGCCCGGCAGGAACCCGGCAACCGCCGGCGAACCGGCGGCCGCCGCGCCGCCCAGGCCCACCAGCTCGAGGATCGCGCTGTCCCCGATGTCGGGGGCACTCGTCTCTGGGCCGTAGTCCGGGTAGTACATCGCCTCCTCGACAGCCGGCGCTGCATCGATGAAGACCTCGTCGGACCCGGCGAGCCGGATCCCGTACGACGTGCCATTGCGACACATCATCGTGACGATGCTCGAACCCTCGACCTGCTCGGCCCACATCGCCGTCGCCTTCGCGCCGGCCATGGCGAGATTCAGGAAGAACAGGTGGTTCGCGGACAGGTACTGCGCCATCGGGGCCCGTCCGGCGTCCGGGAGCGCCATGAGCTGCGGAAGCAGGTTGCGGATCATCAGGTTCGTCGTGCCCTGGGTGCGCATGTGCACGTCGTCGCCGATCTGGACGCCTTGGGCGGCCAAGGCGAAGACGTCGATCGGCCCGGAGGAGTCCAAGACCTCGCGCAGCATCGGACCCCCGACATCGCGTAGGAGCTCCAGCCTGGCGATGGCCGCCGGGGTCTCACGGCCGAACCACGCGGTCTCCCCCGGTCCCTGGTTGATGGGAGCGAAGGCTCGTGTACCACCGTCGCGGTTGTCGACCGCGAACACGGGTGCGGACGGGCCGATCGCACTCGCCATCGGCATCACGGTGTCGTACCGATAGGCCGGCTGCAGCTTCACGGTGCCGTCGGCGAGGATCCGATCTGCCTCCTCGACGGACTGGGCCCACCCTTCGGCAACGCTGGCGGCCCGCATCGAGCGACGGAGCGGGTCGCAGACCTCGGCCCATTCGATGCCGGGTCCGCAGTGCAGCAGCGTTCGGTCGGGCAGGGATGGGATGAGGGTGGCGGCGGGGCCGACATCCACCAGGAGCGGAACGCTCTGGTCGAGTCGCCGCACCGCTTCGGCGTTGGCCCTGTCAATGTCGGCGGCCCGCGGTCCGTCGAGCTGTTCCAGGGCGTCGATGAGGTCCGGCCGTCCGTCGGCCGGGATTCGCCAGTCCACGGGTTCCACCGACGTGGCCTGGGCGCGAACGGCGTCGGCGAACAGCGAAAGGCCCACGTTGACCACCGATACCTCGTCCGGCAGCGCAGTGACACGGGTTGAGTCAGCCATCAGTGACCTCCACTTCTCGGGCGGTGAGCCTGGCTTGAGCGAGCAGCTGTCGCTCTGCCTCATCGACCATCTGCCGACGCTGCTGCACCGCGACAGTGAGATCGTCGGCCTTCTGTTCACACTGGCGGATCATCGACCCGACCGCCGCCGGAGCAGCCCCGCCGGTGCCCTTCCGGCTCTCGATGATCGCCCGGGGATCCAGGGCTCCGCTCAGGTCCATCGGGGCCAGGCCCAGAGGTTGCCCGGTCTCCGCGATGGCAGCCTCGTCGAGCATGGCTCCGGTGATGTGCCGGCCGGGTATGCCCTGTCGACTCGCGTCACGCACGGTCCTACCCACGACGTCGTAGGCGCTCCGGTAGTCGAGGACGCACCTCTGGACGATGAACTCGCTGAGATCCGTCGCCTGGGTGTAGCCGTCATCGAGCCCGCGAGCCATGCGCTCGACGTTGACCTCCAGGGTGCGCACGACTCCGGCCATCAGACGGGTCACCCGGATCGCCAGGTCCAATGCCCGTGGCACCTCGCCGTAGGCGAAGATCAGGTTGTCGCTGCGCGCGGACGGACTCTTGGCGACAGCGAGGAACCCGGTCACCCGCCCGATCAGCACCCCCGACGCCCCGCGCACGATCGACAGGGAGTAGGGGTTGCGCTTCTGTGGCATCAGGATGCTGGCCCGCGTGAAGGCATCCGCGAGGTCCACGAAGTCGAACTCGCTGCTGGACCAGATCTCCAGATCCTCCGCGAGCTTGCTCTGCGTGGACAACAGGCTGGACGCGCTGGCCAGCACGTGGATGAAACCGTCGATCTGCCACATCGCATCTCGCGTGTGCTCGATGACCTCGTCGAAGCCCAACGCCTTGGCGGTGAACGTGCGGTCGTCGAGCAACCGCGTCCCGTTGACGCAACCTGCCCCGGCGGGACTCCGGTTGACATCGTCGAACTCGTCCAGAAGTCGGTGCGCGTCACGCATGGCGGGGTAGGCGAACGACAGCACGTAGTGGCCGAAGGTCGACGGCTGCGCCTGCTGCAGGTAGGTCTGGTCCGGCATGAGGGTGTCCACGTGTCGAGCCGCCAGGGCTGTGGTGTCGCGGGCGAACCTCACCACTTCATCGACGAGATCGAGGAGCTGGCCTCGGACGTGGATTCGCAGCGCGATCCGGGCCGCCTCGCGCCGCGGTCGACCCGCATGCAGCCAACCGGCCGTCTTACCGAGGCGCTCGACGAAGAAGCGCTCACGAGAGTTGTAGGGTTCACCGAACTCGGGGTCGTAGGGGAAGTCCTCGACTGCCACCTGCTGCACCTCGAGCAAGAGCCGCAACAGCTCGCGGGCGGCCGGCGAGGGAACGATCTCGCGCCGCAGCAGGTCCAGCACGTGCGCGATGTCGGCGAGGTTCAGGCCCTCGTGCAGAAAGGGTGCGTCCGCGTTCTCCAGGGCGAACCCGCTGTCGATCAGCTCACGGGCGGGACCGGACTGGGGTGGGCCGCTGCGTCGCATCGATGGCGTCACGACCCTGCTCCTACCAGGCCGGTGATCGCGGCGGCCACTCCTCCGGTGTGCCAGAACACCGCCGGTGTCGCAGCGCCCTCGGCCATCAGGGTGCGGAACAGTGTCATGGCTTTCGCTCCGTAGTAGTCATCGAGCATCAATCCCTCATGCTGAAGCGCCAGGCGCGAGCTGACGCGATCCTCTGCCGAAGCCACGCCGAAGCCGTCACCCCGGCAGTCGCGGACGTCGACGTCGTCGGCGGTGGGTTGGTCCAGACCCAAGGCGGCAGCTCCGGCGCGCGACAGTCGGAGGATCTGTTCGGCCATGCCCGGGGCCGGCCTGCTCACGCTGGCTCCGACCAGCCGCCACGGGAGAGCGCACCCGACCCGCCCCGCGACCAGCCCGGCCTGCGTCCCGCCGGAGCCGGTGGAGACCACGACCGTCCGGGGGGAGATGCCCGCGACATGGCACTGCTCGTCGAGCTCTCGCGCCGCATGGACGTAACCGAGCACTCCGGTCGTGGTCGCCCCGCCGCGCGGCACCGCATAGGGTCGCCTCCCTTGCCCGCGAAGACTCCTCGCGTGCTCCACGACAGCGTCATCGAGCAAGTCGCGGGTCTCGACCACGTCGAACAGCAGACGGGCGCCGGCGGCACGAGCCAGTTCGACGTTCGGTGACGGGTGTGAGGGCTCAGCGCCCGGGAAGAGCAGGTCACAGTCCATGCCCACCACCCGCGCGGCCATCGCCGCACCCGCACAGAAGTTCGACGACGGGCTGCCGGCCGTGACGACGATGTCTGCCTCCTCGGCGAGAGCCGCGCCGAGCAGGTACTCCAGGGTCCGCGCCTTGTTGCCGGCGATGCCGAAGCCGGTGAGATCGTCGCGTTTGAGGTAGATCGGCCCTGCCTGGAGCGCGCGCTCCAGACGGGAGGCACGCACCAACGGGGTCGGCAACAGCGCGAGGTCGACTCGAGGAAAGGTCATGCCCATGGTCCCGACTCCAGCGATCGCGCATTCCGAGCACGGGCGACGACTTCGTCGACCATCCGACCGGCATCCCCGACCTGCCACGTCGTCCAGGGCTCGCGATCCTGCTCCGTGGCGACACCGTCGGCGACCAGCGCGTCGAACACGTCATGGATGTCGCGACTACCTGGCGCGAGTACGTCGTGCATGAGCCGCTGGGCGGCGTGCCGCCCCAGTCTCCGGGTCACTCCGGCGAGCATCTGCTCGGAGGCCAGCCGGTCACCGTGACTGTCGAGGTTGGCCCGCATCGCCTCGGCGTCAACGACCAGGCCCGACAGGAGGCGCTCGGTCATTCCGAGCGCGGCACCGGTCAGCAGGCACACCTCGGGCAGCGCGACCCATTCCGCCTTCCAGGCGCGTCCGTCGCGCTCGTGTGCCGCGACCATGCCTTCGGTGAGCACCGCCGCGTTCGCGCGGGCGAGTCGCGCCAAGGTGTCCACGTGCTCACTGCCCTCGGGATTGCGCTTGTGCGGCATCGTGATGCTGCCGACGGTGTCCCCCGTGGTCGGCTCGCGCAGCTCGCCGATCTCCGGCCGCTGGAGCTCGTAGACCTCGTTGCCGATCCGGGCCAGGGTGCCGCAGATCATCGCCAGCAACGCGCCGAACTCGGCGATCCGATCCCGCGAGGTCAGCCACGAGATCCCCGGGTCGGCCAGTCCCAGCTCCGCACAGAACTCACTGCGAAGCTCGGCTCCGTGGGGTGCGAAGAATCCCAGGGTGCCCACGGCCCCCGCGAGCTGTCCGGTCACCCACCGTGGCCGTCCCTGCAACATCCGCTGAAGATGGCGCCGAACCTCGTCGGCCCAGGAAGCCGCCTTGAAGCCGAAGGTGATCGGAGAGCCGGGCTGGCCGTGAGTTCGTCCGACCATGAGCGTGTCGCGATGCTCGATCGCCAGCGCCAGGAGCCGGTCCTCGATCGCGTGCAGGTCTCGCCACACCACCTGCCCGACGTCACGCATCACCAGGGCGAACCAGGTGTCGGTCACGTCCTGGACCGTGGCACCGACGTACACATGCTTCGTCGCCTCTTCGGGGAGAATTTGCTGGAGAGCGTTGATCAACCCGAGCATCGAGTGCGAGGTGCGCCGTGTCTCGCCGGCCAGGTAGTCGAGGTCGAGCTCTGAGGCTTGCGCATGCACAGCGATCTGCGCCGCAGCGTCGTCGGGAATGATGCCGAGCCGCGCCTGCGAAACGGCCAGCGCGGTGATGATGTCCAGCCAGCGCTGCAGCCGCGCGCGTTCCTCGAAGACCTCCGCCAGCTCGGGAGTGCCCCACAGATGGGCGTACTGCTCGGAGTCGCTCAGGCGGGTGCCCATGTCGGCTCCCACTCGTCGACCAAGGTCGTCAACGCCGCGGAGATCTGGGCCAGCGTGGCACCCCACGGAACGACCACGCGCCCGTCATCGACCTCGTTGTGGCTCTCGAGCAGGCAACACTTGGCCAGGATCGCTCCGGCTCCGCCTACCCTCTTCCGTGGACAGATGTCGACCTGCGGGGCACGCTCGCCGTAGAACCATTCGTGGATCTGCTGTGACCGCTCACAACCGATCAGGGTCCAGTCACGCCTCTCGGGATGTTCGTCCAGGTAGTCGGTGGTCGAGCCTTCGATGGACACTCCCCCACCGCGACACGGCAGGAGGTAGTTCTCCGAGCGGCGGGACCGCGCAAGGTCATCGAGCTCGATGACATCAGGGACCAGCTCGATCGGCGGCAGGTGCTCGGACAGGGCCAGCACACGCCGGACCTGGTCGACCAGCTTCGCCGGATAGGGCGGCGTCACTTCGCGAACCGTGATCCGGAGTGGGGACGGGTCGATGATGAAGCTCACGTGGCCGTAGCGGCCCTGCACCACCACCCCCCGTTTGTCCGGGGCACCACTCGCGGCTGCCTCCGCCAACGCCGTCGGGATCGCGGTGTCCACTTCCGGCCTCTCCAGGAAGACACAGTCGTCGACCCCCACCAGGAGCTGCAGCCCGGAGATCGGTGAGAACAGCGGCTCTTCGGACTCCTTCTGGACCGCCGCGACCGCCGTGTCAGGGCCGTGGCGGACGACGACGAACCGGGTTCGGCGATAGGCGTCCCGCCCGATGAAGTGGCGCCTCAGGGACTCCTCGTCGACGTCACCGTCGACCGTGGTCACCGCCACGCCTCGATAGGCGCCAGGCACGACGTTGCGCCGGGCGCCGGTCGGCTCCATCACGCGGGCTGCCATCGCCGGGTGAGGTCGCACGTATCCGCGCGGAGCCCCAGGCGCAGCGTCTCGAGCGCCACCACCTCGTCGCTCCGGATGTTTGCGAGGTTGACGTCAGGGCCGAACGCGCGGATCAGCCAGGCCTGCTGGTCCTTGTGAGGCGCCTCGAACAGGAGACGGTCGACGCCGCCGCCGCTGACCGCGGCGGACACGAGCTTCTCCCGGATCGACCCGTCCTCCCGATAGATCCCGACGGTCCCGCTCTCACGACCTTCGGTGATGACCCAGCGGGCGCCGGCGGCCAGGTCCTCCGCCACTTCGCGGGTCCACTGCTCGGCGGTGAGGACCTCCCCGGGGTCCTTGCTCCCCACCTCGGACAGCACGACGAATCTCTGTGCGGCGAGGCGAAGCAGGTCGTGCTTGTCCTCCAGACTCATCGGTGCGACCCCTCGGGAGACCTCGACGCTGTCGAACCCCGTGGCGGCGGCCCAGTCAAGGCACTCCTCGGCCCTGCCCTGCGCCCAGGAGATCTCGAGGAGCGTCCCACCGAGGCAGGATCGGACCCTGTGTGCCCTCAACAGCTCCAGCTTCTCGGGCAACCCGACGTCGAGATACGCCGTGCCCCAACCGAACTTCCAGACATCCATGAGGGGCCCGGCGGCGGCGAGTGCCGATCGAGCCGAGTCAACGCTCATCCCCTTGTCGAGCACATGGGTCAGGCCGGCCAACCGGGGCTTGGCACTGCGCTCCGGCAGGCTGAGGAACGTTGGGATGATCACATTGCCTATACTACATGTAGCGTTCACTTTCCGACAGGCCACGGCAGCCAGCCGACCACCCGCATCAACCGACCGTGAGGGGCACCATGAGCACCGGCACGAACGCCGAGAGCGAGCTGGAGCAGCTCGCCGGGTTCCTGCGGTCGCACTCCGCGCTGCGGGCGAAGAACGAGATCAAGCTGGTCAGCGAGGTCCTCGGCGCCGGGAGCTGGGTGCACGGCCCAGGTGACGACGGCGCCGTCGTGGCCACCCGGTCCGACTCGCCACCGGTCGAGGCGGCAGACGATCAGGTGATCGTCTGCGGGGAAGCCCTGCTTCCGGCCTTCGTCGCTTCGGACCCCTACGGCGCCGGTGTCGCGGCGGTCCTGACCAACGTCAACGACCTCGCCGCCATGGGTGCCGTGCCATTGGCCATCGTCGACACCATCGTCGGCAGTCCGGAGCTCGCACGCGAGGCGTTGCGGGGGATGAAGGACGCCTGTGGATGGTACGACGTGCGGCTGGCCGGCGGACACCTGACCTTGCATGACGGTGCACCTGCGGTATCGGCGTTCGGAGTGGGTCGCGCCGCGGCGGTGCTGTCCACCACGAACGTCGCGGTCGGCCAGTCGCTGGTGGTCGCCGCGTGCACCACGGGGGCGATGCGCAGTGACTTTCCGTTCTTCCGCTCCTTTGCAGAGCGCGCCGGCAAGATGGGCGACGACGTACGCATTCCCTCCTCCGTCGCGGCTTCCGGTGCCTGCGTCGCCGCCAAGGACGTCAGCATGGCGGGCCTCGTCGGTTCGCTGGCGATGCTGCTCGAGTGGAGTCGGCTCGGGGTGACGCTGGACCTGGAGCGGCTCCCCCGCCCGGACGGCGTGCCGATGCAGGACTGGGTGACCTGCTTTCCGGCGTACGCGTTCCTCATGTGCGCTCCCCCGGGCCGCCAGGACGAGTGTGTGTCGGCGTTCCGGGAGCACGGGCTGGAGGCGTCCGTGGTCGGCGTGATCGACGACTCCGGGCTCGTCGCGTTGCGCTCGAGTGGTCAGCGGGCCGTCGTCATCGACCTGGCCGTCACCGAGGTCACCGGCCTGTCCCGTTGATCCCGTCCTCGAGTCGTCGAACCGTCGCCAGCCCCTCGCAGTGGCTCGGCAGGTCGATGCACATGGGTTGATGAGGGCGGCCCGCATACATCTCCGGCTGGTCCATCGGTGCCCAGCCCAGTCGACGGAAGAACGCGACATTGTCGAGCTGGATGTGCGCGACCATGGTCCTCCCTCCGCGGGCGCCGGCAGTGGCCACCGCGTACTGGACCAGCGGAGCCCCGACCCCGTGGGTGCGGTACGCCGACATGACGGCGAGCCGATCGCCCTGCCAGCGGCCTCGGGCGGGATCGAGCGGGAACAGACGAACGGTGCCCACCGCGATCCCGTCGGCGTAGCCCAGCACCGCGACGGTGGTCTCCTCGGCGTCTCGGAGGTCTAGGTCGGACTCGGTGAACACCCCTTGTTCTTCGACGAAGACCTGGTGACGAATGGCCAGGTGTTCCTCACGTTCGCTCGCGGATTGCGCCCGCCGACATACGACTGCGTGCCCGGTCGATGGCACGCCGGGTCGTACCCGCGCGGGGGCGGCCGGTCCTTCGAGCCTCAGCTCAGACCGCATGAGAGATCGAGACCGGGCGGGGCCCGATCTGGAGAAGGGCCTGGACTCTCTGCAGGCCCGAACAGGCCTGGCACCGGGCACATCCGGCCTTGGCCACGTCCGCGGCCATTCCCCGCTCGCTCATGTAGGCGGCGACCTTGCGATAGATGCTCTCGGTGTACTCGCGCGACGGTGGTACGACGCCTTCCATGAGACTGCCCGCGACCGGCCGGATCGGGACGACGAACGGAAAGACACCGATGTCGATCGCGCGCCGACAGCCCTCCAAAGTGAGCTCCGGGTCCTCGCCCATGCCGAGGATCACGTACGTGGAGACCTGACCCTCGCCGAACCGGGAGACGGCGCGCTCCCAGGCACGGAAGTACTGGTCGATGCCGGTGCGGGCCTTGGCCGGAGCCACGCGCTCGAGCACGGCGGGGTCGAACGACTCGACGTGGATCCCCACGGAGTCGATACCCAGGTCGGCCACCTCGTCGATGACGTCGAGCTTCATCGGGGGCTCGAACTGCACCTCGACCGGTAGTCCGGTGGCCTCCCGGACGGCATGCCCACATCGCGCCACGTACCGAGCGCCGCGATCCACGCCGTTCGAGCTGCCGGTGGTGAGGGTCGCGTCCACGGCACCGTCGAGCTCCTTCGCTGCCGTCGCCACCTCAGCGAGCTGCTCTGGACTCTTCTTGACGATCGTGCGGCCGGAGTCCAGCGAGACGCCGATGCCACAGAACTTGCACTGGTCGTCGTTGCCCCAGTAGGAGCAGGTCTGCACCACGGTGCTCGCGAACGAGTCCAGGTGCAGAAGGCCGATCTTCCAGTAGGGGACCCCGTCGGCGGTGGTGAGGTCGTAGAAGCGTGGGCGTTGCTGGGTCGATGCGCTGGCGACCCTGCGACCATTCGCGAAGATGGCGTAGCCGTCGTCCTCGGCCCTCAACACGTAGGGAGATCCGGCTGCGGCCGCGTTGTCCGTCGGGACCGTGATCGGGATGCCACCGACCCAGAGCATGCCGGAGTCGGACGGACCGGCTCCCCCGGTACGCCGCTCGATCGGTACTTCGACCTGGAGGCCGCGAGCCTGCAGGTCCACGACCAGGTCTGCCAACGCCTCGGCGGCGCCGGTCGGACCGGCCGCCCGTCCGGGGGGCTGGCCCAGTGACGTCGGCGCGGCGGACCCGCCACTACCCATGCTCATTGCGCTCTCCCGGTCTATCTACTTCACGACACGATTCATAATCTTTAGTAAAGGCAGGTTCGGAGGTCAATGTCAAGGCCGCCGACCGGCACTGCGCACTCCCGTCGTCAGCCAGCGCCCAGCTCCCGGCAGCGGAGGGCGGACGCGGCATCGACCACGGCCTCCGCGGGAAGACCGCCGACGAGAAGGCCTGCGTCCGTGGCCAGCTGCGGCAGTCGGCCGACGAGCTCAGCGCGCCGCTCGAGCACCGACGGTACGTCGGCGCTGCTTCGCCGCAACTCGTCAGCGACGAGCCCGACCAGAGCGGTCGCCCGCTCGTAGGCCGAGGGGTCGCTGAGCGCCATCGGATAGAGGCGTGACTCGGCGGCGACGAACCTCGCCATCGTCTCGGCCGGGATGCCGCCAAGGGGACGATCCATCTCTCACCTCTACCAGGACGGCGGGCGCGCGCTTGGTCACGGCGTTCACTATCGTCTATGCTTACCCAGCATACTGAACGTCCGGTCCGCTCGCATGCACGTGCTCGAGGCGCCGATTGTCCAAGGAAGTGAGGGGTCGTGACCAGAACCGCCGTTGTCGCCCTCGGCGGCAACGCCCTCCTCGCCCAGGGCGAGAAGGGCACCTACGAGCAGCAGCGCACCAACGCCGCGGCGATGGCCGTGTCCATCTGCGCCCTGCTCGAGGCAGGGTGGCGGGTCGTCGTCGTCCACGGTAACGGTCCTCAGGTCGGCAACCTCGCGATTCAGCAGGAGCTGGGGCGCGGCGAGGTGCCGGCGATGCCGTTGTTCAGCCTGGGTGCCATGACCGAGGGACAGCTGGGGTCGCTGATCGCGATCGCCCTGTACGGAGTGTGCGGGCGCCGTCATCGGATCGCCGCCCTGCTGAGTCACGTCATCGTGGATCTGGACGACCCTGCGTTCGAGCGACCGACAAAGCCGATCGGGCCGTTCTTCTCCGAGGAGGCCGCAACCCGGCTGGCCGAGACCCGGGGCTGGGACATCACCGAGGACGCCGGACGCGGGTTCCGCCGCGTCGTCGCATCTCCCCTCCCCCGTGGGTTCGTCGAGATCGAGGCGATCAGCTCGCTGCTCGACGCCGGCCACGTCGTCGTCACCGGCGGGGGCGGAGGGATCCCCGTGGGTCGTCGCGGAGACGTCTGGGACGGCGTGGACGCCGTCATCGACAAGGACTACGCCGCTGCCGAACTCGCCCACCAGCTCCGGGCCGAGGCGCTCGTCCTCATCACCGGGGTCGACGCCGTCCAGCTCGACTTCGGCAGGAAGACCCAGCGTCGGCTGACCTGGATCGACTCCGAGGAAGCGAAGAGACACCTCAGGAGGGGGCAGTTCCCGGCCGGGAGCATGGGACCCAAGGTGAGCGCAGCCGTCCGGTTCGTCGAGGGCGGTGACCCTCGGGTCGCGGTGATCACGACGCCGCAGCTGGTCGTCGAGACGCTAGGAAACACCGACCCCGACAACACATCCGTGGGAACGCGGATCATCCATGAGCACAGCCGCCAAGGAGCGCTCACATGAGCGTGGCCATCAGGCTCTTCCCCGACACCTACGTCGACTCCGTGGTACAGCTTCGTGGGATGCGGGCGATGCGGGAGGTCGACGGCGTCGAGTGGGCGAGCGCGGCAATGGCGACCCCGGCGAACGTGGAGACCCTTCGGGCCGAAGGCGTCGAACCTGCGCAGGTGGCCGACACGAGCTCCAACGACTTCTTCCTCGTCGTCAGGGCCACGACGGACTCGATCGCCGAGGAGGCACTGGCCACCGGCGAGTCCGCGGTCACCGCGTCCGACCCAGCCCACGACAGGGTCGCGCAGAGCGACGCGCCGCGCTCGTTGCCCGATGCGGTGAGAGCCCAGCCCGGGTCGAACGTCGCGGTGATCTCCGTGCCCGGGGACTACGGCGCGTTGGTGGCGTACCAGGCGCTGTCGGCGGACCTGCACGTCCTGCTGTTCAGCGACAACGTACCGGTCAACAAGGAGGTCTCCCTCAAGAACTACGCGCTGTCCCGTGGCCGGCTCCTGATGGGCCCGGGCGCCGGAACGGCGATGCTCGGCGGCGTCGGTCTGGGATTCGCGAACGTGGTCAAGCCCGGACCCGTCGGCGTGGTCGCGGCCGCAGGCACCGGCGCGCAGGAGGTCATGTCACTCCTCGACCGTTGGAGCGTTGGTGTCAGCCACGTCCTCGGCGTCGGCGGACGCGACCTGTCGGCAGAGGTCGGTGGGCGGATGGCACGAGCGGCGGTCTCCGCCCTTCGCGAGGACCCGGCGACGGAGGTCATCCTCTTCGTCTCGAAACCACCGGCGCCCGAGGTGGCTGCCTCGGTGCTCGCGTCAGCCGGCGAGAAGCCGTTGGTCGCTGCGCTGATCGGGCTGGACCCGCAGTTCCCGGCCCCGGCCGGGGTGGTGCTCGCCGACACCCTCGAGTCCGGCGTGATCGCAACGCTGCGGGTCCTGGGACACGCCGCACCCGACACGACCGCGACGTTCGGTCCGACGCTGGACGAAGTGCGGTCGAGGCTCGCACCCGGTCGCCGTCTGATCCGGGGGCTGTTCTCGGGAGGCACGCTCTGTTACGAGTCCTTGGTGATCTTGAGCAAGGCGGTCGGTGAGGTCCGCTCCAACACACCCATCAACCCAGCCTGGGGCATGCCGGCGCCGCCCGACTCGCATCAGTGCCTGGACCTCGGCGAGGAGGAGTACACCCGGGGCCGGCCCCACCCGATGATCGACCCCGAGGCGCGACTCGAGGTGCTCGCAGTGCACGCGGCAGACCCGCACGTCGCAGTGATCATCCTCGACGTGGTCCTCGGCCATGGCGCCGACGCCGATCCCGCGCGGACTCTCGCGCCGGCGTGTGAGGCCGCGATGGCCGACGGTGGTCCCCAGGTCGTCGCCTACGTCCTGGGCACCGACCAGGACCCCCAGGGCTTCCAGGCCCAGCGAGATCGACTCATACGGGCTGGTTGCATCGTCACCGAGACCGCGGCGCGAGCCTCCTTCGTCGCCGCGGCGATCTCCACCGGCGACCGCGTTGCGCGGAGCATCTCGCCGTGAGCGCTGCGCTTGACCGAACGGACGAACCCCGCGTTGCTCTGGTCACCTACTCGACCAAGGCCAGGGGCGGCGTCGTGCACACGCTGTCGCTCGCCGACGCGATGGTGGACCGAGCGATGCCCGTGCGCATCATCGCCCTGGGCAATCCCGACCAGGACTTCTTCCGGCCGGTGCGCGCGCCGTACTCCTTGGTGCCGACCTCGCCGCCGGCGGACACGTTGGAGGAGAGGGTCTTCAACTCCATCGATGACCTCGAGGCGGGGCTGTCGAAGATCGCTGACGAGGTCGACGTCTTTCACACCCAGGACTGCATCTCAGCTCGCGCTGCCGCCCGGGTGCGGGACGCCGGCGCACGCGTGCGGGTGGTGCGGACGGTGCATCACGTCGACGACTTCACCACGCAGGGCCTCATCGACTGTCAGCGCAAGGCCATCGAGGAGCCGGACCAGCTGGTGGTGGTGAGCAAGGACTGGCGCCACCGGCTGAAGGCCGACCACGACGTGGATGCGGTCGTCATCCACAACGGCGTCGACGCCGACCGCTTCGCTCCGATCGGCGCCGACCGTCGCGCCGCCGTTCGTGAGCGCGCAGGGGTGGCGGATCGCTTCGTGTTCTTGTCGGTGGGTGGGATCGAGCCGCGCAAGGGCAGCGTCTTCCTCGTTCAGGCGATGGCGGTGCTCGTGCGAGAGCAGGACCCGCCACCGGTCCTGGTCGTGGTCGGTGGACACTCCTTCCAGGACTACACCCGCTATCGCGACGACGTGCTCGCGACCTTGCCGGGTCTGGGACTGCAGCTGGGACGCGACATCATCCTGGCCGGCTCGATCAGCGATGCCGAGCTGCAGGATTGGTATCGAAGCGCCGACGCGCTGGTGTTCCCGTCGATCAAGGAGGGGTGGGGCCTCGCCGTCCTCGAGGCCATGGCGGCCGAGCTTCCGGTGGTGTCCAGCGACATCGCCGTGCTGCGCGAGTACCTCACGCCCGACCGGACGGCGGTGATGACCCGGGCCGGAGATCCGGAGTCGTTGGCGAGGGGCATGGGTCGGCTGGTCGGCGACGCTGGGCTGCGCGAGACCCTGGTCCGGGGTGGTCGTGAGCTGATCCCGGCGTTCAGCTGGGAGCGCGCCGCCGAGGAGCACGCCCGCTTGTACGCCGAGATCCCTTGCTGACGTGCTTGCCGGCCGCCCCGTTTGTCGTGGCGGCCGGCGAGTGGAGGGTTCACACCGTCCAGGTCTGCATGATCAGGGCGTTGCTGCGGCGGGCCGTGAGTACCGCATCCAGTACGTCGAGCGGGTTGATCGGCTTCACGCCCTCCATCATGTCGATCTCCCGCATGCCGTAGAGCGCGGCGGCGGAGAACCTGCATGCGTAGACGTGGCCGCCCTCGTCCATGAAGGTCTGCAGCTGCTTGTTGTAGCCGAGGGCTCCGGGGAACGCCTCGTCACCGACCTTGGGGTAGCCACGCGCGGCCGAGGCCATCAACGAGCCCGGGCCGTAGAGCACCAGGTGTGTGTCGAAACCCTTCCGGTTGATGCGGGTCGCGGTCAGCATGTTCACCAACCCCACCGACCCCTCGAACGGCACGGTGTGCATCAGGATGTACGCGCTCTCTCCTGGTTCCGCCTGGATGTCCTCGAAGACCTTGTCGTCGTAGTCGACGATCGCGTCGCCCTTCTTGACGCGCTCACCCACGATCTGTGCCATTGCCGGGCTCCTTCTCTAGTTGGATTCATGTGCTCGGAGACGAGGTGGTACGGCGGAGCCGTGCGCCCGCGGCGGCGCCGCCCACTGCCGACGGTGGCTTCCGGGCATCGTCAGCATGATCTTGTGCCGCAGGGGCCAGGGCAGCGCCCGGTAGACCGGCGCGAAGATGCGCAGCCAGAAGAACTCGCGAAGCCCACGCGGCGGATTCGGGGATCGCGCTCCGTGCTGGTGGGCGATCCGGTCCTGCGCCGAGATCAGCAGGTAGTGCTCTGCGTTGCTCCGCAGCCAGCGTGAGAAGGCCATCGTCAGCTCTTCCGCGAGGCGTCGACGCCACTCTGGGCGGCAACGACGATCGGCTCGTTGAGTGCGCCGATCGCCGGCGAGTACACGTTCTCCATGCTTGCCAGGTCGTGCAGCGTCAGGCCGAACTTGATCGCCACCGCAAGGAAGTCAGCGCGTTCCTTGATGCCTTCCCCGCCGACCATCTGGGCTCCGAGGAGTCGCAGACTCCCGGGCTCGGCAAGAAGCTTGACCTTCACCGGCTTCACACCGGGGTAGTAGCGGGCTCGGGAGATGCCCTGCGCAGTCCCCACGACGTACGGGATCCCCAGCGCTGTCGCGGTGGTCTCACCGAGTGATGCTCCCCCGATGATCCACTTGCCCGCCGCCGTTCCCCAGGGGACGTAGACGGCGCTGTAGGCCCGTGAGCCACCAGCGGCGTTGATGCCGGCGGTCTTGCCCTGTGCGTAGGCGTGGCTGCCCGTGAGTCCCTGAAGCGGCACGCCGGTGAGCCCGTTCGGGATCTCCGTGCAGTCACCTGCGGCGTAGACCCCCGGGGCGGAGGTCGCCATCCGCTCGTCGACGATGAACCCGCCGGTGGAGCCGACCTTGAGGCCGGCAGCGACGCCAAGGGCGTTGTTCGGCTCCTTGTGGGTGCAGATCACGGCGAGGTCGACCTTGATCTCACCCTCCGAGGTCTGCACCGCCTCGACGCGATCGTCGCCACGGAAGGCCTTCAGCGTGGTGTTGAAGTGCGTCGTGACGCCGAGCTCCCGCCACGACTCCTCGACTGGTTCCATGATGTCGGGATCGGCAACCTCCGACATCGGCCACGGACTCGGGTCCACCAGGTGGGTCTCGATCCCGCGATGCGCCAGAGCCGTCACCATCTCCACGCCCAAGGGCGAGGCTTCGACCACCACCGCCGACTTGACCGTGTCCAGGACCTTGTCCCACTCGATCGCCTCACGGATGTCCTTCACGTAGTACAGGCCGCCAAGACCGCCGCCCGGCACGCCCGGGTCCGCGTAGTTGAACCCGGTGGCCAGCACGAGCGTGTCCCACGAGACCTCGCCCTCACCTGCGACCGAGACGACCTTGCGGCTCACGTCGACCTCGGTGACCTCGGCGTTGTAGTGGACGTCGATCCCGGCATCGACGTAGGCCTGCTTGGAGGCGAGGAACAGCCGCTCGAAGCTGTCGATCTCCTTGCCGTGCACATAGGGGATCCCGCACGGGCTGTACGCGACGTCGTCGAAGCCGGTGTAGACCGTTACCTGACAATCGGGATCGACGGCCTTGACGCCACCCGCCGCGCCCATCCCGGCCGCTCCCCCACCGACGACTACGATCCTGCGCGCCACAACGTTCCTCCGTCTACAGGTGGGCCCGAAACCGCCCACCATGGTTGACTTTCGTTTACTATATTGCATGCCACCAAGGCGTCAAGGGGATCACGGACATGACCAAGACCAAGACCAGGACCAAGACGACCTCGGCGAACTCGGTCCGCAAGGAGGAGCACGTCGAGGAGATCGTCAGTTCCATCGGCCCGAAGGTGAAGAAGCTCCGCCAGGAGCAGCGGCTCTCGCTGCAGCAGCTCGCGGTCAAGGCCGAGGTGTCGGCCGCGGCGATCCACAAGATCGAGCGAAACGACATGGTTCCGACGATCACCACGTTGCTCAAGGTCGCCGCCGCCCTTGACCACCCGGTGACGTACTTCGTCGAGCGGGCAGGCGACGTACCAGCGCCGGTGGCGTTCACGCCAGCCTCGGAGCGACCCACCCTCTTCACCCCGCATGCGGGGTTGACCCTCGCCGGCATCTCCGGGCCGTACGCCCCATTTCGCAGTGCCGCCGCACTCGCCACCGTCGAACCCGGTGCGGACAGTGGCGACAAGCCACTGGTCCATGCCGGGGAGGAGCTGGTCTTCACCCTGGAGGGCACGTTGGTCTTCGACATCGCCGGCACGCGGCACGAAGTCGGGGTCGGCGACGCACTCCACTTCCTGGGCGACCAGCCGCATCACTGGGTGAACGAGGGCAAGTCCGAAGCGCGCGCAGTATGGATCGCCCTACGCGATTCGTGAGCGGGACAGGGCGCGACTTCTCTACTATCCGATACGAATCTGTAGTATAGTGGTGCCATGGCCACCAACTACGTCAACGACGCCCACCGTCACATCGGCCTCCTTCCGGCCTTCCCGTTCTACGGCGGCCCGCCGGTCAACCCCGACAGCTCTGCTCGCGGCACGGTCAAGGAGTTTCTGGCCGACCTCGATGCCGAGGGCACGGAGCGAGCCCTGGTCATGCCCAACTACGGCGTCCCCGACGCCGCGGTGTCGTTCTCGTTCAACGAGCTCGTGCTGGAGGCGGCCGCGGCGGACGACAGGGTCAGCTGTGGGCTGTGGGTGTCGCCGAGGCCTCAGGACGCGGAGCTCAACGCGGGTGCCCTCGCCCATGCGGGTGAGAAGGGCGTGAAGGTTCTCAAGACGAGCTTCCTGCTCGGGGGGACGGTCGATGATCCAGCGTGTGCCCCGCAGCTGGATCAGATCTTCGACACTGCACGCACTCGAGGGCTCGTCGTACACGTTCACACGTCCACCGGTGGCGCTTCCGACATCGACCAGATCGGTGCTCTCGTCGACCGCTACGGCGACGACGTGAAGATCCACCTGGTCCACCTCGGTGGCGGAGTGAGTGCTCACATCAAGCTGATCGGGAGCCGCTTCTTCGACTGGATCGAGGCCGGCAAGCAGGTCTACACCGACACGAGCTGGGCGGTGGGGTTCGCTCCGCGTTGGCTGGTCAAGGAGATCGAACGGCGTGGGATCGGTCAGGATCGGCTGCTGTTCGCCAGCGACGAGCCGTGGGGTGATCACGTAGGCGAGCTTGCCCGTCTCCGTGCAGCGGCCGGTGACGGCCAGCTCGGACAGATGGTCCTCCGAGACAACTTCACCACCCTCTACGGTTGACCGGCGCCGCTCACACCAGATCGCTACCTTGCTCGTCACCGGCAAGCCAGGGCCCGTAGCCCTTCCGTCTTCGGCCGTACCCTCCCCTCCCGTACGCGCCTACGGTCGGAGCACAGCCCGACGAGGGAGTTCGCCGGGCGCGCCGTAGGGGAGGCCAACATGCCAGTCATCCAGCCTGCTCGGGCAATTCCACCGCTCTCGTCGGTCGAAGACGTCGGCGAGGGGAGGTCGATCCTCAGTTCGCAATGCCGTCAAGCCTGCGGCTTCGACGGCGCAACGCGGTGGCATCATCGCCGGCTGATGGCGATCGAGACCGACCAGGATGTGCTTCTCGAGCTCATCGAGTTGGCGGTGACGTGGCCGGAGCTCGAGTACTCCGAGACGCCCACCATTGCACCGGACCAGTGGATCCCGTTCGTGGAGAACCACCGCTGGGCAGACCCCGACCGTGTGGAGCGGATCTTCAGCGTCGCGACGGACATCGCCATGGCTACTGCGCGCGCCAGCAGACGACCACCACGAGACCCGGACTGCCCCCTCGGATGGGTTGACGATGCAGCGCCGGACGCCGTCCCCACAGTCCCAATGGCGCGGCCCGCTCGAGCCGACCTCGGGTCAGTCGCGAACAATCTCGATGGCCCGGCACTCACCCGACTCGTCGCCGATCACTGCGACTCCAGTTCGGGATACGGCGATGAGTTGGCCGAGGGCTGGCCAGGTCGCACACTCGCACGGAGACATCGCTGACGGAGCCGTTTGGCACTGGGCCTCACCGCTGCCCCTGCAACCTCACTACCCGAGCGGATCGATGGCCCGGCCCTGCTCAATCCACAGAGCCCGTCGGATGCTCAATCCGCAGACAACGAAAGGGCCGTGGCAGTTCGGCCCTCGTTCCAGGCCGCACCCACGGTGTCGTGCTTGATGCCTTCGATGGAGATCGCGACCGGCATGGTGCCTCTGCTAGGCGTGGCCCGACTCGCCCCCGACTCTCGTCCCCGGTTGTTGCCGCCGGCTCGTGGGTGTCTTCCAGCCATCGGCGAGCAGGCCGCCTGCGGTCGGCCGATGACCGACAGCAGCTCCACGGGTTGGGCCAGATGAACATCTGCACACATGGTGCCCCGGAAGGCGGTGCCGGCGCGCTCGAGTCCGAGTCGATGCCCTGGTATCGTCTCAAGATGATCCGGGACGCGATGACGGTGCAGAGGGCTTCTGCCGAGCCCTCGCACGTCCCCAGCGGCCCCGCTCTTCTGGCCATCGCCCTGGGTGAACTCGCCCGGGGCATCCGCGGGCTCGACGTTCTGCGTCGTAGCGTCGACCGCGCACCGCCGCATCTCGCCTGACCCTCATCCAGGGCGCTCGTGCGCCCATCAAGCGCGTTCCCGTCTCGGGTTCGCGCCAATTCCACATGCGAGGTATGGCCATGAACATCTCCAAGACTTCTGATCGCTCCGTCCACACTCACGTTCGCAGGGCGCTCGATGAAGCCTCACGCACACGTGAGGCGCTACTCGCCCAGTTTCCTGACTCCACCGACGACCTTGCGATCGAGGCTCAACGGCTCAGTATCGAATCCGTCTTGGACGAGGTCCGGTCTGCGCTCACGCGGCTGGAGGACGGGAGCTACGGCATGTGCTTGGGCTGTATGACGCAGATCCCTATGGAACGGCTGAAGCTGCGGCCCTGGGCAGCTTTCTGCGTCCGATGCGCGGCGCCTGCAGCTGGTCGGCATGCTCCAGTGCACTGAGAAGCGCCTGGTCTCCCCCGTTGGATCCGTCGTCCGACCACCATCGCGACCTTCGGAGCGGGTTCCGGTGCTAGATCCTCGCCCATGTCATCGGTCCGTCGGTGCGACCTCCGGGTTGTCTTGTTGCTCAGCTGGTCTGGGCGGTGGGGCCGCGACCTTCGCGGCGACATCTGCGAACGCGAGCGCGGATCAGGACTTTGACCAGTTCGCCCGCCCACAGGATGGTGGATCCGACGGCCGCGCAGATCAACCACTGACGAGAGGTGAGGTCAGTCGTTGTGAAGAACTGCTGCAGGGCGCCCAACTCGACCACGGTGACTAGCAGGACGATCACGGCGGCGGTGGCGATGAATGCGGTGTGGTTGTTCAGGGTTTCACGGCTGAACACGCTGCGAGTGTCGTGGCGCACGTTGAGCAGGTTGAACGCCTGGTAGAAGACGAACGTCGAGAAGGCCATCGTCGCGGTGACAGTTGCCTCACCCATCTTGGCCTCGGGCCCAGGGCCCCACGCCAGCACGGCGAGGGTGCCGGCCGCCATCACGGTACTTGTCAGCAGTACTCGGAGGAGCCGCTCGCGGTTCAGGATGTACTCATGGCGCGGGCGCGGGGGACGGCTCATCACGTCGTGGCTGACCGGGTCCACGCCCAAGGACATCGCCGGGGGACCGTCCATGACCAGATTCACGAAGAGGATCTGCAGGGCCGTGAACGGCGCGCCACCGGCAAGCCCGGTGAGGGAGGCGACCAGGAAGGTGAGGACGAACCCCAGGGCAGTCGATACTTGGAAGCGGGTGAACTTGACGATGTTGTCGTAGATCCCGCGGCCTTCGCGAATCGCCGCCACGATGGTCGCGAAGTTGTCGTCGGTGAGCACCATCGTCGAGGCCTCCTTGGTCACCTCGGTACCTGTGACTCCCATCGCCACACCGATGTCGGCTCTACGCAGCGCGGGTGCGTCATTGACACCGTCGCCGGTCATGGCAACCACATCACCCCTGGCCTGCAAGGCCCGAACGACGCGGATCTTGTGTTCCGGTGAGACCCGGGCGACGACACCGATGGCGTCAAGTCGGGCCCCGAGGTCGGCGTCGTCAACCCCGTCCAGTTCAGCGCCGGTCACGGCCTGGCCGGGGATGTCGAGCTCGGTAGCGATCGCAGCGGCAGTCGCGACATGGTCTCCAGTGATCATGCGGATCCGGATCCCGGCCTCCCGGCTCTCCGCGATCGCCTCGCGCGCTTCGGGACGCGGTGGATCCACAATGCCGACCAACCCCAACAACACGACCCGGTCTAGCAGACCCTTCGGATCCTCAGGAGTCTTGAAGTTCACGGCGGGGAAATCCTCAGCCCCCACGGCCATCACCCGCATGCCCTGCTCGGCCAGCTCGTCGTTCGCCTGGTCGTAGCGTTGCCGAGCGGCGGCGTCGAACGGGAGGATCTTCTCACCGCCGAGGCACCGGTCTGCGCGCGCGGCCAGCACATCCGGCGCGCCCTTGACGAAACAGCGGACGATGTTTCGCCCGGCGTCATCGATCCAGTCGTGGAAGGTCGCCATGAACTTGTAGTCCGAATCGAACGGGATCTCAAGCAACCGTGGCCGTGCTCGCCGCAGTGCGGCGACGTCGATGCCGCCCTTCTCGGCCAGCACCACCAAGGCCCCCTCAGTCGGGTCACCCACCACCTCACCATCTCGGAGCACCGCGTCCGTACAAAGTGCCATCGCCAGCAACGCGTGGTCCAAGGTGGGCGGCAGCCGGGATCCGTCTGTGGTGCGGATCCGTCCGTCGGTGGCGTATCCGTGGCCCGAAATGGTGAATCGACGCCCAGCCAACAACAACTCGCGAGCAGTCATCTGGTTCAACGTCAGCGTGCCGGTCTTGTCGGTGCAGACTTGTGACGTGCTGCCAAGGGTTTCCACAGACCCCAGCCGCTTGATGATCGCCCCCCTTTTCGCCAAGCGTGCAGCCCCCATGGCCAAGGTGAAGGCAACCACGGCTGGCAACCCTTCGGGGATGGCCGCAACAGCCAGTGAGACCGCGCTGACGAAGATGTCGCCGAAGTCGAGTCCGCGAGCCAGACCGAGCACGAAGACAACTGCGATGACGGCCCCAGCGACCATGGCCAGAGTTCTGCTCAGCGCATCGGTCTGGTGCTGCAACGGAGTCGGGCCGGGTTTCGCCTGGTGAAGCAGCTCCGCGATGCGACCGGTCTCAGTGGCCGTCCCGGTAGCGGTGACCACAGCCTCCCCGCGGCCACGAGTCACCGCCGTGTTCATGAACAGCGCCGTCGTTCGGTCGCCCAGCGCGGCGTTCTCGTCGACAAGTGCCTCCGCGGACTTCGCCACGGCCTGCGCCTCGCCGGTCAGCGCTGACTCCGCCACCTCCAACGAGGCTGACTCCAACAACCTGCCGTCGGCCGGCACCCGGTCACCGGCCGCCAGAACGATCACGTCGCCCGGCACCACGTCGACCGCGTCAAGACGGACGACCCGACCATCCCGACGGGCCGTCGCCGTCGTCACGCTCATCTGCCGCAGGGCTTCCAGCGAAGCCTCCGCACGTGACTCCTGCACGAATCCGATCGTTGCGTTCAGTAAGACCACCACGAGGATCGCGACGGGGGTCACCCATTCCCGTGACACGACCAGGCTCACTCCGGCAGCGATCAACAGAATGATGATCAGAAGATCCTGGAACTGCCCGAGGAAGGCGCGCCAGCGAGGCTCGCGTCTGGCCTCATCGAGCTGGTTCCGCCCGAAGACGGCCAGTCGCCGAACTGCCTCTGCAGTCGACAAACCCCGCGAGACGTCCACCTCGAGGCGGCCAACCACCTCGCTGGCCGGCAAAGCGTGCCAGGCCCAGGGGGAGGCGGTATCAGCCTGCTTGGCCACTGGGATGACTTCTGGGGGCTTGAAGCGCATGTCGCGGCGGCATCTGTTTCCTTCCGTCAGGTCGCCCGGTCCCAACAGGGTGCGCCCCTGCATGAAACAAGTCATCCTCGGGGTAGGCCGAATAGTTGGACCGATCCGATCGATGGAGAGCAGCTCCATGACGACGCCCGCCGGCCCCCGGCTGCCGCTGGAAGGCGACGCGCCGCGGCGAGTGGGCAACCGTGACCTTCCCAGTGCTGGCCTCCCCGGTTCTAGTCCGAACTGATCCAACGACGACGGACCTCCGACTCGGCTGCGAGACAGCCGTATCGGCCATCACGCTATGTGGCCGACTCAAAGGCCAAGCCCACTGCAGCGACCGCCGAGGTCCCGGGCAGGCCTGCGGGCCGGAGGCGTCAACGACGCGAACTGGCTTTCCGCGGAATCGTTGCTATGGTCCAAGACATGGAGGCATCTTCGGCTGCGACGCATCCGGCCCCGGAAGAGCAGTGTCATATGCCTTCGCAGGTGCCGTCCGGCGCCGCGCTGCTTGCCGTGGAGCTCAGCGAAGAGGCTCGCGGCATCCGAGGGCTCGACGTCCTGCGTCGCAGCGTCGACCGCGCCCCACCGACTCAGTCCCGATCGCGCATTCCCCGGTGACGTCGTAGCAACGTCGCCTCTCTTCGCGTTCCCTTGTCTCGACCCTGTGGTCGCTGAACGAACGCGGCGTTCACCAAGGACTGGGCATGACCATGCACACCCATTGCACCGCATCCAGCGGCCGCCGCTTCCCTGGTGCGGACCGGACGCACTCCGGTTTCACCGCATCACTCTGGAACGGCTCTCCTGCTGCGGAGCCTGCGGCCAACGAATCTCGACGCTGGCGCCGCCGCGCACCGCGACTGCATCGAACGGTTTTTGAGGAGGTGCGCACCGCCCGGGATCGATTGGACGCCGGGCTGTACGGCACCTGCGCCGGCCGCGGGCGGGAGATCCCGCAGACACGGCTCGAGCTGCTCCCTTGGGCGACCACCTGCGTCGTCTGCGGGTCGCTGACCGGCGCCCGCAGCCTCGACTCACGAAGGGGCCGCCGGCATGCGGGCGCGCGACCCGAGTCGACCCGTTCCTGGCGTGCTTCCACAACCTGAAGAACGCGACGTGCTGGTTGAGGAACTGCATCACCCACAGACCGCCGGGCAGGACGTGAAGTACGACCTGCTGACCGGCTATGAGACCCGCACCGCGGAACCCGCACTGTCCCCCGCAGTCGGTTCCGCGGTGCGGCTCCACGACCAGCTGGCTACCCACGCGTGACTCGGCGAGTTGGCCCGTCGGTGCGGAGTTCGTCGGCTCGCGCAGGGCGATCGCGGTTGCAGCGTTGGCGTCGCCAGCGAGCCGCCGCGGTCCGGGCCGGT